>Ga0208507_1001931_pt1 | contig 11072 bp, 8 predicted proteins | sample CryBogCBH12Aug01_FD_184626 | JGI IMG/M metagenome (GOLD analysis project Ga0208507, IMG submission 184626) | Freshwater microbial communities from Crystal Bog, Wisconsin, USA - CBH12Aug09.1 (SPAdes) (version 2) | ecosystem: Environmental > Aquatic > Freshwater > Lake | place: Crystal Bog... | reverse complement strand
CGCCCAGCTGCGCGCCGGCGTCGATTTCCTGACGGAGGAATTTCTCATTGATCCGCGCGTCGCGCGAGCGGTCGCCCCAGGTGTTGCTCAGGAACATGGCGTCGCGCTGCGGTTCGTAGGCGCGCAACTGGCGCTGGTATTCCTGCAGGGCGGCGATGCGGCCGGCGCGTCCGCCGGAATAGGCGAGCACGACCGACGGATAACCGTGGCTGGCAAAGGTCAGCCGGCGATCCTTGGCGGCGAACCGCGCGTCCCACTCGGACTTCACGGGCCGCGCGGCCGGTAGCGGTGCGAGTTTGATGAAAATCAAACCGCGTCCGGTGAGCGTGTCCTCGATATGAAAAATGTTGCCCGGAACTTGAATGGTTTCCTGCACCGGCAGCCATTCCTTCTCAAACACCAGCTGGCTCCGGTTGTCGGTTTGATCGAGCAGTTCGACCTGCGTGAACTTGAGATGTTGTGGTGCCAGGATGAAATCTTCGATGGCATCAAACCGCTCGGCTTTCTTGCGCGCTTCCGCGCCCGCCGGCTCAACCTCAATGCCGGTGGCGGCTTTCTCACTGCCGGCGGCGGCGGTCGGTGGCGGCAGCGGCGTTTCGGGGTTGAACCAGACGGTGACGCCCCGCGACTTTTGGAATATCTGGAAGCGGCAGCGGACAGTCTTTGCCGCGCTCGTGGTGGTCATTTCCACGGTGAGCGAGTCTTCCTCGACGGGAGTGGATTTTCCCGCGTGCGAGGTGAAGGTGACTTTCCGTGATTCCGCCGGCCAGGCGCCGCCGGGATGTGGCGCGGGCTGGCGTCCCGCGCCGCGCAGCCATTCGCCGCCGGTCTCGCGGTCTTGGAACGAGAGCGAGGTGAGCAAGCCGTCGCGGATCTGCCACTGGCGTTCGATCAGCGCGTTGCCGATGACCAGTTTCTGTTCGTCCCAGCTCGCGTAACAGCCGTTATGTTCCACGCGCTCCGCCCGTGCCGGGGCGCAGGCAAATAGAATAAAGACGGCGGTGGTCAGAGATTGTAATTTCATGGTTTCTAAATAATCGTAAATGGACCCAATTCATTGAGCTTCCCCCAAAAAAGAGTCGGCCAAGGATTTGTCGATATTAGTTTTCAATTTGGTTTTTGTCCAATCCCGAAGCGAATCGGTACTGTCCGGATTTTTAAAATCCGGTGGGGCGATCATCCTCGAGCCGCTCATGCTTAAACATTAAATTTCTCTTCGATTAATGGCTTTCCACGCCCGTCTGTTCCCGTTAAAAATCTTGATGTGAATACCTGCCTCATTTCGCTGCTGGCGCTCTTATTCAGCATCGCGCTGGCGCCTGCCCAAGTTGCAGCGGGGCCGGCCGGTCGGACCAATGTTTTGGCGGCGGCCGCAAAGAATACAGCCATCGAAATTCCGGTGGAAAAAGATCTGCGGGTCCAGTCCAGCGGTAAACAATGGCGGCTGGACCGGGCGGCGATTACCGATCCGGCCCGCCCCCGGGTGCTGTTGATCGGCGATTCGATTCTCAACGGTTATCTGCCGTATGCGGTTAAAGCGCTCGCCGGCAAAGTTTATGTGGACGCGTGGGTGAATCCATATTGTCAGTCGGAACATTTTAACAAACTGCTGGCCGAAGTATTGGTGAACGGGCCGTATGATGTGGTGCATTTCAACATGGGCCTGCATGGCTGGCAGAAGGGCCACATTCCGGAGGGCCAGTTTGAGCCGCTGACCAAAGCCTTTGTGGAAGTCATCCGCCAGAAATGTCCGCGCGCCAAAATCATCTGGGCCAGCTCCACCCCCGTGACGGTCAAGGGTAAACCCGGCGAACTCGACCCGGAGATCAATTCCAATATTCTTGGACAAAACCGGATGGCGGCAAAAGTGATGACGGAGATGAAGGTGCCGGTGGATGACTTCTATGCGCTGCTGATCAACCAGCTTGACTTGGCGCGCGGCGATCAGTTCCACTGGAATGCGCCCGCATACAGGATTCTGGCTGATGCCGCCGTCAGGACGATTGTCGCAGCCCTTCCCGCGAAGCCTTGACCACGGCCCTCAATAAAAGCGCCATATCCGATGGGTCCAAAGATTTTAAAAATATGAAAACGACTGTCACTCCATTTGTCGTGGGCTTGCTCCAACTGGCCACCATTGGTTTTTCCGCAGGGGCGGATATTTACCTGCCACCGACCAGCCACACGAACCTTTATCACGCTGGTTGGATTGATTTCAACAAAAACGGCAAGCTGGACGTGTTTGAAGATCCGTCGCAGCCGGTGGCCAAGCGGGTCGAGGATTTACTCGCACAGATGAACGTCGAGGAAAAAACCTGCCAACTCGCCACGCTTTACGGCTATCGCCGGGTGTTGAAGGACCCGTTGCCGACGGCGGATTGGAAAAACCAGATTTGGAAGGATGGCATCGCCAATATTGACGAGATGCACAATGGCGTCGGCAAGTCCGGCAACGCGGACAACCCGCACATCGCCACTCCGGCCGCGACCGCCAAAGCGCTTAATGAAGTGCAGCGTTGGTTCATTGAGGATACCCGGCTCGGCATCCCGGCGGAATTTTCCAACGAAGGCGTGCGCGGTGCGAATTACCGTAAGACGGTCAACTTCCCCGCCGACATCTCGCTCGGTGCCTGTTGGGACCGCGATCTGATCACCGCCGTGGGCAATGTCGTGGCCGGCGAAGCCAAGGCCATCGGTTACCGCAATGTTTATGCCCCGATTCTTGATCTCGCCCGCGACCCTCGCTGGGGACGCGTCGTGGAAACCTACGGCGAAGATCCGTATCTTGTCAGCGAATATGGCATTCGCATGACGCGGGCGATTCAGTCGCACGGCCTTGTTTCCACCGCCAAACATTTTGCGGTCTACAGCGAGCCCCAAGGCGGTCGGGATGGCAATGCCCGCACTGATCCGCATGTGGCGCCGCGGGAAATGGAAATGCTCCATCTGCGTCCGTGGGAGCGCGATGTGCGCGAGGGCGGATTGCTTGGCGCCATGAGTTCCTACAACGACTACGATGGCGTGCCGATTTCGGGGAATTCAGATTTCCTGATTGGCCGCCTGCGCCAGCAGTGGGGCTTTCGCGGTTACGTGGTTTCGGACAGCGACGCGGTGGAATTTCTTTACAGCAAACACCATGTGGCCGCCTCACCCGATGACGCGGCGGCCATGTTTTTGCGCGCCGGCGGCAATGTGCGAACCACGTTCAATTCGCCGGAAAACTTTATCCTGCCCGTCCGCCGCGAAATTGCCGCCGGGAAACTTTCCCTGGATGTCATCAACGACCGGGTGCGCGACGTGCTGCGGGTCAAATTCATTGAAGGATTGTTTGATGCGCCCTATCTCGACCCGGACCAGGCCAATGCGGCGATTGGCCGGCCGGAGAATCATGCGGTGGCCCTGCGTGCCGCGCGGGAGTCGTTGGTGCTCCTGAAAAATGAGGGCTGCGTTCTGCCGCTGGGCAAAAACCTCAAACGTCTTCTCGTCTGCGGCCCCACGGCGAAGATGAAGGAAACTTCCTATGACCGCTACGGCTCGAATGGCGGCGAAGTCATCACGCCGTTGGAGGGCATTCAGACCTTGTTGAAAAATTCCGGAACGGAAATATTGTTTGCACCCGGCTGTGAAGTGACCGACAAGCGCTGGCCGGAGTCGGAGCTGTTTCCTGAACCGCCGCTGCCGGCCGAGGCGGCGCAAATCAGCGCTGCCGTCGAACTGGCGAAAAGCGCTGATGCCGTCGTGGTTTTTCTTGGCGACTCGATGAATACCATCGGTGAATCCAAGAGCCGCACCAGCTTGGATTTGCCGGGCTACCAGACGGATTTGGCCCGCGCGCTGGTCGCCACCGGCAAGCCGGTGGTGGTCGTGCTGTTGAACGGCAAGCCTGCTTCGATCAACTGGATTAACCGCCATGTGCCGGCGATTTTGGAGGCGTGGGTTCCCGGCGAGTCGGGCGGCACGGCCATCGCGGAGGCTTTGTTTGGCGATTATAATCCGGGTGGCAGGCTGCCGGTGACATTTCCCAAAACCGTTGGGCAGATACTTTTTAATTTCCCGTTCAAGCCCGGCAGCCAAGCCCCGCAAAGCAAAAAAGTGGATCCGAACGGCTATGGCGATTCGATGGCCGAGGGCGCGCTGTATTCGTTTGGGTTCGGTCTGAGCTATACGACGTTCGAATACTTCGGCCTGAAGATTTCGCCTGCGCAAATTCCGACGAATGGCGAGGTGACCGTTGCTTGCAAAATTAAAAACACCGGCCCTCGGGCGGGCGCCGAGGTGGCGCAACTTTATTTTCACCAGGAAACCAGCAGCGTGACTACTTATGAACTCAATCTATGCGGGTTCGAGCGCGTGTCGCTGCAACCGGGTGAGATCAAAACTATATCCATGAAAATTCCGGCGTCAGCCTTGGAACTGATAAATCGCGCCGGCCAGCGCATCGTCGAGCCGGGAAAGTATTTAGTGAAGGTCGGTGCTTCTTCCGCTGATATCCGGTTGCAAGGGGAATTTTCTGTTGCTCCCGTCCCATAGCCTGTTCACCATAATAATAATCATGAAACCCAATCTCTCAATATCGCTGATCGTTTTACTCGCGCTGGCTGGTGTCGGGCGCGCTGCGCCCGCCGGTGAACCGACCAATGCCAAGGAAGCCGTTCGCCAGCAGGCTCAAGCCAGCAGCATCACACCCGCCATGTTGGCGGCGGAGGCAAAACGCAGGGCAGTCATGACGGCGGAGCAGTTGGTCTGGGAAGAAACGCTCGAAGCCAATCTGGGCAATTTTTATTTGCCGGGCTACTACAAAGAGAAGGATGCCAAACACGAAACCGCCTGGGATTATCTCAAGGATGACCCCGCCTTGCCGCGCCTGCTGATCATCGGCGATTCCATTTCCCGTGGCTATACGCTGGCAACGCGCCACGTTCTGGCTGGCAAGGTCAATGTGCATCGCGCGCCGGAAAATTGCGGTCCGACCGCCAACGGCTTGAAGAAGGTTGATATCTGGCTCGGCGGCGGCAAATGGGATGTGATCACTTGGAATTTCGGCATTCATGACCGCAACACCGCCCCCGCAACTTATCGGACCAATTTGGAGGCGCTTCTCAAGCGTCTGCGGCAAACGGGTGCGAAAGTTATCTGGGTTCGCACCACGCCCGCGCCGCCGTCCGGCACCAATAATGAAAAGTTTAGCGACGCCCAGTGCGACCGGCTCAATGCCGTCGCCGATGAAGTTATGAAGGCTAATCACATTTCCGAAGTGGACCTTTACACGCTGCTCAAACCAAAGCTGGCGGAACTGCAATTGCCAAATAATGTTCACTTCAAGGAAGATGGCTACCAATTGATGGGCGGAGAAGTGGCCAAGGCGGTTCTGGCCGAGCTGGGCAGGAAGTAATAGAAGGCTTCAAATCGATGAAGCATTTTCTGGCACTCGTCGCATCTTGGTTGATGGTTGCTGCGGCGGGAGCGGCTGGGGTTTCCGCTGCGCCTGCATGGGTTGCACAAAATACTCCTTTGCCTGACCTCACCCGCCGGGTCAGCCTCACCGCCAATTTTCTCCAGCTTCCGCTGCTGCGGCGCGCCCGGGGGAATCAGCCGGGTGTTGAACGCTTCAGCATTGAAGATCGGGGCAAGCTTCTCCGCTATCTTCATCTTCAGTTTGCCGCCAAAGAACAAAAGCCGGATTTTTGGTATTCTTATGATATTCGCGAGTTTCGCGGCCGGGATGTCACCTTCCACTTCAAATCTGCCGACACCAATGTCCTCGAACGGCTCCAGTTGAGTGACACGGAGATGATCGACCCGAATGCCGGCAACGGTCCGTTGCGTCCACGCTTTCATTTCAGCCCGCGCCTTGGCTGGATGAACGACATCAACGGCAGCTATTATCAAGACGGTCTCTACCATATTTTCTATCAGGCTAATCCCGCTTGTGCCGGCAGTTCTTGTGGATTCGACATGCACTGGGGGCACTCGGTGAGCAAGGATCTTGTGCATTGGGAGGAATGGCCCGTCGCTTTGTTTCCCGATGGCACCGGCCAATGTTACTCCGGCACCGCCGTCATGGCGCGTCAGGCCATTCCTGAACTGACTGGCAAAACCACGCTGCCGGCGCCGGTGTTGTTCTTTGCCGCGACCGCGCCATTTTCCCAACATGTCGCCACCACTGCCGATGGCGGCCGCTCTTGGCGACGGTACGCCGGCAATCCCGTCGTGCCCAACATCGGCGATGGCGACCGCGATCCCAAAGTCATCTGGCATGAAGCTTCGCAGCACTATGTCATGGTTCTCTATGTCGGCGGCAAAGGTTATGTCTTTCTGCGTTCCACGAATCTGATTCAGTGGGAGCAAACCAGCCGGCAGGCGGATTGGTATGAGTGTCCCGAATTTATGCCCTTCAAGTCTCCGACGACCGGCGAAAACCTCTGGTTGCTTTACGGCAATTATCGCGGTCCGCAAAACGGGACAAACGCTTTTTCGGCTAAGTCCGCTTATCAGCTTGGCCGTTTCGATGGCAGGATTTTCACGCCGGTAACGCCCGTGCGCCGTGGCCATCTCGGCCCGAATTTTTACGCCGCGCTGACCTTCGTGAACGAACCCCATGACCGGCCGGTGATGATGGGCTGGGCGACAGGCACAAGTTTTCCCGGCGAGCCTTTCAACCAATGTGCCACCGTGCCGCTTCAACTATCGCTTAAAGCCATCGCCGGTCAGGACACGCTCTGCTTTGAGCCGGCGGCTGAATTGGATTTATTGCGCGGGCGGCCGCTGCAATGCACCCATCTTTCCACTGCCGCAGCCAATGGCAGACTGCAGATGCTCACCCGGGAAACTCCGCTGGATGTGACCTTACGTTGGCCGCCGGTCACGGATGGTTTGATGACAATTACGCTGCGGGGACTCCGGTTTGAATACGATTTCGGCAGCGGCAAGCTCGTTTGCTCAAATAAAGGCGGGCCATCGAGTGTCACCACCATTCATCCCGCTGGCCGTCTGGATGCGCGATTCCTGATTGACCATGGCATAGTTGAGGCGTTTTGGAATGGTGGTGAGGCGGCCTATTCCGTAGCTTCGCTCCCTGCCGACGATGGTCCGGCCTTTGCCGTTGAAGGCGGGGCGATGATTGAAGACCTCGCTGTCTATCCGCTGGCCGACATTTAGAAAACCGCGGCGCAATCTCAAGCCCAACGATTAACCTTGAATAACATCACCCCGCGATAAATTTAAAAATGAACCTGAACCCTGTTTCTGAAGCCGTAAATGTGGAAAATCGGGATGCTGCCCCGCCAGCGCCCCGGATGAACGGCCGCATCTATTTTTGGGCGATTACCTCGGCGCTCGCGGGGTTTCTGTTCGGTTTTGACACGGTGGTTATCTCTGGCGCGGAGCAGACCATCCAAAAACTTTGGGGCTTGAGCTCCGGTATGCACGGACTGGCGATGGGGGCGGCGCTCTATGGCACCGTGCTCGGCTCGCTGCTTGGCGGCTGGCCCACCGACAAATTCGGCCGCAAAAAAACGCTGCTGTTCATCGGCGTGCTTTACATCATTTCTGCGGTCGGCTGCGGTTTCGCGAATGGGGTGTGGATGTTCATCATCGCGCGTATCCTCGGCGGCATCGGCATTGGCATCTCGACGGTGGCTGCGCCGCTTTACATTTCGGAAATTGCGCCGCCGGCGCATCGCGGCCGGCTCGCGGGAATGTTCCAGTTCAACATCGTCTTCGGCATCATCGTCGCCTTCGCGTCCAATGCCATCATCGCACGCAGCGGTGGCGCGGATGCCTGGCGCTGGATGCTGGGCATCGCGGCGATTCCGTCGGTCATTTACGCGGCGATGTGTTTCGGTCTGCCGGAAAGCCCGCGCTGGCTCATTGGCCGCAAAGGCGACCGCGCGGCGGGTCTGGCGGTGCTGAAACTCGTCGAGCCGGAAAAAACGCTGGCCCGGCTCGAGGCGCACGCGGATGAAATTCAGGCGGCGGGTCGCTCGGAAACGAAAGCGGCTGCGCATTTTTGGACGTGGCGTTTGCGCGTGCCGATCCTGCTCGCGTTTCTCATCGCGTTCTTCAACCAGCTTTCCGGCATCAACGCGGTGCTGTATTTTGCGCCGCGCATTTTCGAGATGACCGGCCTCGGCGAAAAAGCGGCGCTGCTGCAATCCGTCGGCATCGGCATCACGAATTTGGTTTTCACCTTCGTCGGCCTGTGGCTGATAGATAAATTGGGTCGGCGCACGCTGCTGTTCATCGGCTCGTTCGGCTACATCGCGTCGCTGGGGCTGACGTCATGGGCGTTTTTCACGCAGCATTATAGCATCGTGCCGGCATGCATTTTTGCGTTCATCGGCGCGCACGCCGTCGGCCAGGGCGCGGTGATCTGGGTTTATATTTCGGAGATTTTCCCGAACCGCCACCGGGCTGGGGGGCAGGCCTTGGGCAGCGGCACGCACTGGGTGTTTGCGGCCTTGCTGACGACGTTTTTCCCCAAGCTGGTGGCGGCCTTTGCGCCGGGCTACGTGTTCGCCTTTTTCGCTTTCATGATGGTGGTGCAACTCCTTTGGGTGAAGACGATGGTGATTGAAACCAAAGGCGTGCCGCTGGAGGAAATGCAGCGCAAGCTGGGCGTTGAAATGGAACCGCCGCCGGCCGCCGTGACAAACTAGGTTTGGAACCATTCGTTGCAAAACATATTAACTAGGGATAGGTGCGAATAAACCCGGATCGTCCCGGTTTAGCATAGCTGCAAACGCTTTTCCGCCCGGTTTATATCTGTGTGTATTTCGAGTATTTCTTGGTTAAAACTGGCTTCCTTGCCCCCTTCGCGCGCCGATTCCGAACTGAAAACTAAAAACTCAAAATTAAAAACTGCCTTGCTCCCCGCACCTGTGTTCATCCTTGGTTTAATTGCATGGATTCGGCTCAGACCCGCTTCGGCCGGCGAAAAACTTTTCCCATATCCGCCTGGTCGGTCGGCTTGACCAGGATTTCATCGATGTTCACATGCGGTGGCCGGCTGGCGACCCAGACGATGATTTCGGCGATGTCTTCGGCGGTCAGCGGATTCATGCCGGCATAGACATCGTCTGCTTTTTGCTTGTCGCCTTTGAAGCGCACGATGGCGAATTCCGTTTTTGCCAGCCCCGGATCAACGGTGCCGACGCGGATGCCGGTGCCAAAAAGTTCATGGCGCAGCGTGCGGGAGATCTGCAGTTCGCTCGCCTTGGCGGCGCAATACGCCGAGGCCCCGGCGTAAGCGGTGCGGCCGGCGATGGAACCGATGTTGATGATGCTCGCGCCGTCGTCTCGGGGCAGGAGGGGCAGGGCGCCGCGGGTCATGCGGAGCAGGCCCAGGACATTGGTTTGAAACGTCGTCTCCCAATCGGTGTCTTTGCCGTCGGCCACGGTGTCGAGGCCGTGCGCCCCGCCGGCGTTGTTGACCAGAACATGCAGCGGTTTGGATTTTAATTTTCGCCTGGCCCAGCGGATGAAATTGTCGACGCTGGCGGTATGGCTCACGTCCAGCTTGTGAAAAACGGCTTCGGCGGCCCCGGCGGATATTGCCGTGGCGGCGACTTTTTTCAAACGGTCCGCCCGCCGTGCGCCCAGCAGCAGTCGTGCGCCCGTGGCGGCAAAAGCCATGGCTGCCGCCGCGCCAAAACCGCTGGATGCGCCGGTGATGAGAACCCATTTGTTGTTCAACGAGAAACGGGAGGAAGTTTTCATTTGAAATTTGCCGTCTTAAAAGCGCTTAACGAAACCAATCCACACCATCCCTTGTTTCACTGTGATGGCTGGTGGAGCCTAGGGGATTCGAACCCCTGACCTTCTCATTGCGAACGAGACGCTCATTATTGTGTCTATTGCGATTTGTGATGCGTTTTTCAAAAGTGCCAATTAGTGCCATAAACCATTTTTTCAAAATATGCCACTACCTTAACGGAAAAAGATGCTACCCGATCCGTCCACAGTCGTCCAATACTATGCTTTTCGGGCTATGATTTCTTAGCCAACTCAAAACGTTCGCAACTGAAATCTGGTTTAACCCTTTTGTTTACCAACGAATTATTTTTGCTGCTGCACTCAAAGTCTTCTGCGTAGGCCGGAATTGCGTAATGGCAGTCCGAACATTTTCCGAGCTTCACGGGTTTTCCGATGATAGCCGGCTTGCTGGCCTGCCGTCGCACCTCTTGAAATTGTTTCCGCCAGTTCTGAACTAGCGGCTTTATCTGCTTTTCTTCGCCATGGTCGGTGGGATTATAAAAGATTGTGTCCGCTCCAAGATAATCTTGGGCGACGAAATTGCCGGGAAAATCTTTGGGATGCCTGTAGTGAAAATTCTTTCCGGTTCCAGGACTGTGTTTGTCGTGAAGATGGTCGGGCATCGGCTGCGTCCGGTTTGAATTTACATCTTTCAATGCCGCCGCAATAGCCACTGAAGTGCTGCTGGATTTTGGTGATGTAGCGACATAAACAGTGGCATGAGCCAGATTGTGTTTTGCTTCGGGCAGACCAATTCGTTCGACTGCCTCCCAAGCGGCAAAGGCAACCAGCATCGCCATTGAATTGGCCATGCCTACATCTTCCGAAGCGGAAACACATAACCGCCTGGCGATGATATTCGGGTCTTCGCCGGCATGAATCCCAGGGTTTCCATGCGACCCAGCAGGCGCCCCTGCGCATGGCGCACTTCCGCCAGCCGGCCGGTCAGGGCAGACTGGTTCCAGCGGAATTCCGGCCACTCTTTACGTTCATGAATATACATACATTCGCCGCAAGGCTTGCGGTGTTTATACACCCGATTCGCCGCATTCGGCAAGGTTATACGCCGCACAATATGCGGTGAATAGGCACCCCATTCACCGCACGCGATCTCCCGCCTTTCGTGTGCTTCGCGTCTTCCTTGGTCAAAATCACCCGTTTTCCGTTTGGGCCGGTTTGCTATTATGTTGGTGCAAATGCATCAGCCCCAGCCATCCGTAAAGCGACTCTGGCCAACGCTTGAAGGGCGTTTGCGTCAGCCGCTCACCTCCCGCGCGGACGCCATCCGCCAGCTCCAGACCATGATTCCGATCAGGCCG
>Ga0208507_1001930_pt1 | contig 11072 bp, 9 predicted proteins | sample CryBogCBH12Aug01_FD_184626 | JGI IMG/M metagenome (GOLD analysis project Ga0208507, IMG submission 184626) | Freshwater microbial communities from Crystal Bog, Wisconsin, USA - CBH12Aug09.1 (SPAdes) (version 2) | ecosystem: Environmental > Aquatic > Freshwater > Lake | place: Crystal Bog... | reverse complement strand
CCCCGAGCGAGGGGGTTATGGGGGACAGCTGTCCCCCGAGCGAGGGGGTTATGGGGGACAGCTGTCCCCCGAGCGAGGGGGTTATGGGGGACAGCTGTCCCCCGAGCGAGGGGTTATGGGGGACAGCTGTCCCCCGAGCGAGGGGTTATGGGGGACAGCTGTCCCCCGAGCGAGGGGTTATGGGGGACAGCTGTCCCCCGAGCGAGGGGTTATGGGGGACAGCTGTCCCTCGAGCTGTCCCAAATACTTTATCCCACATCATAAATCTCTTAGAATAATTGCAATTGTTAAGTGTATGATGAAGATCATGATCTTTTGTATGTAATTGAATGTTGAATAATTTTGGTAACCACATAAATTGTGGAAATGCACATACTGAATCTATATTTTTTCCACTGTGTCCTGCTATTTCAGTATATTTCTTGTATGTCATTAACATCATAAATATAAATAATGATTGAGGCCGAAAGATAAAAAATGTTAATGTAAATGGAATAACATTGCTTATAATTATATCTAAAGGATCTTGATAGAATGTTATAATAGATGTTGGATGTGAATATTTATGATGAGTTTTATGAAATTTATACAAATACTTTGTATGACAACATCTATGTGCTACATAATGGAAAAAATCAAAAGTAATTTCAAATATGAAAGAATATGGTATGAATAATAACATATTATAAATACTTGTTTGATAATCAAGCACTGAAAATACTGAAAGAGCAGGAAATGTATAAGTTAATAATAATACAGCAAATGATTCAATAACTGATGCTTGAAAAACATACAAATGTTTTTCGACTTCTCCAGATTCTAATAATGAATTACTGTGATACCTTGGAGATATCCATTCGACATTTTTTAATTTGTAATCAATTATATTAATAAGTAAATAGTTTGTTAATATAACTAATGGAGTATACCCGACAATAAATATGCTTGGATATGTGTAAGGTATTGGCATAACAGAACTAATGAATGATAATATTTCGATGGATAAGAAATGAATAGTCGAAATAGATAACAAAAATAAATTTGTCGATATGTAATTTTGTAAAGATCGTTTTGATATCATCTTATAATGCAATATTTATTAATAGTATTATAATTATTATGACAATAATTCTTTAATACTTTAATACTTTAAATGTCCATGTAATTAATGCAATTATCCCACGTAAATATTATGTCTTCTGGTAAGTATTTAATAAAAATACTATTATTACTATTATCATTAGTACTATTACTAGTATTATTATCATTAGTCATTAGACTCTTCTTGGTGAAATATAAAATATCAAATATATAACCTTCTGACGTTAAAAGATCTCTGAAGCGCATTAAATAATACATTTCATCATGTTCATAATGATCTTTAATTTCTGGATACATTATCCTATCTATTTGATTTTCATAAAATCTTATGAAGAGAATGCGTTTCTTTTTTAGTTTAGATTTATTAAGAAACTCATTAAATCTTTCCAATCTTCTGGTATATGTCTCTTTAAATATTGTCATTCGTTCATCATTAATACTTTTTTTATCTAAGTTATCTAATTCATCAAAATCATGTATAGGTCTAATGTAATATTTCATATTTGTTACTACATATTTGCCGTTTTTTATAGTTTGAATATATTCGTAAGAACTTTTAATAAAGTCATCAGATACTCTAATACTACTACTACTACTACTACTACTACTATTATTAATTAGTAATAAGATTCCACACATTGATATTCCAATATAATCAAATAACATTGTCATACTTTTACCAAAAAAATTATCAATTAGTTTCTTTGGAAAACAATTTGAGCCAAGTGAAACTATCTTAACATATTTATTAAAATTAATCTCTTTGAGGTTTTCTATAATATTATATTGCATATAATAATTGTTCAATAAATAAAAAAATGAATATATAAAATTATTTTGCATAATCCTTATATTTGAGATATGAAAACAAAAGCTTCTAATAAAAAGACACATAATAAGAAATCGAAAAATACTCAGAAAAATACTCAGGAGGAGAGAGAGATTTTCTTAAGTAGTGTGCTCAATACTGAAAACATGTCAAAGTGGACAGAAGATTTTAATAAATGTAAGAACAATATAATAATACAAAACATTATGACATTAAATAGTATTAAACACATTACAGTAAGTAGATACAGTTCTCAACATAATGACACTGTTTACACAAATCGTGTTCATCCAGTCTTGAAGATTACAGATCAACAATCAGCTGGATTGTGTTGGATATATGCAGGACTTAATGTAATACGTCCTGCTCTTGCGAAAAAGTTTCACTTGTCTGATGATTTTGAATTTTCAAGTTGTTACCTATATTTTTATGACACTCTTGAAAAGATTAATCTATTATTTGATAGGGTAGAAAAGAATAGGAATAACATTGCAAGACTTAAAGACATAATGCATGGAGAAGATCTCATTCCTGACGGAGGAACATTTTACAATTTTCAGTATCTTGTCTCTAAATATGGTCTTGTTCCACGTAATAATTTTACAAAGTCATATCATTGTTCATATAGTGGGGAATTTAAAGAGATTTTAAATAAAATGTGTTTGTCTACAGCAAATGACATTATAAATTCATCTTTTAAACAAGAAGAAACAGTTGCTGAAAAGAAAGAAAAGAGAGAGCAAATAATGAAAGAATATTATCAATTATTATTAAAGTTTATAGGAACACCACCAGATACATTTAACTGGGAATATTATGTTGAGGATGTTGATTACACAGGAGCTCCTAAACATGTATATCAATCGATATCTGATCTAACTCCATTAACATTTTATCATTGTATTATAAAGAAACTAGTTGATGTTGATAATTTTATATCTGTTGTTCATGATCCTCGCGAAAATTATCCTTATTGGAAGACCTATTTTGGTGAACCATTATCTATGAATCCTTATGAAGTTGATATTTCTTTTAATATGCCCATAGATCGTATCAAGGAATTGATTATTGGAATGATTAATATTAATAGACCTGTTTATTTTGGAGCTGATATAAATCAAAATTTCACACCATATGCATCTATTCTTGATACGGATGCATTCAATTATGAATCTTTTCTTGGAATAGAAAAGTATCATTTGTCAAAAGCTGATAGAAGAAAGTGGCATGGACAAATGTATAGTCATGCTATGACTTTTATCGGATACAAAGAGACTAATCAATCTAATCAATCTAATGTAAGTAGATGGAAATTTGAGTGTGCTAATTCATGGGGATCTGACGATGACGTTGATGGTAGTGGCTATTTGCATGTATCTGATAAGTGGATTGACGAAAATCTTTATGAGATTGTTGTACATAAATCACTTCTTACTAATACAGAAATAAAACAATATAATAGTACTCCAATAATCGTACCATATGATAGTCTCTAATAGTCTCCAGAGAGTATTAAAGTCCTGAGAACCCTGCCGGCATATCTCCAAGAAGCTTTTTGAGTTCTTCCATCATTGTGGATGCAGAAGAGATTATTTCATCAGCAGATGAATCTGCTAATTCTGATTCTGCAGTATTTGACTGTTGTGACGATACTTTTTCAATAATCTCTTCAAGTTTTTCAGCGAGGTTAGCGAACATTTTTATTCCTGAAGATTTTGCAAATCCGACAAACTTGTCTTTGTACGTTTTCGCCTCTGCAAACAGCTGATCTTGAGTCATATTATGCTTAATTAAATTATCTGATATCTTTTTCTGTAGTTTAGAGTGTATTGAACTCATAAATTCCCCATCAATAGATGTCAATGATGATATATCGATACCATTTGATGTAATCTCTTTAATTATATCAATAATGATGTCAGTAATTATACCATCTCCAAATTTCTTACGAATTTCTTCATAATCTACATCAGATGCTAATTGCTCTTCAAGATCTTGTCGAGCAATTTCGTGCTTTAATTCTTGTTCTGTTTTTAATGCTTCGGCAATTTTCTTTTGTAATTCTTTTTGTTTTGCATATAACTCAGCAAATTTAGTACTTGATTTTAAAATATACATTCCAAGAACATACAGAAATTGCAGTTTATTAAAGAGAAAATTCTTCTTGTCTTTGTCATTCAATTCCTTCCATATAACTTTGAAATTTATTGTATCTGTTGTCAGAAGATACAATGGTCCTTTATAATAATCTTCACTAAAAAGTGACTCATCGTATATAGATAGTTCATTTCCATATTTCGAAAGTACTTTAATCAGTTTACCAACATATTCAATTAATTTGCCTTTCGAATAATACTCATTATCATATGCTTTGTAATATTTTCCCAAAAGCTTCTTATTAGTTGTGCTTGTATTTTCACGTAGCATTTGTATTAGGTCAACAAATGTGTTATTGAATTGTAGTTCAATGTCCATTCTTTTCTACTATAAAAAAGAGGTATATAAATCATAGAACTATTATTTATATATATATTTTAACGTTAATGGGATCATGTTTATCTCATACTAATGTAACAAAATTAGAAATTGCTATAAAGTTTCCTAATGGCTTAAATTATCAATACTATTCAAATGGATGGAAAAGCGATCATGATATAAATAATTTTATATCGAAGTTATATTTTGAGAAACCTTCTTCAAAGAATAAATGGACTAATTGGATAGTGTATAATAACCAAGTACTATCTCAGCAATCACCTCAGCAACAAGTAAATAATAATCACTTAGTAGAGAATAATAGTGGGCATTGTAAAGGTATCCTTGCATGGAGATATAAAAAGAATAGGGTTAAATATTCATGGTTAATTCATTCAATCCCTAACTTTCCTACATATTTTTCTGAAACATCAATATCTACAATCCAAAAACCACAAGAACGTTATGGACAATCTCTTGTATATGTTAAAGGTGAACATTCTGATATTAATGTACTTATAGATCAACTTATGTTAATGAAACCAAATATAATTTCATATAATTGTGGGAATACTAACAAAATATCTCCGACTGTTTTATTTCCCAAGAACTTAACATTCACAAAATTATCTAATGATATAGAACATATAGCTAAAGCACCACAGTTTAATGTAGATATTTACGATATACTTGCATGCAAATATGGGTATGATTGTTATGTAGAAACATGGCTTCATGGTACTAATGATAACATAATGCCAGAAACACCAGCTATTAGGCATGTAAAATATATAAAAACTGATACATGTGAATTTAAAGAATCTCAAGATCACTCAAAGTGGGCAATATCTGCTAATACTGCTAATACTGCTAATACTACTAATGCTACCGAAAAGTGTTTTCTCAACATATGCTGTTCAAAATCAGACAAGTGGATATTTATTGGAGATCTAAATAGGATGAATTCACAAAAACATAGGGGAGGTGGTGGTATATTGATATTTAATAATAAGAAATTATGGAAAGCATTTCACGATATTATTTATATAATATGATTATTTGAGCATTTGATTATTTGAAAAAAATGTTCATAATAATATCTAAAATTATATCTAATACTATCTAATACTATCTAAATACTATCTAAAATACGATGCCTCCTAAAAAAGTTATTAAAGCCATAGAAGAAGGTAGAAAAAGTCTTATTGATGATTATAATGATATATTTCAAAAGTATCACGAAGTTTATGGAGATAACTTTACAGTTTTATATCAAAATGGCAAATTTTTCGAAATTTATGGTGTCGATAACGGAATAGACCCAATTATAGGTAATGCAAGGCATATTGCTCAGATAACAGGATTACAATTATCAAGACGAAATAAGTCAAATATCGAAAATAGTAAAAGTAATCCGTTAATGGCCGGTTTTAATATAAATCAGATTGAAAAATATATTGACATTCTTGTCGAGAAAAATAATATGACTGTTGTTATTGTTGAGCAACATCCTGTTGATAAATATAGTGACGGTACGTTTAAAAGAGCTGTAACAGGTATTGTAGGACCATCAACAAATATTAGATATGGAATAAAAGCATTAAATAACTATTTAATGATTGTTGCAGAAGATTGTGACAATATTGGTCTGTGTGCAATTGATGTATCAACAGGTAAGATTGTTGTATTTTATTCATATAACACTATAGATGATAAGCGATTAGCTATAGATGGTGCAAATAGATTCATTCAAACGTTATCTCCGAGAGAAATAATTATTTATCAGACTGACAAAGAGAGAGACAGAGAGAAAGACAAAGACAGAGAGAAATTAGAAGATCTATTAACTTATGACTGTTCAACGGGTATACAGATCAGACAAGGTATAAATGAAAAACCATTACCGTACAAGAATGCATATCTAAGTAAGATATATGTTGAAAGAGGTATATTATCACCGATTGAATATATAGGACTTGAAAAATACCCGTTTCTTGTTGACGTATTAATCGAATGTATAGATTATTGTTATAATCTTGATGAAACTATTGTTCAACATTTGCAAATTCCAAGAATATGGGACGATGAAAATATATTAATTCTTGATAATAACTGTCTATTACAATTAAACATAATATCTAATGAAAAGTCAACAAAAGATTTGAAATACGATGTAATTAGCTTAATAGATAAAACATCAACTGCTATGGGAAAAAGATATTTTAGAAATAGACTATTAATGCCATTTGTTAATGCAGATATTATTAATGATTCTTATAATAAGATAGAAATATTAATAAAAAAGAAATATGTCACCCTAGAATCTACATTGTGTAAAATATCTGATATTGAGCGTCTTCATAGAAAACTTGAATTAAAAATCATTAAGTACAACGAATTATCATCATTACAATCTAGTTATTCAGCTATTAAGCAATTAATAGATATTGTAAATGCTGATCCAGAATTATCTCTTTTTAATATAACTAAACAATTACCTAATATATCACTTGATCAGTCATTATTTAACTTAATAGAAAATACATTTGTGGATGAACCAACAGATGAGATCTTATTCAGGGATGGAATGAATGAACAAATAGATGAATGTAAGAAAATGTCAGAACAATGCCAAGACCATCTTGATGATGTATGTTATTATATTTCAGATAGAATAGGAAAAGGAGCAAGTGTTGTTGACTGGACAAGTGTTACTAATACATCAGGTACTAACGAATATTATTTTGAACTTACAACAAATAGGTGGGAACAATACAAGAAATCACATTCTACAGTAGAATTTATGGGAAAACAGATTAATGTTTCTAACATATACAAAATAGATAATCGTTGTACAAAATCTTCAAAACTATCTTTTAAAGAATTTAATGATACAGGGTTATTATTTGAATCATACAAAAATAAAATAATTACCTTAAACAAAGTAATGTATCTACAATTCTTAGAAAATTTTTATAGATCGTATCATGAAGAGATGAAATACATAGTAAGTTATGTAAGCATGTTAGATTTTTATGTGTGTTGTGCTAAAATGGCGACTGTATTTAACTATTGTAGACCAGAAATACTCTCTCATGAAGGAAAAGGAGAAGGAAAAGAGATAGAAAAAGAAGAGAAATCAAAAATAATAACTACTCAGTTGCGACATCCATTAATTGAAACAATTCAAACTCAATGGCAATATGTTCCTCAAGACGTATCTCTTGATGAAACGCGAGGTATTCTACTTTTTGGAGTAAATTGTAGTGGTAAGTCTAGTCTGATGAAAGCTATTGGAATTGCTACAATAATGGCACAAGCAGGACTTTATGTTCCTGCCAAATCATTTCAATATGTTCCATACAAAACAATATTAACAAGAATTGTTGGAACAGATAATATTATTAAAGGTCAATCATCATTTTCTGTTGAAATGACTGAATTACGTGGTATACTTAAACGTGCTTCCAAGAATGCACTCATACTAGGTGATGAAATTTGTCATGGAACAGAAACAGTATCAGCAATATCTATTGTAACTGCATCCATTATTAAGTTATCTGAAAGTGATTGTAACTACGTATTCGCTACACATCTTCATCATTTATCTAAATTAGATAGAATTCTTGATATAAAGACATTAAAAATGTTTCATTTAAAAGTTATATGTAAAGATGATCAATTAATTTATGATAGAAAACTTGAATCTGGCCCCGGAAATAGTATATATGGTCTCGAGGTTGCAAAAGCAATGAAATTTAGTAATGAATTTATCCTTCTTGCTAATGATATAAGAAAAGAGATTCTTGAAGTAGATCCAATACTTGAAAATCACAAATCAAATTACAATAACAATTTATTTTTATCCAAATGTTCATTTCCAGATTGTAGACGTAAAGCTGTTGATACTCATCACATTAAGTTTCAATGCACTGCAGATGAGAATGGCTTTATTGGATCGTTTCACAAAGATCATTTATCTAATTTAATTCCATTGTGCAAACCTTGTCATCAAATGATTCATAGTGGAAATGTGCAGATAGATGGATACATATATACATCTGATGGTGTAAAATTACTTATTACTAATAAATAACATTAAAAAATGAATAATTAATTAATAAAAGATAAAGTAATAATAAAGTAATAATAAAGTAATAATAAAGTAATAATAAAGTAATAATAGTAATAATGTCCACTCTACAACAAAACTTGTGTGATTTGCAGAATTTGCTCTCTGCTCAGAATGTTCTCAAGCAAATTGAAGAACAATGTAAGATGCATACTAAAGAGATGGAGGATGCACTAAAAGAGGATTCATTAAAGAACGGACAAGAATTATCTTCTCTTCTAGATACTTTTGAAAGTGCTACAATAGACTGTTTGTTCGATGATTTCAAACATGAATTTCTTAAGGATAAGACAATTCTTGCTAACGATGAATCATTCTACATGACATTTATGAAATGTCTTGAAAAATATATTCCCGATAATGAATAATACTTTTTGATAGTTTTATGCTTTTTGATAGTATATTCATTATTTGAAAAACTTTGTCTAGAGAAAATAAGATCACATTTTCCAAGCAAGGAGATCTGATTACTCGAACAGAATGTGGAAATCAAATTACATTTAGTACAAAAAAGTTCTCCAGCCTTCTCGAGGAGATCACTAAAAATATTTAGCCATATCAGTAGTCAATAAATATAAACAACAGAATTGAATATAACTTTCTTTGTTTATTGGAGCCTTAGTATACAATAGAAAAAAATAAAAAGAAAATAATTAAAACAAAATTCTAACAATTTAAAAATAAATAACAACAAATAACAACAAATAACAACAAAAATCAAGCAATGTCTGATTTGTATGCTACACTAGGTCTTACTAAGACAGCAACATCTAAAGAAATTACAAAAGCATTTCATAAATTATCACTACGTTATCATCCTGATAAAGTGTCAACTACATTAACTGAAGAAGAAAAAACAACACAACATGAAAAGTATTTAGAGATTAAGAAAGCACATGATATCTTGTCTGATGATCAAAAAAGAGCTATATATGATAGGTATGGTCTTGAAGGACTTGAACAAAGTCAACAACAACAAAGAAATCACCAACAATTTTTCCGTCAAATTATTAGACTTCCACCAGTTACTATAACACAACATTTTACATTTTCAGAATTATATTCTGGATGTACTAAGACTATAAAGTATAGCACTAAACTACTTGATGATAAAGGAAATTCTACATACGAATGTGGAAAAGAAGACAAAGAACGAGAAATTACTATACCACCACGAACATCATTTGGAAAGAGAATAAAGTTTCAGGGAGAAGGTATACGACACATAAAGAGAGATATGATTGGTGATCTTGATATTGTTATTGAACGAGATCCTGCAGATACTAGTATTTGGACATTTGATGATGATGACAATATTGTTTGTACAGTTAAAATTACATTGGCAGAATCTCTGCTTGGATTTGTAAAATTTTTGCAACATCCGAGCTCATCAGAATCAGATAAATCGCATAATAATATGAAATATATAACAATTAAATCATCTGATATTCTACAATCATCTACGAAAATTACTACAATTATTGGTGTTGGACAAGTCTACATTAATTTTGTTGTTGAATGCCCAGATAAACTTTCTGAAAAGCAAAAACAAGCATTGTCAAAAGTATTTGGTTACACTCCTTCAGAAAAGCAAGAGAAGCAAGAGAAGCAAGAAAAGCAAGAGAGTGATTTGATTGATGTTTCTACTATGCAAGACATTCAACAAAGCTCTCAAAGTCAACAAAGCTCTCAAAGTCATCAGCAGAACTCTCAAAGTAATTTTCCACCAAACTTTCAAGGATTTCAGGGCTTTCAAGGATTTCCAGTTTTTCAAGAAGGCAATTTCCAAAGACAAAATATGGAATGCAATCCTCAATAATACTCAATTAATCCTCAGTAATACTAAAAAGTTCGTTGAGCAATTAGGTTTTCTGGTTTCACAACATATTCAACATATGACGTCAAATTTTGAGTAGGTATACTTCTAATTATGTTAAAATTTAAAAGACCAGCATTAAACTCTTTCTCAGCAATCTCGATCGGATTATACATATTACCAATATCCATAAAAGGTTTTGCTCCATTAGCAATAGATTCAGCTCTTGATCCGATGATAGATGTTTTTTCGAACTTTGTTATCATAGGTTTTGACCATGTCGAATTTATTGCATTTGCATCGATTTGTAATTGCTCTAAAGCATCATCAATATCATGAAAATCTTCGTCTTCTTCCTCTTCTTCTTCTATAATATCATCATATTCTTCGTCAGAGTCGTTGTAAGCCATTTGTTCTTTTTCTATCTATATTTTATTAAAATGATAAAGGTTTTTATTTTTTACATTTTTTGCATTTTTTATAAATATCCACTTATTGCAAAAGGCCGAATATACGATGGAACGACATATTCTTTTCTATCTAACATTTTATATGCATATGCTCTTTTACTAGTATATAACAAGTATTTCTCGAAAATACTTTGAATTAGAAAATACTTTGAATTAGAAAATACTTTGAATTAGAAAATACTTTGAATTAGAAAATACTTTGAATTAGAAAATACTTTGAATTAGAAAATACTTTGAATTAGAAAATAC
>Ga0208507_1001929_pt1 | contig 11074 bp, 8 predicted proteins | sample CryBogCBH12Aug01_FD_184626 | JGI IMG/M metagenome (GOLD analysis project Ga0208507, IMG submission 184626) | Freshwater microbial communities from Crystal Bog, Wisconsin, USA - CBH12Aug09.1 (SPAdes) (version 2) | ecosystem: Environmental > Aquatic > Freshwater > Lake | place: Crystal Bog... | reverse complement strand
CGGTCCATCATGAGGGTTGCTTCGACGACTTGACCGTGGGCGGCAAAAGCGTCCTGCAGGTCATTTTCCGTGGTGTTGAAGGAAAGATTTCCCACAAACAATTTCGTGCTCATTTAATGATTTGTTGTTCGATACTAACCGTTTTCGTCTGTTCCCGACTACCGGGTTTCAAATCATCACTGAACCAAGTTCACTTGAAGATTCACCATGCTCGAAAGGTCAAATTATCTTACAGACGAAGCCGATTCTAGCCAGAAACCCGATTCTGGCAAGCCCTTTTCCTCGTTCGCTGCGGTGCTACTCCCTCTCCGCGTTCGTCGGACGAATTGGGAGAGGGTCGGGGTGAGGTGCTTCGTTTCCGTCCATCAATTCTCAACTGTTTCTTGCCTCTGCCAATTTTCCGGCGTAGTCTCGCGTCGTTAGAAAAACAGCATGACGATTATTATTTAACGAAAACAATTTTGTAGCTTTTGGCTACGGGGCTGACTCGAAACCGCGAATTTCCAATGCCTCCCAGAAACCAAGCCGCCACTCGGCGCGGCTTGGCGCATTTTCTGGGAAGGCGCTTCGCGGTGCCTGAGTCAGGGTGCGTTGAGTCCGCGCCCTTGTGTTTTTAAGACTTAATCCAGACATGAAAATCAAATTTGTAATTCTAGTTAGCCTCTTAAGTTTTTTGCTATTGCCAATCTCATCGCCGGGAGCTGGCGTGACAATTATCACGCATGGTTTGAATGGCGATGCAGACGGATGGGTGACAGGAATGGCAGAGCAAATTCCAAACTATTCAAGTTTTTCGGGGACAAACTACTCATTCTACAAAGTGTATTTTGTTTCTGCTGCTGGCGGTGGTTATCAACTGGCATGGTCTCGTCTAGGCGGCGATTTACCATCAATTACTGATTCTGGCGAAATCATTGTGGCATTCGACTGGAGCCAACTGGCAGACGGTAATTCCTACAACACATATCAAATTGCCAGTGTTTTGTCTCAAGCGCTGACAAGCACAAATTTTATTTCAGAGTTAAATGGACACGCCCTATGTGAAATGCCAATTCATTTGATTGGTCACAGTCGAGGTGGTTCCGTCATGTGCGAAACGAGCAGACTATTGGGGACGAATGGTGTTTGGGTTGACCATCTGACAACGCTCGACCCGCATCCTTTGAATGATTCTAATTTCCCTTTAGACGGCTTGCGCTATTCAGCAGTTGATGCTCCTTGCGCAACTTATGAAAATGTTCTTTTTCATGATAATTACTGGCAAAATATCGCATTTGTGGTTTACGGAGAATCGGTAGCTGGCGCATATATCCGACAACTTACCTATTTAACAGGCGGCTACAGTAGCGACCATTCCAATGTTCATCTCTGGTATCACGGGACTGTTGATGAACGGAATCCCGCAGACGATACAGAGGCACAATTAACTAGCACGGAATTTAGCACCTGGTATACGCCCAATGAAAATTATGGCTATGACGCAGGATTCAAGTGGAGTTTGATCGGAGGAGGAGACCGAACTAGCAATTTTCAGCCTGAAGGAACGGGGTATCCAGTAATCAGCGACGGCTATAACCAAGCTTGGGATTTAGGTGCGGGACAAGCTGGCAACAGAACTTTGCTACCATCAAATAGTGGGGACTGGCCAAACGTGATGAAGTTTAATTTGGTCAGCACAAAGCAAATTCAACAAGGGTCAAACGCTCTGTTCTCGCTCTACTACCAGTGGGCACAACCAAATACAAGCAATGCGACAGTGAGCTTATATCTCGACGATGATTTTAATCCGAACAATGGTAATAGCCATCTTATCAAACAAACCGTTGTTTCTGGAACTGGAACTTCTGGTAGTTCAATTTCATTTTGGATCAGTTCTTCGCCTTTATCTGCCGGACTTAACCCAACCAACGCACCAGTCGGATACCATTCTTTGTATGCAAAAATTACAGGCGGCGGCAAAACTCGTTATCTCTACGCGCCTGAAATCATCCAAGTCTTACCAGCCATCATCCTTACAACGCAACCAACGAATCAAACCGTGTGGGCAGGAACAAATGTCACTTTCAGCCTGACGGCTTTGGGCGTCCCGACGTTGAAATATCAATGGCGGAAAAATGGCGTGGGTATCGTTGCTGCAACAAATGCAAATTACAGCATCAACAACGTGCCGACCAATGCGGCGGGAATTTATAGTTGTGTGGTTTCAAATGCCTTTGGAAATGCCGTCAGTTCCAATGCCGCTCTCATCGTGTTGGCTCCCGACACAACCAAGCCCACAAACGTCATGACTGCGCCAATCTCCGGCCAACGCTGGAGCAATGAGGTTTTCACCGTGACTGGCAAGGCTGGCGATAATATGCAGGTATCGAATGTCTGGTATCAAATCAATGGCTCGGATTGGAATCTGGCAACTACCGAAAACAATTGGAGCAATTGGACAGCACAGGTAACGCTGACGCCGGGAACAAACATAATTGCAGCCTATTCCGTGGACACGAGCGGCAATGTTTCCAGCACCAACACGGTCAAGTTGGTTTATGTGCAAACCGCATTGCTAACGGTGCAGGTATTCGGCCAAGGGACGATTACGCCCAATTACAATAATGCAGCTTTGCAAATTGGAAATAATTACAAAATGGCGGCGAAGGCGGCCAAGGGCTTTGCTTTCAGAAATTGGATGGTTTCGACAAACTGGATTGATGGCGTGATTATTATCAGTCCTACCGTGCAGTTCATGATGGCCTCAAATCTGACGCTGCAAGCTGTGTTTGCTGACGTGGCAAAGCCAGTCTTGAAGATTGTCAAACTCGCCTCCAAACAGACGGTAAGCACCGTCACCCTCAAAGGCACGGCCAGCGACAACGTGCAAGTGACCAACGTATTTTTTCAATTGAACGGTGGCGGCTGGACAAGCGCGGCGACAAGTAATCAATGGGCTAACTGGAGTGCGAATTTGAATCTGGTGTCGGGAGCCAACAAAGTGTCCGCTTATGCAGTGGACGCCAGCGGTAACCTTTCGACAACGGCTACATTAAGCTTGCAGTTTACCGCTCCCAAAGCTTCGGTTGTGGCGGAAATCAGTTTGCCCGCAACCACCAATATTTTCGCAATTACAGATTGGTCGTATTCCACCAATGGATTTAATTTTACCCTGCAAAGCTCCTCCGCTCTAAATGGACACATCCAAGTTTCAACGAACCTGACAAGCTGGGTCACGCTGACAAATTTCATCGGCACTAATGCCACGCTCAACTTCCGCGATGCGTCAGCGACCAATTCCAGCCAGCGTTTTTATCGGGCAGTGATTCCGTAATCAAGCCGCGCGCCAATCCAAAACTTTCAACTGCACCGTCGTCCGGCCATTGAACTCGTTCACGCTCGGCGCAAACGCCAGATCAAATTTTCCATCCGGCAGCGCACCCGCGTTCCACCAGACCGCCTCGTGCGTCACCGCGCCGTCGGTCACCCACAATTTGACGTGCTGCTTGGTCGCGCCCATTCGCAGCGGCGTTTTTTTCTGCGTGAGATTGCGCGCGCAAAATTGCAGCGCCGGATTCCCCTGCCCCATCGGTTTCAACTGTTCCAGTTCCGCCAATGAATCCAAGGTGATTTCGTTCAACGCAACTTCCGCATCCAGGCGCAACGGCGGTTGCAAATCTTCCGGCTTCAACGTGCGCCGGGCGATTTCGTTCAGGCGCACCCGGAACAAATCAACCTTGTCCGGCGCAATCGTCAAACCTGCGGCCATCGCATGACCGCCATGTTTGATGAGCAAATCGTCGCACTCACGCAATGCTGCGGCTAAATCAAATCCTGCGATACTGCGACCTGATCCGCGCCATTGCTCCGCGTCGCCGCCAAGGATAATTGTGGGACGATAAAATTCCTGCAACACGCGAGATGCGACAATCCCAACCACACCGATGTGCCAGAGCAATTCGCCTTCGACGATGACAAAATCTTTTTCTGCATCAAACTTCGAACGCACTTTACCACTGGCCGCCTCGCTGATGCCGCGCTCGATTTTCTGGCGCTCGCGATTCCGTGCATCGAGATTTTGCGCGAGCGGCAGAGCCTCATCCATATTTTCCGCAACCATCAACCGCAATGATTCTTCTGCCGTTTCCAATCGGCCCGAAGCATTCAGGCGGGGCGCAAGTTGGAAACCGACATCGTGCGTGCCGAGTTTTTCCGGTGACTGTGCCACTTCTTTCAACGCGACAATTCCAGCGCGTTGGGTCGTATTTAATTTCTCCAAACCAGCGGTGACGAGAATCCGATTTTCGCCAATGAGCGGAACCAAATCCGCAATCGTGCCGAGCGCAACCAAATCCAGCAGCGATTTCAGATCAAACTCCGCTGCGCCGGGCAAACCCGTTTCACGTCCACGTTTCAAAATGGCATGCGCCAATTTGAACGCCAGCCCAGCGGAACAAAGTTCGGTGAATGAAGCTGAAAGCTGCGGATTTACCAACGCCACAGCGGCGGGCGCGGGATTGGAAACTTGATGATGGTCAAGGACGATGACATCTACATTTTGTTCGCGCAGCCAAGCAATGGTTTCCACGGCAGTTGATCCGCAGTCCACGGCGAGCAATAATTTCACCGGAAATTTCTTGAGACAATTCTCCACGCCGTCGCGACTCAAGCCGTAACCTTCGTCCATGCGATGCGGCAGATACGCGTCCACGCGCCAGCCAAGCTTGCACAATACTTCGATCAGGAGCGTGGTGCTTGTCACCCCATCAACGTCGTAATCGCCAAAGATGACCAGCGGTTCGTCACGTTCGTGCGCCAGCAACAATCGCTCCACGGCGACGTGCATATTCGGGAGCAGAAATGGATCAGAAAGATTTTTCAGACGCGGCGCGAGAAATTTTTCAATCACTGGCGGTTCGCTCAAACCGCGATTGAGCAAACATTGTGCAAGCAGCGGAGAAATTTTTAACTGTGCCGCGAGCCGTTCCGCGAGGAGCGGTTGCGGGGTTGCCAGCGTCCAGCGAAATTTCATTTAGCAGCGAATTTCTCGCGCCGTGCGGCCGTGATGGACAAAGCGATTGCGATAGCCAAAATCGCCGCGACGACGAGCAACGAAGTTACAGTCGGGATCTTAATCTGAAACCATTTCGGCGCGTGGTCGTGCGGATCGAGCAACATTTTTGCACCGATGAAAACCAGCACGAGCGACAGGCCGGCGGTAAGGTAGCGAAACATTCCAATCGCGCCGGCGAGCAGAAAATATAGTGAGCGCAGGCCGAGAACGGCAAAGACGTTCGAGGTGAAAACGATGAAGGCCTTTTGCGTGACGGCGAAAACGGCGGGCACGGAATCCACGGCGAAAATCAAATCGGTCGTTTCAACGAGAATCAAAACCAGCGCGAGTGGCGTGAGCGCAAAGCGGCCATTCCAGCGGGTGGTGAAGTGCTGGCCTTCCATCGTTGGTGAAACCGGGAAAATTTTTCGCGCGAAACGGATGACAGGATTGTGTTCCGGTTCGATGGCTTCTTTTTTAGCGAACAACATTTTTACGCCAGTGATGATGAGGAAAACGCCGAAGATATAAAGCACCCAACTGAAATTTTGCACGAGTGCCGCGCCGATGCCAATCATTACACCACGCATTAAAAGTGCGCCAAGAATGCCCCAGACGAGCACGCGTTTTTGGAATTCTGGCGGGACTTTGAACGCGGTAAAGATGAGCGCGATAACTAGGATATTATCGAGCGACAGCGACAGTTCGATGAGATAGCCGGTGACAAATTCAGTCGCTTCTTCGTGTCCGCGCAGCGGCACGAGCAGCGCGGCGAACAGCATCGCGAGCGTGAACCAAACCGCGCTCCACACAAGTGCTTCGCGAAAACTGACAGCGCGGGCACGTTTGCTGAACGCGCCCATATCCACAGCGATGCAGACGATGACAAACAGGATGAAACCCGCCCAATGCCATGGCGTGATTTGAATCAACGCAAGCATAACGTCCCTGCGGTTCCGTTCTTAATCTTAATCGTCATCGTAATCTTAATCCGTTTTTGTATCGCCAGCGGGATTAAGATTACGATTAGGATGATGATTAGGAAATAAAATTAGGCCTTTTCCACCGCCGGAGCGTTTGTGTTCTGCACGGTCACTTGCGACGCGCCGATATTCGGACGTTCGCCCTTGTGCCACCACAACACGATCACGCTCGCGATGTAGATGGACGAGTAAGTGCCAACGATGATGCCTACGAGGAACGTGAACGCGAAGTCGTTGATAACGCCGCCGCCGAAGATGAACAGCGAGAGCGTCGCCAAGAACACCGTGCCGCTGGTGATGATCGTGCGGCTCAAGGTTTGATTGAGCGACATGTTGATGATGTCCTTGAATGAACCGCGCACGCCGAGTTTCAATTGTTCGCGGATACGGTCGAAAATGACGATCTTGTCGTTGATGGAGAAACCGATGATGGTCAAAATCGCCGCAACGACGGTGGCGTTGAACTGACGACCGGAAACGGCGTTGGCGACGCAATACGCACCAATCGCGAACAGCACGTCGTGCAGCACGGCGGCGACGGCAGCGACGGCGAACGAAAATTCGTAGCGGAACGCGACGTAAACCAAGATGCCGAACAATGAGAGCAACGACGCAATCACGGCGGATTGGCGGATTTCAACGCCAAGCGTTGCGCCAACTTGCTGGCTGCCGAGCAACGTGAAGTGCGCCGATGGCAACGTGGCGAGCGCGCTCTGAACTTTTTCAATCGAGCCGCTAGAGGTCGTCAGACGCAGCGTTTCCGTGCCCGCGCCAACGTCTTTTTGGTATTGAATCTGCGCGTCTTTCTCGCCCACGGTGGTGAGCGCAGCGCGGATTTGCTGTTCGTCCAATTTTTGTGCGAAGCTGTAAGTGGTGCTGTCGCCGCCGAGGAAATCCACACCAAACAGTTTGTCACCGCGTGAAATGCCGAAGCCCAATGACGCCACGACAAATACCGTAGTGGCGAGCGCGAGCGGCTTGCCAATCTTCATGAAGTCCACATTGGAACTCTTGATGATGTGGAGCATTTTCAAATCTTTGATGAAGTTGCGATCCACCATGAAGTTGAAAATCAAGCGCGTCACAACGAGCGCGGTGAACAAGCTCGCAGCCACACCGATGGTTAGCGTGACACCGAAACCTTTGATTTCGCCCGTGCCCATGAAAATCAAAATGATGGACGAAATGAGCGTGGTGACGTGCGAATCGAAAATCGTTCCAAACGCGCGCGCGTAACCGGCGTCAATCGCACCGCGCAGAGATTTGCCCTTCGCGAGTTCTTCACGAATGCGTTCGTAAATCAACACGTTCGCGTCCACCGCCATACCGACGGTGAGCACTGCGCCCGCGATGCCAGGCAAAGTGAAGGTCGTGCCGATGGAACACATCACACCAAGCAAGATGATGATGTTCGTGATGAGCGCGACGTTCGCCGCTAGACCGGCGAACAAATAATAAACCAGCATGAAGCCGGAAACGAAAATCACGCCGTAGATCGAAGCCTTGATACCACTGCGAATGGAATCCGCGCCTAGCGTGGCGGCTACGTCGCTCGTGTAAACAATTTTCAACGGTGCTTTGAGCGGGTTCTGCAACACGTTCGCCAGTTCATTCGCCTGTTCAATCGTGTAGCTCCCGGTGATCTGACCATTGCCGGTTTCAATCGGGCTCTGGATGTTGGGCGCAGAATAAAGTTCGCCGTCGAGCACGATGGCTAGTCGGTGACCGACATTTTCGCGCGTGGTTTCACCAAATTTTTTCGCACCTTCATCGGAGAGCGAGAAGTCAATTTGCGGTTCGCCAAGATTGCCGCGAATCACCATCGCACTCTTGATGATATCGCCGTAAAGACCGTTCTCCGGTTTCTTTTTGACGATGAATTGTTCAAGCCGCGTCGTGCCGTCGGCCTGCTGGTCAACGTGCTTCAGCAATTCGTAACCATACGGAATCGGCTCGCCGTTCTTGATGATTTCGTCGCTGTTATCATTCACCATGCGGAATTCCAAAAACGCCGTCTTCTGGATTTGCGACTTGGCGCTGTCTTTGTCGGACTGCGACAAACCGGGCAACTGAATCAGAATGCGATTGCCACCGGCAGATTGAATCACCGGCTCAGCCACGCCGAAACGGTCGATACGTTTGCGCAGCACTTCGATAGCCTGCGACAACGCGCTGCTGGTTTCGTTCGTGTTCGAAAGTTTGGTCGTGTCCATCTCGACGAGGAACGATGTGCCGCCCTGCAAATCCAAACCCAATTTAATTTTGCCGGCCGCATCACGCTGGAGGCGATTCAAAATAAACAGATTCGGGTGGACCTGATTTTGCGCGGCGATGAATGGAAAATATTTCTGCAAATCGTTCGTGCCTGTCGCCATCTGAATCGCCGTGAACTCATTCGTGCCAGCTTTTTGCAAGGCAGCTGTCTGCGCCAAGATGTCGTTGAAAGCTGCATCCGGTTTCACTGCACGGCTGGAAAATTCCTTCACCAAGTCGCGCGACGCCGGCGGATAAATTTCAAACAGCGACCAGACAATGATGCCGATGACGAGCAGGAAACGACCGAAGTTATTATTCTTATTCATGACAATTACACTTTGACCACGGTGGCATTCGTGTCGGCGATGATTTCGCTGACGGAACTTTTGGTGACTTCAAACTTCGAGTCGCCGGAGCGTAGCGTCACGGTCTTGTCTTTGACCGTGATGACCGTGCCGACAATGCCGGCGGCCGTCACAACTTCATCACCGGACTTGAGCGATTCAATCAACTTACGCAATTCCTTCGCGCGCTTCTGTTGCGGACGAATCAGAATGAAATAGAAAACCACGACCAACAAAATCATCGGCAGAAACGCCATGACGGGGTTTTGCTGCGGTTGACCGGCGGCGGGAACCGCCTGCGCCAAAATGAATGGGAATGAGTTGAGTTGCATAATTAAAAAACGGTCGGACAATTTAAGGAATCACCGCCAGATGGCAAGATTTATCACTGCTCAATTCAACTTGCCGCGCTGGTGGAAAATTAAAAAGCCACGGAAAAAATTTTCCGTGGCTTTAGTGAAACTGCAAAACTTATTCAGCCTTCGCCTTCTTCTCGGCCTTGGGCTTCTTTTCAGCTTTGGCTTTGAGCTCGGCTTCGGTCGGGGCGATGATGTCGCCGCGATGACCACGTTTTTCGGTGCGGGGCTTTTCTTCGGCCACCGGCGCGGCGGCCGCAACGATGGGCGTGGTGCTTTCGACGCGCACTTTCAATGTGCCTTTGACTTCCGCGTGCAAGGCGAGTTCCACTTCGAATTCGCCGATCGCGCGGATGGCGCTTTCGAGCTTAATCTTCTTTTTGTCGAGCGCGATGTCGAACTGGTGCTTGAGTTCATCAGCAATCGTGCCGCTCGTGACGGAGCCGAACAGCTTGCCGTCTTCGCCGGTCTTGACCTTGACAACGCAAACCAATTTTTGGAGCGCCTTAGCGAGGTCGGTCATGTGATTAAATTCGTGTGCTTCGCGTTCGGCGCGCTTCTGCTTGAGCGCTTCGAGCTGGCGCTTATTCGCCGACGTGACCGGCACGGCGAGGCGCTGTGGGAAAAGATAATTGCGCGCGTAACCGGCGGCGACGCGGACGTTGTCAGATTCACCACCGAGACCGATGATGTGTTGCGTGAGGATAACTTCAGTTTTTGCCATACAAAAAATATTTTGGTTGCGGAGTTGAAAAATCAGAACGGAACGTCGTCGCTTTCGGGCGGACCGTCGCCTTCGACGGGTTCAGCGGCGGGAGCAGCAGCTGTCGGACGCGCGGCACGAGGAGCAGAAGGCGCAGGTGCACCACCGTCACTGCCAGGAGCGCTACCGAGAAATTGAACGGTTTCAGCAATAACACCGAGTTTGCTGCGCTTCGCACCGGTGGTCTTGTCGTCCCACTGGTCGAGTTTGAGGCGACCTTCAATCATGATTGGGCGACCCTTGCGCATGTATTGACCGACGTTTTCCGCCGTGCGGCCAAAAACATCGACATCAACGAAAGTAACTTCTTCCTTTTTTTCGCCCGCTTCATTTGTCCAAACGCGGTTCACCGCGAGGCCAATCTTAGCGATGGCCGTGCCTTTGGGCGTGTAGCGCAATTCGGGATCGCGCGTCAAATTGCCCATCAGGATGACTTTGTTGAAGCTGGCCATAAAACTTGCGGCGAATTATTTCGCGGCTTTCGGTGCGGGCGCAATCGTGAACAGCACGCGGAAAACGTCTTCGTTCAGCGTGAATTTCTTTTGCAACTGCGCGATTGCAGCAGGCGTCGCATCAAAAATGACGTTCGCATAGAAACCAGCGCTGTGGCGCTTGTCGGCGATGCGGGCAAACGCCTTCTTTTCCATTTTCTGCACCGTTTCAATCTTGCCGCCAACGGCGGTGATGTCGGTGGAAATTTTGTCAAGGGCGTCTTTGACGCCGTCTTCTTTGCCGTTCAAGTTCAGGATGAACAGACCTTCGTATTTTTTCATTTTTCTTCGTTTGTGGAGTCCACGACTCCGTTAAATTGGCTCATCGCCTTTTCGATTCCAGCCGTCAGCCAGGTTTCCACCTGATTGGCCGCCCGTTCCAAAACTTTTTTCAGCAACTCATTCTCAGACGCATCAAATTTTCCGAGAACGTAATTGGCAATCTGGCGCGAACTGTCTTTGCGACCGATACCAATCCGCAACCGCGCAAACTCGCGCGACGCCAGATGCTGTTCGATGGACTCCAAACCGTGATGTCCACCGCTGCTGCCGCTTTTACGCAAGCGGATTTCGCCAAACGGCAAATCCGCATCGTCCACGGCCACTAAAATCTTTCCCAACGGCAACTGATAAAAATTTACCAGCGCTCCGACCGATTCGCCGCTCAAATTCATGAACGTCTGCGGCTCGCACAGCAAAACTTTCTTGCCGTTGCGTTCGGCCTTCGCCACGCGGGCAACAAACTTGCGCTCGTTTGCCCAACCTGACTGCCACTGTTCCGCCAATTTTTCGACCAGCAAAAAACCAGCGTTGTGGCGCGTCTTGGCGTATTCCGCGCCGGGATTGCCC
>Ga0208507_1001918_pt1 | contig 11118 bp, 13 predicted proteins | sample CryBogCBH12Aug01_FD_184626 | JGI IMG/M metagenome (GOLD analysis project Ga0208507, IMG submission 184626) | Freshwater microbial communities from Crystal Bog, Wisconsin, USA - CBH12Aug09.1 (SPAdes) (version 2) | ecosystem: Environmental > Aquatic > Freshwater > Lake | place: Crystal Bog... | reverse complement strand
CGCCGAGGCGTTGAAATTGAATTGCGGCGAGCGCGAAAAAAATCTGATTGCCCGCGCGTTAAGTTAATTTCTAGAAGCCTGAACCTTCGTGAGAGTTTGGCGACCCTACCGGGAATCGAAAACGGATGCGATAAGCTGATTTATGGGTTTTATTGGTGTTTCTCTTGAATTTGAAAGCGTTTCTTGACACATGGCGACACGTTATTTGTCGGAAAATGTAGGAAATCTTCCAGTGCTTTTTTAAGACGTGCAGCAATGTCCCGCCCTTTTGCATGACTATGTCAGCAAAATCAGGCAGGCGTCAAAAAAGGGGTGTTACCGACACCCTAACGCCACCACCTAACAACGCCGTCGAATTATTCGACGATACCACAGCCGCCGCTTATGTCGGCGGAATTAAGCCAAGGGCAGTTCGGGATTGGCGAACACGGCGCGGTCTTCCCTTCATCCGAATCACTGCAAAAGTCTGTCGCATTCGCAGAACCGATCTCGACAAGTGGCTTTCGCAACATCGTGTGGCAATCGTAATTGGAGGTGCTAGGTGAGTCAAGGTGCGCCACAACCGCCAGCCACACCCGGCGATTCCATTGATTCATCTACGGGCAGTAAAACGCGATCAGAACTTGTCCAGCGCGTTGAAACCGCACTCGCTGAACTCGCGGCACACGATGGCGTTTTGCTTCTTGATCCCTACGCCATTGACAAGAGTTTGAGTTTCAAGCGTGAATTTCATGCGGACGCAGCCTTTGAAAGCTGCCGTGCAGGAACAAAGACTGCGGAGGATTTCCCGACTGACGAAATTTGTCGCAGACTCGACGGCGAGCCGGATGAACCACCGGGAGCGACCACCGCGCAGCCTGACACAGCAACAGCATTGCGGCTTATGCTTGAGTGGATTTGTGCCGGGAAACCACGCAATGATGAGCGATTTTTTGTAGCTGTTGGCACACAGGCTATCGCCGCGTATTGGGTTCTGAACCCATCCGCATTCGGCGGATTATCCGCTCGCGCCTTGTGCGAAAAACTCGGAAATAGCCACATCAACTTTTCAAGAATCGCGAGCGAGTTCACAGAACGATTTGGGATTAGAAACCACTTTCAAGCCCACTTCCACAACCGGAATTGAAATGAGCAAACCTAGAAAAAAAGCCCCGCCGGGTTTTTATTCCGGCGGGGGTGAACCAGAGACAAATGTTTCGCGGTTGGACGCCGCTAAAAGAAGCGGAGACATTGACAGTTCAGCGTGGATTGTTCTACCCGGCGGCGAAGGATTCAAAGTCCAAACAAAACCCGGCAAGGTTTCCATCATCCAGCAACCGATTTGTGCGGATGAGCAAACCGTCGTCTTGAACGCTTACGAGGCGCGGCGGCTTTCCAAAATTCTACCAGCGGCCATTGCTGCGGCACGGCGCACGGAAAGGCCGCACCATGAGTAACCTTTACGTCAGAGTATTCACAGGCTTCTACAAGCACCGGAAGACGCTACGGCTGCGGGCGACACTCGGAAATGATGCCTACTGGATTCCGCCGAGCCTTTGGGCGTATGCAGTGGAGAACCAACCTGACGGCGTTTTTTCCGACTATTCGCCAGAGGAAATTGCCAGCCTAATCGGATATAACGGCGATGCTTCAATTATGCTTCAAGCATTGCTTAAATCAGGGTTCATGGATGATGCTCCGTTGCGAATTCACGATTGGGGCGAACACAACGGCTATCATAAAACCTATTCGGAACGTGCGAAAAAAGCCGCCAATGCGCGTTGGGCAAAGCCATCCATTCCCGGTTCTTCCCCTGATACTGACAATGATAAGGATAAGGAAAGGGGAGTAAGCATTGCTTCAAGCAATGCTACAAGCATTCCCCCTACTCTGAAAATGTCGGAACGGATTAGCTATGAGCAGGAGCTTAAACGCATCGGCAAGGAACTCGACGGACTTGGTTCACTTTCAGACCACGACCGGGGCAGTAAAAAATACAACCGTCACATCGAACTCACCACACGGCAAACCGAACTGCGTAAAAAATTAGGAGTAACAGCATGAGCCATCCGCGCTACTCAATAATGAACTTAATAGTAAGATGCCTGTCAAGCTCGTCATTCAGCGCATCGCTTGCTGTATGTTCTGCCGTGTGTGTCGTAAGTTCAATTTTCGTGGGATTACTACACCTGATTTTGACACCCCCCACCGGGTAGTAAGGAATCTTTTATTCATAGGGGTATCGTGAGGAGGTTGTATATCATAGCCCACTTCACACACCGACCGCTAATTTTCAATGTCCCATACTGAACAATTTAAGCTAATGACAACTCCGTTGAAAACAAAGGTGAACCCGAAAGCTGCTGGCGCGGCGAAAAGGGACAATGGGAATAATGTCCCTCGAATCGTTGCGGAGCGTCGGCGGTTGGAACAAATGCGAGCAACCGGCGCGGCTACCTTCGGCGGCGGGAGCATTTGAAGCCATGACGACCCCGGCAAAAGATTTTAAGGTAACGCCCGTCGGCGATTGCAAATTCTCCGTAGAAGGCCGGAGTTTGATTTGCGCCCGGTGCGAATACCGAGCAGATGCCGAGAAACACGTCGTCGGCAACGCCTGCCCGAAGTGCGGCGGTGATGGCGGCGTCCTGAAACGTGCCGAGCATCTTGTTGACGTGTCGGAATACTCCGGCTTCGGGCTTTGCACCTGTGGCCGATGGACGTTCTCAATCCAGCCCAAGCTCACACGGATGTCGCCAGCGGAACGGCGAGCAGCACGCGGGCGCGATGATCTACGGTGCGACCATATCCGTGCCGCGTTGCAATTCATGGTGACGTGGAAACGTCCCGCCGTCGCAACATCCGACAATGGATTTACCGAACCGCAACCGGTTACACCCGGCTTGCTCGCTTGCTCTCGTTGCGGTGAAAAGTTTGAGCCGGAACTGCCCTCAATTCCAGATGGCACTTCGCCCGCGCTGGCGGCGGCGTTGCGGCGGCTGTTCACGGCGAAACCGGCCTGCCCGCGATGCGTGGCGACTGCGCGGCCAGAGATCAAGAAAATTTCCCCGGCGCGAGTTTCAAGACCGCTCCACTCACCAACAGAAACACAAGGAACGTATCGGATGCCATACCCGGATTGACCGTTGAGCATCAATGTCCGCGCTAGTGTATGACAGCGAACGAGCCTTTAGAACTTCTGACAGTATCGGAAGCCGCCCGTAGAATCGGCGCGGTGGGCAACACGCTTCGCCGTTCAATTGAACGCAATGGCGTGAAGCCTGACGCGATTCTGATTGAAGGCTCGAAGCAACTGCGCTCGCCTCTGTTCGTTGCACCCCGTCTGAATGAATTGGCAAAAATCGTCGGTTCCAAAATCCACTGACCCATGAAACACACCATCGCCACGCTCAAGAAATACGACCTGAAACAGTTTTCAAAGGAAGACTTGTTCACTTTGGAATGCAAGCTCTGCCTGCATAATGCAAATCTCCGTGCAATCGTTCACAGCATGGGCGGTAAAATCGGCAGCGTTCCGCTTCGGTCAGACGTTGGGGATGATGCTTTGAAGGTAGCCGCATCGGTAAAAAATCAACTGGCGCACACTGATGCGCTCATGGCCGAACTTGGCGGCGCGGCTGACGTTGCTCCCAATTTTGAATTTTCCGCTGGCCTCAAACCCGGCGGCGAACAGACGCGCTCGGCGGGTGCCGAGAATCGCCGACCGGGCGCGTCTGCAAAATCTGGTCAAACCCTCACGGAAAAAGTCCTCGCTATGCGTGGCGTTAAGACCCTCGACGAACTCAACGCCAAGATGCAGGGCGAGCCGGTTAAGTTGGAGGATGACGACAAGAAAAAAGACGACGACGAAAAGGAGGATGACAAGGACAAGGACGACGGGGACGAGAATAATGATTCCAAGCGTGAGAAAGAGGCCGACGAACAGCGCATCAAGCCGAATAAAAACGGCGGCGGCGATGATGATGATGATGAAGACGATGAGAAGCGCGACGATGGCGACGGCGACCCAAAGCGCGACAAAGAGACTGAACCTGCGAGAACATCGCTCACAGGCAAAGTTTTGAAGGCTCGCGGCGTGAAAACGCTGGCTGAACTCAACGCACTACCACCGCGCAACATCGGCGACTAAATTTCCGCTTGCGACACAGACGACGTAACAAACCACAACCGATAATTGATTAAACCATGAACGCAAATCTTGAACCGACTGAAAACGGCGAGGCTGTCTCGCAAGCCCGTCCCGCAATTCCAATGTGGGATCACAATGGCGACTCTCACACGTTCACGCCGACCCCGGCGGACACGCACAAGAACGGGATGGAAACCGAGGAGCTTCCGCCCGTGAAAGGCGGTGCGGACGCCGCGCCACAAACATTTTCCTTCCCGAATCCGCGTGGATTTGAGCCGGTCTTTTGGGACGGAAACGAGGCCACTCTGCCTCTCGACGACGCGAAGAAAATGTTGACGCTCCGGTATCAATACACCTACTCGGCATACGTTGAGCCGACTTTCAAAAACCGCGCCGAAAAAACTGAATTTTTACGCCGGTCTGGAATCATCCGCCGCGTGTGTTTCGCCAAGGAACAGGGCTTGCCGCAAATTGAAATGGCCCGGCTGACTTCCGAGCGCGTCCGTCATGTTGGGCGCGAAGCTGCGCGGAAATCCAACCAAGCCGCGTTGGAAAAGTTCGTTGAATCCGGCGACGTTTCTACCGCTCCGATCTCTCTCGCCGGAGGCGACGAGTTTATTTTGGGCGCAATCATGGAGCCGTCGGAAGACGGGACGAACCTGTTTCCGGGCCTGCTCGTAACGGCCCGTGAACGGCTGGCACTCTACGGCCTGCTCTGGTTTGGCCTCTGGCCGGTTGTGAATCCAACCGAGCGGGCCGAAGAAATCAAACTGGAATTGTCCGCTCCGGCGGCGTTGACGCCAGATCAAATCATCGCTTTGCAGAATGAACTCATCGGCCTCGAAAGTGAAGCCGCCACGCTCGCCAAAACGGCAGCGGTTGCCCGGCTGAATGAGCTTTTCGGCCCCGTGCGAGAGATTTGCGACGTGCTGCTCGCGGAGTTGCTTTCCGCGCTTGAAAAACAGCAAGCCAACGCGGTTGCAGCCGAGAAATCGTTTTTCGAGAAGTATGGCATTCAACATTCGGCAACGGATGTTTCCAAACGGTTTGACAACGTGCTCGCCTCGGTTCGGCACCAAGTAAATGCACCCAAGACCGCGCAGCATCATGTCATCGGCTACGTCCCCGGCCCCGGTCAGACGCCGATCACCAATCTGACCGGGCTGAAAATCCCCGGCATTTCCTAACCAGTCGAAAACGACACAACTATAAATCAAACACACCATGAAAAAATTATTTGCACCAATCATCGTCGGGGCCGCGTGCTTGCTCGCCGCCGTTACCAGTCACGCGCAAAACGAAGGTCGTCAGATCGTCCTAAACAACATCCCGCTTGTTTCCGGCGCGACCAACAGCATTGCGCCCGGCACATGGCCCGGCACGTTCAATCCGTTCATCGCCAGCGGTGAATATGACAAGATTGGATTAATGGCGTCTTCAATAACTGGGGTGCCGACAAATGCCACGGGCAACATTATCATTCGGCTGGCGAAGACTGATGGAGTGACGACGGAGGCAACTCCGTCCGTCGTGCTTACGCTGCCAGCCAACAGCACCAACAACAACGCCGTGTTCACATCGGTTGATGCGACAGGCGTGCGCGGCTTTTACGTCGTGTCCCTTGAATCGTCAAACCTGCTATCAGGTGGCGTGCCTGTGAATGTCACCAATCTTCTTTCGCTCGCCGTGAACTACCAGATTCCGAAAAAGGGCGCGGTGCCGATGACTACCCAGCAGTGAATTTGCGTCCATGCCCACCGAAGAAAACATTTCTATTGCCGTTCCGATCTCGACGATGGGCGGCTTTGTGGTTTTCAAGCGTGCCGCCGAGATTTAACATTTAAGGCATGATGAAGCCAGACATGAACAATCCAAAGGCGAGCTTGCTTGCCCGCGATGACGTGCAGACGCTAATTCGTATCGTCGCGCACTACTCCGAATCAAATCAGCAATTCGAGTCGAAAAGTTTTGGCGACAAAATTCCGGCGGACGTTTACCAAAAGCTTCGCGTGATTAACCACGGCGCAGTAGCGGCAGCATTTGGCGTGCTCGTCCAGCATTGCCATATTGTCGTTTGCGGCTGGTATGAAGAATTTAGGGCGAAGGAACTTGCGGAACTTGCAACAAACCTTCACGCGCTGGGAATGGAAGAATCTGGAACGGCTCACTATGCCTTTTTTGGAATTGGAGACTTCACTACACCAGTGAATCCACCGGAAACCTGATTATGAGTCTGCGCGTTGACTTATCCGGCAACGGAACCGGGTTTCAGCAAATGCTGAACACGGCCAAGGCACAGGCCAATCGTTTCGCATTTGATGTGTCGCGTGATGTTGGTGCTTCATGGGGTGGCGTTGGAAAGTCGCTGGCAGCAGGTTTTGCCGGGATGATGACTTATCAGGGAATCTCTGCCATTGTCGGCAAGGTGACTGGCAAGGTCAGTGAACTTCGCGAATTGAGTGACCAGCTTGGAACGACGGATGTTGAAAGTATTCAGAAGTGGGGCAAAGCATTCGAGCGCGTTGGCGGCACGGTATCTAAAATGACGACGCTGGCAAGCCAGATGAATGAAAAGCGCAATGCCGCGATGGGACATGATCTGGCTGCAATCAAAACCCGACAGCAGCTTGAAGGAATGGGAATCACCGCTGACGAGATAAATCCAGAGTCCGGCCTGAACTCGCTCGACTTCATGCAAAAGGCTTTTCATTTTGCAAACCAAAGCCAGTCAAACGCCAGCCAGTTTGATGATGTTTTCGGGGCGAAGGCTTCACGTTTTGCCGGTGCTGAAAAATATGTGGCTGAAGCGAAGGCTCCAATTGACAGTGAGACTTTCGAGACGATGAAGGAAACCGAGGAAGCTTTGCATAAATTTGGTGAGGCGGTTGAAATGGCAACCGGAAAACTACTGGCTCTAGTGACGTGGAGCATTGGTAAAAATGTTCTTGCCGAATCAATGGCAAATAACAAAGCGTCTAACGCCCTTCACCAGAAGGTCAATGAGATTCGGGATAAGGGCGATGCCGCAACTCCGTTTGAAAAGGCATGGCTATCCCGCGTCGTCAACCACAACACTGACATTGCCCCAATGTCGGCTAAAAATAGCGCCCCTCTGGTTAGCGAATTGGTTGAAACGGCGCTCGTATCGGCACTTAAATTAAAACCTTCGCTCCCCAAGGGGCAACAAATTCAAGGCTCCCGCAAGCCGGTCATCAGTGATGAGGGAACCATTAATACGACCGCAATTCCCGTCACCACGAAGGCTGCCGCGCCAGAAGTGGACGAGGATTTGAAGGCGCAGCGTGAGGAGTGGGCGAAGCAGGAAACAGAAGCTCGGATTGGATTGCATGGGGCGCAGGGCGGCATGATGACGATTGGCGACCGGAGAAAACTGATTTTAGCAGACATCCAAGCGCAGCACAATGAAACCACCACAATTCAAGGCAAACTCGACAGCCCGACTTACGGACTATCGAAAGGCGCGTTTGGCAAATTGACGGATGTTGATAAAGAGGAGTTGAAGCACAAACTCACGATGGAGTTGATCGGCTCACAAACTAAAGAGCAATCACTTCTCGATAAGACGAAGGAAAAGCCGCTGGCATTCGGCGCGGATTCCATGTCGAAGGTTGGACTCTATTCCGCGTCGAACGTGGCGTTTAATCCGCTCCTTGGCGTCCAGCAAAAGCAGTTGACCATTCAGGAGAAAATTCTAGCGCGGATCAATGGACGTTCCGGAGGAAACCTTAACGACCCCTATTCACCATGAACCCGCGACACAGGCGGCGTAACAACGTGCAACTGATTCTATAAACGAAACCGCCCCGGCCTGTCGCTAGGCACGGGGCGGAACTGTTTCAGGATTTAGTGTAGCGGATTACGCGGACAGCGTTTCTTTTGCGAAAACGACAAATTCCTTTTTCGGAAATTCACCGCTGGAAACATAGCTGGAAACCGCCTGATTGACCGCCCATGTCTCGAACCGCTTTTGCGCCGCTGGACTCAACTCGCCTTGCATCGCCCGCAGTGCAGAGGAGTTTTCAGGGTTGAGCGTGACTGTCATTGGTTTGCTCTGCGATTTGCCATTGGTAGCTTTCATGTTATTCTCTTTCCGGTGGCCCGCGTTTCGAGCGCGTTGCGCGTGTTGTTGGTTATTCTCCAGCCCGCGCTGGCCACCATTTCTTTTTGGCCGGAGAACCCGTATTCGTTACGGTGATGAAATCATACCAAGTTGCCTGTCATGGTCAATAAGATTTATTAGAGTGACATACAAAACGTATTACGTTTGTTAACACATTAACGAATACAACTTGTTAACCGATTAACGGGTTTAAGTCTGTTTCCAGACCCTTAAATTACCCGTTTCCCGTCGTCTGGACGGTCTAGGACACGTCGGGGACGTGTTCAGGGTGTCGAGACAGTCAAAACCCCGTCCAGAACGATTCCAGACGGGGTTACGGGTGGTTTTCGGGTTCTACCGGGTGACGACCAGTTTCCGTTTTACGGCGCGGCGCGGCGGCATGATGGAGAACCATGTCTTCGCGTCGTCTGCCGTCACCAGTTCGCGGTAGTGGCCGAAGATCATGGCCGGGCTGTTGCCAGCCTCTAGCGCGACTTGAGCGACGTTCTTAATGTCTGCCACGCGATAGGAAATAAACGAGTGCCGGAGCGCGTTATGTTTCCACGGCACAGCGGGCAGGGTAGGGGTTTCCGTCCGCTTGGAAAGCTCCCGTTGTAATTCGTGAAAATAAGCCCGTGTCGGCGCGAAGATTTTACCGGCTGGCTTCGCGGACTTTTTGAGCCATGCGGCAAGGTTCGGTAGAATTGGAACAATGCGCCGACTGGCGGTCTTGGCGTTTGCGGCGGTAATCTCGATGTGTCCGCGATCAAGCTTCACATTTTGCCAGTCGAGCCGCATTACTTCGGCAGAACGCAAACCGGCGAAAGCCTGAATTGCCAAAACTGGTTTGAAGCTGTCCGGCGCGGCGGCAAGCAATCGAGCTAGGTCGCCGGGAGAATAAATTTCAATCGCATCGGAATTTTTGGCTTTGATTTTCTCGGTAGCTGTAACTGGGTTGTCACCCTTGGCGATGTATCCGAGCGATTCGGCAAACTTGAATAGTGCGCTGGCCGTGTTTCGGCAGTTACGAACCGTGCGCGGTGCGGCGTCCATGCTGTTGAGCCATTGCTGAATGTCGGAAGTCGTAACCGTGTCCACGTTCACACTGAATTTTTGAGCGAGTTTCGACAGTCGGCCTTTCAAATCCTCGATGTAACGCGGGCTGGCCTTGCGGTTGGTTTTCAGTTCGATCAATTCGTCGGCGACTTGGCGAACGGTTCGGGCCGGACGCTCGGCGGGGTTGCGCCGAATGAAGTCTTGCGCCGCAGCAACGATTTTATCAGACCCAAGGATAGCTACGGCTTCGACGTGATGGGCGGCAACAAGTTCAAGCGGGGTGTCCAGTCCGGCATTGCGTAGAATCTCGACGGCCCGGCCATAGCTGGCGGCGTCTGAATTGCGGAAGCTGGCGGCTGTCGTGTTACCACTGGCGAGCAAGCCTGAAATTCGCTTCGCTTCGGAAATGGCCTTTTTCGAGTCGGAGAAACTTTGCAGCCGCCGCGCCCCAGTGGTGTAATCGGAAACCTCAAACACCTGATACGTCTTGCCGCTCGGCTTGTGGAACTTCTCACGGCGATAAATGGCGACGGTAGAGTTGCCGGTTTTTTCAACCCGCCATGCCTGTTTTCGTTTCGGCTTTGTTGTCATAACTGAAACAATGTAGGGGAAATGTCGGAAAATGTCAATTTACGCCATATCAAACACAGGGGAATCCCCATTTTATCCTTATTTAACGGGGTGATTGTGTCTTTCGTGAATGGCGACCCTACCGGGAATCGAACCCGGGCTACCATTCCACAAGGCGGACACGCCAAAACGCTTGCAAACATGATATAATCAAACACGCTTGACATAGCGGGACTTTACCACTATTTTAGCACTGTTATGGCAAGCCTACACAAACGCCCCCGCTCACCTTACTGGCACGCTTCGTTTCTCGCCCCGGATGGCCGCTGGAAATTGTGCTCCACAAAATGCGAAGACCGGACAAAAGCGATGTCCGTCGCGCTCGAATTTGAACGCGCCGCCAGACTTGGACGCGCGGGCAATCTGGTGGAAGCACAGGCGCGCAAGGTCGTGGCGGACATCATGGCGCGGGCTGGCGGGGAAGAAACGCTGCGCGCCCCGTCCGTGAATGATTTCTTGAACCAATGGCTTACCGGCAAGGTTGCGCGTAAATCCAAAGGCACGTCCACGCGCTACGGCGTCGCCGTCACGGACTTTTTGGCATCGCTTGGCAATCGCACCGCCAAGCCGCTTACCAGCCTGACAACGGGCGACGTGGAGCGTTTCTTGAATTATCGCACAGACAAGGGACTCGCCCCGCAAACGCTTATCTTGGACATCAAGATCATCGGCGCGGCTTTGAACCATGCCCGGCGGCAAGGCATCATCACCACGAATCCGGCGGAAGCGGTGGAACTTCCCAAAGGCAAAAGCATGGAGCGCGGCACGTTCAATCCGGTGGAAGTGAAGCTGCTAGTGGACACGGCGGAAGGCGAATGGAAGACGCTGATTTTGCTCGCCTACTTCACCGGCGCGCGGCTTTCCGATTGTTGCCGGATGGCATGGGCGGACGTGGACATGGGCGCGGGCAATCTCACTTACACGCAATCCAAGACCGGCGAAAAAGTCACCATGCCGATTCACGCGGACTTGATGGCGCACTTGAACACGCTGGCAGGGACAGACAAGCCGGAAGTGTTCCTGATGCCGCGCACGGCCAATCTCAAATCCGGCGGACGGAAGGGACTTTCTGAAACCTTCAAACGCCTCATGCGGGACGCGGGCTTGGACGCGGGCAAGGTGAAAAAAGCGGGCGTCCGCCAGTTGTCCCGCCGCACGTTCCATGCGTTGCGTCATTCATTCAATA
>Ga0208507_1001916_pt1 | contig 11126 bp, 9 predicted proteins | sample CryBogCBH12Aug01_FD_184626 | JGI IMG/M metagenome (GOLD analysis project Ga0208507, IMG submission 184626) | Freshwater microbial communities from Crystal Bog, Wisconsin, USA - CBH12Aug09.1 (SPAdes) (version 2) | ecosystem: Environmental > Aquatic > Freshwater > Lake | place: Crystal Bog... | reverse complement strand
CAACAAAATAAACAAACAAAATTAGGTTCAATGAAACCTGTAAAAGTAGAAGCGAAAGTTTCTAAAAAAGAAGTTCCAATGAAAAAGATGAAAATTTCTCGTTCAATGCCTTCAAAAACAAAAGTAATGGGTTCAGTTAAGAAAACAATGGGTTATTAGTCACTTAAGGGAGCTTTATAGCTCTCTTATAGTGCTTAATAGCACAATAAAATCATGACAACTTGGAATTTACAAATTAACGGTCAAGTAGGATTAGGAACACCATTTAATAAATCTGGTCTTACTTTTAATCATTTAACAACTCAATTTGGAGGTATTTATACACCAGTATGGATACTTCAAACATCTAATTAATTAAATTTATGTCTTATCCAGCAAATACATATCCAACAAATATACAAACACCAGCAGATCCAACAGCTTTAGATGATACAGCTGTATTTGATCATGCAGGTTTAGAAAGCTTCCAAAATGATTCTATTGTAGCTCTTAAAACAAAACTTGGTATTAATGGTAGCACAGATACTAATTCTATCGAATATAAATTGGCTCAACAGATTGCTAATGGGGTCACTAATAGTTCTTTAGCAACCACTTTGACAGCTTATCTTTTAAGTTCAACTGCTGCTTCAACGTATGTTCCTTTCACAGATGTTGGTTTGTCTGGCACTCCTGTAAGTCCTACAAATAAATTAGTTGATAACGTATATCTTGCATCAGTTTTGCCTAGTAGTTTTACAGCCACAGCAGGAGAATCTATTTCAGTAGGTGGATATTTAGCATATTGGAGTGCTAGAAATTCTATTGGTTATGATAATTATGCAACAGCTACTATTTCAGCAGGTGGTTCAGGTGGAACATTTTCAATAACTAATACTATTACAATAGGTTCAAATTCTAATAGAATTTTATTCTTTTCATTACATGGTTCATATCCTAATGGAGCACCAACAATAGTCACAGTATCTTCAACAGCAGGAACAGTTGTTAGTTTAGGAAGTAATAACTGGTATATTCTAAATCCAAATTCAGGTAGTCAAACTATTACAATTTCAGGAACTTGGAACCTTTATACAGTTTTAATTTTATCTGCACAATCTTATTATAATGTTAATCAGGTAGCACCTACAACATTCACTTCAGGTTCAACTTCTATTGCTACAGCAGGTTCATTAATATTTTCAACAACAAATTCAGCAACAATAGGTGGAGGTGGTTATCAAATTGTAGTTGATGGAAATAAAATATCAGGTCTAAGTTATGCAACTACAAGAATGCAAACTGGAACTAAGATTAAACATTCAACTAATACTTATTATATTTTACAAGTATTAAGTGATAGTGAAGCTATACTAGATAAATCATATGCTTATGTTTCAGATTATGATTATCAATGGTCTTACCAAACAAATACAAATTCTCATGTTAATGATATTTTTGGAGATAGTGGAGTTATACAAACTTCAGGAGTGACACCAAATCTAACAGGTGGTTCAGGAACTACAGCATTTTTATTAACTCCAGCAAATACTTTTGGTTATGAGTTATATAATGCAAACTCACTTCCAAGTCAGAATAGCTTTGATGGAAATAAAAATAACTTTGTAGGAGTTTCAACAAATGCAGTAAGTGCAGGAGGAACAGTAAATTTTAATTATCCTTTAACAATAGGAGGTTTATCAAGTCTAGTTTTAGGAAAATCATACTACATAAATGACTCTGGTAATCTTTCTCTAACTCAAGGAACAAATACAGTATTATTAGGAACAGCAATAAGTTCAACAATAATAGGAAGATAAAATTATGGAAGATCTACAATCGCAAATAGATGAAATAAACTCAAGGTTAGATGAAAATGATACATCTTTACAGGATTATTCTGATAATCTAGATTCTTCTATGAGTGATATGCAATCATCTATTGATGATCAATCACAATCTATAAGTGATTTACAAGAAACATCAGGACAATTAACTTTTCCATTATCTCAAGACACAATAGATTTAATTAAAGAACAATTCCCTACAGGACTTGCAACACTCGTAGCCGGCACTGTATGTGATACAGACGCAAGAATTTCGCCTACATCAATAGTTTTATTGTCTGTATCACAAGCCAATGGTACACAAGGATTTCTTTCGTATGTGGCTAGTAATGGCTCAATGATTATTAATAGTACAAGTAATACTGATACGTCGATAATAGCGTATCTTTTAATGAATTAAAATTATGCAATACACAGGACTTCAATATAGTGATACAAATAGTTCAACACTCGCAGGAATTAAAGAAGACATCTACTTTTTAGGTAAATGTAATTCTGCTTCAATTTCTGATGGTGATTTAAATAGAATTATAAATAAATATTATGCACAACTTCAAGATGTTATAAAAAGTGTAAATGAAAACTTTTATATGTGTGTAGCAACTACAGATTTAGTTATTTCTGATGGAGCATATTCTTATCCTGACGGTACAAGTGGAACTGCTCCTGCATATGAAAAATTTAAATCTTTATGGGTAGCATTACAGCCAAAAGATATTACAAGTCCTTTGGTCACAGAATACGAGAGAGCAAATATTATTGATCCTGATTCCATTTCAAATCCTGCTTATGTCTTCACACAACCAACCGCTTTAATATTCGGAACTTATTTTGTATTAAATCCTTTAGTGACAGATACTACAATGTATCCTGTAAAAAGAGGTATTAAAATGTATTATATTGCGACACAAGATAAATTAGTAAATGATACAGATACTCCAAAGATATTTCCAAGTTTCCATGATGCAATTACTCAAGGAGCATTAATTGATGTCCATAAAAGATTAGGAAATTCAGATGCTTCAGAAAAATGTAAAACACTATTTGCAAAGAGATTAAAAGATGTAGCAAGTTATGCTTCAAATAGAATACCTGATGAGATAAGTGTTATAGAGGGACAAGACGCACAAGGAGGCTGGTGTTATCCCTTTGGACAAAATTCGATGTCATAAAAATATGCAAAAACATTTACCTACAATTATATTAGATTCAATACCACACAAATCTCAAAGATACGAAACGGTTGGGGACTACTTTAAAAGTGGAAAAGAGTGGATATTCACAGTATCTAAAACAAACATAGATTATGAATTTTTAATAATGATTCACGAGTTAATAGAATGGAGATTAACTCAAAAAAGAGGTATATCAGAAGCTAGTATTACTAAATTCGACAAAATGTTTGAAGAAGAAAGACTACAAGGTAAATGGAGAGATGATCAAGAGCCTGGATTTGATAAAAGAGCTCCATATAGAAAAGAACATGCTTTTGCAACTAAAATTGAGAAACTCATAGCGAAAGAATTGGGTGTTAATTGGAAAAAATACGACAAAACTATCAACGAATTATAAAAATAATAAATAAAAATATGTCAAAGGAAATAAACATAACAAATTTTGCACAGATGAACCCACAGGTGCCTCAATACTCTGATAAAAATCAGAATTATTTGATTGCAGGAGCAAATCCTGTTTATTATTTACAAGATGGTACTCAAGAAGAGCAAGTCGCACCTTTATCTGCTAGTTTAAATTGGTCTCAAATCGCTAGTGGTTTAGATGGAAATATTGTGCATATGATACCCTCAACTTCAGCAACTTTTAGTGTTTATGCAGTGACAGATACATCAAAAGTTTATGGAATTACTACTTCAGGAGTCACTAGTTTAGGTTATCCTTCTGGTAATTCACAAAATAATGCTGGATGTTATTTAGCTATTGGTGGTGGATATTTATTTATGACTGATGGTGTAAATTCAGTTTATAAAATGGCTTTACCTAATAATAGTTGGTCTGCAATATCAGGTACAGGATTAATATCAGGAATAGGAGTACATATAATGGAACCATTTTTAGATTTTATTGCTTTAAGAGACGGAACATCATCATATACTCAAGGAGGTCTTATAAAAAAACTAGATGTGACTTCTTTTGTAGTTTCTAATGGTATAGATTTAGGCAATGGCTTTGGTGTAATACAAATGAGAAATTTAAATAATAAATACTTGGCTATTGCTGGAGGCCAAGTATCTGCAGGTGGAGTAATTAACGGTTATCCTCAAAACTATATTTTCTTATGGGATGGGATATCATCAAGATATAATTATTCTGTGAAAGTACCAGGACAATTTATTGATATGAAAGTGGTAGATAGTGTCTTATATGTTGCCGTAAAAGTTGCTAGCGGTAAAACTTGTATCTATTATTTAAATGGTACAAAATTAACTAAAGTATTTACTACACAATATTCTAATATCAATACTGGAATATATGCTCCTATTATAAATTCATTATTTGATTTTAAAAACTATTTAGGTATTCAATTAAATTCTACAAGTGATATAAATAATCCTTTATTGATCTATGGAAAAGAAGAAACAGGCAATATCGAATTTATACATTCTACAGGATACAATTTTAACTGTAAAACTGTTGGATATGATGGTAATATTTTTGCTGATACATATCTTCTACCAAATACAGCATTATATTATCTTCCAGCTTCAGGCAATTATCAACAAATAGAATACAAATCTCAATGGATTCCTGTTAAAAATTTACAAGCAATAGATATTATTTATGATACACCACCACAAGGTGGAACAGATGCAATTAATGTGACAATTTATGGACAAGGAGAAGATTTTATTTCAGGTAGTGATACTATACCTTTAACACCAATCACATCAACATCCAAATTAAATGCAAAGAGAACAAGACTTGATTGTCAAGGATTTACTGGAGATCAAGTAATGATTAAGATAACTACAGTAAATTCTACATGGAGACCTTGTATCCGTGGAATTAAATTAATAACTGAATAATAAAACATGTTATAATAAACATAATAAATATATGGCTCTAACTGAAAATAATGTAAATGACCTAGTCCAATCTGCTGTAGGTAGACCTGCTACTGATTATGAGACAAAAAAATTCTCAACTGCTCCTATTCAAACTCTTGCTAATCTTAAAAATTATTATTCCACTCTGAAACCAGACCAATCAGTTGTTGATTATTTAAAACATACAGGACAAGACGAGTCTATGACTAATCGTGCCAGTTTAGCTTCTAAATATGGTATTTCAAATTATACAGGGACTGCAGATCAAAATATCGCATTAATGAATGCATTGAAAAATCCACCACAAACAGATACTCCATCAATTTCTGGCTCTATTACTCCAAATACTCAACCTGCGAACACTCAAGGAGAAAATATCGCAGCTGAAAGATTTAATAAACCAAATGTTAATCCTCAAGCAGGAATTACAGATACTTCAACTCAAATACCAGGTAGTATTGCTGGTGCAGTTAATCAACCTACTCAAGCTCAAAATACTGCTCAAGATACCACACAACCTGCTTCAGATACACAAACATATAAAGACCAATATACAACCGCACAGAAGGCTGTTTTAGACGTCACAGGACGTATTAATGACTTAAATAAGAGTATTGATAGTGCTATGCAAAATAAACGTGATGAAATTGCTCGTTCTGGTGGAATTGTTGATGAAAGTCAATTACGTTCTATTGTTTTAGCAGAAAATGCTCCTTTGTTAGCTGAAAGAAAAGACTTGTTGAACCAAAGAAGTCAATTAGTTGGAGAACAAAATATTGCTAATCAAAATTATCAATCTGCATTAAAGCAAGAACAACTAAATCAAGCAAATCAATTTAAACAAGAGCAATTAGATTTAAATAAAAAGAAAGTGACAGATCAAGAGCAACAGTTTGTACAGAAATTAGACCAATCAGGAAAGAAAGCGATGAAAGTTAATACTTATGATGCTTATGGAAATGTAAATGGACAAGCTGTTAAAGTTATTAATGTAAATGGTACAGAACAAACAGTAACTAAATTATCTGATAATGGAAGTTATGTATCAAGTACTGGAAAAACTATTGACTCATCAGCTTCAGGTTCTCCTTCACAACCTTCTCCTGTTTACTATAAATCACCAGAATATGTAAAATCTTTTGTAGGTAATGCAGATAAAGATATACCATCTAATACTAATATTAAAGTTCCAGGTACAACCGAAACAGTTGGATCTCTATATCAAGATGCCTTGATTTGGGCTTTCCAAGATGGAAAATTACCAACAGGTACAGGCCGTTCAACTAAAGCAGTTTCTGTAGATACGGCTTCAGCTATTAAACAAAAAGGTACAGCGATCTTAAATGATTTAGGTATAGATGCTAATACAGCCAATCTTGCTTATAAATCAAATAGTACAGCTCTAACTAAATTAATGGGTACTTATGGACAATTATTATCAAATGAGGGTACAGCTGACAGAAACTTCAAACTTCTTATTTCTCTAGGACAAAAAGTTTCAGATACTTCATATAGTAATCCAGTACCATTAATTAATGATTGGGTAAGAACAGGACAGATTAATGTTTCAGGTAATTCTGATGTAAATAATTATGTAGGACAATTACAATTAACCTTAAATGAGTATGCGAAAGTTATCTCAGGACAGACAGGTGGAGCTGCAGTATCTGATAGTGCTAGAAATGAAGTAGGAGCATTATTATCTAAAGGACAAAATATAAATACAGTTCAAGATTTCTACAACAATGTCGTAGTACCTGATTTAACAAATAGAAAAGGTGGAGCAAAAGATGCTATTACTGCTTTAATGAGTGGAGCAACAGGTGGAATGTCAGATAGACAAAATCAATCTTCATTTACTCCAAGAGGTAATATGTCAGCAAATGATTTCGTAGAAAAAACTTTATCTTCACACGGATTAAATTATGACGATGTTATAAAACAATACTCATCACAATTACAGCAAGGACAAGAATTATATATTGATAATAATACAGGAAATATAGTTGCTGGAAATCCAAGCACAGACGATGTTTCTAATTTAACTCATTTATAAAATTATGGCCATAACAATTTTAAAACAATTAAATACAGGAAATACTAATTCTGGTAATTCTCCTCAATTACAACAAGCCAAACCATTAGTTAATACTTCAACAACTGATAACTCCATAATGGGTAGTTTTATTCCTGCGTTACAAAAAACAAGTCAAGGTGTAATAGGAACGCTAAAAGGTGGATTACAATCATTAGGAAATACTATTAAGTCTTCAGGTGATATTACATCTTATCCAAGAGAAAGATTAAACGCTGTTAGTGGGGCTACTGCTGATCTAATTAAAGGAAAAGGTTTTGATTACTCAAATCAATTACAAAAAGAACAAGCACAGACTAAAAGTACTCAAAATAAATTAGGATTAACTGAAGAAAATCTAACTCCAAAAACTAATCCTGAAAAACTTGGATTTGCTGGTGGAGAATTAGCACAATTAGCAGTTCCTACAGGAGAAGCAGGAGCAGCAGCAGAAGGTCTCACTGCTACTAAATTTGGGGGTAAATTGCTACCAAAATTAGCAAGAGCAGGTGCTGAAGGATTAGCATATACTGCAGGACAAAATCTAACAGAAAATAAAGTTCAATCTTTATCAGACTATGCAGAAAATGCAGGAATTAATATGTTATTCCCTGCTGTAGGATCATTAGTAAAATATACAGGAGAAAATTTACCAGGAAGAATTATAAACTCACTTATCAAACCTTTAGGAAAAGATTTCGCTTATGGTAAAAATCCAGGAAAGACAGTTGCAGATTTAGGAATTAAAGCAAATACTTTTGATGAATTATTAACAAATATAAATACTAAAAGAAAAGAAATTGGTGCAAGTATTGGTAACTATATTGATAAAATAAAACCTGTTACTTTAGATTTGTCTAAAACTGTTAGTCCTATTGATAGTGCTATAAAAGAAGCTAACAAAGCACCAGAAACTAATAAAGCTTTAATTGAAAGACTACAAGGAGTAAAATCAGATTTAACTAATTTTATTCAATCTAGAAAAACAGGAAATGGAATAAAAGATGCTCAAGAATTAAAAGGTCTTATTGGAGATATAACTAAATGGACAGGTAATGCTTCTGATGATAAATTAGTTAATAAAGCATTAAAACAAACTTATGGTTCAACTAGAGAATTGATGGATTCAGAAATGAGTAAACAATTATCACCAGAAGAATTTGCTCAATATAAAAAAGCTTCAGAAGATTATGGAAATCTTTTATCAGCTGAAAATGCTACAACTCATAGAGATGCAATTCAGAAAAGAAGTGACTTAATTTCATTTGGTGCTAGAAATTCAGCATTGATTGCTGGAATAACCGCAGGATTAGCAAAAGGTGGAAGTATTGGTGCAATATTAGGAGCTCTTGGTGGAGTTGTAATAGATAAAGCATCAGCTACTCCAGCATTTAAAACAAGACTTGCTTCATTATTAACAAAATTACCTCCTGATGAAATAACTACTTTCTTTGAGAAAGTCACAGGTGCTAAAGCTATATTTAAACAAGAAGAAATAAATAACATTAAGAAAGAAGCACAACTTCTTTTAGAAGCTCCAAAAAGTGATGTAAGAAGTTCAATATCTGGTGGTAAAACAATACCATTGCCTGAACGATCACAATCAACAGTAGATGCTATATCTCAAAAAGTAGCAATAGCAGATAAAAATAAAGCAGAATTTATAAATAGTCTAACTAAGAAACAGAAACAACTATTATTAGAAGCTCCAACTTCAAATGTTAAACAGGTTCAATCTACACCAATGTATCTAAACAAATCAGAAAATGATTTAACAATGGGAAAAGGTAAGTATGGAGGAATAAAAGGAAAATTAAAAAAATAATATGAAAGGATACGATTTTCACGGAGTTGTAAATAAAGGTATAAAACCAGAAAAAGGTTCTGTGATTATTTCTGGTGCAAAAAATACAAAAGGATTTAAAGATTTTATAGAAAATGTCCCCGTTTATCTATTTGGTAAAGACGGAACACCTGAAGAAAAAGCAAACTTCAAATCTAATGTAATAAATAAATTAGGTATAGAAACATATTTTGAATCTGATGAAGATCAAGCAAAGATAATCAGAAAAAATACAGAAGCTAAAGTTATTGTCCCTAAAGGAATGGTTTTAATTGTCACTGATGAATGGCTTTCTCCCTCTCTTGCTCTTGCTATAAAAAATGAAGGTTATCACGTCATATTAGCTGAAAAACGTCGCTGTAACATCTTAAAAGGCTCTATAGCACGTGTTCCTTATGAAGATAGACTTTTATATGCTCCTCAAGCAGATTTAATTATCTATGAAGATAAAAGTAATCGTGATGAGTCTAAAGAATTAAGAGCTAAAGGATATTCTGTAATCGGTGGAGATAAATTAACTGATAGACTTGAATTAGACAGAACTTGGGCTAATGATATAGCTCGTAAATGTGGAATACTAGCACCTGAAATGATACAAGTAGAATCTTTTGAAGAAGTTAGAGATATTATTGCTACTCGTGGCGGTAAATGGGTATTGAAACAACAAGGAAAGATAGACGAAATAAAAGGTCTTAATTTTGTTGCAAAAATGGATAATAGTGAAGATTTACTTGATTTTCTTCCTATTTTAGAGAAAAACTGGATAGAGGGAGTAAAAAAAGATTTTGTTTTACAAGAAAAAATAGAGGGACACGAATTTGCTATAGGTTCATTTTGGAATGGACATGAATTTATGAAAGATGAAGACGGAGATGAGCTTTGTGAAGAAAATTGGGAGCATAAACCTTTATTCCCTGGAGGACTTGGAGAATCTACAGGAGAACAATTTACAGTTCAACATATGGTAAAAGCAAAACATTCTAAACTTTTCTCTCAAACTCTTGATAAATGTCGTGAATTATTAAAACAAATTGATTATCGTGGAGATTTTGATATTAACTCTATCGTAAATGAAAAAGGTGCTTGGTTTTTGGAATTTACTCCTCGTATGGGCGTTCCTGCAACTTCTGGTATGTTAGAAATTCATCAATCATCTTGGTTTACATTTCTAAAAGCTATTGCTGATGGTGATCAAGATAAAAATTTTAAATATAATCCTGATTATTGTATTGTTTCTTGGCTCTATACAAAACCTTTTCCTTTTGTTAATTCACATAAAATGACAGCATTATATGAAGCACAAGAAGCTCCTGTCGGAATGGAAGAAATCGCTGATGTTATGTCTTTTAGAATGTCTAATTCTGAGGGTATTTTAGTTAATTTTAAAAAAGACTTTACTAAAGAAGACTGGAAACATATACATCCAGACGGACTACGTTTTAGAAATGATAGATTAGAAATAGCAAATCCTGATGGATATGTTTTAACAGCAACAGCAACAGATGAAGTAGTGGAAAAAGCAGGAGAAAAGTTAAATGATTTATTAAAGAAAGTCATTGTTCCTAAAGGTTTTTGGAGAAATGATTTTGATAAAACAAATTATCATAAATCTAAAGAAGATTTAACTAAATGGGGCTATCTGATACAAGACGAACAAAAAGAGAAAGATAAAAAAGAAAAAGAATTAGAAGAACAAAGAATAAAAACTGAACAAACAAAACAAGAAGTGAGAGAAATGCTAAAGAAAATAATATAAAACTATGAATAAAAAAGCTCTAAGAGAAATATATGCGAAATCATCAACTCCCGAAGAGCTTTTTATTGATACTCTAGAAAAAATAGATGAGATAAATTTAAAAATAGAAAACATAGACGGAAAGGATGGCTTAGACGGTAAAGACGGTCGTGATGGTATAGATGGAAAGGACGGAAAAGACGGCATAGATGGAATTAATGGTAAAGACGGAGTTGATGGAAAGGACGGAAATGTAATCACTCCTATTGAAGTTAGAAATAAATTGCAAGAATTAAAAGATACTGAAAGATTATCAGTTTTTGATCTAAAAGATTTACAATGGCTAAAAGATAAGAAAGGTAATACTTGGGTTCAAGGAAATATAGTTGGTGGTATTCAAAATATTACAGGATTAATTAAACAGGGTAGTAATATCAATATCACAGGATCTGGAACATTAATAGACCCTTATGTAATAAATTCTACTGGTGGTGGTTCTGGTATGGTCTACCCATCTGCAGGTATTGCAGTCTCAACAGGTTCTGCTTGGGGAACATCAATTTCAGGTACGACATCTCAATAC
>Ga0208507_1001915_pt1 | contig 11126 bp, 8 predicted proteins | sample CryBogCBH12Aug01_FD_184626 | JGI IMG/M metagenome (GOLD analysis project Ga0208507, IMG submission 184626) | Freshwater microbial communities from Crystal Bog, Wisconsin, USA - CBH12Aug09.1 (SPAdes) (version 2) | ecosystem: Environmental > Aquatic > Freshwater > Lake | place: Crystal Bog... | reverse complement strand
CGGATGATACGTCGGCATCAGCGGAATGCCGCGATACGTCTGCCAGTTGCCGCGCAGCTTCGTGATGCCCAGCGTTTTTCCGAGCAAACCGTCCACCGCCGTCGCGCCGAGCGCCACGATGGCCTTGGGCTTGATCAAATCAATCTGCTCCTGCAAATACGGAATGCACGTCGCCCGCTCTTCCGGCGTCGGCGGCCGGTTGCCGGCGGACTGCCCCGGTGTGTCGGGCCGGCATTTTAAAATGTTTGCGATGTAAACGTCTGCTCGCGAAAGGCCGGTGGCCAAAATAATTTTCGTCAGCAACTGCCCCGCGCGACCGACGAACGGCTCGCCCTGCTCATCTTCATCCGCGCCCGGCGCCTCGCCGACGAACATCAACGGTGCGTCAATGTTGCCGACGCCAAAAACCACCGTCGTGCGCGAGGCCGCGAGGTGCGGGCATTTCACGCACGCCAGCGCGCGTTCGCGCAAGGCGGTGAAAGCGGCCGCTTTTTCCGGCGAGGCGCTGGTAATTTGAGATTTGAGATTTGAAATTTCAGATTTGGGCGGAGCAATCGGAGTTGGTCCGGGAGATTTTTTAGGCGGCATGGAAATGGTGGGTTCAGTTTTGATGGCCGGTGGCGCAGCGACTTTGGAAATTGGCGATGGGAAATTGGAAATTGGAAATCTCGCCGCCGGCAACGCCAGCGCGCGCAAGGTTTCCGGCGCGATGGCGACATGACGCACACCGCGCGATTTCAGACCTTCGAGGTGCTGAATCGTCGCGTCGAGCAGTTGGCGATAGCCGTCGGACATGGCGGCATCGTAACCGCTGCGCGGCGCGGCGGCAATGGCATCCACAGTTTGGGTGACTTGCAGCGGCGTCACCTTTGCGGGAAACTATGCGTCCAAATCCGCATGAAACCCATCCGCGCCTTCCTGCTCGCCGCCATTGGCCTGTCTACAATCACGGTCATGGCCCGCACCACGGACAATTTTGATTTCGGCTGGCGCTTTCTCAAAGCTGATGCCGCTGGTGCGGAACAAAATAATTTCTCCGACGCCGCCTGGCGTCAACTCGACGTGCCGCATGATTGGAGCATTGAAGGTCCGTTCGCAGAAGCTAATAAAACCGGCGGTGCGGGCGGATTTCTGCCGAGCGGCGTCGGCTGGTATCGCAAGCATTTCATGCTGCCGAAAGACGCTGCGGACAAATGTGTTTCCGTGGAGTTCGACGGCGTGATGCAGAACAGCGACGTTTGGATCAACGGCTTTCATCTCGGTCAGCGCCCGAACGGCTACGTCAGTTTCTGTTATGAATTGACCGGCCATTTGAATTTCGGCGGCGACAACGTGCTCGCTGTCCGCTGCGACACTTCCGCGCAACCGGCATCGCGCTGGTATTCCGGCGCGGGCATTTACCGCCACGTCCGACTCGTCGTGACCGAGCCGATTCATTTTGCAGAAAACGGTGTGTTCATCAGCACACCCAAAGTTTCCGCCACGGAAGCGACGGTTAAAATTGAAGCTGCCATGACGAACCCATCCGCGTCCAAACGCAAAATCACCTTGGTAACACAACTGATTTCGGCGGATGGAAAAACGGTTGCCGTCGCCGATAGGGGCGGAGAAATTCTCGCCGGCGCTGCGGAAAAATTCTCACCGCAGATGGTCATTGCCCATCCGCAGCTCTGGAACTTGGACGACCCGAAACTGTATTCCATCGTCAGCGAAGTGCGCGAAGGCGAAAAAGTTTTGGATGTCGTTACCAATTCCTTCGGCATCCGTGACGTGCATTTCGAGGCGGCCACCGGTTTCTGGCTGAATGAAAAAAACTTCAAGCTCAAAGGCGTCTGCCTGCACGCGGACGGCGGCGCGTTCGGCGCGGCAATTCCGATTTCGATTTGGGAAACGCGTTTGACGGCCTTGAAATCGCTCGGCGTAAACGCCATCCGCACCGCGCACAATCCGCCCGCGCCGGAATTTTTGGATCTGTGCGACCGCCTGGGCTTCCTCGTGATGGACGAATTTTTCGACTGCTGGACGCGCGGCAAGAACGTGGCTGACTACCATTTGTTCTTTTCCAAGTGGTCGCACACGGATGAACGCGACGCGATTCTGCACGACCGCAATCATCCGAGCGTGATTATTTATTCCGTCGGCAACGAAATTCTAGACACACCGCAAGCGGAAAAAGCCAAACGCATTTTACGCGGCTTGGTTGAAACCGCGCATGCCACTGACCCGACGCGACCGGTAACGCAAGCATTGTTCCGCCCAAACGTCAGCCACGATTACGACGACGGCTTCGCGGATTTGCTTGATGTGGTTGGTCAGAATTATCGTGAAAAGGAAATTCTTGCCGCCCATGAGCAGAAACGTTCGCGCAAAATTATCGGCACGGAAAATACGCACGACCGCAATCAGTGGCTCGCCCTGCGCGACAATCCGGCTTACGCGGGACAGTTTTTATGGACGGGCGTGGATTATCTGGGCGAGTCGAAACATTGGCCAGCCATCGGTCACGGTTCGGGTTTGCTCGACCGCACAGGCGCGATTCGCCCGCTCGCGCGCGAACGCGAGAGTTGGTGGCACGATGCGCCGATGGTCACCCTCGCTCGCCGCGTCGCCGCGACGGATTTGATGCCGACGGATCCCGGCTACGGCGGCGAGGAAAAACACACGCAGGTTTTATTTTCCGACTGGACGCCCAAAGATTTATCGCCGCACGACGAGAATGTGGAAATTTATTCCAACTGCAAGGAAGTGGAATTATTCCTGAACGGCCAATCACTCGGCGTGGAAAACCTCAATGCCGACGCGCGTCCGCGCAATTGGCTAGTGCCGTTCGCACCGGGAATTTTGAAGGCCGTCGCGCGCAACGATGGCAAAATTGTCGCCACGGACGAACTGCACACGGCGGGTCAACCGGAAAAAATAATTTTGTCCACGGAAACCAAAACGCTTTCGCCCGGCTTTGATCAAGTAGGGGTTGTCCGCGCAAAAATTACGGACGCAGACGGCCTTGAAATTCCGTTCGCGGACGATTTGATTACGTTCAAAGTCAGCGGGCCGGGCATTATCGCCGCCGTGGACAACGGCGACAACACTAGCCACGAGTTGTTTCAGGCCAGCGAACGCCACGCCTTTCAGGGCGAGTGCGTCGCGTTCGTGAAAGCGACGGCAGCGGGCGGGCCGATCACTTTGACCGCCACGGCACCGGGTTTGAAAAGCGGCCCGGTTGTGATTGAAACGTCCAAGGATTTCCAATGAACTCAAATATCAAACTGCTGAAGAAAATCGTTTGCACCGCCGCGCTGGCCTGCGCCGGGTGCGCCACGGCCACGGAAAACGTGCCGTTGAAATTTGCCTTTGGCGACCGCGCGCCGGAAGCTGGCTGGCGGGCGGTTGCGCCGACGAATTTTTATTCCGCCGAGAACGGTTTTGGATTTGAACCGGGCGCGGAGTTGCACGGCCAAGATTTTCTCGCCAGTGCCAAGCCGTTCCTATTTTCCGTGAAACTGCCGGAGGGAAATTATGCCGTCACCGCATGGCTGAATGACCAGACCGGCGCATCCGCGACCACGGTGAAAGCCGAGCAGCGGCGGCTGATGCTGGAGAAAATTCAGATCCATCCGGGCACGCTGGCGGCGCGCACGTTCATCGTGAACGTTCGCACGTCGCGCATTTCCGACGCGGAAAAAGTGCATCTTAAAAAGCGTGAGCTGGAAACCAAGACGGTGGACTGGGACGAAAAGTTGACGCTGGAATTCAACGGCACGCATCCGACGCTGCGCGCGCTGGTCATCGCGCCGACAAATGTGCCGACCATTTTCATCGCCGGCGACTCGACGGTTTGCGACCAACCCGCCGAGCCGTGGAACAGTTGGGGACAGATGCTGCCGCGCTTTTTCAAACCGGAAATTGCCGTGGCGAACTACGCCGAATCCGGCGAGAGCCTCAAGAGTTCACTCGGCGCGAAACGGTTCGACAAGATTTTTAGCCTGATGAAAAAGGGCGATTATCTGTTCGTGCAATTCGGTCACAATGACCAGAAGGACAAAGCGGCGAATGCACTGGAAATCTACAAAGCAAATTTAAAGAAAATCGTCGCTCGCACTCGCGAACTGGGCGGCACGCCGGTGCTGGTGACTTCGATGGAACGCAAAAGCGGCATTGAGAAAAACACGCTCGCCGGTTATCCCGACACGGTTCGCGCTGTGGCGCAGGAGGAAAATGTCGCGCTGGTTGATTTGAACGCGATGAGCAAAGTTTTTTACCGCGCACTTGGCGCGGATTTGGACAAGGCGTTTCAGGACGGCACGCACCACAACAATTACGGCAGCTACGAACTGGCGAAGTGCGTCGTGCTCGGAATGCAGCAGGGCAAGCTGCCGTTGGCGAAATCCATCGTGGTTGATTTCAGCTTCGATCCGGCCCAGCCTGATGCCGTGAATAAATTTGAAATGCCCGCGAGCCCAACGGTCTCCAAAGAGCAGCCGTTGGGGAATTGACTTAATGGAAGGGGCGGTCCGAGATAACGCAAAGAATGGGTTGTTAAAGGCGGCCTACGAGATAGTAAAAGCCGGTGGTTATTACCTCAAACCGTGGTCGCTGTTGTTGTCCACCAGTCAAACTGGTGGCGTGGTGCGCACGAGAGGACTTGAACCTCCACGCCTTTCGGCACCAGATCCTAAGTCTGGCGTGTCTGCCATTCCACCACGCGCGCAACCTTGATTATCAATTAACGGCAACTGTTTTTGAGAGCGGTTTGACATTTGCTGCAAAGCCAACGCCTCGCGGCCGCTTTCGGAAAACACCTTCGTCTCCACCGCGTTTGAGCACCTTCAACTTGTGGATGCTGCCGCCCGCCTGCCGCGCCATGAAATTCAGCGACGGCGTGGCTTTGCGATGTGAAAGTGCAAACGGCATGGGAAAATCAATCAATTCAGACGTTCTCACTATATCGGCTGAATCCGCCTCCGGGCAAACTTTTATTTGTTTCTTCCGTTGTCGGCACGGTGGATTTTATCAGGGCGTAGAGGCGGAAAACGTGTGCGTCACCACTTGTCGCGCCCGTGCCCGTCAATTTTTTGGACGATTTCCTAGGGTAGTCGCTTGGCTCCAACCCCCAGGCTAATTGCCGTAGCCCCTTCAGCGCATTTTAATTCTGCCCCAGCTTCTTCGATTTCTCCGTCGCGGCGCGGACGGCGCTCATCACGGTGGCGCGCAGCTTGCCTTTTTCCAGTTCGTGCAAGCCTTCAATCGTCGTGCCGCCGGGACTCGTCACCTGATCCTTGAGCGCGCCGGGATGCACGCCGGTTTCCAAAACCATTTTCGCGCCGCCCAAAACGGTTTGCGCCGCAAGCTTCGTCGCGATGTCGCGCGGCAAACCGGCCGCCACGCCGCCGTCGCTCAACGCCTCGATGAATTGATAAACATACGCCGGGCCGCTGCCGCTCAAACCGGTCACGGCGTCGAGCAAAGTTTCCTTCACCTGCATCGCCACGCCGACGGCGGACAGAAGTTTCTTCGCCAGTTCGGCGTCGGCGGCGGTCGCATTTTTGCCGAGCGCAAAACCGCTCGCGCCCGCACCCACGAGCGCCGGCGTGTTGGGCATCACGCGGATGACGCGCGCGCCGGCAGGCAGCGCGGCTTCGAGTTTCGCCAGCGTCACGCCGGCGGCGATGGAGATGAGCAAATGGTTTTTGGTGAATGCGCCGGAAATTTCCGCGAGCGCGGTGGCGACTTGATCCGGCTTGGTCGCGAGGATTAAAACATTCGCCGCCTTCGCGACTTCGAGATTGGCGGCGACCGTTTTCGCGCCGGTGTCGGCGGCGAAATGTTCGCGCGCATTTTTAAATGGATCAGCGGCGAAAAGCTGTTTGGCCGCGACCAGTTTGGCCTTAAGGAAGCCGTTGGCGAGCGCGGTGGCCATCTTGCCCGCGCCGAGAAAACCGATTTTGAGAGTTGCCATGCAGAGTTTTTAACAGGCAATCCGGCGCGGCGGAAGTGAAAACCGGCTTTCTTAATCGTCATCCTAATCTTAATCGTAATCTGTCGGCGGATTACGATTAGGATTAGGATTAAGATTACGCGCGCGATTCCCCGCTTGTCTTCATCGAAACGGCGGCTATGCTTCATCGGCTGACAAAAATGTCCATCACCCGGAAATCTTGGGATACGTTTGAAGCGATGCGCGCTGCCGCCCAGGAAGGCGATGCGCAGGCGCAGTGTTATCTCGGCGTCTGTTTCCAGAACGGTCAGGGCGTGGCGCAGGATAATCACGAGGCGGTGAAATGGTTTCGCAAATCAGCGGAACAAAATGATCCCGTGGCGCAATGTTATCTCGGCGTCTGCTATTGGATGGGCCAGGGCGTGCCGCAGGAACTCGGCGAGGCCGCGAAATGGCTGCGCGAGGCGGCGGAACAAGGCGACCCGGCGGCGCAATTCAATTTGGGAATGCTTTACGAAACCGGTCAGGGCGTCCCGCAAAATTACGCCGAGGCGGTGAAGTGGTATCGCGAATCGGCGGAACGCGGCTATCCGGCGGCGCAGTTTAATCTCGGCGTTTTCTACGAACAAGGCCAGGTGGTGGAACAGGATTTTGCCGAGGCTGCGAAATGGTATTTGCTCGCCGCCAATCAGGAACTCGCTGATGCGCAATGCAATCTCGGCCTGTGCTACCAGACCGGACGCGGCGTGCCGAAAAGCACGCAAGAAGCGGTGAAGTGGTTTATCAAGGCCGCGCGGCAGGGCAACAAGACCGCGCAGCACAATCTCGGTCTGCATTACGCCGCCGTCGAAGCCGAACAGAACGCGGAATAATTAGCCGGCCAGTTCCGCGAGCTTTGCGAAAGCTGCGCCACCATCAATCGTCTCGCCCGCCAGCTCCCAACCTTCCGCGAGCGACTTCACTTTGCCGGCCACAAATAAACCCGCGCCAGCATTGAGCAAAACCGCGTCGCGCTTCGGGCCGCGCTCGTCGCCGTGCAAAATGCGGCGGATGATTTCGGCGTTTACCAGCTTGTCGCCGCCGTGCAAATCCGCGAGCGTCGCCGGTTGCAGCGGGAAATTTTCCGGCGTCAAAACGGATTTGGTGAAGCCGCGTTCGTGATAAAATTCCGCCAGATGCGTCGGGCCGAGCGACGAAAGTTCGTCCAGAAAATTTCCAATTTCCAATTTCCGATTGCCAATTGGCCCGGCAGCGTCGCGTTCCGATAAATTGGCAATTGGTAATTGGCAATTGGCAATGGTTCCGCAGACCACCATGCCACGCCGGCCGCCGAGCAATTGCAGCGCGTGTGCCATCGGCTCGCAGAGTTCCGGGCGCGGCACGCCGACGAGCGAGGCGGAAGGCCGCGCGGGATTTACCAGCGGGCCGAGAATGTTGAAGATCGTTCGCTGGCCGCGCTCGGCGCAAAGTTTCCGCGCGGCGGAAACGTGCTTGAACGCCGGATGAAAATTCGGTGCGAAAAAGAACGCGAAGTTTTTTTCCTTCAACTCGCGCGCCGCGTCCGCCGGCGACAAATTGACCTTGATGCCGAGTGCCTCGATGACGTCCGCGCTGCCGACGGTCGAGGTCACGGCGCGGTTGCCGTGCTTGGCGACAGTCACGCCGGCGGCGGCGCACAAAATCGCGGCGGTGGTGGAAATGTTGAACGTGCTCAACCGGTCGCCGCCGGTGCCAACGATGTCGAGGATTTCGCGGCTGCGCGTTTCGGCGTCGAGCGGTGGCGGCACGGATTTTTCCCGCAACGCGGCGGCGAACGCGGCGATTTCCGCCGCCGTTTCGCCTTTTTGTGCCAGCGCGATGAGAAAACTAGCCTTGATTGGCGCGGGAATTTTTTCATCCGTCAAGTGCGCGACGGCGAGTTGCGCCTGTTCGGCGGACAGGTTTTGCGCGGCGGCGAGCTGGATGGTGAGCGATGCGAGCACGCGTGGATTTTACGGCGTGGCGCGAAAGGCACAAACTGAAATTGCGGCAAGGGCGGAATTTATCGTAACTTATGGTTTGCCAACGCGGTCTGCCTTGGCGGACTTAACCAAATAATTTATGTCGGAAAAATCAAGCGGCGGTAAATGGAAATGGATTTTGATCGGGCTGCTGCTCGCGGCGGTCGCGGGCGGCTATTTTTATTTCCACCACGGCAGCAGCGAGAAATTGAGCTTCAACACCGTGGCGGTGACGCGCGGCGAACTCACGGCGACGGTCACGGCGACAGGCATCTTGAATCCGGTGGTGAACGTGACGGTGGGCAGCCAGGTGTCGGGCCGCATCAGCAAGCTGTATGTGGATTACAATTCGCCGGTGACGAAAGGCGAGGTGCTCGCGGAAATTGATCCCGCGACGTATCAGGCGGCCATCGAGCAGGCTCGCGCCGACCTCGCCAACGCGCAGGCGAATCTGGAGTTGCAGCAGGCGCAGTTTGACCGCAGCGACGAGCTGTTCACGAACAAGCTGATTTCCGGCTCGGATTACGACATTGCCCAAGCCACCTTGCACGAGGCGGAGGCGATGGTGAAAATCAAACAGGCGTCGTTGAGCAACGCGCAGGTGAACCTCAACTATTGCAAAATTGTTTCGCCGGTGGACGGCGTGGTGATCCAGCGCGCGGTGGAACTGGGGCAAACGGTCGCCTCCAGCTTCAACACGCCGACGATTTTCCAAATCGCGAACGACCTGACGAAGATGCAGATTGACTCGAACGTGGCTGAGGCCGACATCGGCGGCGTGGTCGAGGGGCAGACGGTGGATTTCACGGTGGACGCGTATCCGACGCGCACGTTCCACGGCGCGGTTGCGCAGGTGCGCAACTCGCCGATCACGGTCAACAACGTTGTCACCTACGACACGGTCATCAGCGTGACCAACGCGGATTACAAATTGAAACCGGGCATGACGGCGAATGTCTCGGTGATTGTCGCGCAGCGGGATGACGCCTTGAGAATTTCCAACGTCGCGCTGCGCTTCCGCCCACCGGACAACGCGGTGGTGCTGACCAACGTGGTTGCCAGCGGTGCCGGCACCAACGAGATCGCCGGCGGCAAGAGCCAGCATAAAAACAAGGGCGGACGCGGTGTGCGCACGGTTTATGTCCTCGCCGGTGATGAAAATGCGCCGCAGTTGAAGCCGGTGACGATCAAGACCGGCATCACTGACGGCATTTTTACCGAGCTGGTTGACGGTTTGAAAGAAGGCGACACAATCGTCTCCGGCGTCGTGCAAAGCGATGCGCAAAACTCCACGTCTTCGTCCAATCCGTTCGGCGGCGGCTTCCCGCGCCACTAACTTTACCGTGCAGACGAATTTCGTCATCCAGCTCGCGGACATCCACAAGATTTACCGCACCGGCGAAGTGGACGTTCACGCCGTGCGCGGTGTGTCGCTGGACATCGCGCCGGGCGAGTTTGTCGCCATCATGGGTTCCAGCGGCTCCGGCAAAAGCACGTTGATGAACATGATTGGCTGCTTGGATCGGCCCACGAACGGCAGTTATTTTCTCGATGGGCTGGACGTTTCCACGCTCGACCGCGATGCGCGCGCCAAAATCCGCAACGACAAAATCGGCTTTGTTTTTCAGGGCTTTAATCTGCTTTCACGCACGACGGCGCAGGAAAATGTCGAGATGCCGATGCTTTACAATCACCATCGCGTTTCATCCACCGAACAAAAAGAGCGCGCCGCCAAATCGCTGGAGCTTGTCGGGCTGGCCGACCGCGCCGACCACAAGCCCAACCAGCTTTCTGGCGGCCAGCAGCAGCGCGTCGCCATCGCCCGCGCGCTCGTGAACCAGCCATCGCTCCTGCTCGCCGACGAGCCGACCGGCAACTTGGACAGCCAGACGAGCATCGAAATCATGGGCGTGTTTCAAAAATTGAACGACGCCGGCATCACCATTATCATGGTCACGCACGAACTGGACGTGGCGCGCTACACGAAGCGCATGATCATTTTGCGCGATGGAAAAGTTTTGACGGACGAAAAAGTGGCCGACCGGTTGAACGCGGAAGTTGAATTAAAAAAATTGCGCCAGGCGCAGGAGGCGGTGAAGCTCGCATGAAATTTTTCGCTCCGTTCAAACTCGCGGGTCGCGCGCTACGGCGAAACAAGATGCGTTCGCTGCTGACGATGCTCGGCGTCATCATCGGCGTCGGCTCGGTCATTGCGTCGGTCAGCATTACCACGGGCGCGACGAAACAAGTGGAAGATAAAGTCGCGAGCCTCGGCCAAAATGTCGTTACAGTTTTTTCCGGCAATTTCAGCAGCGGCGGGATGCGCGGTGGCTGGGGCAGCGCGCCGACCTTGACGGTGGAAGATTCGCGCGCGATAAAAAATGAAGTTGCCAACGTCGTCGCCGTCAGCCCGGAAGTCCGTGACCGCGCGCAGATTTTGGCGAACGGCTTGAACTGGAACACGCAGGTCATCGGCGAGTCGCCGGACTATCCGCAAATCCGCGACTGGGACATCGCCAGTGGCGGGATGTTCACCGACGGCGACGTGCGTAGCCTCGCGAAGGTCGCGGTCATCGGCAAGACGGTGGTGGACCAGTTATTCATCAATGACGACCCGATTGGACAGACGTTGATCGTGCGCAACATTCCGTTCAAAGTCGTCGGGGTGCTGGAATCGAAAGGGTTTAACCTGTTCGGCCAGGATCAGGACGACGTGGTGGTCATTCCCTATACAAGCCACATGAAGCGCATCACCAAGCGGACGTTTGTGAATTCCATCATGGTGCAGGCGGCGGACAAAAATTCCATCACGCAGGTGCAGGACGACATCAACACACTGCTGCGCGACCGGCACAAAAGCGCGGAACCAGATTTCACCGTGCGCAGCCAGCTTGAGCTGATGCAGATGGCAACTTCAACTTCGCGCATCATGTCCGTGCTGCTCGGCGCGATTGCCAGCGTGTCGCTCATCGTCGGCGGCATCGGCATCATGAACATCATGCTCGTCAGCGTCACCGAGCGGACGCGCGAAATTGGCATCCGCATGGCCGTGGGCGCGCGCAGCCGCGACATCTTGATTCAATTTTTGATTGAGGCGGTGACGTTGAGCGCGGTCGGCGGCATCATGGGCATCGCGCTCGGTATGGGCGCGGCAAAAATTACTTCGCACTTCACCGGCTGGCCGACGCTGA
>Ga0208507_1001908_pt1 | contig 11150 bp, 8 predicted proteins | sample CryBogCBH12Aug01_FD_184626 | JGI IMG/M metagenome (GOLD analysis project Ga0208507, IMG submission 184626) | Freshwater microbial communities from Crystal Bog, Wisconsin, USA - CBH12Aug09.1 (SPAdes) (version 2) | ecosystem: Environmental > Aquatic > Freshwater > Lake | place: Crystal Bog... | reverse complement strand
TGCTGACCAAACGGCTGGCATGTAATCACCGTGTACGCCCAGCGAAAGTGGATTAGCGGCCTAACTGCAATTGGAGAATGGGATACGGATAGGAAAATGAGCCGCGTAGCACGAATAAGCTCCCGCGAATCCGGGAGCCATCCAAATTGAACGGCGCACTGATTTCATGGCTGCCGCCGGCGGAACCGGGAATGACCGCTCCCACCAGTTTTCCCCGGATGATAAAATCGGTATAGAGGTGCAGGAACCGCCCCAGCCAGCCACGATTCGCCGACACCATGCCGTCGCGCAATTCCGCGCCGCCCACATGGCCGGTCACGCGGCCATCAGCGGCAATGACTAACTCCGTTATAACCGGCTGGACCGTCACCTGATGCTTTGCGATTTCGTCGTAACTCATTCCGTAAAACTGATCATGTCCCTGCCATTGCCCGACCAACCGCGGGTCGGGAACCCGGCCACCATCCGCCGCAGAGGAAGTCAAAACCGGCAGCAGCAGGACCAGTGCGGCCAGCCATCGGAAAATATACGGGGAAGTTGTCATGACCCAATCTTAGCAGCCAGTCAGCCTAAGGGGTAATTGATAAATCCATTGCCGACATTGATGGTTTCAATGCGATGCTCTGCCGAAATCCTTTATCAGGGATGGAAACTCGCAGAGCAATGCACTGCGCTCCGGCACGGCTGCCTTGATTCCCTTGATTGGCTTGAACGCTCATTCAGTTTGGAGTTTTTAGTCGGGCGAAGGCGGGGGCTTTGGACAGAATGACAGGATGGACAGGATTGGGTTTTGATTTGGCCGCGAAAGAACGCAAGGAACGCAGAGATGCTGGGGACGGGGTTTATTATTACCACCAAGGCACGAAGACAGCAAGGGGGCAAAGACTTTTGACAGGATGACAGGATGACAGGATGACAGGATGGGCAGGATTATTTTGACGGAATTGCTGATACCACTTCCAGTTTGAAATGGCACCGACCGGCTCGTAAGGAGCGCGGGCTTCAGCCCGCTTCAATGACCCAAACGGTCCAGCGCCAGCATCGGTCAGCCCGCCTGCATTTTGGACGCTGAAGCGGCGTGAACGCCGCGCTCCGCTCGCGCCTCACGCGGGCACCCCTCACCCATATAGATCATAGTCCAGTTTCAAACTGGAACCGGTATGAAGGGACAGGAGGCAGGAGTTGGAACTGGCCGCCAAAAAACAAACCGGGCGCGGATGGCTCCGCGCCCGGATGAATGTTTATCAGTTCACACCGTATAGGTGCTGCTGGAGGTGGTGCCGCCCCGGCCGGTCCAGTTGGTGTGGAAGAATTCGCCACGGGGCTTGTCCACGCGTTCGTAGGTGTGGGCACCGAAGTAATCGCGCTGGGCCTGGAGCAGGTTCGCGGGCAGCACGGCGGAGCGGTATTGGTCGTAGAACGACAGCGCGGTGCTGAAGGCAGGCACGGGTATGCCCTTCTTCGCCGCGGTGGCGACAATGTTCCGCCAGCCCTTTTGCGACTTCTTGATTTCGCCGCGGAAATAGTCGTCGAGCAAGAGGTTGGAAAGTTTCGGGTTGGTGTCGTAGGCTTCCTTGATTTTGCCGAGGAAGCGGGAGCGGATGATGCAGCCGCCGCGCCACATGAGGGCGATGCCGCCGTAGTTCAGGTTCCAGCCGTATTCCTTGGCGGCCGCGCGCATGAGCATATAACCCTGGGCGTAGCTGACAATTTTGGAGGCGTAGAGCGCGCTCATGATGTCGGCGATAAACGCTTTTTTGCGTTCGGGATTGCCGGCAATGCTGGTCAGGGCGGGCCGCGGGCCCTTGAGTTTGCGGGCGGCTTTCACACGTTCCTCCTTGAGGGCGGAAACGCAGCGGGAATAGACCGCCTCCGCCATGAGGGTGATGGGAATGCCGAGATCCTGGGAATTAATGACGGTCCATTTGCCGGTGCCCTTCTGGCCGGCGGTGTCGAGAATTTTGTCCACGAGGGGCAGGCCGTCCTCGTCCTTCTTGGCGAGGATGTCGCGGCTAATTTCGATGAGGTAGGAATCCAGTTCGCCCTTGTTCCATTCGGCAAAAACGGTGTGCATTTCATCGGCGCTCATGCCAAGGCCGTTTTTCATGATGTTGTAGGCTTCGCAGATGAGCTGCATGTCGCCGTATTCGATGCCGTTGTGGACCATCTTGACGTAATGACCGGCGCCGGCTTCGCCCACCCAATCGCAGCAGGGAACGTTGTTTTCCGCTTTGGCAGAAATCGCCTGGAAGATGTCCTTCACGAACGGCCACGCGGCGGGCGAACCGCCGGGCATGATGCTGGGGCCGTTGCGCGCGCCTTCCTCACCACCAGAAACCCCGGTGCCGATGTAGAGCAGGCCCTTGCTTTCGACGTATTTCTGGCGGCGATTGGTGTCATCAAAGAGGGAGTTGCCACCGTCAATGATGATGTCGCCGGGTTCCAGATGGGGAATGAGCTGTTCAATGAATTCATCCACGGGCTTGCCGGCCTTGACCAGCATCATCACGCGGCGGGGTTTCTTGAGCTTGGAAACCAGCTCCGCGATGGAATGGGCGCCGAGCACTTTGGTGCCCTTGGCTTCGTTGGCGAGGAAATGATCCACCTTGTCGGTGGTCCGGTTGTAGGCCACAACGGTGAAGCCGTGGTCGTTCATGTTTAGAATAAGATTCTGGCCCATGACGGCCAGACCAATTAGCGCGATATCACCTTGAGGTTCCATATATGAATTAAAAATACAAAATGCAGCGGCAGCGGCGAGAAAAATCAACCGCCAATGAATTGGCCCATCAGGCCGCGCGCCAGGCGAGGTTCTTGATTTGGCCGTGTTCGGGATGGGTCCGGTCCAGGGCGCGCAATTCAAATTCCGCGCCGATATCCGTCAACGTGGCCCGAACCCAGCCGCTGGGGCGTCCGTCCTTGAAGACGTAGGCAGTGGGCGGGAGATTTATGAGATGCACGCCGCTGGGATGCGTTTCCACATGCCAGTCATGCGTGTGGCCGAAGATGCACGCCTTGACCTGGCGGTGGCTGGCGAGGCATTCCAGGAGGGCGGCGGTATCCTTCAACCCGGCGATTTCCGTGGTTCCCTCCGGATTATGATGCAACACCACGATGGCTGGTTGCGCCGGACGAGCGGTCAGTTCGGCCGCCAACCAGGCGAGCTGGTCACCGCCGAGTCGGCCCTGGGTAACGTTGGTGATATCAAGTGAATCCAAGAGAAACCAGTTGGCGCGGGCGGTGGCGAAAACGGCCACCTGCCGCTGCAGCGTGGCGGTGGCATTCTGGGCAGCATCGGCGGGAAACGCGGACCAAAAATGCTGGCGCTCATCGTGGTTGCCCAGTGAGAGGTGGATGGGGGCCAGCGCACGCACGGGCGCAATCAGTTGGCCAAACGTGGCGTAGTCCCCGGGCAAGCCTTCTTTCAGAGCCAGATCGCCGTTCACAATCACGGCGGCGGGGGCCACGGGCAAAGAGGATAAATCGCGCACGGCAGCCGTTAGGTGTTCGGCCATGTTCACGTGCCGCGAGATTTCGGCGGGATTGGCGGCGATGTGGGTGTCCGAAAACAACGCCAGCATGTCCTCGTCCCGCGATTTGGCAAACGCTTCGGGGGCGAGAGCGGCGGCGACGCCCGCCAAGGCGGCGCGCTTGAGAAAATCCCGGCGGGTCAGTTGCGGCAGATGAATTGGCATAATTGCTCCAAGGTGACTTTGGCTGGCGCAATTTAGGACAGGCGGGCGGCGGAATCAAGCCGCTGGATGGTTGGGCTGTGTCCTAATCTGAAGTTCGCGGAGCGCGGCTGTGTGCGTGAGCACCAGCCGCAGCCATGGCCGAACGTTGGGCCGCGAATGTATGCTCAACACGCCTGTTGCAAGCCTCATTGCTGCGGCTGGTCTGCGACAAAGCCGCGCTCCGTCAGATTGGGACTTTTGCATGGCTCGACACGGTTGGCCGGACTCGGAGAATTATGGTCTGACGCCCGCCCTCACCCTGCCCTCTCCCCCGGGGAGAGGGTTTTTACCTGGCACATTTATGCAATGTTTGCCCACGCTTGCGACCACTCCAGCCGCTCGATTTTTCGCATAAAAACCGAAAAGCCTCCGTCAAGCCAGACCGCCCAGTTGGAGGCGGGTGTCGGATTCGAGCGCGACCTTGAGGTTCGGCCAGTTGGCGGCGTTCATGTCGTTGAACGCGTTCAGATACACGGCGACGACTTCGTGCGGGTATTTGCCAAGCAGAAGTTCGATGGCCGGTTTCAGCTTCGCGTCATCCATTTCGCCAGGCAGTTCTTCAACCACGCCGTTTTCATGGACAATGCCAAGGGCGTTCAGAAAATCCACGAGCATGGCCTGCTGTTTCTTGACCAGCCAGGCGCGGATGAAGGCGGCGGCGGCGGGATCCAAATTCGGCTTGGTGAGCGCGGAGAGCATGGTGGTGTGCCGTTCGGCCCGGGGCTGGCGTTCGAGGAATACGGGTCGGACATGCTTGGCCTCGGCCACGGCGGCCAGAGCGGCCCGATAGGCGGGCTTGTCCGATTCGAAGATGAAGGACAGAATGTCATTCGCCAGCGCCGGCGACATGAAACCGAGGAGTTCGTGTGATTTTAACATAATAAAATTCAAGCCATGGTGGTGACGGCCAACTGATGGGTCCGGGCCAGCTTTTCGCAGGCTTCGCGTTCCAACAGAAGCGATTTGCCGGATTCCAGCACCAGCACGGCAATCTTGGCGGCGGCGCAAACCTCGAAGGTTTTGGCCCCGATGCAGGGAATGTCAAAGCGCATGTCGTGGTTGGGCTTGGCCACCTTTACGGCCACCGCCCCGCCATCCGTGCCGGCCAATTCACCGCCGCGCGCCAGGCATTTGTCCGTGCCTTCAAAGCCTTCCACCGCCAGCACCGCGCCATTTTTGACCACCACCAACTGGCCGATTTCCAGCCGGGAAACTTCTTTCGCGAGGCGGAAGCCGTATTCGGCGTCCGCCGTCTGGGCGGGGGTCAGTTTCGGCCCCAGGGCAAAGCCGGTGGCGGGCATGAGCGGGGCGAGCCAGGGCGTGGCTTCAATCAGTTCCACGCCGTCCTTCTGCAATTCGTTCGCAATCGCGCCAAAAATGCTGTGGGCGTTCTTTTCCTTGAGGCGCATCAGGACGCCTAGGGCACGCAAATCCGGCCGGAGGTCGAAAAGGTTTTTGGGTGCCACCTGCCCGGCCATCACGCATTGCTTGACCCCGCGCTCGGTGAAGGTGCCGATCATTTTGCCCAACTGCCCGACTTTGAGCCAGACAATGTCATCCACCAGCGCCGCCAGAGCGGGGTCGGTTTCCCCCTCAACGGCCGTGCAGACGATGCGGCGCACCCCGGCGGCGCGGGCCAGCCGGGCGAATTCCAGCGGCAGCGTGCGGCTGCCGGCAATCAGGCCGAGAGATTCGGGCGCAAGGTTCATGCGTTTCGGGAGAAGGATTCTAGCGGATGGCGCGCGGGAAGCCAGCCGGGAATGTCAGCGATTCGTTTTGACGCTCCGCCCCGGTTAGCGTAGCGTGTCCGTCCATTTTAACCAGCATACAGAGGACCTTGTGAATTTGTTCAGATTGATATTTGGCTCGAAGAACGACCGGGACGTGAAGAAGATCCGCCCGGTGGTGGCACGCATCAATGAATTTGAGGCGGCCGTACAAAAGTTGTCCGACGACGACCTGCGCGCCAAAACCGCCGCTTGGAAGGCCGAGCTGGGGGCCATTACCGACAAGGCCGAACTGGCCCTGAAGCTGGATCAGATTCTGCCCGAGGCTTTTGCCGTGGTGAAATCCACCTGCCGCCGTCTTTGCGGCCAGGATATTATCGTCCGCGAGCACCCCCTCCGCTGGGAGATGGTGCCGTTTGACGTCCAGCTCATTGGCGGCTACGCCCTGCATACCGGGCACATTGCGGAAATGGCCACCGGCGAGGGCAAGACGCTCGTCGCCACCCTGCCCGTCTATCTCAACGCCCTCACCGGACGGGGTGTGCATGTGGTGACGGTGAACGACTATCTGGCCGCCCGCGACTCGGAATGGATGGGCGCGATTTACAAGTTTCTCGGCCTGACGGTCGGCGTCATCCTGCACGACCAGCCGCCCAGCGTCCGCCGCGCACAATACGCCTGCGACATCACCTACGGCACCAACGCCGAGTTCGGTTTCGATTACCTGCGTGACAACGGCATGGCCCTCCGCAAGGAGGACCAAGTGCAGCGCGGGCATTACTTCGCCATTGTGGACGAAGTGGACTCCATTCTGATTGACGAGGCCCGCACGCCGCTCATCATCAGCGGTCCCGCCGTTCGCACCTTTGACGAGCAATACCCCCAGTGGAAGCCCGTAGTGGAGGGTTTGGTGCGCGCCCAGCAGCAGCTTTGCAACCGCTTTCTGAAGGAGGCCGATGAGTTGTTGAAAAAGCTCCGGCCCGCCGGCGGCGGCAACGTGCCGGACGCCGATGCCCTAGAAAAGCAAATCGGCCTCCTGCTGTTCCGAGTGAAGACCGGCCAGCCCAAGTCCGAGGCCCTGATGAAGGTGCTGGAGAACCCGCAAAACGCGGGCCTGATGAACCGCGCCGAACTGGAACTGCACAAGGACCAGAAAAAGGTGGATCTCTACCGCGAGAAGGAAGAACTCCTATTCGCGATTGATGAAAAGAGCCATGAGGCCGACCTCACGGAAAAGGGCCGCAATTACATCAGCCCCCAGGATCCGGACGCCTTTGTGCTGCCCGACCTTTCCACCATGCTCCACGATGTGGACGCCGGCCCCGAGGCCGACCCCGCAAAGCGGCTGGAGATGAAGGCCAAACTGCAGGCGGATTTCGAGGCCAAGGCCCAGAAGATGCATTCCATCTCGCAATTGCTGAAGGCCTACAGCCTGTATCAAAACGATGTGGACTACGTGGTGCAGGAAAACAAGGTCATCATCGTGGATCCGCACACCGGCCGGCCCATGGCGGGTCGCCGCTGGAGCGACGGCCTGCACCAGGCCGTGGAAGCCAAGGAAGGCGTCCAAATCGAGCGCGAAACCCAGACGCTCGCCACCATCACGATCCAAAACTATTTCCGCCTGTACCAAAAGCTGGCGGGCATGACGGGCACCGCTGAAACCGAGGCGACCGAATTCCTGGACATTTACAAGCTCGGCGTGCTCAGCATTCCGCAGAACCGCCCGAACGTGCGTCACGACGACGACGACTCGGTTTACAAAACGCGTCGGGAGAAGTTCAACGCGGTCGTCCGCGAAATCCGCGAAAAGAACGCGCAAGGCCGGCCGGTGCTGGTCGGCACCGTATCCGTGGAAACCAGCGAAATGCTTTCGCGGATGCTGAAGAAGGAGGGGATTATCCACTCCGTCCTCAACGCCAAATATCACCAGCAGGAGGCGGAAATTGTCTCCCGCGCCGGCCAGCGCAGCGCCGTGACCATTGCCACCAACATGGCCGGCCGTGGCACGGACATCAAGCTCGGCCCGGGCGTGGCCGAGATTGGCGGGCTGCACGTGCTCGGCACCGAGCGCCACGAATCGCGCCGCATTGACCGGCAGTTGCGCGGCCGCTGCTCGCGCCAGGGCGACCCCGGCTCTTCTCACTTTTTCATCTCGCTGGAAGACGACCTGATGCGCCTGTTCGGTTCGGATCGCATCGTCAAGCTCATGGAGACCATGGGCTTGGAAGAAGGCGAGGAACTCAAGCACGGCCTGCTCAATCGCTCCATCCAGCAGGCGCAGAAGCGCGTGGAAGGCCACAACTTCCAGATCCGCAAACGCACGCTCGAATATGACGACGTGATGAACAAGCAGCGCGAGGTCATTTACGGCTTCCGCAACGAGATCATCAACAGCGACGACGTGCGCGACCGGCTGATGGACATCATTGAAGAAGTCGTCATCCTGAAGGTGGAGGAATTCACCGCCGCCAACACCGATGTGCACGAGTGGCGCATTCGGGCGCTGGCCGACTGGGTGAACTTGAACTTCCCGCTGGGCATGCCCGAGGCGGAAATTCTCAAGGCCGCCGCCGCCGGCAAGGACGCCCCCGTACCGGGCTCACTCTATGACGGACTGGCCCCCGAGCAGTTTGCCGCCTGCAATTTCATCAGCGACAACATCCGCCGCGCCTATGAGCTGAAGGTCAGTTTCGAGTCGCCGGAAAAGCTGGCCACGGTGGAGCGCTACACCATTTTGAGCGCCATTGACAAGCTCTGGCAGGAGCATCTGTATGAAATGGACAGCCTGCGCTACAGCATCGGCCTGCGCGCCCACGGCCAGCGGGATCCGCTGCTGGAATACAAGGCCGAAGCCTTCAACATCTTTGATGAGCTGATGGTGAACATCAAGACGGAGATTTGCCACAATGTGTTTCGGAGCGCCACCAGCCTGATGGCCTTCGAGAATTTCCTCCGCAATGCCCCGCGCCAGACTCTGCACCAGGAACAGCCGAGCGCGTTCAGCGGTGCCGCCCCCGCAGGTGGTTCAGCCACGGGTGCCGCCGACGTGGTCAGCGAGGCCGCCGCCGCCCAGGAAAAGGCGGCCAAGGCCTTGCCGGTGCGCACCGGCCCGAAGGTTGGCCGCAACGACCCCTGCCCCTGCGGCAGCGGCAAGAAATACAAGCAGTGCTGCGGGAAGTAAGCGAACAATTGCAAAAGTAAAAACCGCCCGCGAGGTGAATCGCGGGCGGTTTTGATTTTACTGTAAGACCGGTCACTTCACCGTCGTCAGCTTGTAGAGCATCACCCCGTGCGCCGGGACGGTCAGGGGCAGCGTGCCGGTGGCGGCGTCCACCACCGCCACATTCTTTTGCCGCCACAAATCCCGCACTTGCTGCGGCCCTTTAAACCCGAGTTGGGATAACTGGTCGAAATTCAAGGATGCCGGTTTGGGTCCCAGATTGAAAAATCCCAGCACGCGGCCGCCGTCTTCCAGTTCCTTTTCATAGACGCGCACGTCGCCGATGGTCAAAACCGTCTTCGCCTGGCGGCCGAGTGCATCCTGGTCCAGGGCCAGCACTTCGTCGTTGCTCAGGAGGCTCAACGTAAAGGTGTCCATCTGCTCCATGTCACAGCCTATCAGCAGCGGGGCGGACAGCAGGCACCACAGGCTGATGTGCGTGTATTGTTCATCCGGCGTCAGGCGCGAAGGATGCAACTTGCCCCAGCCCACTTGGCCGACGGTTAGCATGTCCGGGTCGTTCCAATGGCCCGGGCCGGCATACGGGGCGGCCGGATCCTGCTTGAAACCGATGCCGCTCATACTCTTCCAGGTGTCCCGGATATCGCCGGTGGTGCGCCATGAATTACCATTCACAGCCGCGCCCCATTGCCAGACGTCCGCCATGCCGTATTGGCACAGGCTGAAGAGAATATCGCGTTTCTGTTCCCGGAGAAATTTGCCCATGGCGGCATAAGGATACGCGGCCACGGCCTGATCCGCCCGCCGCTTGCCTTCGGGCCAGTGAGGCACATCCTTGCCGGAAAGATCCTTGCCCTCGGCGATGGCGCCGTAGCTGCACCAATCGTATTTTAGATAATCAAAACCCCACGCCGCGTAGGTTCGGGCATCCTGCTCCTCGTGCTGCCAACTACCGGCGCAACCGCCGCAGGTCCACGGGCCGGGCGAGGAATAAAGCCCGATTTTCAGGCCCAAGCCATGCACATACTCCGCCAGGCCGGGCATGTCCGGGAACCGCGCATTGGGCACGATATTTCCTTTGGCATCCCGGAATTCACCGTGCAGCGTGGGGTCGGTTGAGTTCCGGTGATTCTGCCAATAGTCGTCGATGTTGATGTAGGTCCAGCCATGGTTGATCAAACCGCTGTGCACCATGGCATCGGCGGCGCGTTTCACGCGGTCGGCGGAGACGGCATGGGCAAAGCAGTTCCAACTGTTCCAGCCCATCTGGGGGGTGAGGGCAATCTGGTCACCGCACACAATACGGAATTTCTTTTCAGCGAGTCCAAGCAGGTTTTTCGCCCCCAGCGTCACGGTGAATTCACCTTTCGCCTTGAGCATGCCGGTGATGCGACCGGTGTGGTGATCCAGCTTTAAACCGGAAGGTAGGTCGTGCGCGGAAAACTTCATCGGGCGTTCGCCCGTGGCGGGAATCGTGTAGAGAAAGGGCGAGCCGGGGCGCACACCAAAGACATTCGGGCCATTGATGCGCGGCGTGGCGGCCTCGGACGGGGTCAGAATATACGAGGCCGTCGGCAGATTGGTCGAGACGGCATCCGATTCGTCCGCCGCGCGTGCGGACGACAGCGGCAGCAAAAACAGGGCGGCGGCCACATAACAGGAATGAACCGCAAGCGATGACGGGGATTTCATTCGTAGATATTGCCGCTTTAAAAATTGCCGTGTCAAGCTCGCCGAACCCGTATTTGCCGTGTAACCTGCCGCCGCATGAAGACGCTGTTGATTGCCACCCGCAACAAGCATAAGACGGCCGAAATCCAGGCGATTCTCGGCCGCCAACTGCTCTACCTGACACTGAATGACTTTCCGGCCGTGCCGCCGGTGGAGGAGGATGCCGACACCTTCGCCGGCAACGCCGCCAAGAAGGCGTTTGAAATCGCCGTCTGGCTGGCCAAAAACTGGACGCTCGAACTGGATCCCGGAGCCTTTTACGTCCTTGCGGACGACTCCGGCCTGGAGGTGGACGCTTTGGACGGCGCACCCGGCGTTTATTCCGCCCGCTTTGCCGCACTGGATTCCGGGCAATCTGGCAACTCGCCGGACGCTGACAACAACGCCAAGTTGCTCCGCCTGCTGAGCGGCGTGCCCCCGGAACGGCGCACCGCGCGATTCCGCTGCGTGCTGGCCCTGGCCCACCCCGCCGACCACAAGCTCAAGCTCCAAAACGTCCGCTGCTTTGACGGCACCTGCGAGGGCCGCATACAAACCGCCGCCAGCGGTGCCCACGGGTTTGGCTATGATCCGCTGTTCGTGCCGGACGGTTTCAGCGAATCCTTTGCCGAACTGGGGGAGTCCGTGAAAGGCCGCATCAGCCACCGCGCCGGGGCGCTGGCCAAGCTGAAGGATTTTTTAGGCCGGCCATAGCTTGGGCATCGGCGGCGGTCAAGTGGGCGCAGCTTGAGATTTGCTGCCCCCCAAGGTGAATTTATAAGCAACTCCTCACCC
>Ga0208507_1001901_pt1 | contig 11178 bp, 5 predicted proteins | sample CryBogCBH12Aug01_FD_184626 | JGI IMG/M metagenome (GOLD analysis project Ga0208507, IMG submission 184626) | Freshwater microbial communities from Crystal Bog, Wisconsin, USA - CBH12Aug09.1 (SPAdes) (version 2) | ecosystem: Environmental > Aquatic > Freshwater > Lake | place: Crystal Bog... | reverse complement strand
CGTCCTGCGTGAGTTCGGGCAGGGTGTTGCGGTTGATTTTCATAATGACGCCGAACGGAGTTTCGTAAGGATACATCCAGTCGAGCGGGAAACTTTCCTCGACGTAAAATTCATTCGTCGGGCAGTTGTCAAAAATGACGCGGCAGAGGAGGCCGTTGATTTTCATGACGGCGACCTGGCCGGAAACCTGCACCCGGCCATTTTCAATATGCACGTCCTCGCCGGGAGCGAGCTGGTTGAGCTGGGCGCGGCGGCCCACGTCTTGCGTGTAGTCTTCAAAACATTTTTGCGAATCCTCCGGCGACGGGATGTAAATTTCTTTCGGCGGATAAACCCCACCGGCTCGGCGGTAGGATTCGACATGAGCGCCCCATTTCGTAAACGGCACGTCGAGCACGTTGTAAAGCGACCGGTTCACGACCGAGAAAATGCCGGAGTCGGCGTTGGCCGGCCCGAAGGCGATGCCAAAAAGATACTTGGAAAGCTCGCTGAAGAACGGCGGGTCAATCTGCTTGGAGCGGTTGTATTGCGAGCGCAGGTAGTCGAGATAGGTGCCGTCGGCGAGGGCATTTTGCGTGATGATGTAAACGTCGCGGCGGTCGAATTTCTGATCCTGCTCCGGCTGGCAGCGGTGCGGGATGAAGCTTTCGCAGAAAATAATGTAGGTCGGGCAGAAACGGCCCGGATCAGTGCCGCCGAACAGCACCGTGTCGCGCGCCATTTCGGGATAGACGAGCTTGGCGTTTTTCGGATCTTTCAGCAGTTCGGCGCGCACCGTGTTGTCGTAGCTTAACTTGCCGGTCTTGGGATCCTTGAACGCCGGCGTGAACATATCATGGCCGAACCAGTAACCGAACCAGTGGTTGCGCTGCTCGCATTTATACCAATGCGACAGGCCGGAGCAGACCGGCGTAATGGCGAACAGGCCGAGCAGAATTAGCACCGGCCCGCGCTGGCGATACACCAGCAGCGCGAGCAGAAAAATAACCGGTAGCGCGACGAGGATAAGCCCGGAGAAAATCGGCAGCCCGTATTGATCCTTGTCGAAGGCCAGCGCGATGTGATGCGGCAGTTGGGACAGGCTGATTTCGCCCGCCGGGCCGTAGAAAACTTTGCCAGTGGCTTCCATCAGGCAGTAAATTGCCAGCACCAGCGCGATGCCGCAGCCGATGAAACCCCAGCGGCGGAACTTGGCGTAATGCGTCGCGATATAGGCGGACAGGATGGTCAAGCCGTAGCCGATCATCATCGCAAACAGAGCGTGCGAGGCCGTGAAGAAAACCTTGTTCAATTCCGAGGTGGAGCGGTCCGGGGTGACGTTCAGGATGATTACCAACAGGACGGAAAGGAATAGGTAGATGGAGCTGACCCCGATGATCCAGGCGCGTTCCCGCTGGTGCATTTTCTTAATGAACAGAAAGGGCATTAGGCCGATGAACATATAAACCCAACTGAACGACTCCGACAAACCCTTGGCGAGATACCAAATCTGCCACGCAAAGCGCGTCGGGTCTTGAAACACATTAGTGCCTTCGCCCGTGCCATATTGACCGCGGCTCAAGGCGTGAAAAAAGCCTTCCACCGTGCGCGGATAACCCCATTGCATCGGCGGCACGGTCATGCCGGAGACCGGTTCGTAAAGATAGACCAACACGCCGACCGTCCACATCACGCCCATGAAGACAACCGATTTCCACTCGGTCAAAATCTTGCCGGTATTGGTCCACAGCCAGCCGGCGGCGAGAATGGAACCGACGCCGACCAGATGGAAAATAGTTTTTTCCGTGAACGTCATCGCGTTCAATGCCGGCACGGTTCCGGCGCTCATGAAATAAAGAATGACGAAATAGATAATGCTATTCCCAATAAACAAGTCGCGGCCCAGCCGGAACGAAATCAAGGCCAGCAAAATTTCCACGCCCGGCGCGCTCAACAGGAGACTTTGATGGATGGTCGCACACCAGCCATAGACGAGCATCGCCAGATACAGATAGCGGCGTTGCTGCGGCGCATACATCCAGCGCATCAGCAGCACCAGCATCAGGATTAGCCACGGCACGCCGAACACGGAAATGCGGTTGATGACCACCGATTCTTTCCACATGAAACCGCCGAGGCCCAACAGCGCGCCAGCCACGCCGCCCGACACCATGCAGATGAGATTTTCCCAACGGCGCTCGATGTTTTTCAATTCCTCGATGCCTTCGATCAACATGCTGCTGCCGCGCGAAACCATCAGCGCCAGCAAGCCGCAACCCATTGCCGCCGCGAACGACTGGCCGACTTCTACGCGCCAAGCCACATTGCCGATGGGCAGGATGAACGTCCAGAACCAGCTATACACCGCCCAGAACGGATAGCCCGGCGGATGCGGAATGCCGGCGTAAAATGAGCCGGTGCATAGCTCGCCGGAATCTTCCAGTGTCAGCTCCGGCGCGAGCGTCCACAGGTAAACCGCCCAGACAGACGCGAAGGTGATGATGAGGGCCAGCCAGTCGAACCGGCGGAACATCGGCGGCACCTTGATGAGGGTGATGGGCGCGGCGGGCTTGGCGGTGGCGGTGGCGGTGTTTTTCTTGTCGTTGCTCATGCTTTGGAAATTATTTTAAGGTCGGATAGTTGAAGGCCAAACGGCTGATTTGTCCATCAAAAACGGCGTTGGGAAATAGACTCCGGCGGTGGCCGCGCGTTCAACCTGCATTTTTCTCTTCACGCGCCGCCCGGCTTGCGGCAGCATCCTCAAAATGTATTACGGCAAGAAAATCGTCGTGGTCATGCCCGCTTACAACGCGGCCAAGACCGTCACCCAGACGGTGGACGAAGTTCACCAGCAAGGCATCGTGGATGAAATTATCCTCGTGGATGACCGCAGTCGCGACGACACCGTGCAGGTCGCTTCCCAACTCCTTGGCGTGCGCGTTCACGTTCACGAAAAAAACACCGGCTATGGCGGCAACCAGAAAACCTGTTATCGCCTTGCGCTCGCCGCCGGCGCGGACATCGTCATCATGGTCCATCCGGATTATCAATACACGCCCAAGCTCATTCCCGCGCTGGCCTCGATGATTGCCAACGACATTCATCCCTGCGTTCTCGCCAGCCGTATTCTTGGCGGCTACTCGCTGCAAGGCGGTATGCCTGGTTGGAAATACATCGCCAATCGTTTTTTGACATTTGCCGAAAATATTCTCATCGGCGCCAAACTTTCCGAATACCACACCGGCTACCGCGCTTTCTCCAAGGAACTGCTCCAGAAACTTGACCTCTCGCCGAACTCCGACGATTTTGTGTTCGATAACCAGATGCTCGCGCAAATTTTCTGGCATGGGTTCACGATTGGCGAGGTTAGTTGCCCCACAAAATATTTCACCGACGCCTCTTCCATCAATTTTCGTCGCAGCGTCAAATACGGCTTCGGATGTCTTGGCACCGGCGCGAAATTCCGCCTCGCCAAAATGGGGCTGATCCAATCCAAGCTGTTTCCGAAATGATTCAATTGGGTGATGCTGAAAACGATTACCCCCGGTGATGCAGCGCATTGGTTAGTGGCGTTCGATAAGCAGTTTTGGTTCCAAAAATGACCGGTTTTGCATGATTGGGTTTGTGCAAAATATGCTTATATTACAAGGCAAATAAGCGTATTCCCGCTTTGACTTCCGGCTCCATTCGGCAGACATTGATGGCTATCGAGTTGTAACCGTCCAATCACGCCTCCTGCGAGTGCCGTGCCGCGTTTTCACCTTGTCCCTAGAAAGTCAAAACATGAGTAAAAAAGTATTGTTGACCAGTGTCTGTCGTCCCATGGGGCCGCAATTTGGCGATGCTTCGTCCGTCGGCTACGAATTGCTTTACCGGCAGGTCACGCGCGCGCAGGGCATTTTCAGCCCGCGCACGGTGAACGTCCAGTTTGGTCTCGACTACATTGCGGAAAATCTGGACGTGCCGACGGTGGTGCTGCAATACCCGTCCAAGCGCGAGCTGATCAAAGAACTCAAGAAGGGCTACGACTATGTCGGCGTGTCGTTCATCATGGCGCTGATGCACAAGATGAAGGAGACAGTCGCGCTCATCCGCAAATATGCGCCGAACAGCAAAATCGTCCTCGGCGGCTACGGCACGGTGTTGAAAGACGAGGTGCTGAAACCGTATGGTGATTATTTTTGCCGCGAGGAAGGCGTGACGTTCATGCGCCGACTGCTGAATGAACCGGCGATTCCGATGCCTTACAAACAGCCGTTAATCGTGAGCAAACTGAAGGTGTTTGGCTGGGAAGTTTCCGGCACGGGAAAAATTTTCGCCGGTCTCGGCTGTCCGAACGGCTGTGACTTTTGCTGCACGTCACATTTCTTTTCGCGCGAGCACATCAAGCTGCTGCCGACCGGCCGCGACATTTACAACGTCGTGGAACGCTACTTCGACCTCGATCCGAGTTTGGTTTTCCTGATTATTGACGAGGATTTTCTGCTGAACAAAAAGCGCGCGATGGAATTCCGCGAGTGCGTTTTGCAGAACAAGAAGAAGCCTTCCATCTTCGCGTTCTCCAGCATCAAGGCCATCAGCCAATACACCGTCGAGGAAATTTTGGAGATGGGCATTGATGGATTCTGGATTGGCTATGAAGGCACGCGGTCGGGCTATGCCAAGCAGCAGGGCCGGCCGGTGGACGAGATTCTCACCGAGTTCCGCGAGCACGGCATCACGATTCTGGCTTCGATGATTGTTGGGTTTGATTATCAGACGCCGGAAATCGTAGCGCAGGAACTGGACGGATTGATGAAGCTCAAGCCGGCGCTCGGACAATATTTAATTTACGGGCCGGTGCCCGGCACGCCGTTCCACGAGCGCATCATCAAGGAAAATCTATTGCAGGATGTTTATACGACCGACAAGGATTTGTTCTACCGCCGCGCGGACGGTTTCCGGACGATGATCAAGCATCCGACGCTTTCCGCGAAACAAATTGAAGACATCCAGACCTGGTGTTTTGAGCAGGATTTCCAGCGGCTCGGCCCGAGCATCTACCGCGTTCTGGAAGGCCGTTTTCTCGGCTACCTGAAACTCAAGGACTCGCCGAATCCGGTCTTGCGGCAGAAGGCGCAATATTACGCCGACGAACTGCGCTACGCCTATCCGGTTTTTCTGCCGGGCCGATTGTTTGGTCCGAACGCCACCGTGCGCAAATGGATTGGCGATTTCGAAAAACGCCTACACGCGGAACTCGGCCGCCCGACGTTCAAGGAAATTTTCAAATCTGTGATGGCCATCGGCGCGGCGGCGTGGACGGCGTTCACCCTGAAATTTGATTTGTTCCAGCATCCGAAATTGCAGCGCACGGCGTATCGCTTGCCGGAAAAAAGCTGGAGCGCGTTTGATTTGTGGGAAGAGTTCCACGCGAAGGTGGCCAGCCCAAATTTTTCAGTCAAAGTCGAGTTGCAGCACGCCAAGCAGCAAGTCTGGATGCGGCTCGAAGGCAAGCTTTCGTCCAAGGACGCTGAAAGTCTCGCACAGCGGCTTCGCGATTCCCTGGCGCGCAGCAAAAACCGCGTCGTGCTCGACTTGAACAAGCTGCATTGGGACAAGGTGGAAAACCTGCGCCCGCTGGCCGAGCAACTGGCGGAATATCGTTCGCGTATCCGCGTGGTGCTGCCCAAATTGGCGGCGACCCATCCCGAATTGATGCTGCTGGCGAGCGTTTTTAGTCTTTACAAGGGTTGAACCGAAGCTGGACGTATTTTGCCAGCCTAATGGCAAAAAATTTCCTGCTGGAACAGCGGCCTGTTTTACGGCAAGCTGTCGGTTCAATTTATGGATGTCAAACTTCCCAAGCTCGGTGAGGGCTCCGATTCCGGCGTCGTCGTCAGCATTTTCGTGAACGTCGGCGACACGGTCGCCAAGGACCAGCCGATTCTGGAACTGGAAAACGAAAAGGCCGTGGCTTCGATTCCGTCCAGCGCCGCGGGCGTCGTGGAAAAAGTCCACGTCAAATCCGGCGACCGCGTGAGCGTCGGCCAGCGTTTGATTACTTTGGCGGGTGGCGGAGCCGCACCGGCCACCGCGCCCGCGCCCAAGCCAGCCGCGAAGAAAGCGGCGGTCAAAGCCGCGCCCGCGCCGGAACCGGAAGAAGTCGTCGAAGAAGAAGTTGAGGAATCCACCGAGGAAGCGCCGAATCCCGTGGCCGCGCCGGTGGCGTCGCCGTCGCTGCGCCGGATGGCACGCGAACTGGGCATTGATTTGCACAAGATTCACGGCACCGAAGCCGGCGGACGTATCACGACACAGGACGTTCGCAATTATCTCGCCAAGCTGGCGAAGGCAGCCGCCAAGCCCGCGCCCGCTCCGGTTGGCGCAGCTCCAGTCAAGCCTGCTGCGCAGCAAATTGATTTTTCGCAGTTCGGTTCGATTCTCAAGAAACCGGTCACACAGTTGCGCAAGGTCATCGCCCGTCGGATGAGCGAAAGCTGGAACACCGTCGCCCGCGTCACGCAGTTCGACGACATTGATTTCACCAAGCTCGGCGAGATGCGCAAAAAATACGCGCCAGCCTACGAGTCGAAGGGCGTCAAGCTCACGCTCACGCCGTTCGTGCTCAAGGCTGTCGCTGCTACGCTGAAGGCTCATCCGATTTTCAATTCCAGCCTCGACGAGGTCGCGAACGAAATCATCCTCAAGGAATACGTTCACCTCGGCATCGCCGTGGACACGGATCAAGGCTTGATGGTGCCAGTGCTTCGCGACGTGGACAAAAAATCCATGCTCGATTTGGCGAAGGAACTGGAACAGCTCGCCGCGAAGGCGCGCGACCGCAAGATTACCGCCGACGAGATGAAGGGCGGCACGTTCACCATTTCAAACCAAGGCGCTATCGGCGGCGCGCATTTCACACCCATCATCAATTTGCCCGAAGTTGCCATTCTCGGCCTTGGTCGCGGCGCGATGAAAGCCGTCGTGCGCGACGGCCAGATTGTTGCGCGCCTAATGACGCCGGTGGCGTTGAGCTACGACCATCGCGTGATTGACGGCGGCAGTGCCGCGCGCTTCACGGTGGACTTGGTGAAGGCGTTTGAAAACTTCAATGAAGACGCGGTAAAGATTTGATTTCTATGGAAACTATCAAAACGGAAATTGTGGTTGTCGGTGCCGGCCCCGGCGGTTATGCCGCCGCGTTTTATGCCGCCGACCTTGGCAAGAAAGTCATTCTCATCGAGCGCGAAAAACGCCTCGGCGGCGTCTGTCTCAACTGGGGTTGTATCCCCTCCAAGGCGCTGCTTTACGCCACGCACCAGCTCGTCGTCGCCCGCGAATCCGCCCATCGCGGCATCACGTTCGCTGAGCCGAAGGTGGATTTGAATCAGATGCGTGCGTGGAAAGAATCCATTTTGGAAAAGCTCGCCGGCGGTGTCGCCGCGCTGGCGAAGATGCGCAATGTGACGGTCATCAAAGGCCGCGCGTATTTTGAAGGCTCGCAGAAATTGCGCGTCGAGACCGAGGCCGGCCAGCAGTTCGTGGAATACGAGACGGCCATTCTCGCCGCCGGTTCCAACGCGGCCATGCCGAAGGCGTTTGACCTCGGCAATCCGCGCGTGATGACCGCCACCGAGGCGCTCAACATCGAGGACGTTCCCGAAAATTTGCTCGTCATCGGCGGCGGCTTCATCGGTATGGAAATGGGCACGGTTTACGCCGCGCTCGGCAGCAAGGTGACGCTGGCCGAGGCGCTGGACAACATTCTCTCCATCGCCGATCCCGACCTCGCGCGGCCCGTTGTGGCCGTGGCGAAAAAGGCGTTCAAGGAAATCCGCCTCAAGGCGCGCGTCAATAAAATGTCCACTGTCGGCAAGCACATCAAGGTCGAGATGGAATACAACGGCCAGAAGGTTGAGGAACTTTACGACCGCGTGCTCGTCGCGCTCGGCCGCACGCCCAACAGCACCGACATCGGCCTCGAAAACACCGGCGTGCAATTGGACGAAAAAGGCTTCGTCAAAGTCAACAACCTGCAGCAGACCGACGACCCGAACATTTACGCCATCGGCGACATCGTCGGCGGCGCGTTGCTCGCTCACAAGGCGCACAAAGAAGCGCGTATTGCTGTGGAAAATATCAACGGTGAACACGTGGTGAACGAAAACATCGTCATTCCCGCCGTTGCTTTCACCGATCCCGAACTCGCGTGGTGCGGCTTGACCGAACTGGAAGCCAAGGCGAAGGGCATCAATTACGTCGTGTCCAAATTTCCATGGAGCGCCTCTGGCCGCGCGCTGTCGTTCGATCGCACGGATGGCATCACCAAGATGCTGATTGATCCCGAGAGCGAACGCGTGTTGGGCGTGGGCATTTGCGGATCCAACGCCGGCGAACTCATCGGCGAGGCGACGCTGGCGATGGAGATGGGCGCGACCGCCGAGGATATCGCGCTGACGGTGCATCCGCACCCGACGCTTTCGGAAACGCTGATGGAATGTGCCGAGGCCTACTATGGCCATGCGACGCACACCATTGCGAAGAAGAAGCCGACGCTGTAATTCGGTTCCACAAAAAAACGCCACCGGCCTTTGCTGGTGGCGTTTTGTTTTATTAAGGCGGTTCAAAAGAGCGAATCGTCGTTTTCCAGCACGGGTTTGGGCGGCGGCGACAGCCGGCGGATGGTCATCAGGACATAGGCGAACAGACAATTCACCAAGACGCAAAGTGAGATCGCGGCCCCAATCGCAAACGCGCGGTCGCGGTAGGTCAGGTGAATCCGGTGTGTGCCAGCAGGAATTTCCACGGCCTGAAACGCGACGTTCGCCCGCAGTAATCGCGCCGGCTGGCCGTCTAGTTCCGCCGTCCAGTTGTGGTAATAAGTTTGCGCGACGACGACCAGTGACGGAGCGGCGGCATTGGCCTCGATGTCCACGGAATCATTGGCGAATCTGGTCGCGAGAATTTTTGCGTCCGTGAAGTTGGTGACGGACATAAACGGTTTTTCCTCCGCCGGCAGAAAAACAATTTTGCTGCCATCGAAAGTATTTTGGGTAAGCGCGGTCAAAGAATTTTTTTCATCCAAAAAAAACGGCTGCTGCCCGGCGGTGACGAGCGGCAGATAATTCGTCCGCGATTGCCAGTGGAACACCGCGTCCGGCGCGGTGACCTGCGCCACGCCCATGAAAGCTTCGAGGCCGGAATAACTGGCGTTGGTCGTCGTGTAAAACAGCGACAGCACCGCGTCACTTGCGCGCGGTGTCAGCGAGAAAAATCCGTCCACCTTCGGCACGGCGTCGAGGACGTTGCAGTTCGCGCAATAGCCGAGCCGTTTGGCGAGAAAATTATTTTTCGGGTCGCGCGCGGCAAAGTTGATAAACTCGTTTGCCGCCAGCGGCGAAACCATCACGCGGGCCGCGCCGAGTGCCGGCGGCGGCGTCATTGCCAGTTTTGCCCGCGATAAATCCGGCGCGTAAATCCACGGCGGCACGGTGGGATTTTGCGCCGGCTCATGCGTGAACACATCCGCCCAAGTGGTCAAAATCAGCAGCAGCGGCGCAAAGCGGAGCAGCCCGGAACGGTTTTCGCCGACCAGCGCGAACAGAATCAGGCCAATAAAAATCAATATGGCTGCGCGGGAAAAACCATTGAGCAAGGTGGCCGGCGCATTGTCGCCGGGCAGCGGTGCCAGTTGCGTCCAAACGACGACGGCGACCAGCAGCGAAAATAAAATTGCCCCAATCGGGAGCAGTTTTTTTTGAACCTGTTTGAAATTCGCCAGTGCGAACGCCGCCAGCAACGGCGCGGCGAAGATGACGACAGAAATATATTTGATGGGATAAGTGATGAAGCTCATGGGCGGCACCAGCCGGCGCAAGGCGGGCAGCACCGGCGTATTTTCGCCGAGCGCGAAAACCAGTCCGGCCAAGGCGATGGCGGCGAGCAGACCTACGCGGCGTCCGTGCGCGGCTACCATCGCGAGCAGCGCCAGCCACAAAGTTCCGAGGCCGAGGTAGTAAGACGAAGTCCAATACTGTCCGTGCTGAAAGAAAATGCCCTCGGTGACGGTGGAGCCGAACGCCATCGGCACGAGAAAATTAGCGAGGCCGAAGCCTGGCATGGACCAGCGCAAATCCGCAAAGCCAGTGGCCCGCTGCGCGTGGGTGACGAGGTCGAGGAACGGCAGCAGTTGTGCCAGCGTCAGCCCGATGACCAGCGCGATGACGAGCGGATAGCGCCAGAGCATTGCACCGCGCGGCGATTCATCGTGGATGAATTGTTGCAGCCACAAGGCCGACACAATGAGCCAGGTGAAAAAAATTGTTTCTGGCCCGCCCGCCAGCATTTGCAGTGCGCCGGCAAACGCGGCGACGAGAATTTTTTCCATGCCCTCGCGCCATGCGCGTTCCGTCAGCAGCACGACCCACGGCAGCCACGCGAATGTGGCGATATGGCTCGGCCACATGACGAGGTTGAGCGTGAAGCCGTTGAAGGCGAAGGCCACGCCCGCGAACACGGCGGCGAAATCATTGCCCGTCCAGCGGCGCGCGAGAAAATACATTCCTAAGCCCGCCCACCATAGGTGCAGCAGCGAAAACATTCCGAGCGACCATTTCAGCGGCAGCAACAAGTAAAACAGTGCAGGTGGATAGAGTGGCATCGTGTTCCATTGTGCGAGGAACGGCACGCCGCAGTTGTTGTAGGGATTCCAGAACGGCAGTTCGCCGTGTTGAAAACATTGCTGCTGAAAGTGCGCGAGCGGATAGGCAAAAAAACCGAAGTCGCGCGCGACAAAAGTTTCGAGGCCGAGGATGACCTGTGGAAAGCTGGCGACGACCAGCAGCGCAAGCAACAGACCAAAACGCCCCGGTGAAAATTCGGGGCGGCAGGAGGATTTAGACCGGTCACTCATTGGACGCACGCCATTTGCTAACGTTTAGGCATCAGTCGGGCGAGCGCGGCGGATTTTTTCATGATTGCCGGCGCGGCCAGCGACGGCAGCCGTTTTGCAGCCACAGCCACCAGACCATCCAAAATGCCTCGGCCACGATGCCGCGCGAGAGTTTGGATGCGCCATGCACCCGGTCGGCAAACGTGATAGGCACTTCCGTGACCCTAAAACCGTCGCGCCAGAGCCGGTGCGTCATTTCGATTTGAAAGCTGTATCCGTTGGAATGCACCGCATCGAGCGCAATGGCTTGCAGCGCGCGGCGGCGA
>Ga0208507_1001900_pt1 | contig 11178 bp, 9 predicted proteins | sample CryBogCBH12Aug01_FD_184626 | JGI IMG/M metagenome (GOLD analysis project Ga0208507, IMG submission 184626) | Freshwater microbial communities from Crystal Bog, Wisconsin, USA - CBH12Aug09.1 (SPAdes) (version 2) | ecosystem: Environmental > Aquatic > Freshwater > Lake | place: Crystal Bog... | reverse complement strand
ACCAGCTCATGGCCTTTCTGCAAAGCCTCTGATAATGCCGAGTCGCAGAGATTAAAAAGGGGTGATTCCTTCGGCTTTGAAGGAATCACCCCGTTGAACTCGGCATTATTTAGAACCCGGCAAAATAGCCCTTATGCCGAGCTCGGCATAATGGCTATTTTTATAGCTAAAAAAACAACCCCGACCAGTAATGGCCGGGGCTTTTTGTTGATCCCGATTCCGTGCTAAAATGAATCTGTTATGAAATCACTGAACATGACGACCGTCAGTCTTGCCTGTAAAAAGTGCGGCAATATTTTTGATTGGAATGACCAGTGGCCAGTGGGCTTGAAAAGGTGTCCGCTCTGCGGAATGACTGACAACGCCGATGGCGATTCACAAGCCAGCAACAGTGACCAATCGCGCTAAACGTGCAAGGCAGGTTTGAATTCGTTCGGCGTTCAGCGAGGCTTGGTTCAGTCGCGCTTGAATGGTCGGCACCTGTGCTAAACGGTGACGCAATAATCCGCTGATGAAGTCTAAATCTTTTTCTCGGCCAGCCACCAATTTGGAAACCGCCAAGTCATGAATTTCCAGACAGAAGCCGGTGCCGCCGCCGGTATTTTGGTTGTGCACTGGCACGAGGCGTTCACGCCATCCATCCGGCAGGATGGCCGTTTCCTGACTGACGCCGTGCGCGTAATAACCAAAGGTCTGATGAAAGGGGGAGCCTTCGCCGATGGAGCCGTCAATCAAATCGGTATCTGCCGCATCGCGTAGTGAAAAAACATCGGCTTCGATGGAGATTAACAATTCATCGGGAGCTTGCGGAAATTGTCCCAGAACAGACTGACTGCCGACGATAACAAATTCCGTTGCGCCGGTGATACCGGTGGCGGCGCGGATGATATGCTCAAGCTGTTGCCGGTGCATGGCGGAAACGGGATTTGACTTCCCAGACTTCCGTCGGCGAAAGAACGCCGGCGAAGGGCGAATTTTGCCGCAGCCGCTGGGCATTATCCGATTCAGAGCAAAGCAAGGTGCAAACCTCTTCCACTGGGCGGGAGAGAATTTGCTGCCATTCGGCATAGCAACGCAGCAACGACGGGGCGGAGGTATTTTGTTGCGACCAGCGCGCGAGATTGGCGCGGGCAAAATCAATTACCTCCGGTTGCCAGCGCATCCGTTCGGCTACGCGGCGCGCCAGTTCCAGACTCACTTGATCTGTTTCAGAGTGATTCATGCGGCTTGATTTCTTGGTGTCGGCAAACTTTTGCCTTGAGTGAACTATGGCTGTTTTTTCTGGTTGAAGCAAGTCTGGAAGGTAGCCCAAGGTCAGGCCCATTTCGCCATCGCCTTTGCTATCTGCTGCCAGTTGGTAATACGCCATTTTGCTGCATCACCGACCAACGAAACTCGCCGTTGCGTGGCCATGGCCGAACGCGAACCCCGCTGCTTCATGATTTTGCGGCGGTGTTTGGCTTCTTGTGATTTAATTTGGCTGAAGCTTGGCGCTTTCACAGCTTGAAAAATATTCCACTTTTGCCGGCCAATCAATTCGTGAATTGGGGGGCAGTGTCAATGTCGCGATAAAGATTTTCGCCGCGCAAAAGTTTGCAACCCCTTCATTGTGAAACCGGCGGCTGCAGCGTTACTGGCGGGGTCTGGCCCAGCGCCATCTGAATCCGTCCCGTCACCAGCGACACGCCATCGTCAATTTGAAGTTTCTGTTTGTCATTCAAGGGGGTTTGATTGGAATCAATCAAATCGTAATGCGTAGGCATTGTGTGCAAGATAACGCCAATCGGCTGATTGTAAAAAGCGGATCGCTTCAGCTCGACGACTTTGAAATATATTTGGGTTTCATCGTCCTTGCTTTGTCCGCCGACAATTTCACAACGGCGCGAGCCACCTGGAAAATCCTGGCTCGCCGAAATCCAGAAAATTTCATTGGTCATCGCGGAGCGGAGAATTTGAAAACCGGGCAGTCCGGTTTTCAGTTCCAGTTCGATGGCCAGATGCGTTTCTTCGGCTGATTTGCTGGTGGTCAATTCATGACTTTCAAACGAGAACGTTTCCGGAAGGTTCGCCATCATGGCATCAAATGTTTTCTTGGGCAGCGCCAGACGTTCCACCCGTAACCGTTCAATTTGCTCCGGCTCATGCTGTTTGAAGTTCGCAATTAATTGCTGGGCTTCCGCATTGTCTGGCAAGGCTTGAAGTGCTCGCTTCAGATTTTTGATGCCGCCAATGTAATCGCCTTGTTGCCCCAGCGTTGTGGCATGTTTAATCAGACCTAGTCCGGTGGCTTCGCGCTGCAACGTCGCGGCCTCGGCATCGTCGGGCTTGGCGGCAAGCGCATCATTGGCCGACTGTAAGGCATGGTCGTAATCCGCTTCGGCCATGGATTGACGAGTGACAGACATCGCATGAAAATAGGTTTCGCTGATTAAATTGGTGCTGACCATGTTCGTTTGATTGGCTGCGACATCGAGCGATACCTGCACGGATTGATACCCCAATCGCTGCAAGGTAAATTTCCAATTGCCGGGCAGCAGTTCTGACAGCGTGCGCGGGGTTTCGCCCCAATTCCGGCCGTCGTCCGAGGTGATTGACACTTGAGCCGGAGCCGTTTCAAAAACGACGGTGCCATATTCAAAACCCAATTGCGAAGTCGTGGTCATGTCGGCCTTCACCGTCAACGTATCGTTGTGCTCATGGCCGTGATGCGCGGCTAAAATTTTGTAATCTCCCGCCGGTAGCCCGCTCACGGTGGCGGGCAAATTGCCGCCAGCGGCAAACAGTCCATCCGGCCCCAGCACTTGAAACGTGGCATCTGTCTGGTTGCAGTCTAATTTTAATCCGCCGAAATGCGGGACGATGGGGCACGAGGCGGTCTGATTAGCAAAGACACTGGCAGAATAATTTTTCTGCCAATGCGGATAGCGAACTTCGACGGTATAAACATCCGTCGGCACCGATTGAGTAAGGCCAGCACTGTTGGTTAATACCACCGACCATTCCGGACCGCGAATGAGCAGCCAGTCCGCCGGGGGATCGGCGATGACCGACAAAGTTCCCATCGTTCGTTTCAAATCAATGGTGCCGAGATTGTGCGCGCCATACCAAATGAATAGATTTGCGGTATAGGTTACTCCTTTGGGATGCGTGACGACGAACTGATGATTGCCAAGTGGAATTTTTTCGCCGCTGGACAGGGGCTTTCCGTCGAAGGTGGTCGAAGCTTGATCCAGCATAGACATTTGTCCGCCGCCAAGAGTGACCGTGAAATTCAGCCGAGTTTTTTCCATCAATCGCTGATGCGTGCGGATGCCGTAAAGCACCAGCACCAGCAGCAACCACCAAAATAAAGGGCGTAGAACCCGTCGCCAATAATGCGCACGACTTTCTGGGGGAGTGAGGGTGTTTTGTGTCGCCATATTTAATTGCCTTCAGAGCGCCAAACGACTGCGCCCTGATTTTAAGTTGACCATTGCTCCAAACTAACGCCATGCTGCACCCAGATACTTGACTATGGCTGCCACGGACGACAAGCCCAAAAAGAGCGAACGACTGCGTCGCATCTTTGAATTTATCTTCGGGTTTGAAAACAAGCGGGGCATTCTAATCGACCACTGGATTTTTTCGGCTGCGGAATTCAGCCTTGCCCCCGGCGAATTTTACACGACGGTCGAACAACAATTGAGCGCCCGCAAATTTCCCAGCGTGGAAATTTCCCGCGTGGAATTCGCCGAAGGCGGTTTGATGTCCGACCAACGGCTCTATCTTCGGTTCATGCGTGAGCGGTTGGCGGTGGACGTCTGTGCCGCCCCGTTTGGCACGGAGTATTTCTTTGCCTGCCGCACCACTTACATTCCGTCACTCGTTCGGCTTTGGCATATCGTGGCGTCCCTAGCATTTTTCGTTTTGGTCGAAGGTCTCCTCATCAAACCATTGGGAGTTACTTTCGGGATTATCGCCGTGATTGCGCTGGCGTTTGCCTTGGTCGGAGTGATGCGTAATGCCGGCAGCGGGGCGTTTGCCGATTTGGATGCGTTGCTGCTTAAAATTCCCGTCGTGGCGACCATTTACGAAGACTGGTTCCGGGTGGACACCTATTACCGCGACGACACCCGCACGCTGTATCTCAAACTTGTCCCCGGCATCGTCCAAGCCGTTGCTGACGAAATCAGCGCGGCCAAAGGCGTCAAGCTGGTGCGGCAACATAAATTTCCGCCACCGTTGCTGCATGAATTATTCCTGCCTTTGCCGCCACGGAAGGAAGAAACCAAATAGGGACGGACTTCATGGCATCCGCGCACGAACATTTCTCGGCCCAGTTCGCGGCTTGGGAAATACGCGGACGTGGCTGGCAAGTGTTTGACCGACCGATTTATCCTGAACCACCGTTTGTTCCGTTTGCATTTCGTTCGATGGTCGAAACCCCGGCGGTGGATGATGGCCGGCGGCAAACTTTTTTTAGTTCACTAGCGCGGAAGTTAGCCGCGCCTGCCCGCGTGTCGGCACCTGTCACCGAAGAACCGGAAGCGGAACCGGAGCCAACTGCACTCATCCGGGGGGAGCTGGTCGAATTACAACTGGCCTTGTCCGAAGACCTCGACATGGCGAAAGAATCGTTCGATCAATTTCTGAATGGACTGGCCTTGTGTCGCGAACCCGTCGCGTTTGAATTGCTCGGCAGTTACCGGCGGGTGCTGGCGCAATTCGTGGCGGCGACCGATGATGTTTCACTGGTTAAGCGACAACTCGGCGCCCATTTCCCGGAGGTGCAATTCTCCGAACGACCGGACACGTTGAAAAATGCGTGGACCAATAGCGTGGGCAACGAGGCGTTCGCCGTTGAATTCGGTTTGCAACATGAATTCATGTTACCGCTGGCGACGGGCAAGTTGGATCCGTTTGTGGGCATTGTCGCCGCCCTGTCGGAACTGCAGCCGGGCGAACTCGGACTCTTTCAAGTTCTCTGGCAACCCGTGCAACATCCTTGGGCGGAAAGCATCACCAATTCCGTGACGCACCGTGATGGCAAACCAATTTTCGTCAATGCGCCAGAGCTTGCCGCTGCCGCCGAAAAGAAAACGGCGAAGCCGTTATTTGCCGTGGTCGTGCGTATGCTGGTGCGGACATCCAGCCGCGCCCGTCTGTATGAAATCGCCCGCGATCTGGCCACTTCATTGCGTGTCTTTTCCCACCCGCAGGGCAATGCTCTTATTCCGATTCGCAATAACGACTATCCCTATTTACCACATCTGGAAGATGTCATTTATCGCCGCTCGCGGCGGGCGGGCATGTTGTTGAACAGCGAAGAACTGACCGGCTTCGTGCATCTGCCGTCCAGCGCCGTCCGTTCGCCCGCCTTATTGCGGGACGCGGGCTTGACCAAAGCGGCACCGGGCAGTGTGCGTCAGTCAGGCATTGTCATCGGCGACAACGAACACAATGGCGACACCGTTGCAGTCTATCTCACACCCGAACAACGCGTCCGGCACACGCACATCATCGGTTCCTCGGGCACCGGCAAATCTTCGTTGCTGTTAAATCTCATTCAGCAGGACATCGAGAATTGCGAAGGCGTCGCCGTCCTCGATCCGCATGGCGATTTGATCAATCAGATTTTGGGCATGATTCCCGATGACCGGATTGACGACGTGGTTTTGGTGGATCCGTCAGACATAGATTTTCCTATCGGGTTTAATATTTTGTCGGCGCATTCCGACGAGGAAAAAAGTCTGCTCGCATCTGATTTGATTGCCGTGTTCCGCCGCCTATCCACTTCGTGGGGCGACCAGATGGACACGGTTTTGCAGAATGCCATTCTAGCTATTTTGGAAAGCAAGCAGGGCGGCACACTGTCTGATTTGCGCTTGTTTTTGCTGGATGCAAAATATCGCAAACAGTTTTTACTAACCGTCACCGACCCCGAAATTATTTTCTACTGGCAGAATGTTTTTCCCCAGTTGACCGGCGGCAAATCCATCGGGCCGGTGTTGACGCGGTTGCAGGATTTCTTCACCCGGAAACCGTTGCGCAACATGGTCGGCCAGCAGGTGAACAAGCTGGATTTTGCGGACATCATGGACAGCGGCAAAATCTTTCTAGCCCGGTTACCCGAGGGTTGCGGTGAAGAGAACAGCTATTTGCTGGGGACGTTACTGGTGTCGAAGTTTCAACAGTTGGCGATGGCGCGCCAGAGTCAGCAGGCGTCCTTGCGCCGCGACTTCTGGCTCTACATTGACGAGTTTGACCATTTCATCACGCCGAGCATGGCGAAAATTTTGAGCGGCGTGCGGAAATATCGATTGGGTTTTACGCTCGCGCATCAAGAATTGCACCAGCTACAAAGTGATCCAAAGGTCGCCAGCGCCGTGATGACGCAGCCGTGCACGCGCATCGTGTTCAAAGTGGGCGACGATGACGCCAAAAAACTTGGCGAAGGTTTTGAATCCTTTGATGATCGCAGCCTGAAAAATCTGGCGAAGTTCCATGCCATCGTCCGCGTCGAGCGGAATGATTGTGATTTCAATCTGGCGTTGCGAAAACCGGAATTACCGGACGACGAAGCGTCGCAAAGTCAGCGTGAGAAAATCATCGCCGCCTCGCGTGCCAAATATGCGACGCCCCGCGCCGAAGTGGAAGCGGCCTTGCTTGCCCGCATCTGGGGGCAGCAACCCCAACCGCCACCAACCGATGAAGCGGGTGGTATATCTGCGCCCAAGCCATCGCCACCCAAACCACCCGCACCGGTTGTGGCTCCACCGCCGAGGGACATTTCACCACCGGCTACCGTGGAAATACCGCCGCCAGCAATTGCCGAAATCAAACCGGTTACGGATTCGGAAAAAGAATCAAAGCCAGCTATCATTCCAGTGGTTGCCACCGTTCCGCCGGAATCGCCAGCAGCAGCGAAACCAGTGGTTGCCGAAGCTAAAGTGCCACCAAAACCCGGACGGGGGTTTGACTGGCATAAAACAGCGCAAAAGCGCATAAAAACGGAAGGGGAAAAACTTGGTTTCTCCGCCGAGTTGGAAAAGCAACTGGCGAAAGGCTCGATGCAGGCGGCGGATGTGGTGTTGCGCCGGGGACATATGCACATCGCCGTGGAAATTGCTTCCACCAGCTCCAACATCAATCACGAATTTGAGAACATTCATAAATGTCTCAAGGCGGGATTTTCCCATGTGGTTGCAATTGCTAGTGAGATCAAGTTTTTGCAAGGACTGGAAGCAGCGGTTCAGGGTGCGCTGGCACCGGAATTAACCGCCAAGGTCAGTTATCACACGACCAATCAATTTATCGAAGAACTGCGTCGGCTAGCGGCCGCGTCGGAACTACCACCACCCGCACAACCGCTGGCTGCCAAAGAAGTGTGCGGCGACTTCGAGATTGAGCGGACTTTCCCCCAGCCTGACGCGGAGACACAGCGAGGCATTCATGACGTCATGACCAAGGCGATTACGCCAGACTAATCTTAACTATATTTATGGTTAAGACACCGGATCTGCGGAAGACGTCCACCGCGAACCTGCAAAAGAAAAAAGCCGCCTTGTTGCAAAACCTGCCGCCCGTGTCTGAATTAGTGCGGGCATCGTTCGTGAAGCAATTTCTGACGTGCGGGAAAAAGAACTGCCGCTGTCGTCGAGGATATAAGCACGGCCCGTTTTTCTATCTCGTGCAGTCGCTGGGTGCCGGGCGGGTGCGAAAGTTTCTTTTGAAAACTTCCGGGCAGCGGAAACAGGCCCGCGCCGGTATCGCCGCGCACCTAAAAATACAGCGCCGCCTAGCGGAATTATCCGAAATTAACACGGAACTTTTGCGTCGGGGCGCAGTTGAAAAAGGGCGCGCCTAATCTGCGAAATGTCCTTTATTTGCAAGGTGGAATGGTTTTGAAGCCCTTGCATAAAACGCCGGTTTTTGTTATACTAAATACGTTCCTTCGTTAGTGCTTCGTCCGCTTATTCGTTAATTAAAACACACATGACTCAACAATTTATCACCCAAGAAGCCGGAAACAGAGACGCGTGGATTTGTGTGTGCGGCAATGTGCCGCATGACGACGGTTTTTATCCATGCGATAAAACCGGCGACGAAATGGAACCCGTCATTGGATGGAGCGGCTTATACGTCTGCTATCGTTGCGGCAGAATTATCAACCAAGATTCGCTCGAAGTCATCGGTCGTAATCTTAATTTCAAAAAACTATAATGATTTCAGATGAAACCACATTGTTGATGCTAAAGCATTCGGACAAAATCTTAGAAGTGTTCGACAGCCGGGAAGAAATGACGCGCGGCGATTTGCAGGGAGCGATTGAAGCCATCGTGTTGAACATCCTGAACGAGCGAAAACAAGCGCAATAAGCGAAAGCAAAACACCGGAACATTTCAAAAATTGTGCCGGTGTTTTAATTTTTCAGGAAATTTTTATTTACTGCTTGCTTCGCTTTTTATTCTTTGCCAGAAGTAGTGCTATGAAGGATAAAAAGGACGAAATTATTTCGCCAAAAAATGTTGGCGTCTGGATTCGTGTCAGTAGCGACGAACAAGCCAAAGGGGATAGTCCCGAGCATCATTTGGAGCGCGCCCGCGCCCGTGCCGCTTCGCAGGGTTGGACCATCAAAGAGGTTTATAATTTGTCCGGCGTTTCCGGCAAATCCGTCAAAGACCATCCCGAATGCAAACGGATGTTGGCAGACATCAAACGCAAGCATATCTCCGTCCTGCTTTTTTCCAAACTGGCCCGCCTCGCCCGAAACACCATCGAACTTTTAGAGTTTTCCAAATATTTTGAAACCCATGGAGCTGATTTAGTTTCCATGTCGGAGACGATTGATACCGGCTCGCCCGCCGGCCGTTTATTTTTTACCGTCATCGCGGCGATGGCGACTTGGGAGCGCGAAGAAATTGGCGACCGCCAAAAGGCCTCGGTGCTGGTTCGTGCCAAACTCGGCAAGACCATCAACGGCAGCGCGCCCTATGGTTATCAGTGGAAAGATCGCAAGCTGGTGATTCAACCCGATGAAGCCCCCATTCGCCGTAAAGCTTACGAAATGTTTTTGAAATACCGTCGCAAAGGCACCGTCGCCAAATTATTAAATGCCGATGGCTATCGCACTCGGAATAAAACCTTGTTCAGCGATACGCAAATTGGTCGCATCCTGATTTGTCCCAGCGCCAAGGGACTTTACCAATTTAATCGCTTCCGCAAGACCGGCTCATGGGCAGGAACCGAGAAGCCGGAAGAAGAATGGGGACAGTTGGAATGTGAGCCAATTATTTCGGCAGAAACTTGGAATCAGGTTAATCAAGTTATTGAAACCACCTCAAAAAAATACAAACGGCCGGGCAAAGTTCCGGTCAATCCGTTCGGCAATCGCATTTGGTGCGGATGCGGAAGCCGGATGTATGAGCGGAAAATCACCGGCAAATTTCATTGCCGAAAGTGCAATCGGAAAGTGCCAGTGGAGGCTTTTGAGCAGCAGATGAGAAAAGATTTGCACGATTACTATGGCTCGCCGCAACAGGTTGCCCAGCGACTTGAAGAGGCCAAAAAGTATTTGGTCGAAAACGAGCAGGAATTGGCTGCGTTACAAAACCAAGTCCACAAGGCTAGGGAAGAAATGCGCCGGATGGTAAATCTTTATGCCGAAGGGCATTTGACCAAACAGGCTATCGGGGATTTTTGCAAGCCAGCGGAAGAGCGGTTGAACCAGATGCTAGCTCGGTTGCCGAAGCTGGAAGCGGAAGTGGCCCGGTTGAAGGTGAAGCAGGTGTCATCCGAAGAGGTCGTCCACGAGGCGCGGACCCTCTACGAGCAGTGGCCCAAGCTGGACATCGACCGGAGACGCTCAATCGTGGAATCTGTTTTCGAGCGGATTGAGCTCAAAGACGGGGAAAACGGCCGGACAAAAATCGCGATAACCTATAGCGGCTTACCTTCTTCTGAAGAACTGTGTATAAACCAACAGCGGATGGCTCCGGAGACTGGTTATAAGCCACAGTGTAATCATAGCTCAAACTAACTCGGTAAAAACAAACGCTCGGATAACTCGACGCGCCGCACTTGCTCGTCACTCGACCAAGCGCAAGCTAATCCCGAACTATAACCATCCGCATGGGAGTTATCGCTTCAGAACATAAATCCGGTAGAAGATTGCGGGGGCGAATTAAACCAGTAATCTTCCGCCCGCGTGCGCCGTCTGGCTTTCCGCTAATGAAATTTTTAATCGTCCTCAACTTATTGCTGCTGCTGGTCACCGGCTGCGCGACTTCGCGTGAAAAATTTGTCTGGCACGATGAGTTCAACGTGGATGGCGCGCCGGACCCGGCGAATTGGAATTTTGAACACGGTTTCGCGCGCAACCATGAGTTGCAATGGTATCAGCCGGAAAATGCGGTTTGCACGAACGGTCTGCTGGTCATCGAGGCGCGGCGGGAACACAAACCCAATCCGGATTACAGCGCGGAGAGAGATGATTGGCAGACGAGCCGCCGGTGGATCAAATATACTTCCGCGAGTCTCACCAGCCGTCACTTGCAGCAGTTCAAGTATGGCCGGTTCGAGATGCGGGCGCGCATCGATACGCGCGCGGGCAGTTGGCCGGCGTTCTGGACGCTCGGCACGTCGCCGGGCGTTTATTGGCCGGCGTGCGGTGAGGTGGATATCATGGAGTATTACCGCGGCATGGTGCTGGCTAATTTCGGTTTCAGTCTGGATGGCGATACCAAATGGCTCGCCAAAAAGAAGCCGCTGGATGAACTCGGCGGCGCGGCGTGGTCAAAAGAATTTCACATTTGGACGATGGATTGGGATGCGCAGAAAATGGATCTGTGGCTGGACGGTAAATTGATGAATCGCCTTAAGCTGAAGGACGCAGACAAGGCGGATGGCGGCAACCCGTTTCATCAGCCGGTTTTCATCATCTTGAATCAGGCCATCGGCGGCGATAACGGCGGTGACCCGGCGCAGACGGAATTCCCCATCCGCTACGAGATTGATTGGGTGCGCGTGTATCAGCGCAATCACTGAGGCGGCGGTTGCGCGCTTTAATTCTGGCGCGCGTTTCGTTATTCTTCCCGCTCGTGTTAACAACGTTGCGCAAAGCTGAATACGCCGAGCTGATGATTTTATTTTTCATTCAGGCGGCGGCGATGTCCATCTGGTTCGTGCCGCTCGGCGCGA
>Ga0208507_1001899_pt1 | contig 11178 bp, 9 predicted proteins | sample CryBogCBH12Aug01_FD_184626 | JGI IMG/M metagenome (GOLD analysis project Ga0208507, IMG submission 184626) | Freshwater microbial communities from Crystal Bog, Wisconsin, USA - CBH12Aug09.1 (SPAdes) (version 2) | ecosystem: Environmental > Aquatic > Freshwater > Lake | place: Crystal Bog... | reverse complement strand
CGTTGGCGAAAAAAGGTTGCCCGTGGCGTGTCCGGCCACGCGCAGCCGGTGGCGCAGATAATTTTCCATGTCATCCGCTCGCAGCGGCTTCAGGTGAAATCGCAGGCTGACGCGCTGGTTGATGGCCGCGTCGCCGACGATCATCTTCCGCAATTCCGGCTGGCCGATGAGAATGAGCGTAAGCAGCGCCGCGCCGCCACCGTTGAAATTCGTGAGCCAGCGCAGTTCGTGAATCGTCTCCGGCGTCATGTCCTGCGCCTCGTCAAGCAACAAGACCAGATGGCGGCCGCTGGCGTTTACCTTGCGGACGAGTTGCTCGAATATTTCGCAGCGCGCGAGCTTGCCTTCGCCGTTCAAGTGGATTTGCGGATCCAGCCGGCGCAAAATCGAGCCCAGCAGTTCGTCGAGCCGGAAGCCGGAATTTTCCACGGTGAGAACGTGAAAACGCGTCGCGTCAATGCGCCCGGCAAAAACCGCGCGGGTTAAGGTTTTGCCGCTGCCAATTTCGCCGGTGAGTAGGCCGAGGTTCATCGTCTTCTCGCTGACGAGGTAAAGCAGCCGGCTCAACGCCTCCTCGTGATCCGGCCCGGCGTGAAAAAAACGAGTGTCCCACGTCGCTTCAAAAGGGCGTTCACTCAAATTCCAATGCCGCAGCAAATCCATTGGTTGAAAAATTAGCAAACCGGCGTAGGCCGGTCATTATTTTCCGCGCTGAATCGCCCGTTCATAAATTGCCAAAGTCTGCGTGGCGTTTTCGTTCCAGTCGAACCGCTTTGCGTTGGCAAAGCCATTCGCGCGCCAGCGGTTGCGCTCGTCGGCGCTGCCGGACATTTTGGCGAGCGCGCCAGCGATGTCCGCGACAATTTCCGGCTCGACCGTCAGCGCGGCGTTGGCCACGACTTCGCGCAGCGCGCCGCGCGTGGAACTGATGACCGGCACGCCGCAGGCCATCGCTTCGATGGGCGGAAAACCGAAGCCTTCAAACAGCGAAGGATAAACGAAAACGTCCGTGGCGTGGTAGAGTTCCGGCAGCGCGGCGTCGCTGACGAAACCGAGAAAGCGGATGTCTTCCGCGAACGGCGAACTTTGGGCCGCTGTGTAAATCGCCGCCGCGCCGTGCCAGTCGCTGCCGCCGAGCGCGAGCAGCCAGTCGGATTTCGTCGCGGCTTTGAACTGGTTAAATGCCTCGATAAGCCGGACGTGATTTTTGCCGGGATGTTCGAGGCGCGAGACGAAAAGGAAAAATGGACGATCCAATTTCCATTTTGCCGCCGCTGATTTTTTTGCCTGCGCCACCTCGCCCGGCTGGAAGCGCCGGTGGTCAATGCCGTTCCAGACCACGTTCACGCGGTCGCGGCCGAGGCCAAAAAAAGTTTTCAGGTCACGTGCGGTGTTTTCGCTGACGGCGATGATTTCATCCTGCCGCCGCGCGAGCCGCTTGACGATGACACGCCCGTAAATCATGCGCTTCAAGTCGTATTTGCCGGTGATATGGAACGGCGCGAGGTCGTGGATGGTGGCGACGAGCGGGCAGGGTGCCCGCCAGAGCATCCGGCGATAACTGGGAACGTGTAGCACATCCAGGCCGAGTTTTTTCGCAAGTTTGGGCAGTTCGGTCTGATGCCAGAGGACGTTTTTCACCGCCGGCCGGAATTTTTCGGCGACGGGTATGAAGTTCATTTTGCCCTTCGCAAAATCGAACAGCGGCAAATCCTCCTCCAGGATGAAAAGGTTGAATTCTTTTTTGTCCCCGTGCGACAACATTGCGCGCAGCAGGGCAAAAACATACTGGGCCACTCCGGTTTTGCCGCGCTGGATGACGGAGGTGGAGAAGCCGATATTCATTTTTTCTTGCCGAGCAGGTATTCCTCCAGCCGCGTATACCGGAAGACGTTGCGGACGGGCTCGACCGGATTGGCAAAGGTGAGTTCAATGTTGCGCCGCTGGAGATTTTTTTTGAAGCGTAGCATCAGGCCAACGCCCGAGCTGTCCACAAACATCACGCGCGACAGGTCGATCACCACGCTCATGCCGGGCACGCTTTGCGCGAGCTCGGATTCGGTGAGCGCGCCCAATTCCACCACGTTCAGGGCGGTCACGTCCCCCCGCCATTGGAGTTGGAGGGTGTTTTGATTCATGGAGCTGTTCACCGGCGAGGCCTGGGCGGCGCTTTCGATAAGCAGCCGGGCACTGGCGGTGGAGTTCTGGATGGAAAAAAATTCCTCCAGCTTCATCATGCGCAGGATGGACTCGATCGCGGGCCGGGGTGCGACGAGGACAAATTGATGGCCCAGTTCGCGGGCCCGCTTGCGCAGCCGGATGAGCACCCCCATGCCGGTGCTGTCGGCAAAAACCGTGTCATTCAGGTCAAACATGACGTTGCCGCTTTCCACGGCGCGCCGCCATTCGGCGCTGGCTGACTGAGCTTCCGTCGCGCCGAGGCGGTTGGGTGCCCGGATCAGGAGATTGCCGGACGGGTCGGGCAGGACATCGGCCGCCGGCCCCGGCGGTGGTGTGCGTTGGATGCTCAATCGCCACCATTGGTTCAAGATGGCGCGGCTGAAAACCCACAGGTCCTTGCCGTAGCGTTTGACGAGCCGCTTGGGCTCCTGCAACATCCGGAATATCCACTCCGTGCCGGTCTTTTGCATCCAGCTGGGCGCGCGTTTGAACGTGCCCGCCAGAAAATCTATCGTGGCCCCGACGCCGATGCTGAGCGGCACGCCCGTCTCCCTGTAATTCATGTTGATCCACTTTTCCTGCTTGGGGCAGCCGAAGGCGACGAGTAGGATATCCGGCCGGACTTCGCGGATGCGGCGCAGGAGGTCCGCGTGATCCATTTCGAGCAACGGCTTGAACGGCGGTGAAAAGGCTCCAACCAGTTTCAGGTGGGGATGTTTCGCCCGGGTTTTCTCGGCGGCCAGGGCGACGCTCTGTTCTGTGCCGCCCAGAAAGAAAACCTTCCATCCCCGCTCTTCGGCCAAGGCCAGCAATTGCGGAATCATGCCCGAGCCGGTCACCCGTTCCGGCAGCGGATTGCCCAGGAATTTTGAGGCCCAAACGATCGGCATGCCGTCCGCCAGCACCAAATGCGCGTCCAGTAAAATGCGGCGTAGTTCGACGTCCTCCTGCGCCTGCACAATAAAATCAACGTTGGCCGTGGCGGCATAATGCGGTTCACCGGAGGCAATCATTTCCCCGATCAGCGTCAGGGTGTCGGCGGTCGTGATGTTGTCAAAAGGCACCCCGAGAACCGCAATGGGATTGCGTTGATTAGCATTCGCTGGGGTTGAAGGCGGCATCAATGTCCCTTTGTTACCAAGATGCCGCACAAATTCCAAGCCTGGAACAAACCGCGGGCGGATTTTGTTTCTTCCGCGCCGCGCGATTGGCGGTTAGACTTCAAGCATTGGCGACTGTTGACCTCATCAAGCTTGCGATCGTCGGCCCGCTGTTTTTCATGCTCGCGCCGCTGTTCGGGCTTTGGTTGAAGGGCAAACCAAAGTGGCAGCTTGGCGTTTTTGGTTTCATGTGTTTCATGACCATCAACGGTCTGTTGGCGCCTGGCAACTGGGGGCTGACCCTCGCTTCGATTGAAAGTTATCGCGGCCACACCAAGGGCTACCACTTCTATTTCAACCACGCCCTTGCTATCGCGCTCATCGTTGCCAAATGGCGCGAGAACCGGAAATCCTTCCGCTGGCTGCCGCCGGGACTTGGCTGGTATCTGCTTTATTGCGCCGTATCGCTGCTGTCCATCGTCAACGCGCCGGATAAAAATTTCACCATCATGGCCGCGCACAAAAGCATTTTTGCCGCGCTGTTGATGGTTGCCACGTTCAACACGCTGCGCACGGAGGAGGATTTCAAATTTTTCCTGCGCGTCATGTTTTACACCGTGTTGTGGGAACTTTACGTCTGCCTGAAAATGAAATATCTCAACCACATGTATCAGGTGCACGGCACGTTCGAGCACCAGAACCCGCTCGCCATGTATGCCGTGCTCATCGGCATGGTGTTTTTGGCGGTCGGCTTCGGACCGTTATTCAAGGACTCCCGCAAAATGCTGCTGGGCTTCGCCATCTGTGCGGTCGTCGTCGAATGCACGCTTTCGCGTGGGGCACTGGTCATGTTCGGACTGGGAACCGTCGGCGTGATCGCCGCCAGCCTCGCTGAAAAAATAACACCGCGCCGATTGATTATTACTTCCGTCCTTGGCGTCATCGGTTCGGTTGGCCTGCTGCTCGCGATTGATACCATCATCGGCCGCTTTCACGATCAGGGCAATGAGGCCAGCAGCCAGCTTCGCGAAGTCATGAAGGATGCCTGCCGCGAAATGGTCCGCGACCACTCCCTCGGCGTCGGCTGGAATAACTATGCGCTCGCCGTCAACCCTCCTTATCGTTATGCGGAAATTTATTACGACTGGACGCGCAGCCGCAACATGAAGGTCAACTACGATGAGCCGAATGCTGTCGTCGAAAGCCATTACTACCTGCTGCTTGCCGAAAACGGTTACGCCGGCCTGCTGGCGTGGCTGGCCGTGATATTCATAGCGTTGTGGCGCAATTTCCGCGCCTTCCTGTTTTTTGAACATTCCTTTTTGCGTTGCCTCGCGTTGGGCATCGCCGCCGGATGCGCGCTGAATTATTTGCAAAGCACGCTGGAACGCGTTCTCGTTCAGCCGCGCAACCTTATGCTCTGGCTGATTCTCCTCGGTGTCACCGCGCGCCTTGAAGTCATGCGCCGCGAAGCCGGGCAAAATAATCGCGCCTCAAAAACCAATGATTAAACGAACGCTCTGTCCGTGGTGGCTCCGCAAAAGAATATTGTTACCGCTCGCGTTGCTCGTCGGCCTTGCCGTGGCCGGCGTCATTGCCTTTGAAAATTCTGACACCTCGTTGATAATAATTTACAATGAGACCGGCCATCCATTGCCGCCGCTGCTCGTCCGCGCTTGCGATCAGGCGCGGACGTTTGCCACGCTTGCAGACCAGGAATCCATCCGCATCGAGCTCGTGCCGCGCGGCGTAGAAAGCGCCGTGCATCTCGAACTCGGCACCGAGCCGCCGTGGCGCTGGGACGGACCGCTCGTCAAGCCGCGCGGTGGCGGCCGTGTGACCGTCCGCTTGCTGCCGGGTGGACTGACCGAGGCGTTTGAAGATATTTCCTGGTGGCGGCGGGTTTGGGATTAACCGGCGGCCAGCGCCGCGCGGATCTTTTCCAGCACCACGCGCACGTCAAATTCCCGGACCGCTTTTTCGCGCGCGGCCTTGCCGTGCGTTGCCAGCAGCACCGGCGACGCTAGATATTGTCTCAAGGCTGCTGTCAAATGTTCCACGGTCGGCTGCTCCAACAGAAGTCCGCTTACACCGTCCTCCACCAAATCGGGAATCCCGGCCATGCGTGTGACGATGGTCGGCACGCCGCAAGCCGCCGCCTCCAACGTGGCAATGGAACTGCAATCTGCGCGCGTTGGCAACACCAGCACGTCGCTATTTTGCACCAGATTCCGCAGCCCTTCGGCGTCGGAATTGAAATTGGTGTAGCAGGTGACGTTTGCCGTTTTGGTTTGCGGCGGGCTTTTGGTCACTAGGTGCCATTCTACCTCGGAAAATTCCGCCAGCGCGGCCGCCTGCATCAGCACATCCCCTCCCTTGCGCATAAAATCCGCGCCGATAAAAACCACGCGCAGCGGACCGGGCTTGCGTTCGCCGGATTTTGGCAGCCAGTAGCTGGTGTCTACCGAAGGCGGAATGATGGTGATTTGCTCGGGCCGAACGCCGTGTTCACGTTGCAGCGCCTCGGCATACCAGCGGCTCATGCAAAAAAAACTGTGTCCGGCCTGTGCCTGCCGCCGGACGCCGCGACCGTAAATAAACTTTGCCATCCGCGAAATATCCTTCTGCTGATGGCTGTAACCGAGGTTCGCGAGCTGCCGCATTGTCGCGTCGGAAAAAATAAAGTACCGCACGCCACTTTTTTGCGGTAGCCACGGGCAATTGTGATAGGTACCAAAAATAATGCTGGTCGCCCCTGACCGGATTGCCGCGCGGGCGGCGGCGCGACCGGAAAAAACATCGTGAATCATCTGGAACTTGCCAAGCCACTTCGTCAGCGCGCCGATGCGTTGACCATAATCTTCCAGATGAAAAAAAAACCAATTGCCGCCCACGACTTGCGGAAGAAATTTTTCCAGTCGCAAACGGATGGATTTCCAGCCGGCGCGGTTCACCAGGCAAAAGGCATATCGGGCGGATGTCGGTTCGTTTTTCATTTCTATTTTCTGATTCTAAAAAACCGCAAAACATTTCCGCCGGCGGAACGGCATTGTGCCTTGGTTTCGATTAGCAACGCCTTCAGATAAGCCGGCCCTCGATTTTTCTTCTTAAAGCTCCAGGGAATCGGGGGCGTCCGATAGCCCGACGATTTCGCCCAGTCTAGCAGGTTCATGATGTGCGCGTGGCAATACCACAGCCGCCGCCGCCATTGCGTCCACGGTTTCGGGTTCGCGCCGAAATGCGCGACGTGCGCCTGCGGGTCGCGATCCAGCAGAAATTCTCCCGGTGTCGGCGCGATGCTCGAGAATGCCAGCAGCGACGTCATCACCGATTCGTCCGTCATGAAATAGGCCGGATTGCGGTTGTCCACTACGCCTGCGTGCGCCGGCGGAATCACCTTCGCGATCTGCGATTTCCATTGTTGCACAAAATCCAGATGGCGTTTGTGCAGCACGAAACAATTCGTCACGCACGCCGAATCCACGAGCGGCTTATCGCGCTGCCCGACATCCGCGCACCACTTTTCCAGCACCGGTTTTGGCAAGCCGCCGCGCGGTTCGCTTGGCGCGTAATGATTCCGCCAAACCCACGCGTTCTCGGCGGCGTCGCGCATACGAATTTGAAACTCCCCGTTCTTTGGAATCAAATACGGCGAGATATCGCCGATGACCATGCAGTCCGCGTCAAGCCACGCGACAAATTCCGTGTCCGCGCTCAACAGCGCCTCGGACTTGCGGTTCGCGACGTTGCGCGGATCGTTATCAGGCAGCGGCAGCAACTTGACCGTGGGGAATTGTTCCAGCAGCGCCTTGTCATCGGCGGTGAAGCCGGTCTGTAAAATATGAACCGGCGTCTGCGGCAAAAACCGCGCCGAACTGGCAGCCAGCAGATACGCGCCCCAGAGAAAATTCCGGTCGCAGGCGGACACGATGGTGATGTTTTTCATGGCAAATCAGTTGAACCGTTTCCAAAGATTTTCGTAAGCGGATACTAAACCGGTAAAATCCGTTGCGTCGGTTCGCAACTCTGACCGAACTTTTTCAAGTTCGGTTCGTTCCCACAGCAGCAGTGCCAGCGCGCGGAACAACCGCTCGCGCGGATAGCGCTCGCACGCCAGATCACTCGTGCCAAAAGCGCGGAAATTCACCAGCCGGTTCCGCAGCGCGGAAGTTTCCGGACAAAGATTCCGTTCGCTAAATGCGTAATCACGCGGCGATGCAAATTTTGTTTTAAGCCGCTTGGTTTCCAGCCATAGCCAAAGGATTTTTCCAAGCTCCGAAAGCTCCGCGTGCCGCGCTGCCAGTGTTTCGCGTGATTCTGTCGTGCGCTTCGGATGCAATTTGAATTCCACCCCGCTCGCGTGCTGCCAGACCAATTTTGTCATCGGCAAATCTTCCAAGCAAACAAGCCGGGTCAGCCGTGCGTGCCGCTCACGGCAGCTCCAATGGTATTGGCCGTTCGCGGCGAGCAGCCCATCGCCAAACGCAAGTTCTGACTTCGCCAGATTACGCCTGACAAAATCTTTCTCGCCCTCACCGAAGTTTGCCCGCGCCAGCCGCTCGGCGGCATACAGCAGGCCGGAACAGCGGTTCATCAGCAGCCGCGTCGCCTCGTGCAGCGGAATCATGCTTGCGTCACGATGATGTTCGCAGCCCGCGAGCAAAGCATCGTCGCCAAGTAGCCACCGGTGACCGGCGACGAGGTCGTAGTAAAACATGGATGGCGCGCTGCGGCGCAGCTTGTCTAGTGTCAGCACTTTGAACTCCACTTCCAATCCGGCTTCCGGTGATAATTTCTCGCCAAGTTCGTGCAGCGGCTGCCGGAATTTTCTTTCGGCGAGAATCGCGTTACCGCGAATAAAAACGTAAAATTCCAAATCGTTGTAAGGCTGATCGCCAGCCGTTGTTTTCAAAACTCCGCCTTCGCCGCGACCGTAACCGCCGCCGAGCAAAAGCCCTTCGAGCTTTGTTGCTGGCACGAGCGATTTCACGCCGGCTAAAACCCTTGCGCCCGTCGCCGCCAGATGCGATTCCAGTGCGTCGCTGCCGTCAATGGTGAATTGCTGGCTCATGTCGTCGGGTGCGCCTCCTGCCAGCCATGCCGGAAACCGGCGAGCTTGCCCCGGCGCTGCTGCCAGCGGATGCGCGCGGCGTGTGGGAGTTCGCCAAGGCGATTTTTCCGGGCGCAGAATTTGGCATCGTGCCGCATGTCGCTGACCCAACCGAGCAAAACCGTTTTTAAAAAATTATATTCGCCCGGCGAACCGCTCCACGCTTTGCCGATGGCGCGGGCATCGCCGAAACTGCGCTTGTGGCTCTGCGCCGCCGTGTAATTGTGCGAGTGCATCGCCATCGATTCCGGCACATACGCGACCGCGTAGCCCTGCGCTTTGCACCAGCGCGTGTATTCGTCGTCCTCGGCGTATTGCAAATCCTCGCGGAAACCGTGCTGGCACCACACATCTTTGCGCAAGCCGCTGCTGACCATGCTAAAAAAATGTTCCCACTTCGCCGATTCGCGGTTCGGGCCGAAGCAGCGATCGTAGTCGTTCGCAAACACCGCCTGGCAATCGGGGCGCGGAATCTGCCGGCCAAAACACGCCGCCGTTTTCGGGTTCTGCAAAGCATTGACCAGCGGACGCAGCCAGTTCGTTCCCTGCGGCGTGGCGTCGGCGTTGATAAAAATTCCAAATTCAGATTTCGCCAGTTTCATGCCTTGATTCATCACGCGGCTGGGATTGTATTCCTGCGGCGTGATCTGGACAAAATGCGCGGGCTGCATGGCCCGGATCAATTCCTGCGAACCGTCGGTCGAACCGGAATCAATCACGATGAGTTCCCAGCTCTTGAAATCCTGAGCCGCGAGCGCGGGCAGCGTGCCTTTTAGCGCCCACGCCTCGTTGAACGAACGCATGATGATGCTGACCAACGGATCGCTCATTGCGTGCCGCCTTTCTTGCGCTGCAAAAACCTTTCCAGTTTCGTGCTCAGATCGACGGCCACATTGCCGGCGGCGTAAAGTGCGGTGCTTCGTTGGCGTAAACGGGCACCGGATTCGTCCGCCGCGCCTGGGTTGGCAAGCAAATGCCGCGTGTGCGCGGCCAAATCCTGCGCGGTGTCTCCGATCAAAACCGTGTCGCCAAGATCAAGCCCTTCCGCTCCGATGGTCGTGGTGACCACGGCGCGCCCGACGGCGGCGGCTTCCAAAATCCGCGTGCGCGTGCCGGATGCGATGCGCAGCGGCAGCAAAACAAATTGCGATTCCGCGATGGCGCGCTCGATGGATTCCACCGGGCCAACCAGCTGCACCCGATCCGTGCCAATAACACGTAGCCGCTCGGCGAACGCGGCGGGTGGATTTTTTCCGGCAATGCGGATTTTGACATTGTGCCGCTTTAAGTCCGCCTCGATTTGCGGCAACACTTCGTACACGAGAAATTGAAAACCGTCTACATTCGCGGAGGAATCCAGGCTGCCGAAAAAGAGAATCACTGGCTGGCGCTCTACCATCGGCTCGGTGGCGCGCGGCATGATGTTCGGCAGCAGCGTAAATTCACCGGGCGCGGGACGCGGCGCAACCCCATCGCGCACGTCGGCCAGTTCCGTGGAGTTGGTGAACAGAAACAGCCACGGCTCACGGAACAGCCGGTGCTCAAAGCGTTGCAGCTTCCACTTCTCGAACAGAAACCAGCGTTTCTTGAAAGACGGATTGGCCGCCCACGTCAGCGCCACCAGCCGCGACGACACCATGTCCACGTCTACCACCACGGCGGTTTCGGGCGCGGTCTGCTGGATGAGTTCGAGCAGCTCCCAACCAATGGTGAACCGGCAGAAAACGGCGGCGTATTTTCTCTCGCGAATAAGCAAAATAAATATTTCGCGGTCCGCCGGCGCGAACGACGGCGTGGAAGCCGGCCGCGGAAATGGCGCGGGCTGGGGCGTAACCATCGCGAGTGGTTTGAAATTCGTCCACGCTGGTTTGGCTGAAGCGCCTTCGCGGCCAATTAGCAACAAATCCACGTCGAAATATTCGCGCAGCGCCTGAAACAAAAACCGGCTGCGGTTTTTGTCACCGCCGGCTTCGTTCTCAAACGGCGCGTCAAGATAAAGGATTCGCGCGCGGCTCATATGGCGGTTCCCTTCATTATTCCGCCGAGCTTGCGGCGGATTTTGCTGGCGTAATTTTCCCGTTCCGTCGCGTTAAATGTAATGAACCAGACTCCCAACAAGCCGATGCTGCCGACAAACGCGCCTTCGGCGAGCGTGAGAATCGTGTTGCTGCCGCTAACCCAGAAGGTTTGATAGCGTAGCGCCGCCGCCACGGCGACCATTGGCAAACAGCCGCGCCACGACGGCAGGATCACGCGGCGAAAAAGTTGCCGGCGGGACATTCGCGCCTCGTGTGCCGCCCAGCCCCAGATGAGTCCCCAGCCGAACAGAAACGTCGGAATGACCGACCCAAGTGCGACGCCGAGGATGCCCCATTCGACACCAAGCAGATGCCGTAGCCAGAACGTGAGGCCGATGCTCAAGGCAAGATTGATAGCCGCTTCGCTCACGCCCTGGATCATCATGCGTTTTTCCTGACCGGCCATCATGAACATATTTTTGAAAACCGAGTGTGTCAGCACCAGCGAGTAATACCAGAACAGCAACAGTTCGCCGGCCCACCACATCGGCGCTGTCGGATGCTTTACGCCGGTCAGGATGCGGATGACGCCCTCCATGTAGGCGGCGGTTACAACGTAAAGCGGCGTCGCGGCGATGATACTGAAACGCATCGAACTTAGCAAAATGTCGCGCAGCCCGGCGGTGTCGCCCTTGGCGTGCAAATGCGCCGCCGTCGGTGCCAGCACGCACGCAAGCTGGCTGGTCATCATGCTGAACATTTCGCCGAC
>Ga0208507_1001896_pt1 | contig 11184 bp, 7 predicted proteins | sample CryBogCBH12Aug01_FD_184626 | JGI IMG/M metagenome (GOLD analysis project Ga0208507, IMG submission 184626) | Freshwater microbial communities from Crystal Bog, Wisconsin, USA - CBH12Aug09.1 (SPAdes) (version 2) | ecosystem: Environmental > Aquatic > Freshwater > Lake | place: Crystal Bog... | reverse complement strand
GGCGTTGAGCAAGGAAAGCGAGGATTGCGCCGATTGTCACCAGAAGAAAAACCCTGGCCTTCACAAGGAATGGGCGACGTCCAGACATCACAAGGCCAATGTCGGCTGCTATGAATGCCACAAGGCGGCACCGGGGGCCCCCGACGCCTACAAGCACAAGGAGCAGGTCATCACCACCCTGGTGACGCCCAAGCGCTGTGCCGAATGCCATGAACGCGAGGTCAAGGAATTCGACGCCTCGCATCACGCCACCGGCGGGTTGATCATTAATTCGCTCGACAACACCCTGGCCGAGGTGATCGAAGGCAGCATCCATCCGGGCCTGGCGCTGAACGGCGAATCGCCGGTCTCGGTGCAGGGCTGCTGGCAATGCCACGGCTCGCTGATCAAAGTCGGCGAGGGCGGCAAGCTCGACCCCTCGACCTGGCCCAACACCGGTATCGGCCGGCTCAATCCCGACGGCAGCAAGGGCGCCTGCACGGCCTGCCACCAGCGCCACCTGTTCTCCAAGGCGGAAGCGCGTCAGCCGGAAGTCTGCGGCAAATGCCATCTCGGCCCCGACCATCCGCAAAAGGAAATCTACGACGAATCCAAGCACGGCATCGCCTACCGGACCAATCTGGCGGCGATGAACCTGAATGCCAAAACCTGGATCGTCGGCCAGGACTACACGGCGGCGCCCACCTGCGCCACCTGCCATATGTCGGCCACCAAGGACCTGCCGGTAACCCACGATATCGGCGCCCGTATTTCCTGGAACCTAAGGCCGCCGGTCTCGCCGCGCATCGACGCCAAGGCCATTTCCGAAGGCAAGACGGTCAAGCCCTGGGCCGAGCGCAAGGCCGATATGCAGCAGGTCTGCGTGGCCTGCCATCAAAAGGAGTGGACCGACAACTGGTACACCCAGTTCGACGCGGTGGTGAATATCTACAACGAAAAATTCGCCAAACCCGGCTCCGCCATCATGAAGAGCCTGACCGACAATGGGCTGATCACCAAGGTTGACTTCGACACCAGGATCAAATGGACCTGGTTCTATCTATGGCATCATGAAGGCCGCCGGGCCCGCCATGGCGCCGCCATGCAGGGACCCGACTACACCCAATGGCATGGTTTCTACGAAGTGGCCGAGAAGTTCTATTCCCAGTTGATCCCCGAAGCCCGCGACATAACCGAGAAGGCCAAGGCCCAGGGCAAAGCCGAGCAGGCGGCGGCGGTCGACAAGGTAATCGACGACATCCTGGCCCGGCCCGAGCATGTGTGGTTCCTCGGTCAGCCGGTTCCCGGCAAAGCCGAGCACGACGCCGAACGCAAAGAGAAAATGAAAGCCTTCGGCCAATATTAGAAAAACCGGTAATCAGCGGATGACGACCCGATCGTCATCCGCTGACTGATTTTTTGAGGGAGCTGCTGTGAGCGCGCCGCTTCAAGGCGGCGGCCAGCTTGAGGTCGGTGGTCAGGATGTGGTTGGACAGCCATTCGCGGGTGATGGCCGCCAGCCGCCCCTCGAATCTATGGCCCTCGCCCGCCGCCAACTGCTGGCGGATGCGCTCGATCTGGCGGGTAAACGCCGCGTGCTGGGCGCGATGCGGAATGGTCAGATTGTCCTTGAGACCGACCATCAGTTCTTCCTCATAGGCGAAGTGTTCCCGGCTGTAGGCGATGAGTTCTTCGAACAGATCGGCGAGCCGCGCCGGATCGCGCTGGTTCAGATTGATGAGATTGATGATGTTGACGAAATGCCGGTGCTGGCGGTCCATCTCGGTAATGCCGGTGGCGAAGGTGAAGGACCAGGACAGGTAGGGTTCGGCGTTCTTTGCGGCGTGGATCGGCATGGTCCGGTGGCTGACCGGATGGTCCTCGAGGAAGTCCATCAGTTTGGCCTCGCGGATCGGCCGCGAAAAGTAATAGCCCTGGATCGCCGAGCAGCCGTTGCGTTCGAGGAAGGACATCTGTTCGGGAGTTTCCACCCCTTCGGCGACGGTGGCGAGACCGAGCGCGTCGGCGAGGCCGATGATGGCCAAAACGATGGAGCGGGCATCGTCATTGCGGATGAAGGACTGGTCGATCTTGAGGTAATCGATGGGCAGCCGGTGCAGATAGGACAGCGAGGAATAACCTGTGCCGAAATCGTCCAGCGCCAGCACGATACCCAGCTGTTTCAAACGCTCCAGCACCACCTTGCTGTTTTCGAAATCGCCGATGAAGGCGCTTTCGGTGATTTCCAGGGTCAGCAGGCCGCGGCCGATACCGTCGAGCGCCCCCGCCACATGCTCCACCAGATCGCCCTCGGCCAATTGCAGCGCCGACAGATTGACCGCCACCTTCAGCCCGGTGCGGCGGATCAGGGCGCAAGCCTGGCTCAGCACATAGCGGCCGATATCGCTGATCATGCCGCTGTCCTCGGCCATCGGGATGAATTTGGCCGGACTGATCAGCCCAAGCGTCGGATGCTGCCAACGGACCAGCGCCTCGGCCCCCAGCAGGGAGCGGGTGGCGATGTTGAGCTGCGGCTGGTATTCGACGAACAGCTGCGACGGAATACCGGATTTGAGGCTGGATTCGATGGTCAGGGTCGCCACCGCCTCGGCGTTCATCCGCTCGGTGTAGAACTGGAAATTGTTCCGGCCGCTGGCCTTGGCATGATACATCGCGGCGTCGGCATTCTTGATCAGTTCGCCGGCGGTGTCGCCGTCGGCGGGATAGAGGCTGAGCCCGATGCTCGGGGTCACCGACAGCGAATGATTGTCCAGATGGTAGGGTTCGCGCAGGCTACGCAGAATTTTCTTGACCACCTGGGCGACGTCCATCGGCGTCTGCAGGCCGGTCAGCACCAGCAGGAACTCGTCGCCGCCCTGGCGGCTGACGGTGTCGGTGCCGCGCACCGAGGACGACAGGCGGGTGGCCGCCTCCCTCAGCAGGCGGTCCCCAAGGTCATGGCCGAGGGCGTCGTTGACCTGCTTGAAGCGGTCGAGATCAAGGAAGGCGACGGCGAACACTTCCCCGTCGCGCCTGGCCCGGGCGATGGTCTGCAGGATGCGGTCCTCCAGCAGGACGCGGTTGGGCAGGCCGGTCAGCGAATCGTGATGGGCGAGGAAGCTGATGCGTTCCTCGGCCTCCTTGAAGGCGGTGAGGTCCTGCAGCATCTCCAGCGCCCCCACCACCTTGCCCTTCGACAGCAGGGGACGCGCCTCGAACACCAGATAGCGGCGTTTGCCGTTCAACGACTCGAACCAGCCTTCCGCCTTGACGGCGTCGAAGGCGAATTCCGCTTTGCCGTGTCTCTGGTAATGCTCGGCGATTTCGTCGGTGGCGTTCTCCAGGACAAGGTCGGCCAGACAGGGCCGAGGTTCCGCATAAAACCCCGACCACTGAAGATCTGTGCCCAGCAAAGTTCCGGCAGCAATCCCCGTCAGCAATTCGCAGGCGCGGTTCCAGGCCAGGACCTTATGGTTCTTATCGATTATAAACGCCGGGACGCTTATCGCGTTCAGCGCTTGGGCCGTCATTTCCATCGACGTTTCCCAATATTTCCTCCCAGTCCGGAGGTTATACCTCAATGGCGGGGAAAATAAAAATTCTGGTCAGCTATATAGACCGAAAGTATATGCTTTACTGTGACTCCAGAAAATCGGCACAACCGGATGCGCTGCGAGCGATGAACGCCATACTGCCGCTGTCCATTGAAGGCCTGTCCTACCGCGCCGGCGACAGCCTCCTGCTGCGCGACGTCACCGCCGTTCTGCCCAAGGGGCGCCGCACCGTCATCCTCGGTCCCAACGGCGCCGGCAAGAGCCTGCTGCTGCGCCTGTGCCATGGTTTGCTGAGGCCCACCGCCGGCGGCCTGACCTGGAACGTCGTGCTGGGAGAACGCGATCTGCGCCGCCGCCAGGCGATGGTCTTCCAGCGACCGCTGCCGTTGCGCCGCAGCGCGCTGGCCAATGTCGAATATCCCCTGGCCCTGGCCGGCGTCGGTCGCGCGGAACGCCGGCGGCGGGCCCGTCTGGCGCTGGACCATTTCGGCCTGCTTGATCTGGCCGCCCGCCCGGCCCGCCTGCTGTCGGGGGGTGAACAGCAGCGTCTGGCCCTGGCCCGGGCCTGGGTGATGGCGCCCGAGTTGCTGTTTCTCGACGAGCCGACCTCGGCCCTTGATCCCGCCGCCACCCATGCCGTCGAGAAGGCGGTGCGCGACTTCCATCAGGCGGGGACGACCATCGTGATGAGCACCCATGACCTGGCCCAGGCCCGGCGCATCGCCGAGGACGTGCTGTTCATGTTCCAGGGACGGATGCTCGAACACGACAACGCCGAGCGGTTCTTCGCGCAGCCGGCGACCCCGGAAGCGCGGGCTTTCCTGGCCGGCGAACTGGTCTGGTGACATCGATCTTGAACCGCGTCGGGAAAATCGGTAACTAACCTCCACCCGACGCCGGTGGCGTTCCCGGGGCGTGGAGATTTTGACCGCTTGCTGCCACGTAAAATCCAAGGCTAAGTGGGTGCATCCGATGTCATCCGTCGATGCCCCAGGTCGCGCCGTACCGGAGGATCGACAATGTCCAAAGCCAACTATCTTTTTACCAGCGAATCAGTGTCCGAGGGGCATCCCGACAAGGTCTGCGACCGCATTTCAGACGCCATCGTCGACACCTTCCTCAATGCCGATCCGCAGTCGCGGGTGGCGGTGGAAACCCTGTGCACCACCAATCGCATCGTGCTGGCCGGCGAGGTTCGCGGCCCCGCCTCGGTGAGCCTGGCCTCCCTCGAGGACGTGGCCCGCGCGGCGGTGCGCGACATCGGCTACGAGCAGGATGGCTTCCACTGGAAGAACGCCGAGGTCGAGGTCTATGTCCATGCCCAGTCGGCGGACATCGCCCAGGGCGTCGACGCCGCCGGCAACAAGGACGAGGGCGCCGGCGACCAGGGCATCATGTTCGGCTATGCCTGCGACGAGACCGAAGTGCTGATGCCGGCGCCGATCTATTACGCCCATGCCATCCTCAAATCCCTGGCCGAAGCCCGCCATTCCGGTGCCGAGCCGCTGCTCGGCCCGGACGCCAAGAGCCAGGTGACCCTGCGCTATGTCAACGGCCGCCCGGTGGGTGCCGCCTCGGTGGTGGTGTCGACCCAGCATGACGGAAAACTCGACCAGGATGCGGTGCGCGAGATCGTCCGTCCGCATGTGGTGAACGTTTTGCCGGCCGGCTGGATGTGCGACGAGCCGGCGTTCTACGTCAACCCCACCGGCCGCTTCGTCATCGGCGGTCCCGACGGCGACAGCGGGCTGACCGGGCGCAAGATCATCGTCGACACCTATGGCGGCGCCGCGCCTCACGGCGGCGGCGCGTTTTCCGGCAAGGATCCGACCAAGGTCGACCGTTCGGCCGCCTATGCCGCCCGCTATCTGGCGAAGAACGTGGTCGCCGCCGGGCTGGCGCAGAAATGCGTGATCCAGCTGTCCTATGCCATCGGCGTGTCCAAGCCGCTGTCGGTCTATGTCGACACCTTCGGCTCCAATCGCGTGGACGAGGACCGCCTGTCGGATGTCCTGCAGAGTCTGGTGGATCTGTCGCCGCGCGGCATCCGCACCCATCTGGGGCTCAACCGCCCGATCTATGCCCGGACCGCCGCCTACGGACATTTCGGCCGCCCGCCCGAACCGGATGGCGGATTTTCCTGGGAACGCCTGGACCTGGTGCCCGAGCTCAAGGGCCGGTTTGGCTGAGTCTCCGCGGTTTTTCGGCCGGCGGCGGGGTAAACGCCTGAGGGTCGCCGGCCGCGACCGGTTTGCCCGCATCCTGCCCGCCCTCGCCATCGCGCCGCCGCCCCCCGGGAGCCGCATCGACCCCGCTTCGCTGTTTCCCCGGCGTCCCGGCGAGGTGTGGCTGGAAATCGGCTTCGGCGGCGGCGAGCATCTGGCCTGGCAGGCCGCCCGGCATCCCGAAATCGGCATCATCGGCTGCGAGGTGTTCGTCAACGGCATCGCCTCGCTGCTCGGCCATGTCGAGGCCCAAGGCCTCGACAATGTCCGCGTCTTTCCCGAAGACGCGCGGCTTTTGATGCCCGCATTGCCCGACGGCGGCATCGGGCGCGCCTTTGTGCTGTTTCCCGATCCCTGGCCGAAGAAACGCCATATCGAACGCCGCTTCGTCGGCCCGGACAATCTCGACCAGCTGGCCCGTCTGCTGGCTCCGGGGGCGGAATTGCGCATCGCCACCGACGACCCCACCTACCAGAAATGGGCCAGGGAGCAGATGGCGCGGCACCCGGACTTTCAGGATCTGACCGGCGAGGCCACCGCCAAACCGGACGACTGGCCGGCGACCCGCTACGAGGAAAAGGCGCTGGCCGCCGGCCGGCAGCCGCATTACCTGGTCTATCGCCGCCGCTGACGGCCGGTTACAAAATGCTTGCAGCGAGAACGGCGATGGTTATAGTGACGCCAAGACACATTCTTGCATTCCCGCCCGGGAGGTGGGGTCGAGGGTGGGCCATTGGCCCACTTTTTTGTTTTTATGGGGTGTAGTGACGTGGATCTGGCGGAGCGTATCTCGGCTTTGATCTCGCCGTCCCTCGAGGCCTTGGGTTACGAGCTGGTGCGGGCGATGGTGCAGGGACGACAGAATCTGACCCTGCAGATCATGGCCGAGCGCCGCGACCGCCAGCCGATGTCGGTAGAGGATTGCGCCGAGATCAGCCGCGCTTTGTCGGCGTTGCTGGATGTCGAGGACCCGATCGCCGGTGCCTACACCCTGGAGGTGAGTTCGCCCGGTATCGACCGGCCGTTGACCCGTCCGGCCGATTACGAACGGTTCGCCGGTTTCGACGCCAGGCTGGAAGCCGCCCGCCCCGTGGACGGTCGCAAACGGTTCCGCGGCAAGCTGTTGGGTCTCGACCCCGGCGGCGCGGTGCGGCTGCTGACCGATGACGGCGAGGTTGCCGTGCCGATGACGGAGGTCAAAAGCGCGAAGTTGATTTTGACCGACGAGTTGATCGCCCATACCACCAACCAATAGATCGGATTATGGAACGAACCGCAGCACTTCCCCGCCCAGAACTTCTTCAGGTTGCCGATGCGGTGGCCCGCGACAAGGGCATCGACCGCGACGAGGTCCTGGAGGCGATGGAGCAGGCCATCCAGAAGGCCGGCCGGTCGAAATACGGCCACGAGCATGACATCCGCGCCCATATTGATCGCAAGACCGGCGAAATCCAGTTGTCGCGCTATGTGGAAGTGGTGGAGATCGTGGAAAACGAAACCACCCAGATGACCGCCGCCCAGGCCCGGCGCAAAATGCCCGAGGCGGTGGTCGGTGATTTTGTCATCGACCCGCTGCCGCCCATCGATTTCGGGCGCATCGCCGCCCAGACGGCCAAGCAGGTGATCGTCCAGAAGGTGCGTGACGCCGAGCGCCAGCGCCAGTTCGGCGAGTTCAAGAACCGCACCGGCGAGATCGTCAACGGTCTGGTCAAGCGGGTGGAATTCGGCAATGTGGTGGTCGATCTGGGGCGTGCCGAGGCGCTGCTCCGCCGCGACGAGCTGATCCCGCGCGAAACCTTCCGCACCGGCGACCGCGTACGCGCCTATATTTTCGACGTCCGCCAGGAGCCGCGCGGTCCGCAGATTTTCCTGTCGCGCACCCATCCGCAATTCATGGCCAAGCTGTTCACCCAGGAAGTGCCGGAAATCTATGACGGCATCATCGAGCTGAAGGCGGTTGCCCGGGATCCCGGGTCGCGCGCCAAGATCGCGGTGATCAGCCGCGATTCCGGCATCGATCCGGTCGGGGCCTGCGTCGGCATGCGCGGCAGCCGCGTCCAGGCGGTGGTTGCCGAATTGCAGGGCGAAAAGATCGACATCATCCAGTGGTCGTCCGATCCCGCCACCTTCATCGTCAACGCCCTGGCCCCCGCCGAGGTGGCCAAGGTGGTGCTGGACGAAGAGGCCAACCGCATCGAGGTGGTGGTGCCCGACGACCAGTTGAGCCTGGCCATCGGCCGGCGCGGCCAGAATGTCCGTCTGGCCTCGCAGCTGACCGGCTGGGATATCGACATCCTGACCGAGGCGGAAGAATCCGAGCGCCGCACCGAAGAGTTCAAATCCCGCTCAAAGATGTTCATCGATGCCCTGGATGTCGATGACGTGATTGCCCATCTGCTGGTGACCGAGGGTTTCTCCTCGGTCGAGGAGGTGGCCTTTGTGCCGCTTGAGGATTTGACCGACATCGAAGGATTCGACGAAGGCATCGCCGGCGAATTGCAGAACCGGGCCCGTTCCTTCCTTGAGGAGCAGGACGAGCGCAATACGGTTCGCCGCAAGGAGCTGGGGGTGGATGACGTGCTGGCGGCGGTCGAGGGGCTGTCGACGTCGATGCTGGTGACCCTGGGCGAGAACGGCGTCAAGACGCTGGACGATCTGGCCGACCTCGCCGGTGACGAACTGATCGAGCTTCTCGGCAAGGACAGCCTGACCTTGGACGAGGCCAATGCGGTCATCATGGCCGCCCGCGCCCATTGGTTCGAGGGCGAGGGCGAGTCGGCCTGACCGCGGTGGGGCGACAGGGCGCGGCGGCCGACGAAGCCGACGAAGAAGGCTCGGGCCCGCATCGGCGCTGCATTGTGACTGGCGCGGTACAGCTGGTCGAGGGTATGGTCCGCTTTGTGGTTGGTCCGGACGAGACGCTGGTGCCCGATATCGCGGCTCGCCTGCCGGGGCGGGGATTATGGTTGAGCGCCGACCGGGATGTGGTAAATACGGCCACCGGCAAAAGGCTGTTCGCCAAGGCCGCCCGCCGCCGGGTCGAGGTTCCGCCCGGACTTGCCGACCTGGTAGAGCGGTTGTTGCTGACCCGTTGCCTTGAGCTGATCGGTCTCGCCAGACGGTCCGGACAAGCGGTGACCGGGTTTGAGAAGGTTTGCGGCGAATTGCGGGCCGGCCGTTGCGGTCTGGTGGTCGAGGCATCCGATGGTGCCGCCGGCGGCCGGGACAAGGTCCTGGCCCTGGCGGGGCAGCTGCCGGTGGTTCGCAGCCTGACGGGCGCTGAGTTGGGGATGGTGTTCGGCCGCGATCATGCCGTGCATGCGGTGCTGGCGAAGGGTCGTCTGGCGGAGCGGCTGCTGAATGAAGGCCGCCGGCTGGCCGGGTTCCGCCGGGAAGTGAAGTAATGTTGGTTGCGGGCCTTCAGCCTGCGAAAAGAAGCGAGAGTAAAGCGATCCGATGACCGAGTCCAACGACCAAGACCGGAAGACGCCGTTAAAGTTGTCGCCTGGCAAGCTCGAACTGAAAAAAACCGTCGAGACCGGCCAGGTCCGCCAGAGCTTTTCCCATGGGCGATCCAAGGTGGTAACCGTCGAGGTCCGCAAGAAACGGACCTTCGCCACCGGGGCCGGCGGCGTCCTGCATGAAGTCAAGGACGGGCCGCGTCCCGCCGAGTTCGAGCCGCCGCCGCAGCCCGGAGTGGTGCATGACGAGCATCACCTGCATGACCTGACGACCGGCGAAAAGGCAGCCCGTGTGCGGGCGCTGCAGGATGCGTTGAAGGCCGAGGAGGAATCCCGCCGCCGCTCCGCCGACGATGACCGCCGCCGCGCCGCCGAAGAGGAATTCAGGCGCCTCGCCGCCGAGGAGGCGGCCCGTCTGCGCCAGCTCGAGCCGGAACCCGAACCGGAACCGCCGGCTCCGGTCACCGAGGAGCCCGCATCGTCCGTCGTGGCGGATGTGCAAGCGGCGCCTGAGGTGGTGGCCGCGCCGACGCCGGTGATTGCCGTCAAGACGGCGCTCGAAGAGGAGGAAGAGGAGGACCGCGGCAAGCGCCCGGGCCGGCCGACCCCTCACAAGCCGGTGCCGGTGGCCAAGCGCGCCGAACCGCGCCGCCGCGAAGGCAAGCTGACCATCACCGCGGCGCTCGACGACGACGACCGCGGGCAACGCGGCCGTTCCCTGGCCGCCGTCAAGCGGGCCCGTGAACGCGAACGCCTGAAGCAGATGCAGAAGAACACCGAGAAGGTGATCCGCGACGTCATCGTCCCGGAGACCATTTCGGTCCAGGAACTCGCCAACCGCATGGCCGAGCGCGGCGCCGACGTCATCAAATGCCTGATGCGCAACGGCATCATGGCCACCATCAACCAGGTCATCGACGCCGACACGGCGGAACTGGTGGTCACCGACTTCGGTCACAATGTCCGCCGGGTCGCCGAATCGGACGTCGAAATCGGCCTGTCCGGGCTGGTCGACGGCGACGAGAACCTGGTGTCGCGGCCGCCGGTGGTGACCGTCATGGGCCATGTCGATCACGGCAAGACGTCATTGCTCGACGCCCTTCGCGCCACCGACGTGGTGTCCGGCGAGGCCGGCGGCATCACCCAGCATATCGGTGCCTATCAGGTGACCCTGCAGGGCGGTCAGCGCATCACCTTCATCGACACCCCGGGTCACGAGGCGTTTACCGCCATGCGGGCCCGCGGCGCCAAGGTGACCGACATCGTCGTGCTGGTGGTGGCGGCCGACGACGGCATCATGCCGCAGACCGTCGAGGCGATCCGCCATGCCAAACTGGCCAAGGTGCCGATCATCGTCGCCATCAACAAGATCGACAAGCCGGACGCCAATACCGCCCGTGTCCGCCAGGAATTGCTGCAGCATGAGCTGGTGACCGAGGATCTCGGCGGCGACGTGCTGGCGGTCGAGGTCTCGGCGAAAAAGCGGATCAATCTCGACAAGCTTGAGGAAGCCATCCTGCTGCAGGCGGAAATTCTCGACCTCAAAGCCAATCCCGAGCGTTCGGCGCAGGGCGTGGTGATCGAGGCCAAGATGGAACGCGGCCGCGGTTCGGTGGCCACCGTGCTGGTGCAGAAAGGAACGCTGAAGGTCGGTGACGTGTTCGTCGCCGGGTCGGAATGGGGCCGCGTGCGTGCCCTGGTCGACGACCGCGGCAACAAGATCGATGCCGCCGGGCCGGCCAGCCCGGTGGAAGTGCTGGGCCTGCAGGGGACACCGGCGGCGGGCGACGACTTCATTACCGTCGAAACCGAAATGCGCGCCCGCGAAGTCGCCGACTACCGGCAGCGCAAGGAGCGCGAGGCGAAGGTGGCGGCAGGCGCCCGCGGCACGCTGGAACAGATGTTCTCGAAGATCGCCGCCGGCGAAGCCAGGGAGCTGCCGGTGGTGATCAAGGGCGACGTCCA
>Ga0208507_1001895_pt1 | contig 11185 bp, 17 predicted proteins | sample CryBogCBH12Aug01_FD_184626 | JGI IMG/M metagenome (GOLD analysis project Ga0208507, IMG submission 184626) | Freshwater microbial communities from Crystal Bog, Wisconsin, USA - CBH12Aug09.1 (SPAdes) (version 2) | ecosystem: Environmental > Aquatic > Freshwater > Lake | place: Crystal Bog... | reverse complement strand
GCAGACACGCTACCGCATCGTCGTCGTCCGTCCATGCTGAGTTGTTCACAATGCGCGGATGGCCCCGAATGGCCGGAACTTCCACCAAGACCGACATTTGCGCGGAGCGGTCCGGCGGGTGCTGGCGAGGACGATGTCGTGGGCGAACAAGGAAATCCATTCGTGGGCAGCGGCGTGGTCAGCGATGGTGCCGCCAAGTAATTCATGCCGACCATCGGGATGGCGGACAAGTTGCGCCGCGCCGAAGCGCTGGAGGACGTGGCTGGTCGAGTGACGGAGGCTGACGGAAATCATTTTCATGCCGCCAGTCTGCCAGTGGCACTAGGACACAGGCTGTCCAAGTGGAGCATGCAGCAAAGCAACGGCATGACAAGGCCGGTCGACGAAGCCTCATACTAGCGTTTATTTACCTTGTTTATAATGTTGCATTATTCCTGCTATCCCCTGTTTGTTGGGGCATTATGGATTTGCTAATAGCAGTATAAAGCTATGATGCGCCTCAGGCGGAACAACTCCGCCTGACGTTACAAGTCGGTGCCAAGGGCGCGAGTACGGTTATTGAAACGCGAAAGCGGTCAGCCCCCGCTGGACTCGAAATTACCAGTAGCTATTGGTAATGAATCCCCCCCCGCTCCATTCGTAATTGCCGACGCCAACCGAGTGATTGGCAGATTTCTGTACCAAAAAGAATATTCAAAATCCTTTCAATATTTTAGTGCGGGTCATCCCGAAATAGCTTCTGCGCGCTGCCAGTCCAATCGCCAATGGATAATGATCAGCCTGAAACATTTGGTGCTTTCGGCGCTCCGATATCGGTCGGCGCTACAGGGGTTATTAATCGAAGAGCGCCAATTATCAAACCAGACAAAACCACCACAGCACAAGCCCACAAGAATAATCTGACCAACAAGCGTTTGGTCCGGAGTCGTCTTTTAAAAGCTTTTTTACCCGCATCTGACATGGGTTGATTTTAATCTTTTGGAAATTTTGTACAATCCATTAATGGTCAGCAACCTCATTTACGAGCTTTTGCCGTCTTAGCCGGCGACTCCGCGCGGCGAAGTGCCGGATCACACCGGAGCAACACGCGGTTATCACCACGGGGAAAGATGAGGATTGGCAAAATCAAACGATGATTTTCACGCGCCAGAAAACGAAGGTACCGGTGATCGTGCGGCTGGGGCGGAAGCGCTGAATCCGTTCAGGGACATACCGGCGGAAGGTCCCCTGCTCCCTTATCTGGCACGGGTCAGCGCCGGCAATCGGGCGACGGAGTTCCGGTCACGCTGCCGGCAGTTGGGAATCGAAGGGGGGACTCTGCATTCCTACCGGTATGCTTGGGTGGAGCGGGCTTTGAAGTGCGGTTATCTGGAACGGTTTGCGATGGACAATTTGGGGCACAACAGCAAAGCGGTGCATCGGGCTTATGCGAAACGGGAATTGATGAAATTACCGTCGCTGGGGGAATACGTGGCAAAAGCAAACTCTGAATTTATGGAACCTGAAACCGGCAACGTGCCGGTGGTCCGGCCTTCATGTTCACTTAAGGCGTGGCGCGGCAAGGCGCGGGAATTGTGCTCGCTTCTGGAAATTCCCCTGCCGGACAAGCCGGTTGAACCGGCGGAGCACGTCAAGCGGGCCTGCTGCGCCGCGGCTGGGGCTATTCGGCCAAAAATGCTGGACGGCGAAGCGGCACGCGAAGCCATCGGCCCCAGATGGGCCTTTTACGTCACCGAATTCATTAGGAAAATATCTGATTCGGCGGTGCCTTTTATGATTTGGGATTTTGCGACGCGGCAACTCGCCAGCCGGGAAATGCTCCGGATATGCCGCGAAAAGGGACAATCCCGGCAAAATTACGAGCGGCAGACATTTTACGAGTCAGGCGGGGAAATTCTATCGGCGCGGGAATATCGGCAAAAAATGGCAGAAATTCCCGAAAATGTCATAAATAATTGAAAACCGCCCAAAATAATAAAAAAAATTCCGTTGCGCTCCGCGCATTTTTGGAATAAAACGACCCTGCACAACGCGCCAAGCCAGCCGATTTTGAGCATAAAAAATATGCTCGAAAATCAAAATCCTCCTCCGTCTGGCGAAATTCCGCCGGGCAATCCTCACAATGAACCCCCTGCAACAAGCGGAAATCCTGCTGAAAATTCACGCCTTGAAAAAATCTTCACGGCTGGCGAGCGGGTTTTTGCAAAATTCGGCATTAAAAAGCCGGGACGAGGGCGGCCCCGCAAAGACGGGCAACCCAAAAAATCCGACATTGTGGAAGCGTTGCCGGGCGAGCCTTTACCGCCGGATGGAAACCATCCTGCTCCGGGCGAGCCTGTGGGCGGTGCCCCGAATGGCGTACTACGCCGGAAAATTTTTGTTGCCGGTTGCGTTGGCCTACTCAAGGGCGCGGTTGGCTGGTGTAAAAAATGGGTGCGCCAAAATGCGGCAGCGGCAAAAATAAATTCCGAGTTCACCGAAAAAGCCATCACCGCCGGGCAACCGCAGGAAACCGACTTCAAAAGATGGGGCGACGCGCTCGAAGTCTGCGCGGAGCAATACGGATGGGATCAGCTCGATTTTTACGCAATTACGAACGCGCTCAATGCGATTCATAACAGCATCCGCAATCAAACGACGGAAATTTATTCCTTCCTGCAATCCGACAAAAACGCGATTGCCTACCTGACAGAAAACGGCTTCGATGAAAACCAAATCCGCAACCTTGGCCAGTTTGAATATCTGTGGCGCAACCTCCGCACGGGCGAAAATAATTTCAGCGGCAAAGCAAAACCGGCTGACGGAGCGCGAAACGCAAATGCTGGCCATGCTGTCAAAGGGTGAAAGCTGGAAAGCCATCGCGGCCCGGCTCGAAATCTCTTTCTTCACGGTACGCTTTCACGTCGCCAACCTTCACCGAAAAATGGGCGTGCAAAATTCCTGTGCGGCAGTCGCCAAAATTTTTTTGGAATAATACCTGTCAGTAGTGATAGCTGCGCAAAGTGGCAGCTATCGAAAAAAGCCAGCCGGGAGCAAAGTAGCAACGCAATTATGAATCTCCTGAATAACAAATGGACGTGGCTGGCGATTGGACTCGCGGCGGGTTATTTCCTGCTTCCCTCTTTTCTGTCCGGCTTTAACAGCGGCACAAAATCTGCCTAAACTTTTATGCCCGCCTTCAAAACAATTTTCGGCACGGCGTTAATCCTCCTGATTATTTTCGCCGTCTTGGATTTCTTCAATAAAACGGCCTACCTGCTTTTGCCGGTTACGACCGTCAAGGGTTTGATTTCCGGCAAGCCGGATTCGACCGTTGCAACCCTCAATTCGGCCCCGTCCAACTAAAAGGAAAAAAATGTACCTAAAGCAGCACAAGCGGTTTTACTTCCCGAATCAATTCCAGTCCGGCAGCGTCGGCGGCGGCAAAAACGCGCCTATTCTGGGCACGTCTGTTCGTACCACGATTGACCGCAATTGGGCAGTTGAGGAAATCATCCTCTTCGTGAATTTCCACACTTCGGCGGCTCTCACGCCGATTGCGTCGCCAACCACGCCAGACCAAGCGGACAACGTGCTTTCGATTTTGCAGCACATCAATCTTTCTGTGAATGACGGCATTAAGCCGCGCACGGTGATTGATTCCAGCGGCGTTGCGCAGTTGGAATACCAAGCTTTGTTTGGCCAGAATGTTGACCAATCCACGGCCTACTTGGCGGCGGTCAGTCAGCAAACCGGCACGACGTCAATTCCGTCCGGCTGGAATACTCTGACCTATCGCCTTTCGGCCCCGCCTACCCGTATGGGTGAAAGCCTGCGCAGTCGGCTTTACTTGCCGATTCACAAGCATCCGCAAGACCCGGTCTTGACTCTCACGTTTTCGCCTTTCTCGAACATCTCCGCAACGGCGGCTTACATTGATGCCGTCAATGTCGAAATGCTCATCCTGTACCGTGAACCCACGGTTCAAAGCGAGCAAGTCATCGCGCAGACCGGCAAAGCCGCCGGACTCACCAATCCTTGGGGCTACATTGATTGGGACCGGCTCGAAACGCCCTACGCTATCGCCTTGGGCACGAGCAAGGAAACCACCTTTGATTTGCCGATTCCCGGTGCTTACACCGAATTGCTAACCCGGCATTATCTGGGCGGCTCGACTCTCACCCGTGCGGCGATTGACGGCAGCGACGCCCCCGGCACCATCATTCCCGGCCTTGAACCGCGTTGGCGTATCGAAACGCAAAGCTTCGTGGAGCAGGAATGGCGATGGAAACATCTGCGGAGCTTCACGGAAATGCAACGCACGTTGCCCGCGTTTATCTCCGTCCCGTCCAGCGGCACAATCACGACCTATTCCGGACAGTTCAACGGCGGCTTAGTCGGCGGCTCTTTCCGGTCGTCTGCGTCTGTCGGCCTCGACTTCCTGACGGATGGATTGAGCGGCGACAACGGCACCGAACTCGGCAGCGTGCTCGACACGAACAAAGCCAGCGCGGCCAATGCCAAAATGCAAATCATCGGCACGCCGGCCAGCGTCGCGACCAATGCAAGCTATCTCTTCGTAATGGGCACGCGCTTGTTTGGCAACATTGCCGGCCTGCAAACCTTTCAAAGCTGATTTATGAATGAAGCCTTGAAAAAAGTTTTGCTCGAATTGCAAAAAGTCGTGGCGCAAAACCCGGCGGCTCTCGATTCGGCAATCTCGGAAGCCATCGCGGCGATTGACGCGGACACCGCGGCGAAAGCGGCGCCGGCAAAACCGGAGGCGACTCCGTAACCAAAGTGTTGTTTGTTCGTTCAAGGCCCGTCTGGCGCATACCGGGCGGGCCTTTTTTAATATGAAAAAAATTCTCTTAATCGGCGCGGCAGCGGCAGCGGCGGCGGCGGCTTGGTATTTCTGGAAAACCAAAACCGGAACGGCGGCAAAATCTGGCCCGGCAACTCCGCCGGTTCAAAACCGGGCCGGCACGGCTCTGTGGTACGGCGGGCAAGTGAACGCGGAAAATCTCGCGGCAACAACGGCCACGGTTCAAGGCGCGTTTGCAAGCCTCTCGACCATTTCAAACGCCTTCGGCATAAACTTTGGCGGCAAGTCCGGTGTCAGCGTGAACGGCAGCGCGGCGGGCGGCACGGCTTCGAGCGGCAGCGGTGCGGGCCTGCCATCCAGCGGCGGGGCAAGTCTCGTCGTATCACCGGCTCTGGACGGCGGCAATGGCGATGACAACGGAAGCGGCTATTCGGACACGTCTGCTTTTGATGACTTCGCCTTCGCGTGAAAAAATACGGGCAATGGCTTTTGCTCGCCCTGCCGTTTGGTTTGGCGATCTGGCTGGCGTGGCGATGGTATAGCGGCAAAAAAACCGTTGCCAACGTCAAGGGCACGGGCGGCTTTGCATTGCCGGGCAGTGGTAGCAATGCGAACGGGCAAGGGATAAACCTTTCGCTTGGCGCGGCGGGCGCGGGCGCGGCGGCGGGCGGCGGTGGATTCACCCCGCAATTTTCCGGCGGGGCAACGGTAGATTTGACGGGCCTGATTAAAAGCGCGGCGGATGGAATCAAAAGCCTGTTTTCGAGCAACACAAATTCGCAACCGAGAATTACGCAAGAGGACACCACTCTTAAACAATATGAAAGCGCGGACAACACGGGCAATCTCACTGACTCTTTCGGCAATTACGGCGGCTTTGATGCTGGCGGCAGTGGCGACTTCGGCGGCGATTTGTCCGGCGGCGATTTCGGCGGCGACGTGTCCGCAAGTGACTTTGGCGGCGGCGACTTTTCCGGTGACTTCGGCGGCGATTTCAGCGGGCCGGCAATGGATTTTAGCCTGCCAGCATTTGACGGCGGCGGCGACTTCGGCGGCGGCGGATGGGACGGCGGCGGCGGTGACTTCGGCGGCTGGGGATAAAAATATGATTGACCTGCAAACCTATCCAGACGCTTTGACGGGCACGCTCGACGCGCGGCCCGGCTTTTCTTTCGACCATGCCGAAGGAAGTTTCATCGGCCTTGCCTATGGTGTTTCATTCGAGCCGAAAACCATCCGTGTGAACGTGCCCCGCAATTTCCCGTACCGGCGCATTTTCTGCGGCATAGGCGGTTATCCGCAACCGTACTATTCCGGCGGCGTGCGCTCTGCAGCGATGGCAATAAAAAAGACTCTGACTTTTTATCAGGGCAGCGCGGTAATTGGAAAAATCGAAAGCAACGCCTTTTTTAATGACAGTTTGGGAAATGCACCAATCTTAAATCAGTCCATGCCAGACATACTAATGTATGCCGCTAGCAGCTATGGCGGAACGCAAACACCCGGCATGGTGTGCTTCTATGAAGTATCAACGCAAAATATATTGAACGCCGATGGCGGTATAACCTCAACTGAATACCCTTCCAAATGGTATTGTCAGCCGATTGAACTTTACGGAATTTTTGACGCGGTAGAATTAAAACTCGATGCCCCGACTTACCTGGTTGCCGGCGGTTACGGCACTACGCGGGCCGCGCTCAATTACGACATGAATTTAGCAATCCTTTCCCAAAATGTCCCAAATTCAAACGCTAACACCTGATTTAGTCGGCTCGGCCCCGGCGCTCGCGCAACTTTCCGATTTTCAATACGGGGAAGCCGGTGCAAGCTATGCGTCAAATCCCGGCAGCGTCACGGGCGCACGCCCTGACGTGATAAAGCTGCAAACGATTCGGCAACTGACGAAACGAAAAATCTATCTGTGGCTGTGGGCGGATTTGTCGGCAACATTTTTGACAACTCCCTTTCAAGTGTCCGCGTCGCTGAAAGTCTTATTGAACAATTCCGTTGTCGCCAGCTTGCCGGTGAATATCGGGATTTCGAGCACGTCATTCAGCGGGGCGACTCCGTACACGCAAAGCCTTGTGACCGTCTGCACGGCGGGCGGAAATGTCACGGGCGATTCACTTGGCCTGTATATCGCCAATTCCCGCGCGCGGACGCCGGCGCTCATGCGCGGCCAGTCGGCTAACGCCGACTGTCGCCGCGCACCGGCACGCCTTCTCAGGTTTACGAAAGTCACTCTCGGCGTGCCTTTCGCTGTCAGCGCGCGCGATTCGGACGTCGCAGGTTGTTGGACGGTTGCCGGTCTATCGAACGGTTCAGGTTGGCGGATGATTTAGCGCGCTGACCGGCGTCGAAACCTCGTCGCTAACGCTCCTCGTCTTGAACGCTTCGTTCGCTCGCCGGCAGGCATCCGTCGCGCCAGGCAAAGCCTGTCACGCCGTCTGCTTCTCTGCCGTCGAGCTGCCACTACGCGGGGGACAATCAGATGGTGAATTGATTCCTCGCGGCATACAGATGGTTTTCTCCGCGCAGCGTCATTGGTGCCTGCTGGTGGCCAGTCTGCCTGTTCGTGGCTGCTCAATAATTTGTGATGAGCAGCCACTTCACATTCAGCCAGGCCACCGCCGCGTGGCATCGCTTCGCCACTGTGCCTTGGTGGCGTTGGCAGTGCCGCATCAGCGGCTTATACTATCGTCACGTCACGGCGCCAGTCAGCTTTTGGGTCACGTGCGGCCAGCCGCCAGAGTTCCGGCCGCAGTTGCCGTGGTGGCAGCCGTTCGTATTCAGCTATCTCCGCCTCACCGGTTGGTTGCGGTGGCCGCGCCGTGAGCGGTCAGTGTGAGCCGCTGAGGCTGATCACATTCTTCAAGCATTACAATTTCACAGCATTAATCCAATTCAGCCGCCACGAAGATTCCATTTTATCTGATTTTCACCGTCCCAGATTTGATCTAGCCTCGTTCCGCGATGCACTTGCCGATCAACATTGATGACCTTCTGCACGGACAGGCCGTGGAATGGGAGCGTTTGGAATTCAAGCAAGGCTGGAACCCGGAGGCCGTGTTGCACACGATGTGTGCCTTCGCGAATGATTTTCACAATCTGGGCGGCGGCTACATTCTGATCGGCGTGGCGGAGCATCAGGGGCAACCGGTGTTGCCGCCGGCGGGGTTGCTTGCCAGCCAACTGGATGCCATTCAAAAAGAGATTCTGGAAATCGGGCATCGGATGCAGCCCCAATTCCATCCGGTGATGGCACCCTGCGTCGTCCAGCAAAAACATATTCTCGTGTTGTGGTGTCCCGGCGGGCAGACGCGGCCCTACAAGGCGCCGGTGTCACTGGCTAAAGGCAACCGTGAATTTGCCTACTATCTTCGCAAAGGTTCCGCCACCGTCCGGGCCAAGCACGAAGAGGAAATCGAGTTGATCAGCTTGGCGGCCACGGTTCCGTTCGACGACCGCATCCACCACCGAGCCACGCTGAACGACCTTAAACTTTCGCTGATTCAAAATTTTCTCCGCGAGGTCGGCAGCGACCTGCTGGCCGATTCCAGCACCATGGATTTTGCCCAGTTGTGTCGCCAGATGCGGATTGCCGACGGTCCCGCTGAGGCGATGCACCCTCTGAATGTCGGCCTGATGTTTTTCAACCCGACCCCGCAAAACTTTTTTCCGCAAACCCAGATTGATGTGGTGCAGTTTCCTGATGGGCCGGGCGGCGACACCTTCACGGAGAAGATCTTCACTGGGCCTCTGGATGTGATCCTCAAAGATGCGCTGGCCTATTTGAAAAATACCGTGATCGAAGAGCGGGTGGTAAAACACGGCGACCGGCCGGAAGCCGACCGGTTTTTCAATGTGCCCTACGCTGCGGTGGAGGAGGCTTTAGTCAATGCGGTTTATCACCGCAGCTACGAAATTCGGGAGCCGATTGAAGTCCGGATTCTGCCGGATGAAATCACCGTGGCCAGTTATCCCGGACTGGACCGTTCCGTCAGCATCAAGGAACTTCAAACCGGACGTTTTGCCACCCGCCGGTATCGCAATCGCCGTATTGGCGAATTTCTGAAAGAACTCAGTCTCACCGAAGGTCGTGGCACGGGGATTCCCAAAATGTTAGAGGCTTTGCAGGCCAATGGTTCTCCTCGGCCCGTATTTGAATCCGATGACGACCGAACTTATTTTCTGGTGCGCCTGCCACTCCATCCAGAATTCATCAAAGCGGCCAGGGCAAGGAAACTTCAAGCGACCGGCCAAGTCACCGGCCAAGTCACCGGCCAAGTCACCGGCCAAGTCACCGGCCAAGTCGCGGCGCAAATTCTCCAGTATTGTGAGCAGCCTCGTAAGGCCGGTGAAATCCAAGTGCTTGCCGGCGTCAAACACCGCCAGACATTTCGCGAAAACTACCTCAACGCGCTTATCGCCAAGGGTTGGCTTGGACGAACGATTCCAGACAAACCACAAAGCAGCTTGCAGCGATATCAAACCACGGAAGCGGGAAAAAAATGGTTGCAGGGGAAACGCTAACACGAGGACTGAACGCGTCCTTTGATAAAATACTTCCTGCGCGTAGCGCTCAGGGTAGCCGGTCATTTTCGCACGCTCGGCCCAAGCATATCTGTAACTGTGAAGCGTGACGCCGATGATATTCAAACGTTTACAGCACCTCCTGAACACGTTTGACCGCTCGCCTGAATCCAAAGTGGAAAATTTGGGGAATAACGGCCCTTGTCTCGGCAGGTTCTGTAAAATAGCCGTCACGGTTTCGCCGAAACGGAACTGCACCACGCTGCCGGTTTTGCGCCGAAAAAAGCCGATGGTTTTATGTTCCCAATCCACGTCCTCGGCGGTGAGTTTGGCGAGGTCGGTTTGCGCGGCGCCCGTGTGCCACACCAATTGATAATAGGCGCGGCGCTCAGGATTCTTCTCACTCGCGACGATGGCTTCATGCTCGCTTTGCGTGATGGCGCGCTTCTCTTTGTGGTCCATCTTCGGCCATTGGCGGCTGGGAACGACTGGTTCCGAGAGCCAATTCATCGCGAGGGCGAAATTGTGCAAGCGGCGCAAATAGTTGTTGGTTGAAACGGTGCCGGTGCGCAGAACCTTCAGCAAATGTTCCGCTTTGGTTTCTAGCAATGGCAAATTACCAATAAGTTCAAGCGCCGGATCTTTCCAGGCGACTTTGTAACGGTTGCGAGTTGCCCCCTGCTTGGTGAAAACAATTTCATCCATCACTTCTTTCCAAGTGCGTCCAATGGCCTCGGGACTGCTGGCGCTGAGATAGGTCAGCGCGATCTGGCGATTTAGCATTGGCTGGCGGGCGGCTTCGTTTTTGGCATTGAGCAGAATCCTGGCAACTTCTTCATCTCGGGTGCGGAGACTTTTCTGTTTATGGGTCAGTCTGTTTTCGGTGTAGTAAATGCCGTTGCGGCGGTAGAGGAAGAATAATTTTTTCATTAAATTACTTTCGCCAAAAATGCCATCGAAGCGGCCACCCGACAGCATCTAGGGAAGCCGCAGGGGCAGCGAAAGGGAAATTGGTTTTTTGCTGTCTTGAAAAATCATTTTTACACACCTGATTGTAGATATTTTCTTGAGTTGTTTGGTGCAATGGAGAAAACAAAGGACCCACCTAAATGTGTAGGCGGTTGGTGGCCGGTTGGTGGTTGGTGGTTTGGTTGGTATTTTGCAGCCTGTTCGCCAAGTCGCAAAAAACGGTGGTAAAACCAAGAAAACTCATAAACACCAACAAAAACGGCCCTGAAACGGTGGTCTCAGGGCCGGAAATTGGTTGCGGGGGCTGGATTTGAACCAACGACCTTCAGGTTATGAGCCTGACGAGCTACCGGGCTGCTCCACCCCGCGGTCAAGGTTTGAAAACTTATCAAAGATTTTCAGACTAGCAAGCAAATTCAAAATGGATTTACTCCGTACCGAATCCAATAGCCCGGCATTTTCACAAATTCCATCTTCAATTTGTGCGCAATTCCCAGTCGCGTCCAATCCTCCCTGGCAAAGGCAAAATACGCCGGCCGGGAATAAAATTTCAAATCGGGAGCGTAATGCTCGAACGTCCGCTGCGCCCGCCGGGCATGATACCACGACGTAACCAAAATTATGCTGCGTACTTTTTCCGCGCGTAAGCGTTCCAACGTAAAGCGCGCATTTTCGCTCGTGGTCATGGACTTGCCCTCGACTTCAATGGCTGCCGCCGGCACGCCGGCTGTGAGCAACAATTGGCGGTTGATGACATCGTCGCCTGCACCGCTAATAATGATGCGCGCCGCACAATGTTGATGAAACAACTCGGCGGCCCGCAATGGACGTTCATGCGAACCGCCGCCGAGAACCACGATTACGTCAGCGGAAACCGGC
>Ga0208507_1001889_pt1 | contig 11206 bp, 5 predicted proteins | sample CryBogCBH12Aug01_FD_184626 | JGI IMG/M metagenome (GOLD analysis project Ga0208507, IMG submission 184626) | Freshwater microbial communities from Crystal Bog, Wisconsin, USA - CBH12Aug09.1 (SPAdes) (version 2) | ecosystem: Environmental > Aquatic > Freshwater > Lake | place: Crystal Bog... | reverse complement strand
CGAGTTCAGCATGGTCGCCGCGCTTCACCCAAGAGTTGGCAAGCTTGTCCGGGCAATCACCGATGCGGGTTACGACCTCGATTTCTTTGACGACCAGATGCTCGCCAGGCGCGGCAAAATCTCCGGCAACACACTGGCGTTCGGCGATATACATTATCGCGCAATTGTCCTGCCCGCCGTTGAGCGCATTCCGCCTGCCACGATGAAAATGTTGGAAAAATTCGCCCGCGCCGGTGGAATGGTCATCGCCACGCGGCGATTACCGGATCTGGCACCGGGCTACAAAACGCCCACCGCCGACACCCAGTCCGTGCGCGATATCGTCCGGCACCTCTTCAAAGATAGGAACGCAGCCGGCATTTTCATCGCCGACGAAAGCGAGCTTGGCGCGGCGCTGGCCAAGCGCTTGCCGCCGGATGTGGCCATTTCGCCGCTGGCCACCGAAATCGGCACGGTGCATCGCCACACCGCCGCCGGCGAGATCTATTTTGTCGCCAACACGGGCAATGAGCTAAAAAACGTGCAGGCGACGTTTCGCGTGGAAGGAATGCAGCCGGAAATCTGGAACGCGATGGATGGCAGCGCCAGCCCAATGACCATCACCGGACAATCCGCCGGCACGACCACCGTTAACTTGAGCCTGGCACCTTATGCTTCAACGATTATCGCCTTCACGAAACGCAACCTACCCGCCCAAACCATTCCCGTGATGGTTAACGCGCCGCCGCCGGTTGATTTGAGCACCGGCTGGACGGTCCGTTTCGGCAAAGACGGCCAGCCGATGGCGATGGACCGGCTCGCATCCTGGACGACGCTCACGAACAAAATGAATTTTTCAGGCGTTGCGACCTATGAAAAGACCCTCACCGTCGCGCCGGAAATGTTGCAGAATGGTTTATCTGTGACATTCGATTTTGGCCGGGTGACACCCGTGCCGGAACAGCACATCGGCCCGAGTTATTGCGCCAATCTGGACGCTCCGGTCCGCGAAGCCGCGATTCTCTACATCAACGGCCGGCGTGCCGGCGCGGTGTGGTGCCCGCCGTATTCAATTGATGTAACCGACAAACTAAAGGCGGGCGAAAACCAAATCCGTATTGAAGCCGCCAACCTCGCCGTCAACTATATGGCCGGCATCAAGCTTCCAAATTATGACTACAAGGAATTAACCCGGCAATTCGGCAACCGCTTCCAACCGCAAGACCTCGACCTGATCCGGCCCCTGCCCTCCGGCTTGCTTGGTCCGGTGCGGCTTGTGGCGGCAGTGGCAACGGCCCGTTGATTGAAAGCGTAAAATTCGAGAATACAATACGTGGTTTTCTGGTTCTCCCCGGCTCGTGCGCTTTTCGCCAATGACGGAGGAAATGGTTTATTTGCCTGACACTTTGGATCGGGTTCCTTGAAAATAAACACTCGCTTTCCGGCGCGGCCTGCTAAAAAATCTTCCCTTGCATGGCTAACTTTCTGCGCCAACTCTGGGGTTTTGTCCACCCGTATCGCGGGCGTTTTTTTCTCGGCCTGCTGTGCGGCGTTTTTTACGGCCTCGTCAACGGTCTGCTCATCGCCACCGTCAATCTCGTCATCAAGCTGGTGTTTCACGGTGGAACCAATCTGCATCAGCAGCTCGAAAACGCGCCCAAATGGATTCATCCGCTCGCGCACCGGCTGGCGTCGGTAGTGCCAGAGTTCCATGCGCCCCCGCTGACCGACACCTTCCACTGGGTGCTCATCATCGGCGCGATCCCCACAATCATGCTTCTGCGGAACCTGCTCCAATACTTGAGCATTTACCTGACGAACTGGTCGGCAATGCACGCCATCGCCGACATCCGCACCAAACTGTTCAGCCACCTGCAAAATCTGTCGCTTGGCTTTTTCAACCGCGCCAGTACCGGCGATTTGATCGCGCGCATCACCAACGACACGCAGGTGCTTTACGGCATCGTCGGCAGTTCGTTTGCTTCCGCCGTCAAGGATCCCATCACCATTGTCTGCCTGCTCGGCTACCAACTGGCGACGAACACCACGCTGACGCTCATTTCCATCGTGGTGTTTCCCGTGTGCATCGTGCCGATCGTGATTTTCGGCCGCAAAGTCCGCAAGTCAGCCCGCGCCGTGCAGACTTACAACTCCGAGTTGACGAACCTGATGCACGAATCCTTCACCGGCAACCGCGTCATCAAAGCCTACAACTTGGAAGAAACCGTCAGCGGCGAGTTCCGTGCCACCACAAAAAAATACGTCGGCCAGTTGATGCGCGTCGTCCGCGCCAACGAAATCCCCAGCCAGCTCATGGAAGTATTCGGCGCGCTGGGCATCGCCATCGTATTCTATTATGTCCTCAACCTGCCGAAGGACCAGCAGCCCATGGAAGCGGATTTTCTCACCTTCGTTCTGACCATCGTGATGATTTACCCGCCGGTCAAGGCATTCACACGCCTGCACAACCAGGTGCACCAGGCCCGCGCCGCCAGCGAACGCGTTTTTGAACTGCTCGCCACCAAAAATTCCGTGCCGGAGCCCGCCGCGCCGAAAATGCTCCACGCCTCCAACGCCGACATTGAAATTCAAAACCTCGATTTCAACTACGGCGAAAAACCGGTACTGCGCAACATCAACATCACTGTCAAGGCCGGCCAGCTCATCGCGCTCGTCGGCGCGAGCGGCTCCGGCAAAACCACGCTGGCCAACCTGCTGCTGCGATTTTATGACCCGGTGCGCGGCACGGTGAAAATCGGCGGCGTGGATTTGCGCGATGTTTCCACGCGCGACTTGCGGAACCAAATTGCCGTCGTCGCGCAGGAAAATATTTTATTCAACGACACCATCCGCCGGAACATCGAGCTGGGCCGGCTCGGCGCGACCAACGACGAAATCATCGCCGCCGCCAAACACGCCTACGCCTACGAATTCATCACGCAAAAGCCGGAAGGCTTCGATGCCGTCATCGGCGAAAAGGGCGTCTCACTTTCCGGTGGCCAGCGCCAGCGCATCGCCATCGCCCGCGCTGTGCTGAAGAACGCGCCGATTCTCGTGCTGGACGAGGCCACCAGCGCGCTCGACACCGAATCCGAACGCGCCGTGCAATCTGCGCTCGACGAATTGATGAAGGGCCGCACGACGATATGCATCGCGCACCGGCTCTCGACCATTTTGCACGCGGACATGATCGTTGTTCTCGACCAGGGAAAAATCATTGAAACCGGCCGGCACGACGATCTGGTCAAACGTGGCAGCGTCTATCAAAAACTTTACGAACTGCAATTCGCCTCGTGAGCGCCCGGCCTGAAAAAATTCTCGCGCTGCAATTCAAATACTTCGGCGACGCCGTGCTCCTGACGCCCTCGCTCCATGCGCTGCGCAGGCATTTTCCCAGCGCGGAAATTCACCTGCTCGTGCCGGCGGAACTCGCGCCGCTGTTTCAGCATCTGCCGTGGCTCGACCGCGTCTGGCCCATGCCGCGCAAACGCGGCCGCGCGAATTTGGGACAGACGTGGCCGATCATCCGAGCGCTGCGCCGCGAAAAATTTGACCGGTCGATTGATTTTGCCAGCAACGACCGCGGCGCAATTTTGAGCCTGCTCATCGGCGCAAAAAAACGCCTGGGCTGGGACGAGCGCGGCGGATTTTTTGGCCGCCGTTTTCTTTACACCGACCGCGTGGTGCCGGAACAGCAGCAGCCGCATGAATCGGCGCGGCTCGCACAGCTACTATCCGGCTGGCAAATTCCGTTGCCGGCCTCGCTCGAACCAGAAATCCATACGGATGCCGCGCAGGCTGGTGCGGCAGAGAAAATTCTGCCGCACAAACACGCCGTCATCTGCCACGTCGCTTCGAGCCAGCAAAAAAAAGAATGGCCGCTGGCACACTGGGCGGAATTTCACCGGCTCGCCACAGCAGCCGGACAACCCGTCGCGTTCACCACCGCGCGCGGCGAACGCGAAGTCGCGCTGATGACAGAGCTGAAAAAACTCGCGCCGTCAGCCGTGATTTTGCCGCAGATATCCGAACTGCCACTGTTCCTCGCCGTCCTGGCGCGAGCAGGCGTATTTGTCTCCGGCGACACCGGGCCGCTGCACTTCGCCGCCGGGCTGGGCGTGCCAACCATTTCGCTGTTCGGACCGACTTCGCCCGCGCGTTGGGCACCGATCGGCAAACGGCACCAGATTTTGACCGGTGCGGTTTGCGGCTGCGACCGGCATTCCGCCAACTGCACCGCCACGCGCCATTGCCTCGCGGAGATCTTGCCGGCGCAGGTTCTCGCCACCTTGAAAGAAACCCTTGCTAAACATTGACAGTTTCCCGGCGTCCGCAAAATGCGTCGCAAGTTTGGCTGAATTTGTTCTGTTCATTTTCCACAGAAAACGGCGACAATGCCCCTCACCGAGTTGAATTGAAGTCATTGAAATTTATGAAAGCCGCCGAATCCAACCAAAACAACGCCGCCAGCCGCTGGCTCTCCTTCCGCCCTGAAATTAAAGTCGTAGACTGTACCATCCGCGACGGCGGCCTGATGAACAACCACCATTTCGAGGACAAGATTGTCAAGGTGGTCTATGACACCTGCGTCGCCGCCGGTGTGGATTACATGGAACTCGGCTACAAGGCGTCGCGCAAAAACATCAAGGTCGGCGAACATGGCGATTGGAAATATTGCTCCGAAGAATCCATGCGCCGCATCGTGGGCGACAACAAAACCAAGCTCAAACTGTGCGTGATGGCCGATGCCGAGCGCTGCGATTATCACGAGGACATTTTGCCGAAAAAAGATTCCGTCCTCGACATGATCCGCGTGGCGACCTACATCCACCAGATTCCCACCGCGCTGGAGATGGTCAAGGACGCGCACGACAAGGGCTACGAAACCACGTTGAACCTCATGGCCGCCTCGACGATTCCCAATGACGAATTGGAGGTCGGGCTGGAAATGATGGCCAAGTCCGAGGCCAAGGCGATTTATGTCGTGGACAGTTTCGGCGCGTTTTACAGCGAACAAATCCGCACGCTCGTCAAAAAATATCTGCACCATTGCAAGACGTCCGGCAAGGAAGTGGGCATGCACATGCACAACAACATGCAGCTCGCCTTCGCCAACACCATCGAGGGCATCATTGAAGGCGCGAATTTCCTCGACGCCACGATGGCCGGTCTCGGCCGCGGCGCGGGCAACTGCCCGATGGAAGTGTTGCTGGCCTTCCTGCACAATCCGAAATACGAACTGCGCCCCGTACTCGACTGCGTGGCGAACCACGTCGAACCGATGCGCGCCAAACTGCTCTGGGGCTACGACCTGCCGTATCTGCTCACCGGCATGTTGAACCAGCATCCGCGCACCGCCATTAAGTTCAAGGAAGCCGAACTTAAGGGCGAAAAAGGCGACATCCTCAAGTTCCACGACACGGTGACGGATCAGGAGTAGGCCGGAACAATCGGGCGCTGTGAACATCTGCGGCTTGCCCCACGTCGGCGCGGAACGCTAACTTGTCCCCCATGTCACACGCCGATTTTGTCCATTTGCATCTGCACACCGAGTATTCGCTGCTCGATGGCGCGTGCCGGCTGGACAAATTAATGGAGCGGGCGCATGAGCTAAAATTTCCCGCGCTCGCCATCACTGACCACGGCGCGATGCACGGCGTCATCGAATTTTATCAGGCGGCGCGGGCGAAAGGTATCAAGCCCATCATCGGCTGCGAGGTCTATGTCGCGCCGGGTTCGCGGCTGGAAAAGAAATCGGGCACCGGCACGCGCGATGTCTATCATCACCTTGGCCTGCTCGCGAAGGACGAGGCCGGCTACAAAAATCTCATCAAGCTCACCACCGCCGCACATTTGGAGGGCTATTATTACAAGCCGCGCATTGATAAGGAAATTCTGGCAAAGCACAGCGAAGGTTTGATTGCGATGTCCGGCTGTCTCGCGAGCGAGATTCCCGATCTGATCATGAAGGATCAATTGGACAAGGCGCGCAACGCGGTGGATTTCTTCAAACAGACGCTCGGCGCGGAAAATTTTTTCCTCGAACTCCAAAACCACGGCATCCCGGAACAGGCCAAGGTCAACACGCAGTTGCTCGCTTTCGCCAAGGATTTTGGGCTGAAATACGTGGCGACGAACGACGTGCATTACATCGAGAAAAGCCATTCGCACGCGCACGATTGTCTCGTCTGCATCGGCACACAATCCATGTTGAGCGACCCGAAGCGCATGAGCGCGGGCTATGTGCCGGAGCAGTTTTATCTGCGCAGCGCGGATGAGATGAAGGCGCGCTTCGCCGAGGTGCCGGACGCGGTAAAGAACACGCTGGACGTTGCGGAGAAATGCAATCTGGAGATCAAGTTTCCCAAGGAACCCCACGAACTTCATTATCCCGTCTTTGCCCCGCCGGAACATTTCACGCGCGAAGGCTATTTGCGCCAGCAAGTCGCGGAAGGCTTGTTCCGCCGCTACACGATTCACGCGAAGGCGGTCGGCAAAGAATTTATTGTCGAAGGGGTTGATGATCCAAAACGGCTGCCGACTTACCAGAAAGCAGAAGGCAGAATTGAGAAGGCAGAAGATAATTTGTTGAATGACCCGGACGTTGCTGTCGCCATCAAGGCCGTTATTGACCGTTTGCAGCTCGAACTGACTGTTATCGAAAAGACGGGGTTCATTTCCTATTTTCTCATCGTCGCGGATTTCATCCGGCACGGCCGCGAGCATGGCATTTCCTGCGTGGCGCGTGGCAGCGCCGCCGGCTCGCTCGTCACCTACCTGCTCGACATCGCGAATGTGGATCCGATCCGCTATGGCCTGCTGTTCGAGCGGTTCCTGAATCCCGAACGCGTCAATCCGCCGGATATTGACATTGATTTTGCCGACGACCGCCGCGCTGACGTCATTGAATATGTCCGCCAAAAATACGGCCGCGATTCCGTTGCGCAAATCATCACGTTCGGCACGATGGGTGCGAAATCCGTTGTGCGCGATGTCGGGCGCGTGATGGGTTTGCCGTATGGCGACGGCGACCGGTTGGCAAAATTGATTCCCGCCGAATTGAAAATGGATCTGGCCAAGGCGCTCAAGCAGGTGCCGGAACTCAAGGAGGCTTACGAGAATGAGGAGGTCACGCGCGAGCTGATTGACACCGCGTTCATTCTGGAAGACCTCACGCGCAACGCCAGTGTTCATGCGGCCGGCGTGGTCATCGGCGACCAGCCGCTCGTGAATTTGCTGCCGCTGAAAATGGACGAGAACGGCACCATCGTCACGCAATACGCGATGAATCCCGTCGGCGAACTCGGCCTATTGAAGATGGATTTTCTCGGGCTGAAAACATTGACCGTCATCCGCAACACCTGCGAGATGGTCAATCGCACGCAGGGCATAGACATCCCGATTGACAGCCTGCCGCTCGACGACAAGAAAACCTACGACCTGCTCAACCGCGCGGAAACGCTCGGCGTGTTCCAGTTGGAATCCGGCGGCATGCGCGAACTGTGCAAGAAATTTCAGATCAGTTCCGTGGAGCACATCACGGCGCTGGTGGCGCTGTATCGTCCCGGCCCGATGGATTTGATTCCCGATTACATCAAGCGGCGGCACGGTGAAATCAAAGTCGAATATGAACATCCGCTGCTCGAATCCATTTCCAAGGAGACCTACGGCATCCTGATTTACCAGGAACAGGTGATGCAGGCGACGCAGTTGCTCGCTGGCTACACACTCGGCAGCGCGGACTTGCTGCGACGCGCGATGGGTAAAAAAAAGGTCGAGGAAATGCAAAAGCAGCGTGAGACGTTCGTCAAGGGATGCCATGAAAAAAACAACATTCCCAAGACGAAGGCGAATCAGATCTTCGATTTGCTGGAAAAATTCGCCGGTTACGGCTTTAACAAGTCGCACGCCGCCGCGTATGCCATCGTCGCGTATCAGACTGCGTATCTGAAGGCAAATTTCCCGGTGGAGTTTTATTGCGCCATGATGACAAACGACATGGTCAACACGGAAAAATTATCCGAATACATCGCCGAGGCGCGCGAAGTCGGCATCGAGGTGCTCGGCCCGGACGTGAACGAAAGCAGCGTTTATTTTGCGCCGGCGCGCGAGGGCAAAGCCATCCGCTTCGGCATGGCCGCGATCAAAGGCGTGGGCGAGGTCGCCGTGGAAACCATTTTGAAGGCGCGCAGCGAAAGTGGAAAGTTTAAGACGCTCGCAGAATTATGTGAGCGCGTGGACGGACGTTCACTCGGCAAAAAAACCTTGGAAGCGCTCGTCAAAACCGGCGCGTGTGATGGCTTCGGCCAGACGCGCGCGACCTTGTCCGCGCAAATCGAGCGCACATTAATGCGGGCAGCCAGCATTCTTTCTGATAAGCAGAAAGGGCAAAGCTCGCTCTTCGGCGCGCTTGAGGAAAAAGCGCCGCCTATGCCGGAAGCTATTTCTAATCTGCCCGAATGGCCGCAGCATGAACTGCTCGCGCACGAAAAGGAGCTGCTCGGTTTTTACGTCACCGGCCATCCGCTGACGCCGCTGGTGCCGTTGCTGGAAAAGTTTTCGCTGACTAATACCGCCAAGCTCGCCGAGCTGCCGAACCGCAGCATGACGCGCATCGGCGGCATGATCGCGGCGGTCAGCCATGGCGTCTCAAAAAAATCCGGCAAGCCGTATTCGATGGTGACGCTGGAGGATTTGGAAGGTTCGGTGCAGTTGCTCGTAATGAACGATTACGAAAAATTCCGTCCGCTGCTGGAACCGAACAAGGCGATTCTCGTCATCGGCGAAGTCAGCACCGGCGAGGACCGCCCAAAGATTTTTCCGCAGGACATCATGCCGCTGGCCGACGCCGCTAGGAAATACACCAAGCAGGTGCATTTGCGCCTGAACACCGCGCACCTGCAACCGGCGGATCTTGAACGGGTGCGGCAGCTCACCGACGCGCACGCCGGAAAATGCCCACTGTTCCTTTGTTTCATGCGTCCCGAAGGCGGGACGGTTTTTGTCGGCACACACGAAAGATTCGGGGTCACACCGTCACTAGAACTGGAGCACGCGGCGAATAAATTATTCGGTGAAAAAACTTACTACGCCCGCGTGGATGCCAGCCTGCCGGAAAAAGCGCGACGCAGTTGGGAAAAGAAAAACGGAAACCACAACAATGATGAATGAAAACACGACGCGATTTCTTTAAATCAGCCGCCGCGCTCGGCGTGCTGGGTGCCGCCGGATTGCCGCTGCGCGCAGTGGCGGAAACGCCTGCCCCCGTTCCAACTTCCGGTGACGACCGGCGTTACTGGGTTGCCGTCACGGAAAAAATCGCAAGGCCCGTGCTGGAAAATCTGGCGCGGCGCGAGCTAAAAAAAAGAATGCCGGTCGAGGAACCGCCGAGCGCAAAGCGCGCAGCCTACACGCATCTCGAAGCGTTTGGCCGGCTGCTCTGCGGCCTCGCGCCGTGGCTGGCGCTAGAAAACCTGGCGGGCGACGAACTGAAGCTGCAACAGGAGTTCGTCAAACTCACCCAATCGTCGCTGGACGCAGCGACGAATCCGCAGTCGCCGGATCTTCTGAATTTTTCCACTGGCACGCAGCCGCTGGTGGACACGGCGTTTCTGGCGCAGGGGATTTTGCGCGCCCCGAAAGTTTTGTGGCAGCCGCTGGAGCTGCGCGTAAAAAAACAAATCACCGACGCTCTGAAATCCTCGCGCAAAATCCCGACGCCAACCAGCAACAACTGGGTGATGTTCGCGGCGACAATCGAGGCTGCGCTGTTGGAATTGGGCGAAACGACGCTGCCGGGGCGGCTGGAAGACTGCGTGCGCAAGATGCTCGGCTGGTATGTCGGCGACAGCGCCTATGGCGACGGCGAGTTTTTCCACTTTGATTATTACAACAGCTTCGTCATCCAGCCGATGCTGCTGGACGTGCTGGGCGTTTTGCAGAAACACGACGCAGCCTTTGCCGCCGCGCAAAAGACTGTTTTGCAGCGTGCGAAACGCTTCGCGGAAATTCAGGAGCGCCTCATCGCGCCGGACGGAACTTTTCCATCCATTGGCCGCTCGACGACGTATCGGTTCGGCGCATTTCAGACGCTGGCGCTGGCGGCTTTGAACCACGAGCTGCCAGCGCACGTGAAGCCCGCGCAAGTCCGCTCGGCGCTGACGGCGGTCATCCTCAAAATGACCGAGGCGCCGGGAACCTTTGACGCGGGCGGCTGGCTACAAATCGGCTTCTGCGGTCACCAACCGGCACTGGGGGAAACTTACATTTCCACAGGCAGTTTGTATCTATGCGCGGCTGGATTGCTGCCGCTCGGCTTGTCGCCGGCGGATGAATTCTGGAGCACACCCGCCGCCAAGTGGACCTCGCAGAAACTATGGTCAGGAGAAAACCTGCCCGCTGACCATGCCATCAACGACACCCGAAAAGTTGAAGTGCCGATGTTAAGGCGATAAAAAAGCCTCATACAGGTGAATGCGGCTCCAAAAACATCGCGGACTGGCATTATTTTACCGCTGCCCAGACGCGATGTACGTCGTCGTGTTCATCCAGCGTCTGCAAAAACTCGCCGACTTCATTTTGCTGGGCCTCGGTGAGTTCGGGAAATTGCTTTGGCAAATAACCAATTTCGCTGGTCACCACCGTCCAGCCGTTCGTGGAAAGCCATTTGGATACATTTACGACTTCGGTGCGTTCGCAAATAAATTTAGCGCCGGCCGCGCTTTCGGGAATATCGTCGTTTTGGTCGTGGGTCAGCACTTCAACTTCATTTGCGCCAGCTTCGATGGCGGCGGCTTCACGGTCAATGTTCGCGTCGGGATGGTGCGCCTCGACAAGACCAACATGGTCGAATAAAAATTTGTTGGCGCCGGTAGTGGCAAGCTGGCCTTTTTTAAACAGCACTCGGATTTCCGGCGCGGTACGGTTCACGTTGTCGGTATAAACCTCAACGATGACAGGCACGTTGTGCGGCGCGCGGCCTTCATACACGACGTGCTCCATAACCATTTTTTCGTCACCGATACCAGCGCCCTTGTTGATGGCGCGCTGAATGGCATCCTTGGTCACGCTTTCCTTCTTAGCCTTTTCCACAGCGGTGAATAGGCGGGCGTTCATCGCGGGATCGGCACCGCCCATCTTGGCGGCAACGGAGATTTCGCGAACTAGTTTACCGGTCGTCCGGCCTTTTTTCAGGCCGGCGACCAATCGTTTGGCATGCAGCCATTGG
>Ga0208507_1001888_pt1 | contig 11207 bp, 8 predicted proteins | sample CryBogCBH12Aug01_FD_184626 | JGI IMG/M metagenome (GOLD analysis project Ga0208507, IMG submission 184626) | Freshwater microbial communities from Crystal Bog, Wisconsin, USA - CBH12Aug09.1 (SPAdes) (version 2) | ecosystem: Environmental > Aquatic > Freshwater > Lake | place: Crystal Bog... | reverse complement strand
GCTGGTGGGGGTGGATGCGCGCTGGAAGCATTCGCGCATCTGGTTCCTCGGTTTCGGCGCGGCGTCGGCGCTGGCGGTCTGCCCGGATTTTTATTTCCGGCGACATTATTTTCTCATCGCGCTGCCTGCGCTGGCCTTGCTCGCCGGCGCCACGGTGAGCGGCCTGCGGCGGTGGTGGGGCGGGCGGGCTTCCGCGCTGGGCGACTGGCCGGTGTGGGGTTACGCGCTGCTGGTCGCGGCCAGTATTTTGGCCAATGCCGGCGTCTGGTTTGTGCAGCCGGCGTGGCAGATCATCCGGGGAACCAGCGCCACTGATCACGGGCTTTACAGCGTGGATCCGCTGCCGGAGGCGGAAATCGTGGCGCAGTTCATCCGGGAAAATTCCGCGCCGGATGCGCAGATGGCGGTGCTGGGTTCGGAGCCGGAAATATTTTTTCTCGCGCGGCGGCATTCTGCCACGGGCTATCTGTACACTTATGCGCTGATGGAGCCGCAGTTGTTTGCGGTGCAAATGCAGCGTGAAATGATCGGCGAGCTGGAGAAGAACCGGCCGGAGTTCATTGTGTTCGCCGCGAACATTTTGTCCTGGAACCGGCATCCGGAATCGGATGTGACCATTTTTCACTGGTGGGATAATTACCGGACAAACTACACTTTGGTGGGCATGACGGATATCATTTCGGCGACGAACACCATTGTGGCGCTGGGCACCAACTTTGTGGCGCGTTATCCGGAAGCGCACGGGAGCGCGCTGGAAATCTACCAGCGGCGGAAGGTTCTGCCGGCAGCAGGCAAAAACTTTTAGACCGGGATGAAAACCTTTTTTTTAGAGAAAAACCTGATGCGGGTGAGCTGGATACTGGCGCTGGCGATCACCGGCGCGGCGGTGCTGCTGCATTTCTTTTCGTGGTCGGTGGCGGGCGGGCTCTGGCGGGACGAGGTGGTGACGGTGAACATTGCCACGATGCCGACGTGGGGGGAGATGGCCGGTTCGTTGATGAATGATTCCTTTCCCGGCGTTTTTCACGCCGTGGTCCGGGTCTGGTCGGCACTGGGACTGGCGCACAGCGACTTGGCGCTGCGGGGGCTGGGATTAGGCATCGGTTTGTTTTTGCTGGCGTCGTTCTGGGGCGTCAGCCGGATGATGGGCAAGGAACCGCCGCTGCTGCTGCTGGCGCTGGTGGCATTGAATCCGCTGATGATACGCTATGGCGATTCCATCCGCGGCTATGGTCTGGGCACGGCTTTCATCATCCTGACCACCGGCTTGCTGTGGCGGTTTATCGAGCAGCCCGGCTGGCGGCGCGGCTGGCTGGCGAGCGCGGCTGCCGTGTTGAGCGTGCAGACGTTGTATCAGAACGCTTTCTTTGTGCTGGCCATCGGTCTGGCCGGCGTGGTGGTCAGCCTCCGCCAGCGGCAGTTTAAGAAAACGATCGGGATTTTGAGCATCGGCTTCGTGGCCGCCTTGTCGCTGGGGCCTTACGTCAAACCCATCTGCGCAACCCATTATGGCTGGCAGATGCTTCAATACGGTGCCAACTTCTGGAACTGCCTGGGGCGGCTGTCCACGCTGGCCGGCAATCTTTTGGGTGTGTGGCTGGTGGTGGCGCTCCTGGCGGCGGTCTGGGGGATCAGCCGGATTTTTCGCAAGCCATCGCCGGAGGAAACCGTCGGGCAGCCGGACCAGCCCTTGTTTTGCGGAATCGCGATTTTGCTGGGAGTGATCTTCTTTAGCGTGTTCATAAAGATGAGCGGATTGCCGACCCAATCCTGGTATTACCTTACGGTGGTATGTTTCACCATGGCGGGTTGTAACGGGGTTTTCCCCCGCGTGCATGCCGGCACAAGGATTGGGGTGCTGGCCATCGCCGTGTTCGCCCTTGCGCTCTCGCCCTCGGCCTATTCGGAATTGCGCTGGCGGCAATCGAACGGAGACATGATCGCCGCGCAGGTCTCAAAAGCCGCGGTGGCCGACGATTTCATCATCGTCAACACGTGGTATTACGGTGTGACGTTTGCCCGCTATTACAAGGGAGCCGCGCCCTGGACAACCCTGCCATCCATCGCTGATTATCGTTTTCAACGCTACGATTTGATGATGAAAAACCTGCAAACGCCCCACGCAATAGCGCCGGAACTGGAGCGCGCGAAACGGACCCTCCAATCCGGGCACCGCGTCTGGATTGTCGGGGAACTTGCCGCGCCACCGCTGGGCGCACCCATGCCGGCTGACCCGCCGATAGCCCCCAACGGCCCATCCGGCTGGCTGGACGCGCCCTATTATGCCATCTGGGAATATCAACTCGGCTGGTATCTCCAAAAACATGCCGCCAACGTGACGTTTTTTGTCCCCGAGGCGACCAATGCGATAGCGGTGAACGTGTTCGAAAACCTGGGACTGGTTGCGTTCCGGGGTTGGACCACCAACACGCCGGCCGCCGGCCAATGATTTTTCCCGCCCGACCGTGTGTGTGCCTTGACGCCTCATTGTTTCATTGAGATTATCGCCCGGTTGGCACGGAATTCCGCAAAACCAAAGGTTCATGCAAATGAAAAAAATCAGCGTCATTTCGGGTTGCTACAATGAAGAGGGCAACCTGCAGGAATTTTATGACCGGCTGATGGGGGTGTTCCATTCGCTGCCGGGCTACACTTACGAAATCATCATCGCGGATAATTGCTCGACCGACCGCAGCCGTGAAATCCTGCGCGGCCTCGCGGCGAAAGACCCGCGCTTCAAGGTCATCCTGAACGCGAATAATTTCGGCCACATCCGCTCGCCCTTCAACGCGCTGTTGCAGGCCACCGGTGACGCGGTGGTGGCGCTGGCCTCGGATTTGCAGGAGCCGCCGGAAACGATCGGCGAGTTTGTCAAGCAATGGGAAGCGGGATATCAGGTGGTCTGCGGGGTCAAGCCAACGAGCCTCGAAAACCCGGTGATGTTCCAAGTGCGCCGTTTTTACTATTGGCTGCTGGCGAGCATTTCGGAGACGCCGCAAATCCAGAACTTCACCGGCTTTGGCCTGTATGACCGGAAAGTGATTGATGCCATCAAGAAATTCAACGAACCCTATCCCTATTTCCGCGGGTTGATCAGCGAAATCGGCTTCAAGCGCACCGAAGTGCTGTTCCAGCAGGCCGCCCGGCGGCACGGCAAGACCAAGAACAACTGGTTCACCCTTTACGACCTGGCCATGACCGGTTTTGTAAACCACACAAAACTGCCTTTGCGCCTGGCCGCGTTCTGCGGGTTTATTCTGGCATTCTTGAGTCTGCTGGTGGCAATCGGCTATTTAATTTACAAACTGCTTTTTTGGCAAACCTTCAGCTTGGGGCTGGCGCCGATGGTGATCGGCCTGTTTTTCTTTTCGTCCGTCCAATTGATTTTCATCGGACTCCTAGGCGAATATATCGGGGCCATCTGGACCCAGGTAAAAAACAAGCCGCTGGTCATCGAGGAGGAGCGCCTCAATTTCTGAAATGAATCCACTGGCGGCTGACTTTGATCACATCCTGACGCACACTGCGGGACTCTGGGATGAACTGCGTGGGCGGCGGATTTTCATCACCGGCGGCACGGGTTTTTTTGGCCGCTGGCTTTTGGAAAGTTTTGCGCGGGGCAACGACCAGCTCGGGTTGAATGCCACCGCGGTGGTGCTGACGCGCAATCCCAAGGCATTCGCCGCCAGCATGCCGCACTTGGCCGGGCGGGCGGACTTGATTTTTTACGCCGGCGATGTCCGCGATTTTTCCTTTCCGGCCGGCGCATTCGACTTTGTCATCCATGCGGGGACGACCTCCGGTGCGCCAGTGGCGCCGCCGGAAATGTTCGGCACCATCGTGGATGGCACCCGGCGGGTGCTGGAGTTCGCGGCAAAGCACGAAACCCGCAAGCTGCTGTTTGTCAGCTCCGGCGCGGTCTATGGCCGCCAGCCCTCCGACTTGACGCATATTCCTGAAAATTTCGCGGGCGCGCCCGATCCGCTCGATCCGGCCTCGGCTTATGGCGAAGGGAAACGCGCGGCGGAACTTTTATGTTCGATGGCGGCGGGGAAAAATTTGGAAATTAAGATCGCGCGTTGTTTCGCGTTTGTCGGGCCGTACCTGCCGCTCGACGCCCATTTTGCCATCGGCAATTTCATCCGCGACGGATTGCGCGGCGGTCCGGTGCAGGTACACGGCGACGGGTCGCCGTATCGTTCATATCTTTATGCGGCGGACCTGGCGATCTGGCTTTGGACAATTCTATTTCGCGGCCAATCCGGCCAGCCTTATAATGTGGGATCGGAAGAGGCACTTAGCATCCGTGAATTGGCTGATGTCGTTGCGCAGACATTCCAGCCGGCGCGGAACGTGATCATTGATAAAAAGCCTGTGCCAGGAGCCGCCGCCCAGCGTTACATCCCCAACACCAAACGAGCGCTGGAAGAATTAGGTTTGCGAGCCAGAATTAATTTGAAGGACTCAATCCAACGCACCATCTCATGGCATCAGAAAATCGATTGAAGCTGACTTCGCCCACAACTCATCCGGCGAAATCGCTGCGCGATTGTCCGATTTGTGGCGGAAGGCAATGTGACATTCTTCACACGCAGAAATTTGTATTGCCGGAAGGGCATCCGCTGGCGGACGGCTATCAAGTCGTGGTTTGTGGAAATTGCGGCTTTGTCTATGCGGACACGCAGGTCAGCCAGCATGACTACGATGTTTTTTACGCTCGCTATTCCAAATACGAAAGCACCAGCACGTCCACCGGTGGCGGCGGTTCGCCGGAGGATGTCCGGCGTTTGAAAGTAATGGCGGCCAGCATTGCCGAAGTTATTCCCGACCGCCATGCGCGGCTGGTGGATGTTGGCTGCGCGAATGGCGGGCTGTTGAAGGAACTGCGCGAGTTGGGCTATTCGCGGCTTTGTGGCATTGATCCCTCACCGGCTTGCGTGCAGGCTGCAAAAGCGCTTGGCATCGCGGAAGGTTTTGTCGGGACATTATCGGAGCTGCCGCCAGGCGTGGGAGAATTTGGCGGGGTGATTCTTTCGCATGTTCTCGAACACGTTTCGGATTTACCACAGGCTGTCGCCGGCATCCGTCAGCTGACGCGTCCTGAAGGGGTCGTTTATGTTGAAGTACCCGATGCCACGCGTTATGCCGAATGTCTGCTGGCTCCATTTCAAGATTTTAACACCGAACACATCAATCATTTCTCCGGCTGCGCCTTGACGAATCTTTTTGTCACGCGGGGATGGAACCGGATAGGCGGCGGCAAAAAAACTCTGTTCGCCGCGCCGAACATGCCTTATCCGGCAGTTTTCGGCTTTTTTACGAAAAGCGCGGCGACGGAATCCGGCTCGCTAATAGTTGACACGGAATTGCGTGGTCGGCTAACGGATTACATCGTTGCTTCCCAGGCTATGATGCAGGCCATTGACCGGAAAATTCAGGCGGTTCTGGAAAAAAACGAACCGGTGATTATCTGGGGCACCGGCCAGCTGGCCATGAAGCTACTGGGCGAAACCTGTCTCGCGCAAGCCCGGATCGCCGCGTTTGTGGATGGCAATCCGATCAATCACGGCAAACTGCTGAAAGGCATTCCCGTTCTCTCGCCAGCCCAGGTGCAGGGATCAAAATCGCCGATCATCATCGCATCAATTATTCAGGGACAGGTCATTGCCCAAGACATCAAAAAATTAAAGCTGCCCAACCCGGTTATCCTGCTGATAAATTAAAATGACCCATTCGACCGTCAAAACCTTGTTTTTGGAACTGTGGGCGACCCTCGAAAAACGCCCTCCGGTTTCGCTTTTTGCCGATGCTGCTCCCGTGTTGATCTATGGTGCGGGCAATGTGGGCAAAGAGATTTTTAACATTTTGACCCGGCGGGGAATTCCTGTGGTTGGGTTTCTGGATCAGCAGGCACAACTTGGCGCCACTTGGAGCGGTGTTTCCATTCACACACCAGACGACCCGAAGCTTTCCACAGCCCAACGGCAGCGGGCGCATGTGGTCATCGCCATTTTCAACGCGTTCGTCGAAATCCCGCCGATTGTGGCCCTGCTCAAAAAACATGGCTATGGCCGCGTCACGAATTTTCTGGAATTGCATGATCAATTTGCCGGGGATCTGGGTGATCGTTTCTGGCTCACGGCAAGATCGTATTATTTCGGGCAGGAACAGTTGGCGATGGCGGGTTACGAATTATGGTCTGACGAGGTCAGCCGCGATTTATATGCCAAGACGTTGGAATTCCGTTTCTCGCTGGATTACGAAGTGCTGCCCGCCCCGGAACGGGATAATCAGTATTTTGTGAAGGATCTGCCGCCGTGGCCGGCTCCGCTTCGGATGGTGGATTGCGGAGCCTTCGACGGCGATACCTTGCGGCATTTGGCGGTCGCGCAAATCCCGGTGGCAGCCATCGCCGCCTTTGAGCCGGATCCGGCCAATTTTGCGAAGCTTGCGCAATTCGTGCGGACAAATGCCGCCGCAATGCCGGATCAGGTGTGCCTGTTTCCCTGTGGTGTTGGTTCGGCCACAAATCAGATTCGATTTTCTTCCGGCCAAGGAGCCGGCAGTCATGCTTCAGCGAGCGGGAACACGGTTATCCAGTGTGTATCTCTTGATGAAGCATTGCCAATCTTTCGGCCCAACCTGATCAAAATGGATATTGAAGGAGCGGAAGCCGACGCGCTACGGGGCGCACACCAGCTGATTGCTGAACATCGCCCGGCACTGGCGATCTGTCTATATCATTGCCCTGATCATTTGTGGCAGATACCACTGTTGGTGCGACAACTTACTGGCGGTGGTGGAAAATATTTTCTCCGTGCCCACTGTTTTAGCGGATTTGATACGGTTCTTTATTGGTTGCCTGATTAAACAGAGCCGTTTAAAACTGTCGCACAAATTATAATTATGCTTCGACTTGCCGACTATGTCGCCCAAACACTCGCCGCGCACGGCGTGCGCCATCTTTTTCTGGTAACCGGCGGCGGGGCGATGCACCTGAATGATGCCTTTGGCCGGTGCGAGGGTTTGCGCTACGTTTGCTGCCATCACGAGCAGGCGTGCGCGATGGCGGCGGAAGGTTATGCCCGTATCACCAATAAAATCGGCGTGGTCAATGTGACCAGCGGCCCCGGCGGCATCAATGCGCTCAACGGTGTTTTCGGCGCTTGGACGGATTCCATTCCCATGCTCGTGGTCTCCGGCCAGATGAAGCGCGAGACTTTATTGAGCACTCACGGATTGACCGGCAAGCTCCGTCAGTTGGGCGATCAGGAAGCGGACATCATCGCGATGGTGAAGGGTATCACGAAACACGCCCAATTGATAACCGATCCATCCACCATCCGTTATCATCTTGAAAAGTCGTTGTTTCTTGCCACGCACGGCCGGCCTGGCCCGTGCTGGCTCGATGTGCCGGTGGATGTGCAGTCGGCGATGGTGGATCCGGAAACGATGCCGGCGTATAATCCCGCCGCCGACACCATCCAATGGGACTTAGCCGCCCTGCGCAAACAAGCGGCGGAAGTCGCGCGGCGTCTCCTTGCCGCCAAACGACCGGTGATTCTTGGCGGCACCGGCGTGCGGTTGGCCGGTGCGGTTGAAGTGTTTCGGAAATTGGCAGAACGATTAAACATTCCCGTCACCACGGCTTGGACGCATGATTTGATTTCGTCGGAACATCCGTTGTATTGCGGCCGTCAAGGCACGATTGGCACGCGCCCCGGCAACTTTACTGTTCAAAATTCCGATTGCGTGCTGATTCTTGGTAGCCGCATGTGTATCCGGCAGATTAGTTACAATTGGGGAAGTTTTGCCCGCGCCGCCTTCAAGGTGCAGGTGGATGTGGATGCCGCCGAACTGGCCAAGCCGACATTTCGTGCCGATCTGCCAGTTCATTCGGATGCAAAAATATTTTTGGAACTGCTGTTGGAACAAATCCCGGCGGCGCACACGCCATTGCCGGCGCACTTGGAATGGCTGAAATGGTGCCGGGAACGGCTGGCGCGTTATCCTAGTGTGCTGCCGAAACATCGCACCGCCGGACCGGGCACCATCAATCAATATCATTTGGTCGAATTGTTGTTCGCAGCTTCAAAGCCCGGCGACATTTTTGTGTGTGGTGATGCTTCCGCCTGCATCACTCCGTTTCAAGCGGGCTTGCTCAAACCGGAACAACGCCTGTTCAGCAATTCCGGCAGCGCCTCGATGGGTTACGATCTCCCTGCGGCGATTGGTGCCGCCTTGGCCGCGCCGAAACAGCGCGTCGTTTGTCTGGCCGGCGACGGCAGCTTGCAAATGAACATTCAAGAACTCGCCACCGTCGCGCATCACCGGCTGCCGATAAAACTTTTTGTGCTTTGCAACGGCGGCTATCTCTCGATTCGATCCACGCAAAATGCGTTTTTCAAACTGCTCGTCGGCGAAGGTCCCGAAAGCGGCGTCAGTTTCCCGGATTTTGTCAAGGTGGCCGAGGCTTATGGATTGCCGGCGCGACGGCTCGACCCAGAGCGGGCGGCGGAGCAAATCACCGTAGCTCTCAACGCTTCCGGGCCGCAAATCGTCGTCGTGGAACTGGACCGGACGCAATCGTTTGAACCCAAACTCAGTTCCAAGCGGCTCCCGGATGGCCGGATGGTCACGGCACCGTTGGAAGACATGGCGCCATTTCTCGAACGCGACGAGTTCCGGGCCAACATGCTGATACCGACGGTGGATTGAAGTGCATGGCGATCACGCAATTGTTTTTTGACCTGGACGGAACGCTGGTGGATTCGTTTCCCGGCATCGCCTTTTCTGCCTCGGCGGCGCTTGCGCAGATATTGCCCAACCGGAATGCCCCGGATTTATTGCCGTTCATCGGCCCGCCCATCCGTGAAATCTTTTGTCGAGCGCTGCAGGAAAATGATCCGGAAATTCTTGATCGCCTCGAACAAGCCTTCCGCGCGAGTTACAATGCGGAAGGCTGGCGCAAAACCCGTGCTTACTCCGGCGTGGAAAAAGTTCTGGCCCAGGTGTGCGAATCCGGGCGGATTTGCCGGGTGCTGACCAACAAGCCGAAACAGCCGACCCATGCCATTTTGCAATACCTTGGTCTGGATCGCTTTTTTGGTGAAGTCATTACTCCCGACCTGTACCTCCCCGGTTATTCATCCAAGCTTGAGGCGGCGTTGGATGCCCAACGGCGGCATGCTATCGTCAGCGGAAAAACCTTGGTGGTTGGAGACTCCGCAGATGATGGCGCGGCGGCGGCGGCCTGCGGATTTAAATTTGCCGCCGTTATGTTTGGCTATGGTCGCGTTTATGAAAAATGTGATTTTCCAGTTCATTTTCGGCTGGAACGATTTGAAGACCTGTTGAATATTCTATAAAATCAAACCACCTATGAATGAAACCCCGTGCAATTCAATCACCCCCCAGCCGGTGTTGAATAATATTTTTCAGGAACTCTTCGTGCTGGAAATGGCCAACAACCATTGGGGTAAACTTGATCGCGGCCTCCGCATCATTTCCGAATTTTCCCAGGTCGTCCGCTTCAATAACATACGGGCCACCATCAAGCTCCAGTTCCGCGATGTGGACGCCTTCATTCACAAGAATTTTCGGACGCGGACCGATGTGCGCTATATCAAAAAAACTTTGGACACGAGATTGTCCAAGAAAGAATTCGGCACCCTCGTCCAGTCCGTACGGGACCACGGCTGCCTCACTTCGGCGACGCCGTTCGACGAGGCTTCGGTGGCGATGTGTGAGGAGTTTGACCTGGACATGATCAAGCTGGCCAGTTCAGACATCAATGACTGGTTCCTCATTGAACGCGTGGCCAAGACGCGGAAGCCGGTTTCCTTTTCGACCGGCGGCTCCTCGCTAAAGGGCGTGGACGATCTGGTGAAATTCTTTTCCAACCGCGCCATTCCGTTCGCCATCAACCATTGTGTTTCAGTATATCCGAGCGAGGATTCCGATCTGGATTTGAACCAGCTAGATTTCCTGCGAAACCGCTATCCGCAGGCGGTGACCGGTTTGTCCACGCACGAATATCGCAGTTGGGACTCCTCGATGCTGATCGCTTACGCCAAAGGCGCGCGCACTTTTGAGCGGCACATTGACATCGAGGCCGACGGGATTCCGGTTTCGCCTTACTGTTCCCAGCCACATCAGATTGACACCTGGTTCAAGGCGTTTAAAAAAGCGAAGGAAATGTGCGGTGGCAGCTCGACCGAACGGCGTTTCGTCCCGCCCAAGGAAGCCAATTATCTCGACGGCTTGGTGCGCGGGGTTTATGCCCGGCGCGATTTGCCGGCTGGCTACAAGATTCATCATAAAAGCATGTGGGAGGACTTCTATCTGGCCATACCGCTCCAAAAAGGCCAGTTGTCTTGCCGCGAGATGATGAACGGCGAACGCCTGACGATGGCGGTTCAGAAAGACCAGCCGTTGATGATTGAAGCGATTGATTCACCTTACGCCCGGGTCGAGTCGCTGAAACAGGAAATTTACAAACGCGGCCTGTAATATCCGGCACCGTCAAATCAGTGCCGCCACTTGACTTCATCGGCTGGCGCTGCGATTTTGCCCGCGCTTGGCGCAAAACGAATTCCCGTCGGCGGCAGGCAAATTGTTCGCTGACGTCCTGCCAGTTCCCGTCGTGCAAGCCCTTGCCCGGCGCGTGGAGCACGGCGGAGCGCCGGTTTTTCCCGGAGTGGCCGGGCCGGCACAGCCGTTTTTTGCCGCGCTGCTGCAAAAACTTTTTCCACACCGACCCGTCGTTGTTGTCACGGAAAATCTTAAGTCACAGGAAAGTTTCCAGCAGGATTTGGAGACGTGGCTGGCGGCAGAGTCCGAAGTCCGAAGTCCAAAGTCCAAAGTAGAGCCAACCCAACTTCCAACTCCTAATTTACAGCTTCTGTTTTATCCCGCTTGGGAAACCCTGCCGCACGAAGACAAGCTGCCGCACGCTGATGTCATCAGCGACCGGCTGCAAACGCTGGTTGCGCTTGCCGAAAACTTAAAACTCAAAAATCAAAACTCAAAACTGGTTGTCACGAGTATTGCCGCGCTGCTGCAAAAAACTTTTCCGCCCGGCGAAATCCAAAGCCGCACGCGCAGGCTGGAACGCGGTGGCAAAATCGCCCCGCTCAACCTGATTGAATTTCTGGAGGAGCAGGGCTACGAACCGGAGGCGCAGGTTTCGCAAAAAGGTGAAATTG
>Ga0208507_1001886_pt1 | contig 11210 bp, 8 predicted proteins | sample CryBogCBH12Aug01_FD_184626 | JGI IMG/M metagenome (GOLD analysis project Ga0208507, IMG submission 184626) | Freshwater microbial communities from Crystal Bog, Wisconsin, USA - CBH12Aug09.1 (SPAdes) (version 2) | ecosystem: Environmental > Aquatic > Freshwater > Lake | place: Crystal Bog... | reverse complement strand
ACATCCCCGTTGCGGCAGCCTCGGGTTGATTGCCGAAGTCAAAAAAGCCTCGCCCTCCGCCGGGCTGATTTGCCCCAATTTCGACGCCGTGCGCATCGCCAAGGAATACGAGGCCGCCGGGGCCAGCTGCCTCTCCGTCCTCACCGACGAACAATTTTTCCAGGGTTCGCTGGACTATCTCCGCCAGATTCGTGCCGCCGTGAAACTGCCGCTGCTGCGCAAGGATTTCATCATTGATGAACGCCAGATTCTGGAAGCCATCGAATGGGGCGCGGACGCCATTCTGCTCATCGTCGCCATCCTCACCGATGAACAACTCGCGCACTTCCACACCCTCGCCACGGGAGCCGGCTTGGCTGTGCTCGTAGAAGTTCACGACGAGGCGGAACTCGATCGCGCCCTGAAGATCTCCCCCCGGCTGATTGGGGTGAATAACCGCGACCTAAAAAGCTTCAAGGTGGATTTGGCCACCACGGAGCGCCTGGCGGCGAAACTCTTCGCCACACCCGGCCTCCCGACCGGGACACTGTTGGTGGCCGAAAGCGGTATCCATACTGCGGCGGATGTCCAACGCCTGAAACAGTGCGGCTCCGGGGCAATTCTCGTCGGCGAATCCCTCGTCCGCCACGGCGACATCGGTGCTAAGGTGCGCGAGTTGTTGGGCAGTTGAATTTTACTGAGAGTTTGCAGCCGGCGGGAGGTAAGGGTAATAATGGTAGCGCCGACTGGCAGTCGGCTGTATCGCCAGGAGTGTCCGGTTGTGGTGAAAGGCGAAAGCATTTGCATTCAATGTTTATGCGGTTTGAAGCGCGGTTGTGGGGTGTGACCGATTTGAAGTTGGGCCGTGCCCGGACGGGGGGGTGGCACCTATCCTGCTGGCATGAACAGCGGCCAATTCGTCCTTTCCCAAATTCTCGATCTGATTCATCGCGAACGGTTTCACCGCTTCGTCAAACGTTATGGTGGCGATTACAAAGTCAAACGCTTCACGACCTGGCACCAATTGGTGTGTCTGATTTTCGCCCAACTGACCTGGCGGGAAAGTTTGCGGGACATCGAAGCCTGTCTCAATGCCCGGGCCGATCAACTCTATCACCTAGGCTTGGGCGGCCCAGTCCGGCGGAGCACGCTGGCCGACGCGCTGGCCGCCCGCGACTGGCGCATCTTCGCCGATTTGGCCCAACACCTCCTGAGTCAGGCCCGGCCGCTTTATGTGGCGGAGCCCATGGCACTGGACTTGGCGCAAACCGTCTATGCCCTGGATGCGAGCATCATCGATTTGTGTCTGTCGGTTTATCCCTGGGCGCGTTTCGATGCCGAGCGTTCCGGCCTCAAAATCCACACGCAATTGGAAGTCCATTCGGCGTTGCCCGCGCAATTGCTGGTAAGTTTGGCCACTTATCCAGAGGTGGTCTGGCTCGATCAACTGGTCTGGGAGCCGGGCGCGTTCTATTTGATGGATCGGGGTTACTTGAACTGGCGGCGGCTCTATACCATTGAGCAGGCGCGTGCCTGGTTTGTATTCCCCGCCAAAAAAACTTTGCGGTGCAGCCGGCAGCACGCCCACCCGGTGGATCGCACCACCGGCTTGCACAGCGATCACATTATCCGCCTGCAAGAGTTCCGGGCGGCCAAGGCCTATCCGGACAAATTGCGCCGCATCCGGGTTTACGACGCCGACCACCAGCGCACCCTGGTGCTCCTGACCAATCACTTCGGGCTGCCAGCCCTGACGGTGGCACGGCTCTACCAGCAGCGCTGGCAGGTCGAGTTGTTCTTTCGCTGGCTCAAGCAACATCTGCGGATCAAGGTCTTTTACGGCACCAGCGCCAACGCGGTGCGCACGCAATTGTGGGTGGCCGTGTGCGTCTATGCGTTGGTGGCCATCCTCAAAAAGCGCCTCCACAGCGACGCCACATTCTACGAAATCCTCCAAATCCTCAGCGTGCGGGTATTCGAGAAAATGCCCATAGAACACCTGTTTCAACCATTTTCCTCCCAAAAGGAAGACACATCACTTCATAACCAGTTGCTGTTGCTTAAGTAATATCCGGACACTCCTGGCGATACAGCCGACTGCCAGTCGGCGCTACTTCAATGCAGTGCGCGGCGGCAGGTGCAAAGGGGGCATTAACTACCGGGCCACCACCACCAGCACCGGCACCACGCGAACCCTTCCCCCCGAACCCTGAAACCTCCAACCTGAACGTTTTTCCCATAGCCATTTTCAAACTTGTTGCCGTCCGGGTTCGCCCTAGACTGTCACCCGATGGCCGCCAACAGTCCCGCAAACTTTTTCCAAGCCGCCCGCTCGGCCCGGAAAATCATGGTGCTCGACCTCGGGTTCCTGGGCGATACCGTGCATCTGCTGCCGGCGCTGTGGATGATTCGATCCGCCTGTCCCCTGGCGGAACTGCATGTGGCCGTCTCCACGCATGTCACCTCGCTGATGGCCTGCGTGCCGTGGGTGAACCGCACTTGGGGCTACATGCGCTATCCGCGCCACGCCACCGTGCGGGAAAACTGGGACATGGTGCGCCAACTGCGCCGGGAGCGGTTCGATGTCGTCATCAATCTGAACGGCTCCGACCGTTCCAGTTGGCTGACCTTCCTGAGCGGCGCGCCCCTGCGTCTGGGCCGGGAGCCGGCCGATGGCGGCCCGCTGTTCTGGCGGCGGATGTTCACCGCCCATGTCCGGCAACCCAGCAACGGCGAGCCGGTTTTTTTGCAACGGTGCCGTTGTCTGGCGCAGGCCGGCTTTCCCTTCACCCAGCCCGAATTTCATGTGACCACCGACCCGGCCGGCCTGCGCGCGGCGGACATTGCGGAGACGGATGCCGGCACCTACTTTCATCTCAGCCCCTTCACCACGGCGGATTACAAGGAACTGCCGCCCGCGCAGCTCGCGGAGCTGATTGGCGCCCTCGCGGAAAAATTCCCGGACAAACGCTTGGTGGTGTCCTGCGCGCCCAACCAACGGGAGTTGGACAAACTTGCCGCCCTGCTCGCCTTGTTGCCACAAAAACCCTGGCGGGTGCTGGCTGGCAACCTGAACCTCACGCAACTGGCCGCCGTCATCCGCCACAGCGCCGTGCACCTGTGCGGGGACACCGGCACGCTGCATTTGGCCCTGATGACCAACACCCCGCTGGTCGTCTGGTTCTGGCCCAACCCCGGGCTGCGCGAATGGGTGCCGGCCGGAGAGCGACAGCAGGTGCTGGTGGGGGCCAACCCGCCCGGCAGCACGCACCTCGCGGAGATTTCCACGCCCGGCCTGGTGGCCGGCGTTGGCGCGGCCTTGGCCGCGGGCGCAGCCTGACACTGTCCCGGTGGCGGCAGGCAGCTTGCCTGCCGCCACAAAAGCGGCTTGAGCTTTGGCGGCCAAGAACCGACACTAATCGCGTGCGTTCACGCCCCTGACCAACCATGAACCCGTCGCCTGCCACGCTTGCGCGGCACTTTTATTGCGCCTACCGGAACTGCCCCATCCGCCTCGGCCATTCGCTCATCCGGCGTCTGCTCGACCCGGTGCTGGCCCGGCACCAGGTGATTCGCCTGGCTTCCGGCCTGCAACTGGCGTTGGACATGGCGCGCGGCAATCAGAATTCCATTTTCTGGCATGACGGCAATGGGGATGTGAATCTCTATTGGGCCATCCGTGAACTGGTGCCGCTGGGCGGGGTGTTTGTGGATTGCGGTGCCAACTGCGGCCTTATTGGCCTGCTGGCCCGGCAATACCGTCAGGCCCGCGTTGTTTTCATTGAACCGCATCCGCGCCTGGCCCAAAGCGTTCGCGCCAACATCCAACTCAATCATTTTGGGGATGCCTGCGAAGTGATTGAGGCGGCCGTCTCCGATGCCGGCGGCGAAATCACGTTCTACGAGGATCCGAAAAACGACGGTTCCCATTCCGTGCTCGCGGACTGGGGCGGAGAGATGCGGGCCATCGGCCAGGTGCCCTGCCGCACACTCCGGGAAATCGCCGAATCCCGGAAGTTGGACCGGATTGATTTCCTGAAAATTGACACCGAGGGCCATGATTTCAACGCCTTGAAGAGTCTGGGCGAATGGCTCGACCCCGCCCGCGTGGGGGTGATTCATGTGGAAATCTCCCGGGATCATGAGGCCATTTGCGAATTGCTGCGCAACCGGGGCTACACCGGATTTGTCGGCCTTTCCCGCCACCGGCGGTTGACGGCCCGGGCGAAACGAATTTATGAAGCGGGCGGCCCGGCTTGTTTTTTTGCACCGCTCACCGGCGCACTCGTGCCGCCGGCGGATGTCCTGTGGTGCGGTCGCAACTCCAGCGCGGCCGCCTATTTGGAGCGCTTGTATGCTGCGGAGCAACGGTGATGGGAATTTCCTGCCCGAGCCGGTAGCGGCGGTCACAGACCTTGTCTTTACCCACATCTTTTCTGGGGTTAGCCAAGTTGCAGCGAATGATGATTTCGTGGCAATGGGTTAAGTCGGCAGTTGAAAATATTTTTTACCACGGATGGACACGGATAAACACGCATGGGAAGGCATTGCTTACGGGAAAACTTGGCCGACGAAAGTGGGACCCAAGCTCAGCAGCCGAAAACTACCTCTGACCTCGGTTTTTAGCTTTGATCATAGGTGGTTGAACCGCTCTAACGCGCCAAACAGTCAAGCGCCAGCATGGGCCAGGCCGCTCATTTGGGACGCTGAAGCGGCGTGAACGCCGCGCTCGGCTCGCGCCTCACGCGGGCAAGCCTCACCCAGAAGGAGCATAGTGCATTATAACACTGGAAGTGGTTCAATGCCAGTATTATAGTAAAGCTTCGACCAGCAAATCAGCGGCAACAAGGATTTTACATTCCGCCAGGTAACGACTGACCGAAAATGAATGGATTTTAATAAATATGCCGTTTATTACCATTTCTGACCGCTGTTTATTTCAGCTTTAACGTCATCGTGAAGAATGTTGGAGGTCGTAAAATTAAAAAACTGATTGTCCCTAGACATATCAGGATCTTAATTTAGATTATAACGGAAATGCATAATTCGACCCCTAAATTAATCTTTAGGCGCTGGTGGCAAACCGCCGGTCTCGCTGACCCGGTTGTGTCGGAAGGTTTCAATCGGCCCGTCAGCGGATCCGCCGGGGTTGAATTGCCGACCTTTCCGCAAACCACTGGCATGGGGGCTGGTGATGGGCGGCAGAAATCTTTGAAAAGCCCGCCGCCACTACCGATCAGTGTCTGCATCATCGCCGGCAATGACGTCCATCGCATCGGCCGCACCTTGGAAAGTGTGAAAGGCTGGACCAGCGAAATCATCGTGGTGGTTGATGACCAGGTGCGGGATGGCACGGACTTGGTCGCGGTCGAGCACGGAGCCAAAGTGTTCAGCCACCCGTGGCAGGGCCATGCCGTCCACCGGAATTTCGCCACCGCCCAAGCCACCCAGCCGTGGATTCTGGCCATTGACACGGATGAGGTGGTGTCCGAACGACCTGCGCGCCGAGATCATTGCCGCGTTTCAGGGCGAGAGCCGCCCGCCGGTTTGCGCGGCCTTCAGTTTTCCGCGCCTTTCTTATTTTTGTGGACGGTGGATCCGCCATGGTGACTGGTATCCAGACCGCAAGGTGCGGCTCTGGCAGAAGGGCGTTGGGGACTGGCAGGGCAGTCCTCATGAAAAACTCGTGCTGCGCGGAACGGTCAAGCGCCTGCGAGGTGACCTGCTGCACTACAGCAATGAGAGCATTGAGCAATTTCTCGGCAAGATGACGCGCATCACCGACATGTTTGTCCAACAGCACGAGGCCCGCAACCGGCGGGCCGGTTGGGCGGATCTGGTCATCCGGCCGGCTTGGAAATTTTTCCGCGCCTATGTGATCCGGGGCGGCTTTCTCGACGGCTGGCCGGGCTATGTCATCGCCTCCGCCAACGCCTTCTCCACGCTGGTGCGCTATAGCAAGGTCAAGGAGGCGAAGGTCGGCGAAGAGCGCGGGGATGATCCTGGAAAAAGCAAATAGTCGGCCGCACCCGAGTGCGGCGGAGCGCGGCTGTGTCGTAGACCAGCCGCAGCAACCCGGCAGGTAAGAGTGCGTGGAACAATTCAACGCGGCTGAACGTTTGGACCTGGCTGCGGCTGGCTTTCAGCCCAGCCGCGCTCCGCCAATACCGCTCCCTTACCGCGCGAAAATCTGTCGGATGACGTCTTCCACCGGCACTTCTTGGATATCAATGTCGGTCACGGGCAATTCGTCCAGCAGCGCCTTGCAGGCGGGAATCACGCGGTCACGCAGCACTTTCAACGTCACGGAAGTCTCGGTCTTGACCGTTACTTCGCCGTAGCGGGCGAGTTGTTCGGCGGAGTGGCAGCCGGTGTTGGCACACTGGATGGTGACGAGTTTGAAATTGGCGAACCGGTCCACAATCTCCGCCAGGCGGCCGTCGAAGAACAGCTTGCCGTGGTCAATGATGATGACGCGTTCGCACAGTTCCTGAATGTCCGCCATGTAATGGCTGGTGAGTACAATGGTGGTCTTCTGCTCCGCGTTGTGGCGGCGGATAAATTCCCGCACGATTTTTTGGGAGACCACGTCCAAGCCGATGGTGGGTTCGTCCAGGAACAGCACCTTGGGCTGGTGCAGCAGCGAGGCAATCAGCTCCATCTTCATGCGCTCGCCCAATGAAAGCTCGCGGACGCTGACGTTCAGCTTGTCCTTCACGCCCAGCAGTTCGGTGAGTTCGGCCACGGTGCGATCAAAGCGGTCGCGCGGGATGCCGTAAATCTTGGCGTTCAGCTCCAGCGATTCGCGGGCGGGCAAATCCCACCAGAGCTGGTTCTTCTGACCGAGCACGAGGGCGAACTGGCGGCGGTAGGCGTCGGCCCGCTCCCACGGCACATGGCCCAGCACACGGGCGGTGCCGCTGGTGGGATACAGCAGGCCCGCGAGCATTTTCAGCGTGGTGGTTTTGCCCGCGCCATTGGGGCCGAGAAAGCCGACGAGTTCGCCGGGTTCGATTTTGAAGCTGACCTCGTTGACGGCGACGGTCTGCTCGTATTCGCGGTGAATGAGCCCTTTGACCGCGCCGGCAAAGCCGGGCTGTTTCTTGTAGGTCCGGAAGGCCTTGGTCAGGCCGGTGACTTCAATGGCGGGCATGGGGTCACCTGGGTGAAACCGGGAAAATCAGCGCACGAGCTGTTTTTCCAAATACTGCACCACTTGGCGGACGTTGGCATCCACTTCCATGCGGTCTTTCACCAAGCGGCAGGCGTGCAGCACGGTGCCGTGGTCGCGGCCGCCGAAGGCTTCGCCGATGGTGTTCAGCGAGCTTTCGGTCATCTGGCGCGACAGATACATGGCGATCTGACGGGGGAAGGCGATGTTTTCCGGCCGGCGCTTGCTGGTCATGTCCGCCAGGCGAATGTCAAAGTGTTCGGCCACCTTTTTCTGGATGACCTCGATGCTGATGGTTTGGCGGCCTTCCTCGTGGAGAATCTCGCGCAGCAGGCCTTCCACCACTTCGATGGTGAGTTTCTTGCCGGTGAGGGAAGCGTAGGAGGCCACGCGGATGAGCGCGCCTTCCAGACGGCGGATGTTGGTCCGGATGCGCGTGGCGAGGAAATTAATGACCTCGTCCGAGAGCTTGTCGCCCACGTTCATGGCCTGCGCCTTTTTCTTGAGAATGGCGAGGCGCATTTCGATGTCCGGCGGCTGGAGATCGGTGACCAGCCCCCATTCAAAGCGGGAGACGAGGCGGTTTTCCAAGCCCGGAATTTCGCTGGCTGGCCGGTCGCAGGTCAGGACGATTTGCTTGTGGGATTCGTGCAGCGCGTTGAACGTGTGGAAAAATTCCTCCTGGATGCGCTCCTTGCCGGCCAGAAACTGGATGTCGTCAATCAGCAGCACGTCGGTCTGCCGGTATTTTTTGCGGAAGGCGACGAGTTTGTTGTTTTGGATGGCGTCAATATACTCGTTCGTGAATTTTTCTGAGGAGAGGTAGGCGACGCGGGCGGCCTTGCGGCTGCCGGTCACGTGCTGGCCGATGGCGTGCAGCAGGTGGGTCTTGCCCAAGCCGACCCCGCCGTAGAGAAACAGGGGATTGTAGGACTTGCCCGGGGCTTCGGCCACGGCCTTGGCGGCGGCAAAGGCGAAATTATTGTTCGTGCCCACCACGTAGGACTCGAAGGTGTTCTTGGGGTTGAAATGGAAGTCGCCATTGGCGGCAGCGCGGTCGGCGGCGGTTTCCGGCGCGGGCCGGGTGCGGGCGGGCGTCACGGCATGGGCGGCGGCGGCGCCGTTGGTGGCGGCCAGCGTGGGTTCGGCCACGGCTACGGGTGTGCCGTTGGCGATTTTGAAGGCCACCTGCAATTTGCAGCCGGCGGCCACGGCCACGGCATCCTGCAGCAGGCCGAGATAATTGTCCTTGAGCCAGACCTCGCAGAACTCGTTGGGCACTTCCAGATTGAGCTGGTGGCCGTCCACTTCATGGGCGCGCAACGGCGCGAACCACATGTTGAATGTGTCGCGGCTCAACCTGGCGCGGAGATGCTCCAGCGCCGTGTTCCAAATTTTTTCTGCCGTAATCTGCATGGTAAACCGCGTTTTGCCCAATCCGGGACTTTATTCACTGCCACTGACTTCCACCCTGGCCACTCGGGGCGACGGCCAGTCAACCGCGTTGCGTTCCGTTATTCAAGCGAAATCATCCGTCATTTAATCTGTTCTCACCACTGCCCCGCTTCCTGTCGAAAAGTAAGTATTTGTCTAGCAAATGCTTGAGTGGTGCCAGCCGACCCTGACCCGGGAAATCCTGCCGCCGACGGTTTCACTGCATCCCGATACGTTGAATCGTGACCCTGTTTTTAGGGCATTGCGCAAAAAGATACGAGGACAATATATTAACTCTTGTTCACCAGTTATTCACACCCGGAAAAAGCCAATAAATACGGCCTGATTTTGCGCTTCGGGGCTTTCCGAACCGGGGCGGGCGCGGGATGGTGGACGCGGTGGCGCGAGTCCTAAAACTCCCTCCAGCCAATTTTGAACCCGAGCCCGGTTTTTTGGTCAGAGTATTAAAGTTGACCGGTTTCTTATGGGCGACCGAAAACCAGAGTAGTCTTACTTATACCTTGCAAGCAGTGTTGACAAAGATAAGCGACTATGATTAATTATACACAGTTGCAGGGGCCAAGAGAGTCCCGGTGAGGGTGAAAATCCTCCCAGCAGCTTTGATCTTTGAATTTTTAAATTTCGGCTCTGACTTGAGTGCAGTCAGAGCTCGAGTTCTCCGTAATCCTACGTTGTACTCATTCTGAATTCCCCGGGTTTCTCGGCCATCCTCTGGCTGATTAACCCGGTTTTTTCTTTTTAGCCCCAGTGTTTTTCACTTTTCCCTGCGGGCGCAGCACATTGCGCCGTCAGCCCAGTAATAATTTTGAAACACGCAGAGCAAGGCTCTGCGCTCTGGCCGGCGACGGGGGCGTCGCCGGCACCCTCCTGCGACGAGGCGTCGCAGCCACCACCAGCCGGGCCGCAATTACGCTTCCAACTTGGCCGCTCCCGGCTAGATTGGTGCCGTGACCGTTCTGGAAGCGATTCAAAAAAGCGCGGATTTTCTCGGCAAACGCGGCGTGGAATCCCCGCGTCTGCAAACCGAACTGCTGCTGGCCCACCTGCTTAAGCTGCCGCGCATGAAGCTTTACCTGAACTTCGACCGCGTCCTGACCGGGTCGGAAACGGACGGACTGCGCGAACTGATCAAGCGGCGCGGACTGCGCGAGCCGCTTCAGCACATCACGGGCTCCACTTCCTTCTGCGGCTATGAAATCGCCGTGAACCGCCACGTGCTGGTGCCGCGTCCGGAAACCGAGTTGCTCGCCGAGGCGGGTTGGGAATTTCTCGCCACCCGGCCACCCGCAACCGCCAGCGCCCTCGATCTTTGCACCGGCAGCGGGTGCATCGCCATTGCGCTCGCGGCCAAATGTCCGGCGGCCCGCGTGGTGGCCACGGATGTTTCCGGGGAGGCCCTAGCGCTGGCCCGGCGAAATGCGGCCGCCAGCCAGTTGGCCGGGCGCATTGAATTCCGCGCGGGCGACGGCTTCGCGGCACTAGCGGGCGCGGTGGACAGCCTGTTTGACCTCATTTGCAGCAATCCGCCGTATATTCCCTCCGCCGAGATTGCCACGCTGGAGCCGGAGGTGCGGGAGTTTGATCCCCGGCTGGCGCTGGATGGCGGGGCGGACGGCTTGGATTTCTACCGGCGGCTGGCGGCGGAAGCGGCGGTGTATTTGAAACCGGACGGCAAACTGATGGCCGAGTTTGGCGACGGTCAGGCGGAGGCGATAAAATCCATTCTCTCCGGCGAAAAGTGGATTGTGGAAGCCGTGCGGGAGGATTACTCTCAACGCGCCAGATTTCTGGTGGCGCGGCGCTGAACGCCGGGGATGCGTTGACACTCCGGAATTGCCCGCCATGACCAACAGTTCGGATTAATCGCTAACCTCACATGGACAGTTTTTCGATCAAAGGCGGCGTGCCCCTGCACGGCGAAGTCACCATCAGCGGCAGCAAGAACGCCGCGCTCCCCATCCTGGCCGCCACCCTGCTCACGGATGAGCCGTGCGTGCTGCGGCGGGTGCCGGATTTGAGCGACACGCGGTTCATGGTCGAGATTCTCAAATCTCTCGGCGCCACCGCCACCTTTGAAGATGGCACCGTGACGGTGCACGCGAAGAAAATCAGCGGCTACGCGGATTACGATTTGGTGCGCAAGATGCGCGGCTCCATCTGCATCGCCGGGCCGCTGCTGGCGCGGTTGCGCAAGGCCCGCATTTCGCTGCCGGGCGGTTGTATCATCGGGGCGCGCCCCATCAATCTGCACCTGAAAGGCTTTGAAGCGCTCGGGGCCAAAATCAAAATCGAGGGCGGTTACGTGGATGCCACGGCCAAAAAACTGGCGGGGGCCACGGTCTTTCTCGGCGGCCGGGCCGGTTCCACCGTGTTGGGCACGGCGAATGTGATGATGGCGGCCACTTTGGCGGACGGCGTGACCATCATTGAAAGCGCCGCCTGCGAACCCGAGGTGGTGGACCTGGCGAATTTCCTCATTGCGATGGGCGCGCAGATTTCCGGCGTGGGCAGCCCCACCCTCACCATCACCGGCGTGGCCAAGCTGCACGGCGCGGAGCATGAGGTGATTCCCGACCGCATCGAGGCCATCACCTTCGCCGCCGCA
>Ga0208507_1001885_pt1 | contig 11212 bp, 9 predicted proteins | sample CryBogCBH12Aug01_FD_184626 | JGI IMG/M metagenome (GOLD analysis project Ga0208507, IMG submission 184626) | Freshwater microbial communities from Crystal Bog, Wisconsin, USA - CBH12Aug09.1 (SPAdes) (version 2) | ecosystem: Environmental > Aquatic > Freshwater > Lake | place: Crystal Bog... | reverse complement strand
GCGAAAATGACCCCGATTAACGCACAAAAGTAGAGTGGGCAAGCTTTATGCCCACCCTGCCCCATCCTTATTGCTTACCCAACTTTTTCTTAACAAACCCCAACACCACATCACGTTTGGTGACTGCGGCATAAGCGAACAAGCCCAACAAAACACCCAACACCAACTTACCGAAACCGGAATCTTGCTCAGCGGCAACCACATCCGCCGAACTAGGGGCGGGCTGGTTTTGCACCGCCACCTTGGCCGGCTTGATTTCTGCCGTTAAATCAGGCAAGCCCAAGCTGCTCCAAGCGTCATAATCTTGCCAAATAGGGTACTTGCCTTTCCACATGTTCTTGGCAAAATAAGGCGCCAAGCTCATACCATGTGCAGTGGGTATGCCTTTTTCATCCAAAAAGCCCTTATAAACCACCAAACTGATATCTCCGCCCTCACCATGCCCATCAGTGGTGAACGATTTCTCAACATGGTCATGGAACATCCATATACCTTGCCCAAAGCTATTCAGGCCATCATCCACGCCGCTTAACGACAAATCGATGCGTTGTGCAGGCACCATGCCATGGACATCGCGTTGGATATAAGAACCCGGGCCATTGTCCACGCCATCGTAATGGGTGATGGTGGGTTTATGGCCATGGATATGTAAAGCGAACGATTCAGTGTGTCCGTTCAGCACCCGCAGTTTCACTTGTTGGTCTTCTTCCATGTGAATCAGCGACTCCCTCAAGGTATAAGGGAAGGAGCGGCCATTCAGCATAAAATAATCATCAGTGGCGTCCGTGGTGTCATATTCCGTGTTCATGTGCTTGGCGATCAAACGGGGATCGTTGGCAGAACGCGCAACCACCTCATGCAGCTCCTTATCGGCAGACTGGTAATGCAAGTCATACTCGCGGGCATATTTTTCCAGCACCGCTACGGAAGGATGGCGCACCTGTCCGGCCCCGACATTGAACGTCTGCACCCAGTTGTTGGGGCGGTTTTCCTCAACCACAAAAATGCCTTGCAAACCCATTGGGATATGGGTATGCGGCTGCACGTGGCAGTGGTAATACATAGTGCCAGGTTGGCGCGGTTTGATCACATAAGTCTTGCTTTCGCCCGGCATGGTGTCCATATTGCTGGTTTGCCCGACACCGTCATTGCCATTGCCACCATGATCCATATAAGGATGGTCAATGCCGTGCAAATGGATGGAGTGCGGCAGGTAATGGGTGTTTTCCAGCACAATCCACACCACATCATCCTGTTCCACCCGAATAACCGGAGAAGGCGTGCGCAACAATGGATTGGCTTGCGGCTCATAGAGGCTCAAAGTGGACATATCGCGGGTTTTCGGGGCATACACCCAAAAAGTGGGCTGAATGCCCGGGGCAATGTCAAACGTGGTGATAGGTTCTTTCACATCGGGTGAATGGCCGTTCAGCTCAACCACTTCCAACTTAATAATGATTTTGTCAGGGTCACCATCGCCATCCATATCATCAGACACGGTGATGGCATCGGCAGCCAATTGTGTTTCCATCAAGGTTTCCATGGAAACACCGTTAGTGCCTTTGACAAACGTGGCAATATCGGCAGGGTTGTCGGGGTTACATAAATTGGATTCCTGAATCGCTACACCGTCTATCACTTGCGCCTTACGCCACTCCGGCGGGGTGAATGCAGAGCAGACTTCTTCCACGGGCCCTAAGTCGACCTTTGCGGAAGGCGGCAAATCCGTGCTGGCGTGGGCCCAACAATGGCTAAGGGCCAATACTGCCCCGCCAGTAAAGGAAAGAAGTTTTTTACTCATACGATAACCTCATAAAACAAACTGTTGATGAATCAAACGCCACTGGCAAAAAGCAAACTAATAACCCTGCTATTTTAACTGAATAATACCGCTAAGTCTTTTAGGTTTTTGTAAAAACAAAACGGGCTTTGGCTGTGGGTGGCAAAAAGGTAGGGTTGGGGCATCCCATGTCCGCGACTAACTTTGTGGCAAGGTAATTTGCAAGGCAATATAACCGGATTCAGCCAATAAACAACGGGCGTTGGGTTAATGCCCGGGTCACAGACATGGCCTGCCCCTACAACAGCCGTGCATCCAAGGTTTCCTTGACCAACTGCTCCCGCACCCCTGCCTGCAAGTTTTTAATTAGCTTAGGATTTTCAGCCAACTGTAAAATTTTATCAACCCACAATGCAGGGTCGTTAGGCAACAGGCAACCATTGCTGCCATTGCCGATAAAACCGCGATAAGGTGGCGTGTCGGTGTAAATGCCCACCGCCCCCATGCGGGCGTAATCAAAAAACTTGGTCGCCGCGCGTGCCGCATTAAACTTGCCGGACAATAACGGCGCCAGGCCAATGTCGCGCCGTTGTATTGAAGTAAAGGCCAAATAATTAGGCCAAGACATCGGTTGCAGCACCGATACCCTAGGCAGCTGCTTGATCGCCCGGGCCACTTTGCCGGTGCCGAACAGCTCAAAATGGATAGTGTCCGATTGGGTTTGCACGGTGGTGATAATGGGCAATAGCCAAGCCAATTCCAATTGGTGCGCTGCCGTGCCGTGATAACAGACAATAATGGGCGGGGTGGCATTTGCCAAAGGCGGCATTACCGCAGGACTAAGCAAAACAGGCCGTAGCGCGGGGTATTTTTCAGCCAAATAAGGGCTTGAGAACCAAAAGGCAGCACACAGCCGGACAAGGCGGCGGCGATGGACAAGCGCTTGGCTGATAATTTTCCATCGATAAGGCCAAGGCAGCCCTGCCAAGGCTTGCGCGTCAAATAGGTCATCATCCATAAAATAGACAATCTGCAAGCCGTCATGGCGGCAGGCTGCCATTAAATTGAGCAGTCTGGTTGATACATAACGGGCAATCACCAGCAGACTGCAAGCGCTTAACAAGGCCTTGTCCAGCTCCTTGCCGCTAACGCAACGGGTCTGATAGCCTAAGCTTTGCAGATAAGGAAAAAGAAAATAATCAGTGCTTGCCGTGCGTGATTCGGACAGTATAAGGGCTTTGGCGGCTTGGGTCATGACAGGTTTCCGGTCAGGCGGGTCACAGGCTATCCCTATACGCCAGCCTACGTTCACCAAGGCTTTTGGATCACCGGTGCGTGGCTCAAGGAAAAATCAGGCCGCACATAGCTTAAGTTAGGGTTGTAAAAAGGGTCGTGCCATAGCAGATGCGCCCAACGCTTGCGGAAATACAGGGATTCGGCTTTCGCACGCGCCAATTTCTCCGGTGTCGGCTCTTTGTTCCGGCTCACGGATTCATGGTGGTACATTTCGGCATGGGGTGTCCAAATCACCCGGTAGCCAGCATCTCTTACCCGCAAGCAGTAATCCACGTCATTGAAGGACACCGGCAGGTTATGCTCATCCAGCCCGCCCACCTGCAAGAACACGTGTTTCCACGTCAACAGGCAGGCACCGGTGACGGCGGACAGGTCTTGCGCCAATTGCGCCCGACCACAATAGCCGGGGTCTTTGCGGCCGATCAGCCGGTGCAAATGATTGGCGCACCCGCCCGGCCCGACCGTGTCACCGGCATGTTGCACCCGCCCGTCACTGTAATAAAGTTTTGCCCCGACAATCGCCACTTGGGGTTGGCCCAGATGCCCCAGCATCTCTTCCAGCCAGTTGGGTGAAATCACTTCAGTGTCATTGTTCAATAAGCACAGCACCTCGCCTGTCGCCACTGAGGCGGCCAAGTTATTCATCCGTGAATAATTGAAGGAATGCGGGAATTCCATCACCTTGACTTTAGGATGCCGGGCCTTTTGCCTAAGATAGCGCAGGGCATTTTTTTCGCTGCTCTGGTTATCGACGATAATCAGCTCAAAATTTTGGTAACTGCTTTTATTGAGTAAGCTTTCGATGCAGGCAAACAAGTGTTCATAAGCATCCCGCGTAGGCACAATAATACTGACCTTTGGTGGCTGTTTGGGTAGCTGGTAACAGACATGGAAATGGGTTGTTCCCAGCGGCTGCACTGTGGCGCGGACACCTAGCCGTTGAAGATGGGCGGTGACCGGATCATCCGCCTGTGTGCATTGCGAGCAAGGACAGTCGGCTGTCTCATGTGGCGCTAAGGCCAACGCGCGCTCCGCCAGCAAGTCTGTTTCCGCTTCCTGTGCGATAGGGTGGCGGACAGTTTGCCGCTTATCATGCAAATGCCAGAGCATGGCCGGAATATGGCGGATGCTGGCACTGGGCAATTGCTCGGTGCAACGGAAGAACAAATCATGGAAGTCGGGTGGCTCGGGGGAATCCAGCATTAATCCGCCCGCGCGTGCCAAGTTATCCATGCGGATGGCTGCCGCGTTGGCCATGTAATTGGTGGAGCGCAGCAATTCGGGCGACCAATCAGGATTGAACACAGGGTCAATGCGGCAATTTTCGGCATTGATAAAGTCGTAGTCGGAATAAATAAATGCCGCATCAGGGTGCTTAATGGCTTCGCTTGCCAGCCAAAACAAGGCATGTTCCGCCAACCGTTCACCAGGGCGCAAAGCCAACAGCCAGCTCGATTCAGCGTTGTCAGCAGTTGCCAAGGCATCAACGGCCAAATTGTCGCCGCGTGTGGGCAGTTCAGTAATGCTTAGCCAGTCTTGTTGCAAATAAGCCGTGGCAATGCCGTGGCTTGAGCCTTTATGGGCCAGCAAAATCACCTTAAAATGACGGTACAGCTGTTTTTCCAGGCTGGCTAGTGTCTGCTGGAGCAAATCGTTTGCCGATGGCCCGGCAAAAATGATGACCTTAAATTGCGGGTGGCTGCGCCATTTCTTAATCTGGCGGATAATTTGCTGTCGGTCACTGGGCAGCAGCAAATCAAATTTTTCAAGCCATTCCAGATAGTTGGGTGGCGCAGAATAAGTCCTGAACAGGCTGGCTATTTGGTAGGCTTTTGCCAAATCCAGTAGCGGGATATAAAAATGCAGTCCGGCGGTTTGCAAGCGGGCGTAGGTGTGGGTCCGGTACAACGAGGTGACCCTATTGGCCATCTTGGTGATCCGCTCCAGCCAGCTCACCGCTTTTATTTTAGGTTCATTGAGCTGGAAAAACCCTATTGATTGCATGGGTTCAAGGAGCAGCCGTCGCGAGTTTTTCGGCAATTGCACCAGTTCAATGATGGTACCCTTTAAGGTGACGGTTAACGGAACGGGAAACTGTTCGCCATTTTCCAGCTCAACCAGCAAACGTGTGGTGCGGTCTGCACCATTGCACAGTAAGGTGGCTCTGATTAAAACCCAACCGTCAGGCAGCTCACCGGTCTCCGGGAGCAATTCAATAAAAGCTGGCAATTCATTGATTTGCCATTCATTTTTATGTGTGGGCGACGGAACGACATGTTGTCTGGGGTACGGCAAAAGTTTGATTGACATAGCTAGATGCCCTGTGTGCTAACAATCAATGGCGTATGGGTCAAAAGTTGTGTTTCCTTGGTGTAGGAGGCGGCTTGTTGCTTATAGGCTGTTCATTGTTGCTTGGCTGGCTAGTGAAAAATGGTACGCTATCATTACTTAAAGCAAATTCAGTACAGTGTATATCATTTCATGGCTAATGTGTAATGCCGAAGCTTCCTTATTTGAGCTTGTCAGGCTTTTATTTTTGTTATTTTGCCACACTCGGCGCCTTCATCCCTTACTGGGGGGTGTATCTCGACCATGCCGGTTTTAACCACCGGCAAATAGGCGAGCTATCGGCCTTGCTGGCCGCCACCCGCATCCTGTCACCCAACATAGTGGGTTGGTTGGCTGACCGCACCGGCAAAAGCTTGGCGATTATCCGGTTTTGTTGTTTTTTTGCGGCATTGTCATTTGGTGGCTTTCTGTTGCCTAACAGTTATGCTTGGCTGGTTGTTGTCACCGTAGGCTTTGGCTTGTTTTGGAACGTGATCTTACCACAATTCGAGGCGGCGACTTTGCACCACTTAAGCCATCATCCCCACCGATATAGCCAAATCCGCTTATGGGGATCAGTGGGTTTTATAGCAGCGGTGCTGGGTGTGGGCAACCTACTGGACTATCAGCCAGCCACTTGGATGCCGTTGATTGTACTGGCACTATTGGTGTGTAGTGGGGTGGTCGTCCTGTTCGTGCCGGAAACACCGCAGATTAAGGGTGACGTGGTTTCGGGCAGGGCGCTAGGCAAGCGCAGCGGCAAGCCTGAAGTGCTGGCGTTTTTGCTGGTGTGCTTGTTGTTGCAAGCCGCTCATGCGCCGTATTATGTATTTTATTCGCTGTATTTAAAACAATATGGCTACACCGCAGCACTGACCGGTGGCTTGTGGGCCTTGGGTGTGGTGGCGGAAATTATGTTGTTCATGGTCATGGGCCGGTTGTTAAGGCATTTGCCGTTACGAAACTTATTGTTATGCTGTATATTTCTAAGCATTTTACGCTGGCTGTCGCTGGCCTGCTATGCCGACAATTTGGCTTGTCTGGTGGTGGCCCAATTGCTTCATGCGGCCACTTTCGGCGGTGTCCATGTGGCGTGCATCCATCTGATGCAGCGTTATTTTGGCGACCGGCACCAAGGTAAGGGGCAGGCATTAATCGTTAGTTTCGGCTACGGTTTAGGCGGCTTGCTAGGCAGTTATTATAGCGGCTTGCTTTGGCAAGCCCAGGGTGGCGTAGGGGTTTTCCTGTTAAGCGCCGCCTGTTGTGGCGTGGCTTTGCTGATTGCTTTTATAGGGGTGGGCAGGGAAAATAACCCCTATTTGGAAAGCCTGGGGTAAAATGTGCCAGTCTGTTTAGGCCACTATAATGAGCCAGTCCCTACCCATTGCAATCATGACATGAAAAAAACCATAAGCCGTTGGCTTCAAGACATTTGGTACGGCGACATGTTTATCGGCCTCTGCCTGATGCCGCTAGGTTTTGTGTTTGCGGACATCGTCCGTTTCCGGCGATTTTTATACCGCTTGGGCGTGTTAAAGTCGCATAAGCTTGCCGTGCCGGTGATTATTGTCGGCAATATCACTGTGGGCGGTACCGGTAAAACCCCGCTGGTGATCTGGTTGGCCAACTGGTTGCGCCAACAGGGCTTCAAGCCCGGTGTCATCAGCCGTGGCTATGGCGGGCAGACGGATGCTTCCGCTGCTATGCCTTACTGGGTTGAGGCCGATAGCAGCCCGGCACGGGTTGGCGATGAGGCTTTGCTGATAAAGCGCCAAACCGGCTGCCCTGTGGTGGTCTGTCCGCTCCGTGCAGAAGCGGCGCATTACTTGCTAAGAACTGCCGATTGCGACCTGATCATTGCTGATGACGGCTTGCAGCATTACGCCTTGCAGCGTGATATTGAAATTGCCGTCATTGATGGTGTGCGGCGTTTTGGCAATGGTTATTGTTTACCGGCCGGGCCATTGCGTGAACCCATTAGCCGTTTGCAAGAAGTTGATTTTGTGGTTGTCAATGGTGAAAAATCCGAGCAGGGGCATTTTTCTATGGCATTGCCGGGCGATGTTGCCATCAATCTTGCCACTGGGGAACAACGGTCATTGGCAAGTTTTGTCGGCGCCGACTGCCATGCTATGGCAGGCATTGGCAATCCCGGGCGTTTTTTTGCCTTGTTGGCGCAGGCGGGCTTGGCTTGCAGCACGCTCAGTTTTCCTGACCATCATCAGTTCTGCCCGCAAGATTTGCTTATTAAGGGGGATGGGCCAGTGCTGATGACCGAAAAAGATGCTGTCAAATGCGCCGCTTTTGCCACTGACCGGCACTGGTACGTGCCGGTTGCGGCCCTACCAGAGGCTGGTTTTTCTGAACGTTTATTAATCCGATTAAGAGAAGTGCATGATAGATAAAGAGTTATTAGATATATTGGCTTGCCCTATTTGCAAAAGCCGTTTGCGTTATAACAAAGCCCAACAAGAGCTGGTTTGCCGTGCCGACCGCTTGGCTTTTGCCATCCGCGACGATATTCCGGTGATGCTGGAAGATGAGGCCCGGGTCATCAGCGGCGATGAATTGGACGCGTTATATAAAGAGCCTTATGTTTAAGGTGGTCATTCCTGCCCGTTATGGTTCCACCCGCCTGCCTGGCAAGCCGTTACTGGCTATAGCCGGTGAGCCAATGATAGCCCATGTTTGTCGGCGTGCCCAAGAGGCTGGCGCCGATGAAATCATTGTCGCTACTGATGATGGGCGCATCGTGCAAGCAGTCAGCCAACTAGGCATCCGTGCCGTCATGACCCGTGCCGACCATCAAAGTGGCACGGAGCGTATTGCCGAAGTGGCGGATATTTGCGCTTGGCCCGAGGACACGCTGGTTGTTAATTTGCAGGGCGACGAACCGTTGCTGCCGCCAGCGTGCATCCGTGCCGTGGTCAGTGCCTTAGCTGGTCAGACCCGTGCGGGGATTGCCACCCTAGCCGCTGCCATTGATGACGACCAAGAAATTTTTAACCCCAATGCAGTCAAGGTGGTGTTGGACAAAGCGGGTTACGCATTATATTTCAGCCGAGCCGCTATTCCTTGGGATCGTGATGCGTTCGCAAAAACCCCACAGCAACCGCGCGGACACATGCCTTATTTAAGGCATATTGGTCTATACGCTTACACGGTGGGGTTTTTGCGGCGTTATTGCCGTTGGCCGGCCTCGGCGCTGGAGGCGGTGGAAGCGCTTGAACAGCTGCGTATCCTTTGGCACGGGGAGGCGGTTAAAGTCAACATCATTGAACAAGCCCCCCCGGCGGGCGTTGATACCCTGGAAGATTTGCAGCGGGTGGTGCGGCTGTTGGCAGGGCAGCATGAATTTTCATAAACACTGGCATTAAGGGTGCTGGCTAGGTTGCCCGACCGCCTTTAAAAACCCCTCAATATAAGCCGCTGGCAAGTCAATCGCCTCATATTGTTGCGAATGTGATTGCAACACCACGTTTAATCCTGTCAAGCGCGCCCGTTGCAAATCACTGGCGGATAAAGCCAAGGCGAATTGGTCTTGGTAAAGGCACGATGATATTAAGCTGTTGAACAACTGGCAGCGTTCTGCAAAATGTTGCTGCGGAGCTAAAGCGCGGGTGGATTGGTCAGCAAATTTAGCCAGTTCATAATGCCGCATAGCACCGCCATAATTCGCCTGGACCAGCAAGCGGAAGCCATTGCTTTGGTTTTCCGGGGCCAATAAATGATACTTGAGGGTGTCGTAACCAAAAAACAAAGTCCGGTATTGGCTGCTATATAAATCCGGTGCGCGCCATAAAAAACCTTGGCTGTCCGGTTTGGCGGCTCGCGCTATGCGCCCGGCGATCTCATCAGCCGATTGCTCCCTGATATTGTCCGCACAACTGGACAACAGCCCTATCAGGCACGACGCAACCATTAAGCGCTTAACGGAAAAAATTTTCATTGTTGTTGCTCCAGAAATTATGCCAGTCCTGCTTCAAACGTCTTACCGGGCTTAATTGCCTCGCGGTGACAACAGCGCAAACATCAGAAAAATGACCACTAAGACCGGCCAGAAGAAAGGTGCGACCAGAAAAACCATCAACAAAGCAAAAAACAGCGCCGCCAAAAATAACACCAAGCCCACACCAAAAAATAACAATACCGCCACTACGCCACTGATGGCAATCACCGCCAATGCACTGGGCAGGGCGGCAAAGCGGATGATGGGGCTATCTATCGGCTGCCCGTTCACCATTAGCTGAAAAACCCCCACATCGGGATGAAACAAATAACTCAACAAGGCAATAACAATCCCCATAACAAACACCGTGGTGATCAGCGGATAATGCGGCTTCATGTCAAGTGCTCCAAAGTTTGCAAATATTAGTGTACAGGAAACGGCAAGGCATCCGTCCAACGGCTATTGCCTGTTGCCGCATCACGGTTGGGCAGCTGGCTATTATCCCAGCCGCCACCCAACGCTTTGACCAGCAGCACCGCATAATTGAAACGCTCGCCCAACACCGTCACGGCGGATTGTTCATGACTGAACACTGTCGTTTGTGCGCTCAGTACAGTCAAATAACCTACCGTACCCGCTTGGTACTGGTTTTCAGTGATGCTTAAGGCGGCTTGCGCAGTTTGCAGCGCATGATTTAAAGATTGCCCTTCTTCCGCCAAGACCCGCAACGCAGACAGATTATCCTCCACTTCCTGAAAACCGGTCAGCACTGTTTGTTGGTATTGCGCGGCACTGGCATCAAAGCTGTCAATGGACTGTTTCAATGCGGCATTGTGCGCCCCGCCATCCAATAACGTCAATGCCCCCGCCGCAGGCCCGATGGCCCAATAGCGGCTGGCAGTGGAAAATAAGTTGGATAACACACCCGTCTGCCAACCATTGCTGGCCGATAACGTCAGGGTGGGAAAATAAGCCGCTTTGGCGACACCGATTTTGGCATTGGCAGAAGCCACCAGCCGTTCTGCATTGGCAATATCAGGCCGCCGCTCCAGCAAGGTCGATGGAACGCCCACCGGCACAGCAGGCGGTTCATGGGCCAGCGTGGTCGGCGGCAAGTTCAGCTCGGCGGGTGTTTTGCCGATCAGTACCGCGATGGCGTGTTCCATTTGCGCCCGCTGTACGCCCACATCAACCGCTTGCGCTTGGGCGGCAGCCAATTGCGTTTCCGCCAAGGCCACATCACTACGTGCCGCAACCCCTGCCGCATAGCGGTTTAAGGTCATAGCCAAGGTCTTCTGGTAAGCCACCACCGTTTTGTCCAGCACTTGCTTCTGGGTATCCAAGGTCAGCAGCTGAAAATAATCTTGTGCCAAGGTTGCTTGGGTCGATAAACGCAACACTTGCAAGGTGGCGGCACTGGCTTGGGCACTGGTCACATTAGCCTCGACTTGCCGCCGCACACTGCCCCAAAAATCCGGTTCCCAAGCAATATTTAACACTGCCCCGAACAAATTACGCACCCCTGCCACCGCCACGCTTTGTCCCGAAGCGGCCTTAAAACGGTTGGTGGTGGTGTTCAGCCCAGCGGTCGGCAAATAAGCCGCCCGTGCCGATTGCGCCAAATGCTGAGCCAAGCGGTATTGCGCCTCCGCCACTGCCAACGACTGGTTTTTGCCCGCCACTTGCTCTTCTAAGGTGTTCAATTGCGTTTCACCGAAGATTTCCCACCACTTACCGGGCAGCTTGTCATCCTTGGGCTGCGCCTGCCGCCAACCTTTCAGCTCCTTAAACTGGGCGGGTACGTTGTCGGTTTTGGGGCGTTCATAATCACGGCCCATCACACAACCGGATAGGGGGGC
>Ga0208507_1001878_pt1 | contig 11239 bp, 9 predicted proteins | sample CryBogCBH12Aug01_FD_184626 | JGI IMG/M metagenome (GOLD analysis project Ga0208507, IMG submission 184626) | Freshwater microbial communities from Crystal Bog, Wisconsin, USA - CBH12Aug09.1 (SPAdes) (version 2) | ecosystem: Environmental > Aquatic > Freshwater > Lake | place: Crystal Bog... | reverse complement strand
GTTTTTGTTCGCGTCCGGCAAATTGCAAACGCTGTGCTACAAAGAGGAAATTGAATCGGCCTTGCGCACGCCGGGCATGGGCGGCTTTGAACTGCTCGGCTTGACGGATTTTCCCGGCCAAGGCACCGCGCTCGTCGGCGTGCTCGACGCATTTTGGGACGACAAAGGTTATGTGACCGCCGCCGAATACCGCCGCTTTTGCAACGCCGTCGTGCCGCTGGCGCGACTGGAAAAACGCGTGTTCACCACGGACGAAACGCTGGCAGCGGAGATGGAAGTGGCGAACTTCGGTGCGGCCCCGCTGGCCGGCGCGACGCCGTATTGCGAACTGGTGGCGGATGACGGACGCGTGGTGGCGTCGCAGATTTTTGACCAGCGCGACGTGCCGGTGGACAACGGCATCCGGCTCGGCACGGCGCATTTCAATCTGGAAAAAATCCCCGCGCCGGCGCGCTACAAACTCGTCGCGGGTTTCGCCGGCACCAAAATCCAGAACGATTGGGACGTGTGGATTTATCCCGCGCCATCCACCCCGAAAGCGCCGGTGAGCGCGACGATTTTTCACGAGTTGAATGCCGCCGCGCTGGCGGTGCTGGATTCCGGCGGCACGGTGCTGTGGCTGCTGCCGCCAGAAAATGTCCGCAACGATTCCGCGCGGCCAGTGAAGCTCGGCTTCAGCAGCATTTTCTGGAACACGGCGTGGACGAAACGGCAGGCGCCCACGACGCTCGGCATTTTGTGCGACGCGCGGTCGCCGCTGTTTACGGAATTTCCAACGGATGATTTTAGCAACTGGCAATGGTGGTATCTCATCCACAATGCGCAGCCGATGCGGCTGGACGATTTGCCATCACAATTGCGCCCGAAGGTGCAGGTGATTGACGACTGGACGACAAACCACAAACTTGCGCTGGCATTTGAGGCGAAGGTCGGGAACGGAAAAATTTTCGTTTGCAGCGTGGATTTGGAAAATAACTTGAACCACGACCCGGTGCGCCGGCAGTTCCGCACGAGTCTGCTGGATTATCTCGCCAGCCCGAAATTCCAGCCGAAATGGCCGGTGTCCATCGCGGCCCTGGAAAACTTGGCGACCGCGCCGGCAAAGTGAAAACTTGAAACTTCGGGCATGAATCCTGAAACTAGCCGCGTGCCCGATCCCAGCCTGTTGCTCCTAATTCCGGCTTACAACGAAGAAGCGCGCATCGAACCGGTGCTGCGCGACTACGCGGCATTTTTTGGAAAAAATTATTCCGGCAAATTTCAACTGGTCGTCATTCTCAACGGCTGCCGCGACAATACACTCGGCGTGGTGCAGCGCGTGGCAAAAGACTTTTCCTCGGTGAGCTGGCTGGATTTTCCCGCGCCCATCGGCAAAGGCGGCGCGCTCATCGAAGGCCTCAAACTCGCGGCGGACGGCGACCTTATCGGTTATGTGGACGCGGACGGCGCGACGGCTCCGCCGGCGTTTCTGGAAATGATCCGGCACCTCGGCGCGGCGGACTGCGTGATCGGTTCGCGCTGGTTGCCGGCGAGCGTGTTGCTCAAGGCGCAGCCAAAATTCCGGCGGTTCATCAGCCGGTGTTTCCACTTTATTATCGAAATGTTTTTTTGGCTGCGCATCAAGGACACGCAATGTCCGTGCAAGCTGATGCGCAGCGAGGCGGTGCGTAAAATTCATTCGTCGCTGTGCATCGCGGATCTTGCGTTTGATGTGAATTTGCTGGTGGCCTTGCACCGCGCGGGTTTCCACATTCGCGAGGAACCGATTGCGTGGACGGACATCGCCGGCTCCAAGGTCACGGCGTCGCTGTTTCGCTCGTCGCTGACAATGTTTCTCTCCGTGCTGCGGCTGCGGCTGATTTACTCGCCCTGCTACCGCTGGCTCAAACCGCTGCGCCCGCTGGAAGGCTGGGTGTATAAAAAACTGCGCGCCCCCGTGCCGCTGCGGCGAACCTTGCCGGAAAAATAAAGCGGCGCAGGGGCGACGCGCGGCAAAATTTTTGACGGCTATTTTCCCATCTGCCCGCGCGTCACGCCGAGCTGGTTGAACAGTTTCAGTTCGCGCCAGAGCTGCGTGCCGGAAATTTCGCCGCGCAGCAACTGCCGGTATTTCGTGATGGTGCGGACGACTTCATCGGGATTTTCATTCAGAAATTCCACGCGAAAATTGCGGACGCCCAGCGCGAGGAGCCGTTCCACAAATTCCGCGCCGGTCTGCGCCTGCGAATTGAAGACGGTGTTGCGGCAGCCGGCGTCGGCCTTGAGCGGATGCTCCGCACCCACGCGGTCGCGCAGGCGCACGTCATGCGTGTCGCACGGGCGGCCGCAGTCGCGATAATCTTTGCCGCTGGAAAGAAACGCGCAGAACACGCAATGCTCCATGTGAAACATCGGCATGTGCTGATGAATCGTAATCTCAAACCATTCCGGCGGCGCGGCGGACAACAACGCGTCGAGCTGCCCGACATTCAAATCGTAGCTGGCCGTGACGCGTTCGAGTCCGAAATGATTTTTGAAATAATCCGCCGTGATGCGGTTCGCCACGTTCAGCGAAAAATCGCCGACGCGACGCGTGTCCGCAAAAAATTTCAGGTGGTCGTAGTTGCGGACGAGGTAGCCATCGGCGTTGCAGGAACGGACTTGCTTGAGAATCCAGTCATCGCCCATTTTGAAAATGCGCGGCGGGGCGACGAAGATGCCGGGCGAAGATGGAGGATTGAGAATGGAAGATGGAACCGAGCAGCCGCGCGCGGTGTGGAACAGCGTCACGGCCTCGCGATATTTTTTTGGGTCTTCAAATTCACAGTAAACAGTCTGCACGCCGCATTTCAACGCGGCCTCGAGTTGCGCGAGATTGCGAACAAGAACGATTAATTCTGGATTTGTAGGAGACGACGTGAGGAGTCTCTGACTAATTTTTTCTTCAGTTTGAGACTCGTCACCTCGTCTCCTACTTTCGTTAAGTTGCCACCTCTTCGGCAGCGCGCGGAGTCTTTCCAGTTCGATGACGAATTCGCGGCGCAGACGGTTTAGTTCGCTGACGGCAACCATCACTTCGCCGGATAGATTATTTATTAGTTCGCCCAGTTTGAACGGCGTGCCGCCGAGGCGACCGAGTTGTTCCCGTAATTTTTCTTCGGTAAGCGGAAGTTTTTCCGCTTTCGCGAGCGGCATCGTCGATTCGACTTTGGCGACGCGACCTTCTTCGTCGCGTGCGATGAGCGTGAGCGGTTTGCCGACGAGACCGTGAACTTCGATTTGAATCGGGCGCTGAAACCTTGGCGTGTCGCCGGCAAACGTCTGGCGCAATTGCCTGTCCAGTTCGGGATCGTTCGTCTTCCAAATTTTGTCGCCGACGTGAACGCGCAGAAAATCCACGTCGCCGTAGCCGAAACGCAGTTCGGTCAGTTTCTCGCCGGCAATTTTGAAGCGCGGTTCCTGAATTTCGTAGATGCGTCCGCCTTCTTCTTTTTCGTCTGGCCGCCCCGCGTCGAAAACAATGCCGTCGCCGAGTTTGACCGGCGCGGCGAGATTGACGATGACGCCGTCGCGCACAATTTTTTTCACCTCACCGAGATAGACGCCGCGCTTTTTGCCGAACCGCGCGTGAACGAGCTTGTGATTGTCCGTGCCGCCGAACCAGCCGGTGAACAGGCCGCGCGAAAAAGACATTTCCACTTCGTATTGACGATTGGCGATTTCGGATTTACGCGCCGCAGTTTCATCCGCGCGTAAATCGTCATTCGTAAATCGTAAATCATCCAGCGCCTTGCGATAGACGCGCGTGATGCTGGCGACGTATTCCGGCGACTTGAGCCGGCCTTCAATTTTTAGCGAAGCGACGCCGGCACGGACGAGTTCCGGCAACACTTCCAGGCCGGACAAATCCTGCGGACTCAACAAATACCGTTTGTCACCGAGCGGAACTTGCTGGCCGTCGGAAATCAAATCGTAGGGCATCCGGCATGCCTGGGCACATTCGCCGCGATTGGCGGAGCGTCCGCCGAGCGATTCACTCGTCAAACATTGGCCGGAATACGCCACGCACAGCGCGCCGTGGACGAAAACTTCCAGAGGAAGTTGCTGGTTGAAAATTGAAGGTTGAAGGTTCGTCGCCGTTTGTGCGGCATTTATTTTTTCAATTTCCGCAATGGAACATTCGCGGGCGAGCACCACGAGGTTGCAGCCGAGGTCGCGGGCTAATTCAATTCCCGCCGCGCTGGAAATCGTCATCTGCGTCGAGGCGTGGATCGGGAAATCGGGCGAGAGTTTGCGGATGAGTTTGCAGATGCCGACATCCTGCACGATGGCCGCGTCCACGCCGGCGGCGATGATGGCGCGCAGATAATTTTCCGCGTCGGCGAGTTCGTTCTGAAAAACGAGCGTGTTGAAGGTGATGTAGCCTTTGACGCCACGCCGGTGCAAAAACTCCATTAGCTTCGGCAAATCGGCCTCGGTGAAATTGTTCGCCCGCATCCGGGCGTTGAACTTGTCGAGGCCGAAATAAATCGCGTCTGCCCCATTTTCCACGGCGGCCTTGGCGCAGTCCCAGTCGCCGGCGGGCGCGAGGAGTTCGGGCAATTTCAAATTTGAAATTTCAGATTTGAAATTGCGGGCGGCGGAATCGTCGGTGGCGGCCACGGTCATTCAAATGAATTTAGCAGCGATACACGGACGGCACAAAGTATCTTCGCGTTAGAAAAATTCAGTTTTGTTCGGCGTTTATCTGTGTATATCTTGGCTCCAGATGATTCATCCCACGGCCATTATTCATCCGTCGGCGAAACTCGGTGCCAACGTCCGCGTCGGCGCGTATGCGGTGATTGACGCGGCGGTGGAACTGGACGCGGATTGCGTGGTCGGGCCGCAGGTTTATCTGACGGGCGTGACGAAAATTGGCGTGGGCAATAAGTTTCACGCGGGCTGCGTCATCGGCGACGCGCCGCAGGATTTGAAATACCAGGACGAGCCGACGCGCGTCGAGATTGGCGATCACAACATTTTTCGTGAACACGTCACGGTGCATCGCTCGAATAAATTGTCCGAGGCCACGGTCATCGGTTCGCATAATCTGTTCATGGCGAGCGCGCACGTCGCGCACAACGGTGTGGTCGGCAGCCACGTCATCATCGCCAACGGCGCGCTGCTCGGCGGCCACGTCGCGGTGCAGGACCGCGCGTTCATTTCCGGCAACTGCCTGGTGCATCAGTTCTGCCGCGTCGGCACGCTGGCGATCATGCAGGGCGGCGCGGCCATCAGCAAAGATTTGCCGCCGTTCACCGTGGCACGCGGGGTCAACGGCATTTGCGGCTTGAACACGGTCGGCTTGCGCCGCGCCGGCTTTTCCGCCAATGAGCGGCGGGAATTGAAACAGTTGTATCATGCGCTGTTTCGCAGCGGAAATTTGTTGCGGGCCGCCTTGGCCGAGGCGGAAATAAATTTCTCCAGCCCCGCCGCCAAAATCATGCTGGAATTTATCGCCGCCGCCAAACGCGGTATTTGCGCCGATACCGGCACCAAACACAGCGGCGCAGACGACGAATGATCACCCTGCCAGAATATAAAGCGATGGGCGAAGACGGCCACGAATACGGGCCGGTCGCCGCCGAGCAAATCCGCGCGTGGGTGCTGGAGCAGCGGCTGGAGCGCAAATCACCGGTGCTGCCGCCGGACTCGAAAGATTGGGTGTTTCTCGAATCGCTGCCGGAGTTTGCTGATTTGTTCCGCCCGCCGGTGCCGCCACCCGCCCGCCGGTTCAATCCCAAATGGCTGCTGGTTCTGGCCGTCGTTCTGCTGGCGGGCATGATTTTGATCGCGCTAAAAAAATTTCACCACCCTTGAACTATGTATAAAATCATCGGGAACGACGGCAAAACTTACGGGCCGGCGACCGTGGCCCAAATCCGCGAATGGATTGCCCAAGGGCGCGTGGAAAGCCGGACGCCCGTTTTGCCGGAAGGCGCAGCGGACTGGACGTTGCTCGGCCTGCTGGCGGAATTTGCGCCGCTTTTTTCCGGGCCGCCGCCGGTCATTACGCCGCCTAAAATCGGCGCGCTGCCCGTCCGCCGCACCAACGGTTTTGCCACCGCTGGCTTCGTCTGCGGCATCCTTTCCTGCGCGTGCTGCTGCGGCTGTCCGTTCAACGTGCTGGGCCTGATTTTTTCCGGCATCGCCCTCGCGCAGATTAACGCCCAAGTGCAAAAACAAGATGGCTGGGGTCTGGCGCTGGCGGGGTTGATTTGTTCGGCGGTCAGCTTGCTGTTCAATGTGGGGCTGGGCCTTTTTCACTTTGCACACACGCCGGCCAACTTGGTCTGGCATTTCGGCGCCATCTGAATGAACCCCGCGCCGCCCAAGCTGGCCCCGGCGAACACATGGTTCGCGGGAATTCTGCTGGCGCTCACCGCGCTCGGCGGAACCGCCGTGGTGTTTTGCTTCAATCCGGCCACGCACACCTTTTATCCCGTCTGCCAGTTTCACCGGCTCACCGGCTTGAACTGTCCTGGCTGCGGCATGACCCGCGCGCTTTATGCGCTGCTGCATGGAAATTTTTTCGCCGCCCTGCGCGACAACGCGCTGTTGGTTCTGACGCTGGGCGCGCTGGCCGGGCGCGGCGCTTGGTTGGCGCAGAATAAATTCTGTGGCCGCGCGAACGGAGAATTTTTCCCGGTGAAATTTCTCTGGCCGCTGCTGGTCGTGGCGCTGCTGTTCGCGGTCTTGCGCAACCTGCCGGCGTTTGCGTGGCTGGCGCCGGGAGCCGTTTGAGCAACGGCCGGGCGCGCTGAAAATTTTTTTCAGCGCGGGCGAGGGCAGCCAACGGACGTCAAAATTTCCCTGATAAATCTGCGTTTTTAGCTTGGCGAACGGCTTTTCGCCAGCTTTAATGCGGTGTCCCGACAACATTAATCATCAAATCAAAATTAAAAAATTATGGCAAAAGCTCTGACCAAATCACAAATCGCCGCTGAAATCGCAACCAAGAACAGCCTCACCAAAAAACAGGCCGTTGAAATCCTGGAACAACTCGCGGCGCTGGCCTACAAGCACGCCAAGGACTCGTTCACCATTCCCGGCCTCGGCAAGCTGGTGCTCGTGAATCGCAAAGCCCGCGTGGGTCGCAACCCGGCCACGGGCGAAACCATCCAGATCAAGGCCAAGAAGGTCGTGAAGTTCCGCGTCGCCAAGGCGGCCAAGGACGCGATCCTCGGCGTTAAGAAATAAGCGCTTGTATTTTTATCCACGGCGGCCTGATTTTTCAGGCCGCCTTTTTCTTTTTCCGCCCGCCCGCCACCGGCGCGGGCGGTGAACGTGAAGATTGATTTCTCCGATGTCACAATTGGATTTATCAATTCACGCGGTTTTCCCCACCCGTGATATAAACGCGGTATGAAAACAAATGCCCTGACCGCCCACATCACCCTTGAAACCTTCGCCCCCCGCATTCTCGCCCTCGGCCTGCTGGCCGTGCTGCTGCTGCTGGCGCTGACCGGCTGCAAAAACGCGGCCACGCACACGGCGGCAATTCATCCGGTCGGCATTTACACCTTGGTCAGCATTGACGGCAAAAGCGTGCCGTGCAACCTCACGCACGAAGACGCAGCCATGGTCGTCAAATCGGGCAGCCTCACCTTCAACGCCGATGGCACCTGCCGCAGCTTTAGCATCTTTTCCCTTCCGCCGCATCCGGACATCCAGCGCGAAGTGAACGCCACCTGCACGCAAAATGGCGCGGAACTCACGCTGCGGCTGGAATGGCGCAGGCATCACCCAAGGCCAGCTTCATGGCGACACCTTCACCATGAACAACGAAGGGATGATTTTCTGCTATCGGAAGTGAATGGGCGGCACACGGCGGCGAGCCGAAAATAAAACGGGAGGGAAGCGCCGCGCGGCCACTTCGCCTCCCGTGGAGATTGCGAATAATAATCAGTGTTTCACGGCCACGGCTTTACCCATGGGCTGGCCGATTTCCTTGAGCAATTTCACGAACCACTTTGCTTTGATGTTAAAAGGTTTTCCGCCTTTGATGCGCTCGAATTCGATTGCGCGGAGCTGTTTGCCACGTTCTTCGTCTTCGCCCACCACGCCGCCTTTGCCGGCGAAGGCGCATTGCACGGCCTTGACGGCGCAACGGCGGATGAGCTTGCGGTCGGCGGCATTCGCAGCGGCGGCGCGGCTGAAATAACCGCTCTTTTGCACGAGCGTTTTTTCCGCGCCAAGCAATTCGGCAAACTGTTTGGAGAACCACGAACCGACATTCACCTTGTCCAAACGCACATGGCCGAACGCATCGCGCGGCACTTCTTCACCGCGTGATTTCATTTCCGCGACGATGGCTTCCACGCCCGCGCCTTCGGAGATGAAGAGATTCACGCAGTCGTGCTGGTCCATGATTTTGCGCAGGCGCGCGGCCTCGCCTTTGATGTCGAGCGCCATTTCGGGAATGTAAATGCCGTGAACTTCCCGGCGGTCGTGGCTCAAACCGAGATCCGGCACAAAGCTCATCTGCGCCGTCAGCTTGCGGTATTCCTCGGCCGTCGCGGCGGTGAGCCAGCCGCAGTTGCGGCCCATCACTTCATGGATAATCAACATCCGCGGATTCGCGTTGTGCTCGGCGACGACGTTGGCGAAATAATGCGCGCCCTCTTCCGCCGCCGTCCACGCGCCGAGACTTTGATGAATCGGTATCACGTCGTTGTCAATCGTCTTGGGCATGCCGACGACGGTGAGATTGTAATTATTCGACTTGAGAAATTTCGCGAGTTCCGCCGCCGCCGTGTTTGTGTCGTCGCCGCCGATGGTGTGCAGCACATCCACGCCGTCCTTGATGAGTTGGTCCGCCGCGACCTTCTGCGGGTCTTGACCTTCCTTGACGAGTCCGCGCTTCACGCAATCCTTGATGTTCGTGAGCTTCACGCGGCTGTTGCCGATGGGGCTACCGCCGTGTTCCACGAGCGCCTTCCAATTCTTGCGCGCCTGGGCGGTCACCTTGAGGCTCTTGCCTTGCAGCAGGCCCATGTAACCGTTCACGTAGCAGATGATCTCCACCTTTGGCGCGACGCGCGTGTAGGTTTCGATGAGGTAGCCGATGGACGCGCTCAAGCACGGAGCCAGACCGCCCGCTGTTAGAATTCCAACTTTTTTAATTTTTTTGCTCATAAATAATTTTTTGAGTGCTGTGTTTTTCGGGAAATGGGATCAATCGTTTGACCTTCTCTCAGAGCCGTAAATCTCTGGCGGCTAATGATGCTTCAAACGCGTTTTAAGCTCAACTTCAAACGACATTTTACAACCGCAGCCGGGTTCACGAACTTACGAACCGGAGCGGAAATCGTTGAGAAGATTTTGTTTGTAGGCGATGGGCACGACCAACCGATGTCACCTTCGCCGGATCGAGCGGTGGCTCGGCCGCCAACACCCGGCCCCGGAACGTCGGCACAAATTGTTTCAGCGGCAGCCGATGCTCGGTCCACTCGCTTGGCTTCGTCGTGAAACTTGTTTGATAGATCGCGCTGTCAAAACTTTGATCCATACGCGCGGTGAACTTGTAGCGATGCCCGTCACCAAACACTCGGATGACGAAGGCATCGTATCCGGCCAGCTCGTGACTTGCGGGTAGCGAGCGCACCGAGGCGAAGCCACCATTGTTGGCCAGCGACACTTCGCCTTGAAAAACCGCCGCGCCGTTGGTCAGACGAAAGTCACTGGTGGACACGCCACCCATCACGCCGTCATTGACGACTTGCCAAGCCGCCGGGTTGGTGATGGTTTGAAAATTAAAAATAAATTTATCTGCCGCTTGGGTGTTCATAGTGAGGAGAATTGCGCCGACGATGGGCAACAGCAACCGGCCAGCCAGTTCGCCCAGCCGCCGGATGAGACCGCTGAAAATCAGTGCGTGAACCGGATACAGCGCATACCAGTAAAGCAAACCGAACAAACCCTTCGGTTCAAAGAACGCGGTTTGCGTGAGCAGCGTTTGCCCGTTGGGCTGCGGTAGCGACTTGAACTCCAGCCACGCCCGGCCGGGAACCAGCATTTCCGCCCGCAGCCGGATCAACAGGCCCGGCTCGACCATTTCCACGCGCCAGAAATCCAGCGGGTCGCCGACGCGCAGCGCTTCGGGATCACGGCGGCCACGGCGCATACCGACGCCACCGCACAGCCGGTCCACCAGCCCGCGAATTTGCCACGCCCAATCCATATACAGCCAGCCGCGCGCGCCGCCCAGCCGCGAAAAACTCCGATACACCGCGTCGGCTGACGCGGAGACCATTCGTTGCCGCCGCTCGATGATCATGCCTTCGCTGCTGATCAGCGTCACCGGCGTTTTTTCGCCCTGGCTGGAAGTTAACGCATCCGTCCAAGCGGTTTCGACATCCCGCGCCTCCATTTTGACCAATGCCAGCCGAACGGCGGTTTCATAGTCGATCGGTTGAATCGCCGGAAAAAGTTTTAAGGCCAGCGCGTCGCGCACGATGACTTCGTTGCCCAGACCTTTGATGAGCGGTTGGGCAATGTTGGCCGGAATGGGTGTGACCAGATGCACCCAATAGGACGACAGCCTCGGCGTCAGCACCGGCACGGCGAGCAGCCGCCGCGTTAGTCCCCGCGCTCGCGCGTAACCCGTCATCATCTCGGCGTAAGTCAGCACGTCCCGCCCGCCGATTTCGAGAATGCGTCCGGTGCTCGCCGAACAATTCAGCGCGGCCACCAGATAATCCAGCACATTGCGAATGGCAATCGGCTGGATGCGCGTGAACACCCACTTGGGACAGATCATCACCGGCAAGCGCTCCGTCAGATAACGAATCATCTCAAACGACAGACTGCCCGAACCGACGATCACCGCCGCGCGAAATTCCGTCACCGGCACGCCCGCCGCGCTCAAGGCCTTGCCCGTTTCGTGACGTGAGCGCAAGTGAGGCGACAGGTCGGCTTGCGGATCACCGAGTCCACCAAGATAAATGATGCGCGTCACGCCGGCTGATTTCGCGGCGTTGGCGCAATTGCGCGCCGCCAAAAAATCACGTTCCGAGAAATCTTCCCCGCCGCCTAGGCTGTGCACGAGGTAATACACTACGCTGACATCCCGCATGGCCGCGACCAGCGAGTCTGGTTGCAGCACGTCGCCCTGCGCCAGTTCCACCTGGTTCAACCACGCCCGTCCTTGCAATCGCGCGGGATCGCGCACGAGGCAGCGCACGCGATACCCCGCCGCCAGTAGGCGCGGCACGAG
>Ga0208507_1001876_pt1 | contig 11250 bp, 9 predicted proteins | sample CryBogCBH12Aug01_FD_184626 | JGI IMG/M metagenome (GOLD analysis project Ga0208507, IMG submission 184626) | Freshwater microbial communities from Crystal Bog, Wisconsin, USA - CBH12Aug09.1 (SPAdes) (version 2) | ecosystem: Environmental > Aquatic > Freshwater > Lake | place: Crystal Bog... | reverse complement strand
ATATATCACCCACAGACTTGCTAAGGCGCCTGCAATTAAACAGACATGGCGAATGAGGATGGTTTCAGGGAGTGCCCAAATAGCGTAAAGAGTTGAAAAGCAAATGGCCTGCACCCAGACAATCCAGTTGGGGATCTGAGGAAGGGATAAGGTCTGTTGATTCATATTCTTTTAAAGTTTAGCTCTTATGGTGCTTGTTACATTTCGCTTGTTACATTGCACTGCTTGTCACATTTTTCAGGAACTGTTTGAGATCTTGCAGAGTTGGTTCTTTCACTATCAGTGGCTCTTGGGCATAAGAATCTAAACGCGACTTGGAGTTTAGTATTTCTCCTAAACCCTCAAAATTGTTCTTAGCCATTGGGGCCAAGTTGATGAATGCCCGTGGATTAAAGTCCACATTTACTGACTCATCAACAAAAGTAATCGGCAGGCACCCTGCAGCAAAGGCTTCGGGGATCTTCTCAGTTACATACCCTGGGTAGACGCCATTTTCTGGGCACAGGTTAAACGCATACTTTGCCAGAATATCTTTCTTTAGAAAGCTACTGCTGTGATGATCTTTAATTTCTTGGTCAAAATAAGGGCCCATGCCATCAACTGGCATCAGTTTTTGTAGAGCCGCATAGCTACTCTTCCTTGGCTCTCGCAAATGGGACGTTATGAGAACCGCTTTTTGTCCTCGCCTTAAGAATTGATCACCGAGCGGCGCTTGCAATCTCTCTAATTTAAGCAGCTCTCCATAACGTGGATTACTGTTACCTACTATGCCCTCATGCGACCAACCCATCATTTCCATCCAGTAAGGTAGGCGGGTGTGTTTTTCTGACTGAATGGCTAAATCATGCGAAATCGAAAAATCGGCTTTGATGTGATCATGTCGTAAATTTTCAGCAGTATGAAAGAGCGTCAACGGAGGAGTTTTCCTGCTGGCCAGCTGTCTTTCTATGGCATCAACAAAGATACCTGCCCTTTGCCTCCAGCTTCTGGGCAACCAACGCAACCTAGGGGCATTGATGTCATAAAAAGAGCCATAGATGACCAGTTCAGCACGTAAAGGACTGGTCCAATCGATTTTATAGCCCAAGCCTTGGATCATGAGGGGCACTAAACTAGTGCGATAGTCGCTTGGGGTGCCTAAGCAAGCAATCCGAATGGTTTTTCGACTCATGGGCTCATCATAAATGAGTGTATTAGGTTTAGACTAAGCTTGGTAACTCAATTGAACCTCTGGGGCGCTTTTTATCTCCGGTGCTTTTTATTTAACTCCACTATTGCCAATGCCTGCCACCCCTTATTCCATCGTCATCACCACCTTTGATCAGCGGTTTGAGCCATTTTTAGCGCCCTTGATTCAATCTATTAAAACTTTACGGCCTGAAGTGGAAATTCTGGTGATGGTCAATGGCCCCGCCAAAGGGGAATTTGACAGAGAATATCGAGCCAATATTCTGCAATTTCTGTCTTCCCAACAGAACTGTTTCCCAACTCTATTCCCTAACTTTCAGGCTTTGGCCAAGCTCTGGAATCGAGGTGCACTGACGGCGACTAACGAGCGTGCTCTGATTTTGAATGATGACCTATCAATTGAATCCTGTTCACCAGATTTTTTCACTTTGCTCGAAAAAGCTTTACGGGAAAATCTTCATACGTTCAAAATTAATGGCAGCTTTTCTCATTTTGTTACCAGCAAAACGGAATTGATTGAAGTCGGCTTTTTTGATGAAAGACTCCTAGGTATCGGCGAGGAAGATGGTGACTTTAGTTGGCGCTATCACGAGGCCTATGATCGAGACATCACTTCCATAGACATTCCAGGGATTGGCAATATTCAATCTAAATTAGCCGATGAGGGATTTGCCAAAGGTATTGGGCACTACTCCCAATTTAATCGCGAATTTATTAAGCAACAAAAATATCAAGAAGTATTTCTGGGTGGCTTCAAAGGAATGTTTGATAAGCGCTCTAAGAAGAAAATTGCAGATGAGGTGCAATACCCTTATGAAGCGTTTTATCTAAAATACCGAGACAAACTGTAAGCAAGCAATCTACCGATAAGTAATGACCTGCCAAGGCAAGCGCCTTGTAAATTCAGTAGGGCTATTGCGCGCAAGGTGGTAGTAGAGCACTGGTGCTGGTGCTAGTTTTTGATACAGCAAGCTTTCCACAAGATGGACAAACGCAGTATCAATTGTATGGATTTCATCAGCGTTCAAGACGAGCTTAGTCCAATCAAAAATATTATTGGTAAGTGCATCCACTCTAATCGCCTTTTTGTTTTGTGAATTGGCTATTTTTAAATCGTATCTGACGAGTCCAGACTCTTGATCACAGACCAAAATATACGGCTCGTGAGAAGGATTGCATTGTTCATATAAAGCATCAGACAGAGGGCCAGGTGGAGTACGTGCGTCACTCCAGCGCAACTCAAAATTGATGTCATGTTGCTCATAAAAAAAGGCATCAAAACGTTTAATGTCGACGCTGTTTACCCCAATGGGTAGATAACTCGCATTCAAAAAACCAGAAAGTTGCCTGGCCTCCCTACCGCTACTGACTGCAAATAAATAAACGTTGTTCAAATCAGAAAACATCCAGGCTAATGATTGATAACAGCGGCGAAGGCAAGCGTAGTAAAACTGCTTTTGAGGATTGGCCCTCGATAGCTCTCTCACCAGGCCTAAGCAGATCAGATTGTCGCCCAAGCCTAAATTCGGCTCTAGTACCACCACCTCATTACTAGGACGGCGAAACAGATTTTTCAGCGTTCGCTTAAAATTACTATTGTGAAAATTCATTACAATATTAGCAACTAAATAAGTTTGATATGATCATTACATCGCTGCACTTGTCGGCTAACATTAATCATTCATTTTCCATCCTCTATCCAGCACATGACTTTACCCTCGACCATCGTGATCTCCCTGAAAAGGTCGGAGACCCGTAGGGCAGCGTTCACAGTCTTGCTCGAGCAAAGTGATTTGGATTGGGAAATATTAGACGCCATTGATGGCCTTCAGTTACAGAGTACACCACCAGAATATCACGAAGAAAAAGTCATTCGCTTATTGGGCTTTCCTTTAAGCGCTTCAGAAATTGGCTGTTTTTTATCTCATCGCCTGGCTTGGGCAAGATGCGCTGAAAAAGATCGGCCCACCCTGATTTTGGAGGATGACTTTACTTTTGCCCCCCATTTTGATGAATCGCTCTCTAAGGTCATGGCAAGCTATGAAGATTGGGATATTTTGCGACTTCAAGGCATGGCTGAGACGTCCGATTCGACTTTGGTAGAGTATCCTAACTTTCGGATAGCTGAAAATCGCGGCGATCCTTTGGGCGCTGCCGCTTACATACTAAAACCTAGCGCAGCCAAAAAACTTATTCAAGCCTCCCAAGATATCTATGAGCCTTTGGATCATTTTTTAGAACACCGCCAAAAGCATGGCGTCAAAATCATTGCCATTAAACCCTACCCCGTCATTATTAAAGGTGAATCCTCAACGATTCTCGATAGGCCTGAGCGCAAGGCTATTCATGGCATCCGAAAAATACTGAGAAGCCTAGCAAGAGAGATGGATAGACTCACCAATCCCAATCCCTGGTTTCCAAAATAGTATTCAAGTTGCAAACTGGAGGTGATGAAAATGTGCATAAATGCCGCCGCTCAAACCGATTAAATTCTGATGGGTGCCCTGCTCAACAACTTTCCCTTGATCTAGAACAATAATTCGGTCTGCATGCTCAATCGTAGATAAACGATGAGCAATAATCAGTGTTGTACGGCCAACCATTAAGCGATCTAAAGCCTCCTGTACTAGCCTTTCTGATTCAGAGTCTAGGGCCGAGGTCGCTTCATCCAGGATCAAGATGGGCGCATTCTTATAAATTGCTCGAGCAATCGCTAACCGCTGACGTTGACCGCCCGATAACTGATTGGCATTATTTCCTACCAAAGTATCTATACCACTTGGCAGCTCTTTTATATAAGCGCTCAAATTTGCAGCATCCAATGCTTTGGCAACTCGATCACGATCTATCGAGCCATCGGAGCCATAGGCTACGTTGGCTGCCACTGAATCATTGAATAAAACTACATCCTGCCCGACAAAAGCCAATTGGTAACGCAAATCTGATAAATTCCAATTATCAAGATTGATGCCATCTAAAAAGATGGTGCCTTCTGTTGGAATAAAAAAACGTGGAAGCATATTCACAAGGGTTGACTTGCCGCCCCCAGAGGGGCCGACAAAAGCAATTACCTCCCCCGGATGAATCTCAAAACTCACTTGATCCAATGCATCCTTACGACCCTGAGACTGCCCATAGGAGAAAGATACTCCTTGAAAAGAAATCTGTCCCTTGGTCTGCGAAAAATGAGACGGAGACAAAATCTCTTGATCGCCACCTTCAACTGCTTGATCCAACAACTTGAAAATCATCTCAGATGCAGTAAGGCCGCGCTGCAAAGGCTGTCCCACCCCAGCTAAGCTCTTTAACGGAGAAATTATCATCATCATGGCTGTAACAAAACCAGCAAAGCCTCCAACAGTTACACCCTGCGCGCTGGACTGAATCAAAGCAATGACTAGTACCGCGGAAAGTGCAATAGCGGCAAGTAATTGTGTAATGGGCTGGTTTAAACCTCCAGTAATAGCTGCCTTAAGTTCAAATTGATTGACTGCTCTTGCTCGAGCCATAAAACGCTCCATTTCATAAGACTCGGCGCAACTTATTTTTACAACACGATGGCCAGCTGAGCTCTCCTGAACAATATTTGCGAGCTCCCCAAGCAAGGACTGTTGCTTGCGTGTGATACCTCTTAATCGCTTGTTAATGTAATTCATAACAACAGCAATCACAGGGAAAATCACCAGCACTAAAAGGGTTAAGCGCCAATTAAGATAAGCTAAATAAGCAGCCAAGCCAATCACCGTCAATAAATCCCTTGCGAAATTGATGAGCAGACCACCCATAATTGATAGGACATTATTAACCTCAAAAACAATGGCATTAATAAGGCTAGCTGCTGAATTATTTAAAAAATAGTCTGCCTTGAGATGCAATAAGCGCCAAAACATCTGCTCGCGAAAACGCAACAGCGTCTGGCTAATGACTCTCGATAGGAGGTAGTTCGACAAAAATTGCGCCAAACTACGCGTTAGAGCAAGCCCAACCAAAAAAGCGGGTATTTGCCATAATTTATCATCTAATTTTCCTGAGAAGCCATTATCCAAAAGAGTCTTCATTAGCCCAGGAATAGCAGTTTCGGCCCCAGCAACCACAACCATTGTCAATGTTGCAAAACCTAAAAGCCTAGCATTTGGTCTTAAGTAGGCCCATAAACGGGTAAGGAGTTTCTTATCTTCTGCATTCATATATAGAGAGTCAGTACAACGCTAGTCATTTCATGGAGAAGGCTGAGAAAGACTTGCCCGGATCTGGTGAGCATGAAACTCCATAGTAAGCCCTGAAAAATCAAAAAAAGTACTAGAGAGTTGAATGTATTTTTTCTGAAGGTCAAACTGCTTTAAATCAGACCAAGAGTCAATTAGCAAGATAGGCAGGTTTGAATATGCCGAAGTCCAGTCTTGCTTCAGAACGATTGGAATACATCCCAAATACTGAGCCTCCCAAAATCGATGGGTATCAATTCCATTACCTCTTGGGCACAGGCAAAAAAAGTGTTCAGCAAGATCCTGAGCATATTTCTCAAAAGAAACCCTTGCGCTGGAGGTAACACCTTCTACTTGCGCAATTTCATCCAACACATGTCCACGTTCTGGATGTGTAGTCAAACTGAAGTTAGCGTAAATTAATTTAGATTTTCGATATTGTTTGCTCGCCTGAAAAATACAACCTAACTTTTCACTTCCCCACTGCTGATTAGCAAGTCCGATAGGGATAGCCTTCAATTTTACATGACAAAAGTCCACATTTTGTGCGTACCAGTTGAGTAAGTTTGGATGGTTTAATAGGTCTAGATCTGCCATCGTCACACCATTGTCAGAATTATGGGTGATCAATACAAAAGGAGCGCGTAAGCGAGGTGCAATGAATTTTTTAAAGTACTGTAATAAATGGGTGTAAACAAAAATAACTTTTGCTTTTTTGCAGCGCTCCAGAAAGCCTTCATCAGGCTCAGCCTCACTTTTAATAGTCTTGAAGAATTTTTTCGTTTCCTTAATTGGAATCTCTAGCAAATCGACAGACTGAATATTCTCTTGACCATGAAATTGAGTAACCGATGAAGAGCTAATCGTAAGGTCGGCAAGAGCCTGAAATCGCTCCCCAGTAATTAGGGAATCAACACCAACGGGAACGCCAGTGTTGTAAGGCGAAACGCCTTGGATATCTTTCGAATGGGCATGGATACTCAAAATCTTTACATCAGAATTTCCATAAGAAATCGTCGGTCGGCGAGCGCCCTGTTCTTGAGCCCAAGAAAACTGACACTCCGACATATTTAAATCACTACTCTCATTCATAAAGAATCGAGTATCAGCCGGGTTGTTCATCCAGTGGATGCCACCGACATATTGTCCAATTGCAGCCCCGTCAAAAATCCCACCAAACTGCTCAATGCCATCACAATAACGCTTGAAATCAAGCTTGTGTGCCAGGGCATATGTCTCTGGGAGAGTTGGGAAGGGTCTTGCATTTACATTATCTAGAATACAAAACTCGCCAATGGTGAACATATCACTCTTGGCGGGATTCTGAAGAATGTACTGCGCCAGCTGATCGGCAATACTTGCATTTTTAAACCAAACGATCCCAGGTATCGCTCGGATGCGATCCAATGGTACTGAAAAATCAGAAAAGGCACGTAACTGCTCAAGTTTTTCGGTCGGATCGAAATACAAAACCACATCATTTTCGATATGGATGCAGTTTTCTAGCCCAAGCAGTCGCATTGCATCGGCAATGACAAAAAATCGCTCAGAAGCAGAAAACCAAAACCCAGCTCTAAAACCTCGATCCAAAACAGAAATCGAACGGTGCTCGACGGTTAAAGCCCCACTTGGAATATCTTCAATTGGCAAACAAATCACGCGCTCAAAATTAGCCTCTTTGGCCCGCAACCGACATTCAGAATGCAATTTTTCAATATTGCGCCTGCTAGATAGCACATAAAGTTGGCTTGCAGGCGCAATTTTTAATGTAATCACAACATTGTCAACCAGATACTCGGGTAACTGTGCATCACCACAGTGGACCATTAAGATCGAAACGGTTTGAGATGAACGACTCATGGCTAACAAAAATTCACTTTATTTTTCATTGCCTTTTTGAGATACCGGCCAGTTCTTTGACGGTAAAACTCTCGGGCCGCGAGCTTAATCAGCAGGCGCCAACTCTGATGTTCGCTCGAAAATTGCTCGACTGGCTCGTAGGTTAAATGTTTAAAACCCAACAACCTTAAGAAGGTCATCTGCAATGCATCTAATGGACCCTTAAACCCATATCGCAAATGAGTAATTTTTTCTTGCTGGTTTTGGCTAAAAATTTTATTGGACAAACCAAATAATTCCTGCTCACTAAAGAAAGCTGGCTTAAAAACATGGTGGCGTGTCATAACGCTTTTAATAATGATGGAAGAGATCCATTCTGGGTCTGTCAACGCCTGCTCTTTGGGCATGTAGGTCTGCAAAGCGTTTCGTAAAAACTTTGCCTCTGACCCAGTGCACGAAAAGAATTGAATCGTAAATGCAAGAAACTCCTCAGGCAATGGATTCAATAAATCTGCCATCGTCTGAAAGTAAGGTTGATGAAATTCAGACAAGGATCCATACAACTTGGACTCTCCATTTGAAAAGAATTTTATTTTATTTAGTAGGATCGTATCTGCATCCAACATCACGACTGATTGACTTTCGGTGGCATTTTGCAAAGCAAAAACAATTTTCAATGCTTGCTGATAGTACCAATTGAAATGATGAATTTCATGCGCATCGACCCCAAGTTCTAACGCATACTTTTCCACCAAACTGCGAAATATATCTAGCGAAATTAAACTGGACTCTGGAATGAATGTGATATTTTTATAACGATCCAAATCCTGACTAAATGTATTAATTGACGCATCTGGGCAAATGATTGAGATCTTTGGGGTGTCATAAAAGTGGTTAATAACCGGTACTGCTTGCTTCAAAGTCAAAATATTATTAGGCAAAGAGACGGAAAAAAATTGCAGATCCATTTGATTATGGCGCGTCACTTATGCTGACCGGCTGTCGTTTTGACTTAAAAAATCACCATATGCGAATTTAAGCCCTACTTCCAAACTATATTGAGCAGACCATCCCAAGCGATTCAGTCTAGCCGAATCCATCCACTTTCTAGGCGACCCATCAGGCTTGCTGGAATCAAAGCTAATCTTTCCTTGATAACCCACTTCAGCGCCAACTACTTTTGCTAACTCTGCAATAGTTACATCTGAGCCGAATCCAACATTGATGTGACTTTGCATTGGCTCCGTTTGAGCATCATATGCAGCCTTATCCAACTCCATTACAAACACGGAAGCCGAGGCCATATCATCAACATAGAGAAATTCGCGCTTGGGTGTTCCTGTACCCCAAATGACAACCTCTGGAGCATTACTTACCCTTGCTTCATGAAAGCGCCTAATGAGCGCTGGGATTACATGACTGTTTTCTGGGTGATAGTTATCGCCAGGACCATATAAGTTCGTTGGCATTACTGATCGGTAATCTACGCCATGAGAGTCACCGTATTGACGGTTATAGCTCTCACACATCTTAATGCCAGCAATTTTGGCAACGGCATATGGCTCATTGGTGGGCTCTAACTTACCAGTAAGTAACGCATCTTCTGACATGGGCTGTGCCGCTAACTTAGGGTAGATACAGCTAGAGCCTAAGAACAATAATTTTTTAACACCATTTAAAAACGCCTGATGAATGACGTTACTTTGCACCATCAAGTTGTCATAAATAAACTCTGCAGGGAAAGTATTATTCGCATGAATACCGCCCACCTTCGCAGCAGCCATATAGACTTGAGTAGGCTTTTCTTGTTCAAAAAAAGATTGGACCGCCGCCTGATTAGTCAAATCCAATTGATCATGAGTTCTAGTCACAATATTGCGAAAACCCCGAGCCTCTAAATTTCGCACAATGGCAGAGCCCACCATACCGCGATGGCCGGCTACGTAAATCTTCTGATTCATTTCTGCACCCATGCTTTAGCTTATTTATTATTTTTTAATTTTCTTTGCCAACTGCAACACTAAAGCCATGCTTACTCAATAAGGCATGTTGCTTAGCCTGGTCCAGATCGTTGGCCACCATCTCGACAATCATTTGATCTAGCGTGATCTCAGGAACCCAGCCCAGCTTTGTTTTTGCTTTAGTTGGATCGCCCAACAGAGTCTCTACTTCAGTTGGGCGATAGTAGCGTGGATCGATTTGGACTATCACATCACCCACTTTAAGTGCCGAGGCCTTGTCACCTTCAATAGATGCTACGATGGCTTTTTCATTTTCGGCAGCGCCTTCAAACTTGAGCGTAATACCCAATTGCTTGGCACTGCGGATAATAAATTCACGCACGGTAAATTGCACACCAGTGGCAATGACAAAATCTTCTGGTTTTTCTTGCTGAAGCATAAGCCACTGCATGCGGACATAATCTTTTGCATGACCCCAGTCACGCAGTGCATCGATATTACCCATGAACAAACACTTCTCTAGACCTTGAGAAATATTCGCTAGGCCGCGAGTCACTTTGCGCGTGACAAAGGTTTCTCCACGGCGCTTAGATTCATGATTAAAGAGAATGCCGTTACAGGCGTACATGCCATAGGCTTCGCGATAGTTCACCGTGATCCAGAAGGCGTACAACTTTGCTACCGCATAAGGACTTCTTGGATAAAACGGCGTAGTTTCTTTTTGGGGAATTTCTTGTACTAAACCATAAAGTTCAGAAGTCGACGCTTGGTAAAAACGGGTTTTCTTCTCTAAGCCCAAAATACGAATGGCTTCTAACATTCTTAGTGGTCCCATAGCATCAACATCGGCCGTGTACTCAGGAGATTCAAACGACACTGCAACGTGAGACTGCGCGCCCAAGTTATAAATCTCATCAGGCTGACACTCCTGAATAATACGCACTAAGTTACTGGTATCTGTCAGATCGCCGTAATGCAAAATTAAATCAGGGTGGTTGACATGAGGGTCTTGGTAAAGGTGATCAATACGCTCTGTATTAAAGGAAGAGGCGCGGCGCTTAATGCCGTGAACAATGTAGTTTTTTTCTAAAAGGAATTCGGCCAAATAAGAGCCGTCTTGTCCGGTAATACCAGTAATTAAGGCTACTTTTTGTTTATTGGTCATATCTGTTCTCTACTTATTACTTTTGATATTAAGGTTGATTTTATTAGCTGCGGCCATAGCTATCTTCAAAGCGCACAATATCGTCTTCACCTAGGTAACTACCTGACTGCACTTCAATAATTTCTAGCGGTGTTTTGCCAGGATTAGCGAGGCGATGGGTTTGCCCTTTAGGAATATAGGTACTTTGGTTTTCGCTCAAGATGATCACTTGATCGCCATTGGTAATTTCAGCAACGCCTTTAACCACAATCCAGTGCTCAGCGCGGTGATGGTGCATTTGCAATGACAGGCTTGCTCCCGGCTTGACCTGAATACGCTTGACTTTAAAGCGCTCACCTTCATCCACGCTGTCATACCAACCCCAAGGCCGCACTACTTTGCGATGCAAGCTTTTCTCTTCACGCTTTTGAGACTCTAGCTGGTTAACAATGTGTTTCACGTCTTGGCTATTTGCTCGATCAGCCACCAAGACTGCGTCAGCAGTTTCCACAATAATAAGATTTTCAACGCCTACTACGCTCACCAAACGGCTGCTGGCAAGGACTAATGAATTCTTAGAGTTGCTAATTAAGGTATCGCCACTGGTGACATTACCTGCCGAATCCTGTTTGCCCACTTGCCATACCGCATCCCAGGCGCCCAAGTCATTCCAACCGGCATCAAGCTCGACCATCTTGATTGGAAACTTGCTGCCAGGACATTTTTCAATCACGGCGTAGTCAATGGATTCGCTAGGAATGGCATTAAAGCTTTCTTTATCCGGACGCAAAAATAGCACATCACCTGCATCATCTTGGGTTTTAGCTTGATAAGATTTTTCGGTGGCAGCCAAAATATCAGGACGAAATTCTTTTAGAGCGGCTAGCCACACACTGGCTTTTAGCACGAACAT
>Ga0208507_1001875_pt1 | contig 11258 bp, 7 predicted proteins | sample CryBogCBH12Aug01_FD_184626 | JGI IMG/M metagenome (GOLD analysis project Ga0208507, IMG submission 184626) | Freshwater microbial communities from Crystal Bog, Wisconsin, USA - CBH12Aug09.1 (SPAdes) (version 2) | ecosystem: Environmental > Aquatic > Freshwater > Lake | place: Crystal Bog... | reverse complement strand
GAAGCCGGTGGAACCGGGGCGGCCGGGTGTAGCCCGTGAGCATGTTGAACAGGTTGGAGAGGTCCTCGCCGTATTCGGGACGGGCCGTCAGCAGGCCGATGTCCGAGTAGAGACGGCTGGTGCGCTCGTTGTAGTTGCCCGTGCCAAGGTGGCAGTAGCGCTTGATGACCCCGGCCTCCTGGCGCACCACGAGGCAGGCCTTGCAGTGGATCTTGTGGTTGGGCAGGCCGTACACCACATGGACGCCCGTCAGCTCGAGGCGCCGCGCCCAGGCGATGTTGGCAGCCTCGTCGAAGCGCGCCCGCAGCTCCACGATGGCGGCGACCTGCTTGCCCCGCTCGGCGGCCCGCTCCAGGGCCGCCGCCACGGGGCTGAGGGCCGTCACGCGGTAGAGAGTCATCTTGATGGCCAGGACCTTGGGATCCTCGGCCGCCTCGCGGACGAAGCGCACGACGCTGTCATCGAAACTCTGGTAGGGATGGTGCAGCAGGATGTCGTTCTTGGCGATGGCCTCGAAGATGCTGCCGCCATGATCCAGCTGAGGCGCCGGCAGCGGCGGCAGGGGGGTGTCCTTCAGCCGGGGCAGGTCCAGCTGGCCGTAGAGCTGCATCAGGTCCGAGAAGGCCGTGAGTCCCTTGGTGGGATAGAGGTCCTCCGGGCTCAGTTCCATCTCCTCGATGAGCAGCTCCAGGACCTTGGCGGAGAGCCCCTGCTCGTACTGGAGGCGCACCACCGCGCCGCGCCGGCGGTCCCGGAGGCCCTCCTCCACGGTCTTCAGCAGGTCCTCGGAAGGATCCTCCTCCACCGGCAGGTCCGAGTCGCGGGTGACCCGGATGGCATGGCAGCTCTTCACGGTGTAGCCCAGGAAGAGGCGGGACAGGTGGTGCTGGACCACGTCCTCGAGCATCACGAAGGCCTGTGTGCCCGGCGCCGAGGGCACTCGCAGGAACCGCGAGGCCTGGCCCGTGGGCACGTGGATGAAGGAGAGCTCTGAGGATGGCAGGTGGCCATCCAGCTGGTCCTCGTCCGGCTCCAGCTCCACCACCAGCACCAGGGCGCGGTTGCCCAGGCGGGGGAAGGGGTGGCCGGTGTCCACAGCCAGGGGCGTGATCAGGGGCATCAGGCTGCGCTCGAAGTAGTCGAGCAGGAAGGCGGCCTGGGCCTCGTCCAGGTTCCGGGGGTTCAGGATCTGGATGCCCTGGGCCTCCAGCTGGGGCTCGAGGATGGCGTGGAAGAGCTCGTGCTGCCGGGCCGAGTAGGCGTGGATGGTGGAGGATACCCGCTCCAGCAGCTGTCGGGGCGTCAGCCCGTCATGGCCCGGCTGGGTGATGCCCGCATCGATCTGCCGCCAGATGCCGGCCACCCGCACCATGAAGAACTCGTCCCAGTTGCTGGAGACGATGCTGAGGAACTTCACCCGCTCCAGGAGGGGCACCGTGGGATCCTCGGCCTCCTCCATGACCCGGGCGTTGAAGTCCAGCCAGCTCAGCTCGCGGTTGAGCAGTTCCTCGGGGCGGGGGATGGGATGGAACACGGCGAGCCTCTTGGCCGGATGATAACCCTCTGATGTAACAACCTGATGGTACGTCCTTTCAGGCCTCCCTCCCCAAGATCTTCCTTTGATTTCCTTGGGATTCCAGGCAGAATCGATGGTTCGGTCCTCCATCGGGAGGGCCCGACCGGTCCGCCCGGACCCATCCCAACGAGAGGGCAGCGACCGCTGCCAGGTAGGAGGAACCAAATGTCCCAGGAAGTCCTGATCGTTCCCAAGCGCGAGACCTTCGGCAAGGCCTCGATCCGCGAGCTCAAGGCCAGCGGCATGATCCCCGCCGTGGTCTACGGCCTCAACGAGCCCCCGGTCGCCATCGCCATCAGCCCCAAGGCCGTGGCCCGCGTGCTGGCCAGCGACACGGGCATGAACTCCGTGATGTTCCTCCAGCGCGAGGGCACGGACATCAAGCGCCACGTCATCATCAAGGACCTGCAGCGCGATCCCCTCACCTCCCGCCTGCGCCACGTCGACTTCATGCGCGTCGACATGACCTTGAAGGTCCGCGTGAAGGTGCCCGTGCGCCTCGTGGGCACCGCCATCGGCGTCAAGGGCCAGGGCGGCGTGCTGGACTTCGCCCACCGCGAGATCGAGCTCGAGTGCCTGCCCAGCGTGATCCCCGCCCACATCGACGTGGACATCACCAACCTGGCCGTGGGCGACAGCGTCCGCTTCGAGCAGATCAACCTCGGCCCCAACGTCCTCATCACCGGTGACGCCCACCAGGTCGTCTGCTCCATCCACGGCAAGGCCGCCGAAGAGGAGCTCGCCGCTCCCGCCGCCGCCGAGCCCGAAGTGGCCAAGAAGGGCAAGAAGGAAGACAAGAAGTAGCTCTCAGCCATCGGCTATCAGCTATCAGCAGCGGGCGCCGAAGGGCGCCCGCTCTGCATTTACTGACAGCCGACAGCTGACAGCTGATAGCTTACAAACCCATGTGGACTCTCGTACCTCTAGGCAACCCCGGACCTGAATACCAGGACACCCGCCACAACCTCGGCCGCCTCCTTCTCCAGCGCTGGATGGCGCAGCGGAACCTCACCCCGGCCCCCCGCAAGCGCTTCCCCTCGGGAACCCTCTACCCGCTGGCGCCGAACCTGCAGGCGCTGGTGCCGAGCACCTACATGAACCTCTCGGGCGAGGTCTGCGCCCAGGCCGAGGCCGCGGGCATCTACCCCCGCCGACTGGTGCTGCTCCACGACGACAAGGACCTGCCCCTGGGCACCGGGCGCTTCCGCCTGAATGGCTCCGACGGCGGCCACAACGGCCTGCGCTCCATCTTCGAGTGCCTCGGCACCCCGGACGTCGCCCGCCTGCGCCTGGGCATCGGCCCCTTCCAGCGGCCCCTGGTGGACTTCGTGCTGGAGCCCTGGACCGAGCCCGAGTGGGCGGTCATCGAGCGCCTGGATGCCCCCTTCGCCCGGTTCCTGGAGATTCTCGGGGCAGCCGAAACCCTCGACGGGATCGCCAACCTGGTCAACGGCACCCTGTTCTGGGGCGGCACCACCGACTGAGGGGGCCCGCCGGCCAGAGCTGGACTGCCGCTGGAAATCCCCCCCGCGCAGCGCGGGGTCCACTGCGAAGATGAGAGGCTGTCCTTCTCCCTCGCCCCGGAGCTCCCATGGTCTCCCCTGCCCTGCTGGTTGCCCTCATGACCCTGCCCGCCCTCGCCGCCGATCCCGCCGCCAACCTCAACCCGTTCTTCAGGGACTGGAAGACCCCTTACGGCGTGCCTCCCTTCGAGGCCATCCGCGAGGAGCACTTCCTCCCGGCGCTCCAGGAGGGCATGGCCCGCCAGAAGCGGGAAGTCGCCGCCATCACGACCTCCCCGGAGGCTCCCACCTTCCCGAACACCGTGGTCGCCCTGGACCAGACCGGCCAGTTCTCCGAGCGGGTGATGTCGGTCTTCTCGAACCTGGTGGGCGCCGAGACCACTCCCAAGCTGCAGGCCGTGAACCGGGAGGCCATGCCCCTCCTGTCCGCCCACCGGGACGACATCCAGTTCAATCCGATCCTGTTCCAGCGGGTCAAGGCCGTCTGGGAAGCCCGGACCACCCTGAAGCTGGAGCCGGACCAGGCCCGTCTCCTGGAGCGCAGCTACAAAGGCTTCGTGCGCTCAGGAGCGGCGCTGGACGCCCCGGGCCAGGCCCGGATGCGGGCCATCAACAGCGAGCTCAGCCGCCTCGGGGTGGACTTCGGCGACCGCGTCCTCAAGGCCACCAAGGCCTTCAGCCTGGTCGTGACCGACCCCAAGGACCTGGCGGGCCTGCCCGAGGGCACCCGCCTGGCCGCCGCCGGGGCCGCGAAGTCGGCCGGGCAGGCAGGGAAGTGGCTGTTCACCCTGGACGGCCCCAGCATCTGGCCCTTCCTGGAGTGCGCCCAGAACCGGGACCTGCGCCGCCGCCTTCTCACCGGCTACCTGGAGCGCTGCAACCAGGGCGGGGACACAGACACCAACGCCATCGTCAGCCGCGTGGCGGCCCTGCGGGCGGAGAAGGCCCAGCTGCTGGGCTACCGCACCTGGGCAGAATTCGTGCTTGAGGAGAACATGGCCAAGGACCCCAAGGGCGTCTACGGCCTGCTGGACCAGATCTGGAAGCCGGCGCTGGAGGTGGCCAGGCGGGAGCTCGCCGAGCTGCAGGCCATGATGGCGAAGGACCTGCCGGGCCAGAAGCTGGAGCCCTGGGACTGGCGCTACTACGCCGAGAAGGTGAAGCGGGCGAAGTACGACTTCGACGAGGAGGCCGTGAAGCCCTACTTCGCGATCGATGCCGTGCGCCGGGGCGCCTTCACCGTGGCGACGAAGCTCTACGGCCTCTCGTTCACTGAGGTGAAGGACATCCCGGTCTACCAGAAGGACGTCCGCTGCTTCGAGGTAAAGGAGGCGGACGGGCGCCACCTGGGCCTGCTCTACCTGGACTACCACCCCCGGCCCGGCAAGCGGGGCGGGGCCTGGATGAGCAGCTACCGCTCTGGCTGGCTCAAGGACGGCAAGCGGGTCGATCCCGTGGTGGTGAACGTCTGCAACTTCACGGCCCCCTCGGGTGACCGGCCGGCCCTGCTCACTTCGGAGGAGGTCCGCACCCTCTTCCACGAGTTCGGTCACGCCCTCCACGGCCTCTTCTACGCGGGCCGCTACCGGGGCACGGCCGGCACACCCCGGGACTTCGTGGAGCTGCCCAGCCAGGTCATGGAGAACTGGGCCCTGGAGCCCGAAGTGCTGCGGCTCTATGCGAAGCACTACCAGACCGGCGCGGTGATCCCGGATGGCCTGGTGGCGAAGCTGCACCGGGCTGCCACCTTCGGCCAGGGCTTCGCCACCGTCGAGTACATGGCGGCCGCCCTCCTGGACATGGACTGGCACACCCTGACCGCCACCAAGCCCGTGGACACCGCCGCCTTCGAACGGGCCTCCCTGGCCAAGTGGGGGCTCCTCACCGAGATCCCGCCCCGCTACCGCAGCCCCTACTTCAGCCACATCATGGGCGGCTACGCGGCGGGCTACTACAGCTACATCTGGAGCGCCGTGCTGGACAGCGACGCCTTCCAGGCCTTCAAGGAGAAGGGCAACCTCTTCGACCCCGCCACCGCGGCGAGGTTCCGGGCCGAGGTGCTGTCCCGGGGCGGCACGGAGGATGAGGCGCTGCTCTACCGGCGCTTCCGGGGCGCCGATCCCAAGGTGGCCCCCCTGCTGGAGAAGCGCGGGCTCAATTAGAGGCACCGCCTGAACGCGGCGGCCGCCGAAGCCCCCGGAGGGAACGCGGTCCCCGTCAGCTGAGCATCACTCCGTGGCAATGCCGCAGGGCTAGGGATTCATCAAGGCCTCATGGACTCTTGGTTAAGAGAAAAAACAGATACCTATAACCGTTCCTAGTGGCCAGGAGCAGTCTACGTCAATTTTAATAACTGATAGCAACCAGGGATTTATTAACAAATTATTACACCACGGGAAGGCGGGCGCAAATCCGAGTGGCCCCCTGCTGTTGTTCAGACTGGACCTTTCTTCACGACCAACCCCGAAGGCGCCGATGGTATTCAGAGACACCGGTTTCCGGCCCTTTTCCGCCTCCGCATGGCGACAGCGATCTCACCCCCCCGACTGGGACCCAGGTCATGCGTCAACTCTAAACACCGGGGATACCTCGGATCATCCACCTTTCAGCCTTCCCACCACTGCCTTTACTCATGCCAACCAGGACCGCCCATGCGCTCGATTGAGCTGATTGCCTTGATCTACCAGTCTGTTCAATACCTCAATTTCCTGGCGAGGCAGCTCAAGGGTCCCTGGAATCAGGTGCCCGGGTGGGACGTTCGGGTGAGAGTTGTAGCCAACGACCCCACACCCCAGGTCGAACAAGCACTCGAGCACTGTGGGATCCCGTTTGACGTCTACCGGGATCCCCATCCCCAGGACTACTACCTCAACCGGGTATACCGCTGCTTTAATTTTGCAGGGAGCAGCAGCACCGCAGACCACATCTGCTTCCTGAACTCCGACATGGCCCTGAGTCCTGGGTGGCTGGAGCGCCTGCTGGCCCACCATGACGGCACCACAATTCCCTGCTCCCGCCTCGTGGAGAGCGGCAAGATGCCCAGCGGTCTGCACGGCATCAGCAACAACTTCGGCCGCCATCCGAATGGATTCGACGAGGCAGGCTGGCTGGCCTACGCTGCCGGGGCAGCCCGACCAGAGGTCCACGCTGACGGGTTATTCATGCCGTGCGTCTTCTCCCGAGACCGCTTCGTCGAATCTGGAATGTACCCCGAGGGCAACATCTACGAGGACGGCGTAGGGACCCGGGGTCAGTTCGTGAAATCGGGTGACGCCTATTATTTCGAGGACGTGCTTGGCGCCCGCTTCGGGATGCGACACGTCACGGTCTTCGATTCCCTTGTCTACCACATCCAGGAGGGGGAGATGGACGAACCGCCGCCTGCAGGCCAGAGGGACGGCTTCCTCCTTGAGCCCGACTGGTCTAGAAAGTACTGGGCAGAGGCTGTATTGGCGTACTTCAGGGCTTTCAAGGCAGGGGAACCGGTTCTCCTTATCTTGGCCTGGCCTCCGGAAACCAACGGAGGTGTACCTGTTCAACTCGTCCAAGAGTCCCTGGGCCGGATCGCTGCTTCCGCTGGACTGGAGGACTTCCCGGATGTGGTCCTGCTCACAGACCCGGAGGAAACGCTCCAGACCCTGGAGTACTGCGCCTCCATTCAGCGAATTCCCCCTCCAGAGCAAGGAACGGACAGCCTCCTGGGACCCATGGGTCGGCGCCTAGCCCAGACGCTATACCGCGCCGGTCCCACCGAAACTCTGGAGCACACCGAATTCCTCGTCCAACTGGTTAAGCTGTGCCGCTTCCGATCCTATCTCGAGCTTGGGATCTACCAAGGGGAGACTCTGCACGCTATCGCCCCCCTCGTCGAACACCACGTCGGCGTTGATGTCGTGAATAAGTTGAAGTTTAAGGGCCTCAATTTCTTCCTGGGGAGCACCGCCGATTTCTTCGCCCAGAACACCCACACCTTCGACTGCATCTTCATTGATGCGGACCATCGTTACCAGGCCGTTGCCCTCGACCTGGAACTTGCCTTGGGTTGCCTGAACCGCGGAGGAGTGATCCTCCTTCACGACACCAACCCTGTCTCCAGGCATCTTCTCGACGATGGATACTGCTCCAACGCATGCAAGATCGTCGAGGACTTGGCGCAGCGCCCGGAGCTGAATTTTGTCAGCCTTCCGATGCTGGATCCCGGGATCACTCTGATCACCCGGGCTGGTGAGGAACGCTGCAGGAGGTTCCTGTGAACATCGCCCTGGTAAACGACATCCTGGGTGGCTGCCTGGGAGAGCGGAAGGTCTTCTGGAACCATCTCCTGGATGCGTTCCCTGGTATGGAAGGCGTGGAGTGGTCAAAGGTCGGGTGCGCCAGTTTTGAAGAGAAGGCCCGCCGCTTCATTGACAAGGTATTCGATGGGCAGCCAGCCCTGGTGGTCCAGAACGCCACCTTCCTAAGCCGGGTAGCTCCTGACCTGCCCACCATCGCCTTTCTCCAGGACAATCTCAGAGCCATGGGACGCCGGGACCCCCGTCAGGAGAACCTGCTGGCAGACGCGACCCTGGTGGTGGCCAACTCGGAATTGACAGCCGCCTCCTACCCCGAATTTCATTGTCGGGTCATACCCATTGGTGTTGACGAGTCACTCTTCCGCCCCCTGGGCGATCGCCCGGTCTGGCGCGCCCGCCATGGCATCCCCCTCGGCGTCCCTGTTGGGATTTTTGTCGGGGCTTTCAATGACGTAAAGGGATGGCCCCAGATCCAGTCGGTGATCCAGGATCACCCTGGTATCTATTTCATCCTCGTCACCAAACACGAAGAAAATTTCTCCTCCCCGAACGCCCGCACCTTCCAGAAGGTCGACCAGCAGACCCTGGTCGAACTCCATGCCTGTGCTGACTTTTTCATCCTGGGATCTCCCGTCGAGACCCAGTGCCTGGCGGCCCTGGAAGCCAGCTTCTGTGGCCTGCCGGTAGTCATGAACAACACCGGGATCTATATGGACTTCCCGGATCGCGAGGCCCTCGGCTTCTTTGGCCTACCTTTCCAGGAGGCTATTCCCAAGGTCCTGGCCGCAACCTGGAACACCCGGTCGGTCATTCTCCAGAAGGGCCTTTCCGTGGCCGACATGGTGGCCAAATGGCGGGTCCTTTTCCAGGAGGTCGAGGCCTCCAACCCGATTCTCCAGCCGTGTCCGATGATCTCCACCTATGCGACGCCACAGGGAGGACGGGATGGCGTAGCGCTGAGCGTCCTCGTCTGCACCCTTCCCAACCGAGTCGTGGGCTGCCTTCCCCGCCTTCTGGCCGAGATCCATCGACAGACGGCAGACCGAAAGGACGTGGAAGTCCTGGTGCTCTACGACAACTGGAAACGGACAGTGGGCAGGAAACGGGATGACCTCATTCAGATGGCCACCGGACGCTTCCTTACCTTTATCGATGACGATGACACCATCGCTCCGGATTATTTCGAGGAGATCCTGGGGGCCATCGACACCTACGAGACCTCCAACGAGCCCCTGGACTGTATTGTGTTCGACACCCATTTCCGTAAGCTTGACCATGGGGCCGTGGTTGATGAGTACAACTGTCAGTACGGCATCGAACTTGACTACGTAAAGGACGAGCGCGGCTGGTTCGGCAAGCCGGCGCATACCATGGTCTGGCGCAGCGCCATAGCCAAGAGGCACCGGTTCAGCGACCTACCCTGGGGGGAGGATGTCGACTGGGTCAAGCGGGCCTGCCTCGACATACGCGACCAACACCGAATCCCAAAAGCGCTATATCACTACGATTGGAACCTCCAGGGGACCGAGAGCAGCCTCCACAACTGGAATCGCCTGAACACAAAGCCACCGGTGCAATATAAAGCCTCCGCACCTATCCACCCCCCGGGTTCCACCCATAGGACCCCGGAAGGTCCCGGGCGAAGGGAGGCGCTGCTGGTCTCGATCCAGACATGGGGAAAGCGCACGAGGGAGTTGCTCCAGGCCTACCTCTCGACCTTTGCCGCCTCTGAATCGGTAAGCCTGCTTCTTCTCGCCGGGAGCAGCCAGGAAGCCGAGGCCGCCCGGGCACTTTGCAGAGAACTGTTGGCAGGGTCCAAGGCTCCCAACCCGGACCTCCGTGTTTTGCAAGGGACCTCAGGGCTTCTCCAGGAGACCAAGTCCTTCAGCCGCCTGCATGTTCTGCACCCATCTGGCCTGGACCCGTCCCGGGGATCCCATGTGCAGCGGCTCTGCACAGCCTTGCTCAATCAGTAGGCTGCTCTGGGCCGGGGCGATCAACTTGGTCTCCTTCACCACTTCAACGTCTCCGCAGTGGGCCAGGAGCGGACAGGCCACTGTCTCCGAGGCGAGCACGTCCAGGGCATTACTTTGTCTTGATCTGCAAGCCTTTCCGCGCGAAACTGCTCCTTCGCGTCCTCCGCTGGAGGGCTCTTCCTTGCTCCCGGAATCCAATGGGGGCTTCACATCCACAAGGAGGACAGATGCGTCACTACGAGACCATCTTCATCGCCTCCCCCACGCTGACGGACGAGCAATCGGATGAGCTCGTCAAGCAGTACGAGGGGATCATTGCCGAGCAGGGTGGCGAGCTGCTCAAGACCGACAAGTGGGGCCGCAAGAAGCTGGCCTACGAAGTCCAGAAGTTCAGCGAGGGCTACTACACCCTGTTCGAGATGAACGCGGGCCCCACCCTCATCGCCGAACTCGAGCGCCGCTTCCGCAACAACGACGCGGTCATCAAGTACATGAGCGTCCGCCTGGACGAGGCCGAGAAGTCCGCCGGCCGCACCAAGCAGCGCATCGAGCGCGAGGCCAAGCGCAAGGCCCAGGCCGGGATCAAGGAACGTTCCGCTGAAGAGGTGATGGGATGAAGCGCCGCGCCGATGCCAAGAAGGGCAAGCCCAAGAAGAAGAAGGCTTTTGGGGGACGACGCGCCAAGTTCTGCAAGTTCTGCGTCGAGAAGTCCCTCATGATCGACTACAAGGACGTGAAGACCCTCCAGGCCTTCACCCCCGAGCGCGGCAAGGTGCTGCCCCGCCGCACCAGCGGTGTCTGCGCCATCCACCAGCGCGAGCTCGTGGAAGCCATCAAGCGCGCCCGCAACATCGCGCTGCTGCCTTTCGCCACGGACTAGTCTTCCGCTCGCACTTCCCGAAAAGCCGCCTCCGGGCGGCTTTTTTGTATTCAGGCAGAACGACAGACCCCTCGGAAGCGGTCAACTCTGACTTTCGACCGTTTGATTGTCATAAAAATGTCACAAAATCTAATATAACAACCTTTAGTAGACATTGATGACCTATTCCTGTTCTATTAGTCGGAGCCCCTGGCCCTTCCTGAAAACGCAGGGGAGGACGGTGTTGATCCCGGATCAACGGAGACCGCCCTTCAGCCCTGCCCAGTGTGCCCCGCCCTCACCCCCAACCTGCGAGAGAACCATGCGCCCACACGCCACCCTCCCCGCCCTGCTCTCCGGCCTCGCCCTCGTGATGGCGTCCGCCGGCCTCCACGCCGATGATCCCGCACCGAAGAAGGCAGAGACAGCGCCGAAGAAGGCCGCCGAGAAGTCCCCCAAGCCCAAGCGCGAGGACATCCCCTCGGCGGTGGTGGTCGTCTCCGCCACGCGCACCGAGCGGGTGGAGAAGGAGACCACCACCACCGTGACCGTAACCACGGACAAGGAGATCGAGCGCCAGCTGGTGACGAACATCATCGATCTCACCCGCTTCGAGCCAGGGGTGGAAGTCGGCAACGACCCGGACCGCAAGGGGGCCTCCAGCTTCAGCATCCGCGGCATCGGCGGCAACCGCGTCCTGATCCTGGTGGACGGGGTCAACCTGCCGGACGGCGCCGAGGCCTCACGGGGCCTGAGCCGCGACTTCGTGGACCTGGACTCCCTGAAGCGGGTTGAGATCCTGCGCGGCTCCGGCTCCGCCCTCTACGGCAGCGACGCCCTCGCGGGCGTGGTGACCTACACGACCCTGGACCCCTCGGACCTCCTGGGCGAGAAGAGCAGCTTCGCCGGCCGCCTCAAGACGGGCTACGCCAGCGTCAACAACCAGAAGTCCGCCACCGCGACGGTGGCCGGCCGCGATGGAGCCTGGGAGGGCATCCTCGTCGCCACGCGCCGGGAAGGGAACGAGACCAC
>Ga0208507_1001873_pt1 | contig 11260 bp, 11 predicted proteins | sample CryBogCBH12Aug01_FD_184626 | JGI IMG/M metagenome (GOLD analysis project Ga0208507, IMG submission 184626) | Freshwater microbial communities from Crystal Bog, Wisconsin, USA - CBH12Aug09.1 (SPAdes) (version 2) | ecosystem: Environmental > Aquatic > Freshwater > Lake | place: Crystal Bog... | reverse complement strand
TTTACATGCTGGTTGGGCTTATCAAAGCCGATGCTGGGGAAATAACATTGGACTCAAAGGTCATTACCCATGACCCCATGCATATTCGCGCCGCACAAGGTATTGGTTATTTGCCGCAAGAACCGTCCATTTTTCGGAAACTGACAGTGGCGGACAATCTGCGGGCGGTGTTGCAAATCAGGAAAGGCCTGTCAGCAAAGCAGATAGAGGCCACCATTATCACCTTACTGGAAGAATTTAACATTCCCCATCTACAAAGCCACAGTGCCATGAGCCTGTCCGGTGGGGAGCGTAGGCGCTTGGAAATAGCCCGGGCCTTGGCTAGCGATCCGCTGTTTATATTGCTGGACGAACCCTTTGCAGGTGTTGACCCTATTTCCGTGGAAGACATAAAAAAAATTATCGAACATTTAAAGAACCGGGGTATCGGTGTGTTGATCACTGAACATAATGTTCGGGAAACACTGGGCATTTGCGATCGAGCTTACATCCTCAGTGACGGAAAAGTTATTGCCGAAGGCAGCACAGAAAGCATAGTGACCAATGACGAAGTGCGCAAAGTGTATTTGGGCAATAACTTTAGACTCTAACAAAACCCTATCAGATAGATTGCCATGAAACAGTCATTACATCTTCGCCAAGGCCTGAATTTGACGATGACACCGCAATTGCAGCAAGCCATCAAATTGCTGCAAATGTCCACGCTCGACTTGCAACAAGAAATCCAGCAGGCATTGGAAACCAATATGATGCTGGAAATCAACGAGGAGGAAGGCGTGGCGCAGCTCGCGGACAGCCTGCCCGACACCCCGCCGGAGAAAAAAAGCGACCACGAAGACACCGTCACCAGTGAAGGCTCACAAACTGACATACCCGATGATTTGCCGGTCGACACCTCTTGGGAAGACATCTATGACACGGTCATGGAAGCGGGCGGCAACAATGCCGAAGCGGTGGAATTTGAATCCCAGCATAGCCAAGCGACCAGCCTGATAGGCCATTTGATGTGGCAACTGGAGCTGACCCCTTTTTCAGAACGTGACCATGCCATTGCCACAGCGATCATTGATTCGGTCAATAACGATGGCTATTTGTCCTTTCCCCCCGAAGACATCCACCAAGGCTTGTTGAACCAGCTAACTGATTTGGAACTGGATGAGGTTATGGCGGTGCTGCACCGTATCCAGCATTTCGACCCCGTGGGTGTGTGCGCCCAAGACTTAAGCGATTGTTTGCGCCTACAGCTCGAACAACTGCCTGAAACCACCCCCTGCCGTTCCGAAGCCCTGCAAGTGGTCAGCCATTACCTGGACTTGCTGGCGACCCAAGAACAAGCCAAGCTCATGCGTAGGCTAGGGCTTAGCGAACGCCAGCTTGATGCCGTCGTGGCGCTGATCCGCACTTTAGACCCCAAGCCAGGCTTAAGCATCCAAGCGGCTGATTCCGAGTATGTGGTGCCCGATGTTTATGTCACCAAACACAATGGCAAATGGCAAGTCAACCTCAACCCCGACATTGCCCCTAAGTTGCGCATCAACCCGTACTATTCCGCCATGATCAAACGTGCCGACAATAGCCGTGACAATGCCTGCATGAAAGACCATCTGCAAGAAGCCCGCTGGTTCATCAAAAGCCTGCACAGCCGTAACGAAACCTTATTGCTGGTGGCCAAGTCCATTGTTGAAAAGCAAACCGGCTTCTTGGAACATGGTTCGATTGCCATGAAACCCATGGTGCTGCGCGATATTGCCGAAGAATTGGAACTGCATGAATCGACCATTTCCAGGGTGACCACGCAAAAATACATGCACACACCCAATGGCATTGTCGAGTTCAAATATTTTTTCTCCAGCCATGTGTCCACACAAGGTGGCGGCGAATGTTCATCAACCGCCATCCGCGCCCTCATTAAAGAGCTTATCGGCAACGAAGATATCGCAAAGCCGTTGAGTGATAGTAAAATAGCCGAGTTTCTGAAAGAAAAGGGCATCAACGTCGCCCGCAGAACGATTGCCAAGTATCGTGAAGCGATGCTTATTTCACCCTCAAGCCAAAGAAAAAGAATTCTTTAGCAATAACCATCCAAAAATAAAAAAGGAGCTTAACCCATGCATGTAATCGTAACAGGACATCACCTAGACGTCACCGAATCCTTAAAAGCGCATGTCGATGCCAAATTTGAAAAACTGGCCCGCCATTTCGACAATGTCACCGATGTCCACGTTATTTTAACGGTTGAAAAGCTGGTGCAAAAAGCCGAAGCCACCCTGCTGGTCAGCGGTGCCAAGTTGTTTGCTGAAGACAGCCAAGAAGATATGTATGTTGCCATTGACAATATGGTCGATAAACTGGACAGACAAATCACCAAACACAAAGAAAAAACAGGCCACCACCGTTAAGGGTACAGGGCGGCGCCATTGGGCAATAGCCGCCCGTTTGCCATGAAACTACTCATAGTCAGTGCATTATCAGGGGCAGGCAAAAGCATCGCCCTGGACACCTTGGAAGATTGTGGTTATTACTGCATTGACAATCTTCCCGTTGCCCTATTGGAAGATTTTATCAGTAAAGTCATGTTGTTTGACGGCAACAAATACGCCAAAACCGCAGTTGGCATTGATGCCAGAAACCAAAACGAAAGCTTGGCCAATTTTTCTGACACCCTCAGCCTGATACGCGCACAGGGCATTGATTGCCAAGTCATCTTTATGCAGGCTGAAGAAGCCACACTGCTAAAGCGTTATAGCGAAACCCGCCGCCGCCATCCCCTCACCGATTACAATATCCCGCTCAAAGAAGCTTTGCTGATTGAAAGGGAAATGCTGGCGGCCATTGCCCGTCATGCCAATGTGGTGATTGACACCAGCCTGACCCAACAGCACCAATTGCGTGAACTCATCAAAGAACAGGTGATCGAGCAAGATTACCGCCATATTTCTTTGCAATTCCAGTCTTTTGGCTTTAAGCACGGGTTGCCGCTAGATGCCGATTTCGTGTTTGACGCACGCTGCTTGCCCAACCCCTACTGGATACCCGAATTACGCGCCATGACCGGCAAAGATGCGGCGGTGATCGAGTTTTTGCAGGGCGAACGCTACGCCAATGAATTGTTTGAAGACATCCAAGCGTTTATCGAAAAATGGATGCCCCGCTTTGAAAAAGAAGGCCGGAGTTATCTGACCATTGCCGTGGGCTGTACCGGCGGGCAACACCGTTCCGTGTTTTTGGTCGATGCCTTAGCCAAGCGCTTCAACAGCCCCGCGCTTAACGTTATTGTCCGCCACCGCGAACTGCACTAGCCGCTTAACAGGCGTGACCTAACAGGAAATGAGGCCAAGCAATGCACACCATTGCCCGGCCGTTTTATGGCAATTTATTTCAGGCACTTATTTTAAAAACAAAGTCTCAATCCGCCCCTTAAGCTCCACGTCCAATTTGTCTTCCTTGGCCAGCCAGCCAATGGCCCGTTGTATGTCATTCTTGCTCAAGCCAGTTTCAGTAGTGATTTTTGTCACACTGGAAGGGCCGTTAGTATCCAGAAATTGCCAGACCTTTCCAGCAGCATCGCCGATTTCACTAAGCATATCATTCACCTTTTATTTATAAATGGGGGGGAAAATTACAACTATTTAGGTTGATAATCAGGCAATATGATATTCAATTCCAAGGTTTCCTGATTTTCATCCTGTTCAAAATTGACCGAAATGGCATCCAGGTCAACATTAACGTATTTACGGATGACTGCAAGCAATTCTATTTGCAATTGTGGCAAATAAGAAGGCTGGTTACGGGAAGTCCGTTCGTGCGCCACCAAAATTTGCAGCCGCTCTTTTGCCAAAGCAGCCGAATGGGGCTTATTGATTTTAAAATAGTCCAGTAAGCCCATCACCGGCCCCCGAACAGTTTTCCAAGGAGTCCTTTCTTTTCATCAATAAAGCGGTGTGGGCATTCTTCACCCAAATAACGGGCCACAACATCCATATAGGCCTGGCCCGCATCACTTTTTTCGTCCAGTATCACCGGCAAGCCAGAATTGGAAGCATTCAGCACTGATTTGGATTCTGGGATCACCCCCAACAAATGCAAGGACAATATCTCCTGCACATCATCAACGCTCAACATTTCCTTCAATTTGACCCGTTCCGGCGAATAGCGCGTCAACAGCAAATATTCCTTGATCGGCTCTTGGTTAGTCTCCGCCCGACGCGATTTGCTGGACAAAATGCCCAGCATCCGGTCAGAGTCACGGACAGAAGACACTTCCGGATTAGTCACCACAAAAGCATCATCGGCATAATACATGGCCAATTGCGCACCCTTTTCAATACCGGCCGGTGAATCACAAATGATATATTGAAAATCCTTGGCCAATTCCTCCAGCACCTTACCAACACCTTCTTGGCTCAGGGCATCCTTATCGCGGGTTTGCGAAGCCGGGAGGATATACAGCTGATTGCAGTTCTTATCACGTATCAAGGCTTGGTTCAGCGATGCTTCGCCATTAATGACATTGATAAAATCATAGATCACGCGGCGCTCGCAACCCATAATCAAATCCAGATTACGCAGCCCCACATCAAAATCAATGACCGCAGTCTTATGGCCTTTTTTAGCAAGCCCCATAGCAATGGCAGCACTGGTGGTCGTTTTGCCCACGCCACCTTTACCCGATGTTACAACAATGATTCTTGCCACAAAAATTTCCTCCAGCGTAGCGATAACGGCTTAAATGTCTTTAATAATAAGGGATTGTTCTTGCAAATATATTTGCACCGGCTTGCCTTTAGGTGCGGAAAAGTTGCTGCTGACCTGATAATTACCGGCGATGGAAATAAGCTCCGCCTGCAAGTCAGAACAAAAAATACGTGCATCGGTATTATTTGGCACACCGGCCAAGGCCCGCCCCCTGAGCGTGCTATAAATATGGATATTGCCCTCAGCAATCACTTCGGCACCGGCGCTGACCGGCGCCAAAACAATCAAGTCCCCCTCCGCGTAAATGCGCTGGCCGGAACGGACTGGCAAGGTCAACAGCTTGACCGCAGGGCTGGGAGCAGGGGCGGCTTGTGGTGGGGCTGCCTTGGTTTTTGCCGGTTCAGCCGCCACCGGATGATGGGTTGAATAATTAGGGATAGCCAGTTTCAGGGCCAAGGCATTTTGTTCTTCATTACCGCCACGTATACCGATAGGAAACATGCCCACATCGCGGACAAGACGGCAAAGTTTTTTAAGGTCAATAGGCAAACGCCTATTGTTCAAGGCCTGAACATCCAACACCACCGGGGAATGGGTAAAAAAGTCAGGCGCTTTTTCCACGGTTTGCAGAAGCTGTTGCCCGATGGCTTCCAAATTATTGGAAGCCAGCAACAGCGTGGGTACGGAAAAAGTACTGGTTTTAATTTCTAGCGCAGGTGCGCCTTGTAGTTGTCGGGGATCCGTTGACATCCTGTTGCGTCTGTTTAGCGAGAAGTTATGTCGATTCTAACATTGCTAAAGAAAAAATGCATTTTTCCAAGTGGTATTAGCGAGATTAGTAGTATTAATGGCTGGCATCACCTAAACAATTAACCGCAATCTTGTGGTTTGCCGTATGACCCCATACTTGCTTAGGGCGGATTTGCTTTTAGGCAATCCGCCATCAACAAAGCCACTAACTGATATTGCTCAGCCAACATGCTGCGTAACATCAATTATGATGCCCTTGCCCCACAAAACCCACCTAAAAAGCACTCTTTTGCAACAAGCCACTAGACATTTGCCAAGCTAGGTTATTTAATGGTGGCTAACGCCACGTTTTGGCCTGTCACTAGTTATAAGGAACGCTTCATGAGTACCGCTTGGGAAACCGTTATTGGCCTGGAAATCCACACCCAATTGGCCACCCGATCTAAAATCTTTTCCGGTGCCGCCACCGCTTATGGCGCAGAACCCAACAGCCAAGCTTGTGCGGTCGATTTGGGCTTGCCCGGGGTGTTGCCAGTGCTGAATGCCGAGGCGGTGCGTATGGCGGTGCTGTTTGGTTTGGCGATTGATGCCGACATTGCCCCCGCTTCGGTGTTTGCCAGAAAAAATTATTTTTACCCAGACTTGCCCAAAGGTTATCAAATCAGCCAGATGGATTTTCCTATCGTCGGCAAAGGCCATTTGGATATAGAAGTGGAGGGGGTCACTAAGCGCATTGGCGTCACCCGCGCCCATTTGGAAGAAGATGCCGGCAAGTCCTTGCATGAAAATTTTCATGGTCTCAGCGGTATTGATTTAAACCGTGCCGGTACGCCGTTGCTGGAAATAGTGTCCGAACCGGATATGCGCTCCGCCAAGGAAGCGGTGGCCTACATGCGTAAATTGCATGAATTGGTGCAATATTTGGGCATTTGTGACGGCAACATGCAAGAAGGCTCGTTCCGTTGCGATGCCAACGTGTCAGTGCGTCCAATGGGGCAAACGGAGTACGGTACGCGCGTGGAGATTAAAAACATCAATTCCTTCAAGTTTGTGGAAAAAGCCATCAATCATGAAGTGGAACGGCATATTGAGGTGATCGAAAACGGCGGCAGAATTGTGCAGGAAACCCGCCTGTACGATGCCAATAAAGACGAAACCCGCGCTATGCGCAGCAAAGAAGAAGCCAACGATTACCGTTATTTTCCTGACCCCGATTTGTTGCCGGTCGAAATCAGCGAAGCCTTCAAGGCGCAAGTAAAGGCCACCCTACCGGAATTGCCGGATGCCAAAAAACAGCGTTTCAAAACCGACTATGCCTTGGATGACGAAGCTGCGGCTATCCTGACCTCCTCACGCGCCAGCGCCGACTATTTTGAGGCCTTGGTGCAAGTCTCGGCGTGTGAGGCAAAATTATGTGCCAATTGGGTTGTCGGTGACTTGTCCGCCGCGCTCAATAAAGCAGATTTGGACATCAGCCAATCCCCCGTGGACAGCACGCGCTTGGCGGGCTTGCTTAAGCGCATTGCCGATGGCACCATTTCGGGTAAGATAGCCAAACAGGTGTTTGAGGGCCTGTGGCAAACCTCGGCAACCGCAGATGATATTATCGAAGCCAAAGGTCTGAAACAAATCAGTGATAGTGGTGCGATTGCCGCCATTGTCGATAAAATTATCGCCGACAATCCTAGCCAAGCGGAACAATACCGTAGCGGCAAAGAAAAGATGTTTGCTTTTTTTGTTGGTCAGGTGATGAAGGCCATGCAGGGCAAAGCCAATCCGGCGGAGGTGAACGCCATGCTTAAAGAAAAGCTTAAGTGACAAGCAAAGCCGGGGCGCTTTCAGGCCAGTGTGCTTGAAAGCGCCCCGCGTTTGGGCAGACTGGCGCTAGGCCGTTAATTTTTGATGGTTTTATAACTTTCTTCGCTTTCTTGCATGACTTTGTTGCCTTCTTCAATCATACGGTTGCCCTCATCAATTTTCATTTGGCCATCGCGCACCATATTATTGCCCCGTTCAACCAGCATTTTTCCGCTTTTCCAGCGATTGCCCAACTGAGCCGTTATTTGGCTGTCACGGAGCATTTGGTCATCTGAAATGATCCTTTCAGGTGCGGCGGCGACAGGGGCGGGCGCTTCGGAGGCGCATGCGCCCAACAGTAAAGGCAATACGAATAGGGGTAAGGCTTTGGTTAGCTTTAACAGTTGCATAGTGGTTATTTCCTAAGGAATAAATGAAAAACAGGGTAGATTTTACAAAACGCCCGGCTGCTTGCAATGGTTTTTTTAAACAGTATATCTTTTGGTGGCTGGTTTTGCGCCACCCTAGCAGCACAGGCTAAAATTTAGGCCAATACCGCCTTGCGTACCTGTACACACAGCGCAGATTTGACACACACTCATCATATAAAGAGCAAGCTATGACGCTATTCAAACAAGACAAAGAACCGGCAGACCAACCGCACGGACACTTAACCCAAGAACAATACCATATTTGCGTGTTGAAAGGCACCGAGCCACCGTTTAGCGGTAAATACACCGATTGTAAGACGGAAGGCGTGTACCACTGTGTTTGTTGTGCCAGCCCCTTGTTCAGCTCGGATGCCAAATATGATTCAGGTTCCGGTTGGCCCAGTTTTTTTAACGTGGTTTCTCCAGATAGCGTGGCGGAGCATAGGGACAGCAGTTATGGGATGCGCCGGACGGAGATCACCTGCAAACAATGCGGTGCCCATTTGGGGCATGTTTTTCCTGACGGCCCCGAGCCTACAGGGTTGCGTTATTGTATCAATTCTTTGGCGTTGGAGTTAAAAGTAAAATGACTGTAGCCATACAACAAGCCCAACAATTGCTGGATTTTATCGATGCCAGCCCCAGCCCCAGCCATGCCGTGCAGGTGATGGTGTCCAAGCTGGCGGCATTCGGTTTCACTGGCTTGGATGAAAAAGCCGCTTGGCAATTGCCCGTGGGCGGGCGTTTCTATGTGGTGCGTGATGATTCTTCGCTGATTGCCTTTGTGGTGGGCCAACAGGGTCTTGCCGAAACAGGCTTTAAAATCATTGGCGCCCATACCGACTCACCTGGCCTGCGGGTCAAGCCGAACGTGTCGGTGCTGTGCGACGGCTATGTGCGGTTGGGGGTGGAAGTGTATGGTAGCCCCATTTTAGCGACCTTTACCGACCGCGATTTAGGCTTGGCAGGCCGTATCAGTTATCAGGACGGGCAGGGCGGTGTTGCCAGTGTACTGCTTGATTTTAAACGCCCGTTATTGCGCCTGCCCAACTTGGCCATCCATCTTAACCGCGGTGTTAATGATGACGGCCTGAAGATACATAAGCAGCTAGAATTGCCCTTGTTGCTGTCTAGGGCCATCAGCGGGCAATTGCCGCATGATTACTTTATAGGGCTATTGTCGCAACAATCCGGCATTGCCAAGGAAGCCATCTTGTCTTGGGAGCTGAATGCTTACGACACCCAGAAAGGGGCGCTGTGGGGGGCGGATAATGAGTTTTACAGTAACAGCCAGCTCGACAACTTGGCTTCTTGTGACGCAGCCTTACAAGCCTTATTGGATGAGGCTGTGCTGCAAGCCGACAGCACCTTGGTGGCTGCCTTTTTTGACCATGAAGAAATCGGCAGCGAAAGCAAAAAAGGCGCGGACGGCAGTTTTCTGCCCGATGTATTGCAGCGTATCGCCTATGCCACCGGCACCGGACACGAAGATTTTGCCCGGGCACTAGCCAACAGCTTTTTAATCAGCGCCGACATGGCCCACGCTTACCAACCTAATTTCCCCAATGCCTATGAACCCGACCACAAAATTTTGGTCAATGGCGGGCCGGTCATCAAAATAAATGCCAGCCAGCGCTACAGCACCGAAAGTGTGTCAGAAGCCCAATTTGCCCGCTGGTGCCAATTGGAAGGTGTACCCTACCAAAAATACTCGCACCGCTGTGATTTGCCTTGTGGCACCACCATAGGCCCAATCACATCAGCCAAGCTAGGCATCAGGACGGTTGATATCGGCAATCCCTTGTGGGCCATGCACAGTATCCGTGAAAGTGCCGGTGTGCTGGACCACCATTATTTGATTAAAGTGTTGAAGCGTTTTTTTAAGGCGTAGACTGGGTTTTCTTGTCATGGACACCATCAGCCTACGCGGCGCTAGAACCCATAACCTGAAAAATATCGACCTTGATTTGCCGAGGGATAAACTTATAGTCATTACCGGTTTGTCCGGTTCAGGCAAATCCTCGTTGGCGTTCGACACGCTCTATGCGGAAGGGCAGCGCCGCTATGTGGAATCGTTGTCCGCCTATGCCAGGCAATTTTTGTCGCTGATGGAAAAACCCGATGTTGATCACATCGAAGGTTTGTCGCCCGCTATTGCCATTGAGCAAAAATCAACATCACATAATCCGCGCTCTACCGTCGGCACCATCACCGAAATTTATGATTATTTACGGCTACTTTATGCCCGTGCCGGTACGCCACGCTGCCCTAAACATAAAATATCACTGGAAGCACAAACCATAAGCCAGATGGTGGACTTGGTCTTGGCACAACCGGAAGGCCAACGCTGGATGTTGCTCGCGCCCGTTATCAATGCCCGCAAGGGGGAGCATGTCCAAGTGCTTGATGACCTGCGTAGCCAAGGCTTTATCCGTGCCCGAATTGACGGTGAAGTCTATGATTTGGATGAAGCCCCGCCACTGGATTTAAAAAAGAAACATACCTTAGAAGCCATTGTAGACCGTTTTAAAATCCGTACCGACCTGGCGCTGCGTTTGGCAGAATCGTTTGAGACGGCCTTGCGCGTCGCCGATGGCCTCGCCATTGCCGTCTGCTTGGAAGACAACCGGCAATTGTTGTTTTCTGAACGCTATGCCTGCCCGCATTGTGGCTATAGCCTCAGCGAACTGGAACCGCGCATCTTTTCGTTCAACAACCCGAAGGGGGCTTGCGGCAGTTGTGATGGGCTGGGTGTGCGCCAACATTTTGACCCTGATTTGATTATCCATAATACCGACCTTAGCTTGGCAAACGGGGCAATCCGTGGCTGGGACAAGCGTAATGTCTATTATTATCAACTCATCGCTTCATTAGCGAAACACTATGGGTTTGATCTGGAAACCCCGTTCAACCAACTGTCCGAAGCGCATCAGGCCATTATCCTATACGGCAGTGGTGACGAACCCATCGAATTTAATTTTTTTAATGGCAACGACGGGGGCAGAAAAAAAAGCTATCCGTTTGAAGGCATTGTTGCCAATATGGAACGCCGCTATCATGAAACCGACTCGCCATCGGTGCGTGAAGAGCTGGCCAAATACTTGTCACAGAAAATTTGTACTGACTGTCAGGGCGCAAGGCTGAATATTGCCGCCAGAAATGTATTCATAGACAACCAACCCATCCAGCAGATCACCCGTTTACCCATCCGCAAAGCCTTGGGTTTTTTCCAAACTTTACAATTGACTGGACAACGCGGTGAAATATCCGTAAAAATCATCAAAGAAATTCAGGCCCGTTTGGAATTCTTGGTTAACGTGGGCTTGGATTACCTCACCCTAGATCGCAGTGCCGATACCTTGTCGGGCGGCGAAGCGCAGCGTATCCGCTTGGCTAGCCAAATTGGTGCAGGTTTGGTGGGAGTCATGTATGTGCTTGACGAGCCCTCCATTGGCCTGCACCAGCGTGACAACCAGCGCTTGCTCAATACATTGTTCCATTTGCGTGATTTGGGCAATACGGTCATTGTGGTCGAACACGATGAAGATGCCATCCGTGCCGCCGACCATATTGTAGACATTGGCCCC
>Ga0208507_1001872_pt1 | contig 11263 bp, 11 predicted proteins | sample CryBogCBH12Aug01_FD_184626 | JGI IMG/M metagenome (GOLD analysis project Ga0208507, IMG submission 184626) | Freshwater microbial communities from Crystal Bog, Wisconsin, USA - CBH12Aug09.1 (SPAdes) (version 2) | ecosystem: Environmental > Aquatic > Freshwater > Lake | place: Crystal Bog... | reverse complement strand
GGCGTGTTTTTCATTGGTGCCCAGCAGCAGCTCCCGCCCGACGCGCGTGTGGCGCGTCTCCACAAACGGCGTGGCCCCCGCGGCGCGCACCGCGCGGATCATTTCCACGGTGAACGCGTCCGGCACGTCGATCATGTCCAGCAGGATGCGCTCGCCCTTTTTGAGCGCGGTGGAATAATTGACGAGCAGTCTGGCCAGCTTCAGATAACGCGGATCGGTCATATGGGGAATAGTATAAGCCCAAAACCCGTCAGCGCGCCATCCCGCAAATGGCGGGGAAAAGTTGGGCGATGAGGACATTCACACTGTCGCCCGCAGCGTTTCAAGACTCCAACGGGATCACGAGCTGATTTTTGCCGCCGATCCCGTTGGAAACCGATGTCCACTCCGCTATGGAAACAGGCGGCAAAAAAATCATATCCCTCACGGGTCCGTCGGGGGCGTCGTCGGGGGCGTCGTCGGCGGGGTGGCGGATTGCGTGTGCGGCTGCAGCAGGCTTTGCTGCATATATAAATCCAGCTGCTCCGGCTGACGGGGAAAAAGCGCCGCCAGCGTGAGCAGGTTCTTGAACAATTCCAGTTGCAAGGCCGCGCGCGCCGTGTTCTTGGCCGCGATCGTCGTCGTCTTGGCGCCGGTGGAGGTTTCACTCGGCGTATACACCGCCGACCAGCCGGTCTTGATGGCCGTGGCGTCGGTGAGCACCTGGGCATCGAGCGGCGGCGTGTGCGCCGTGACCCCGCCAATGAGGATGTCCAGATTGTTCACCACCTCGTCATCCGTGCAACCGGAGAAGACCGTGCGGCCGTGCGGGAAACATTCCACGAACTCGGCCCCGCCCTCGCCGAATTTCGCCTGCACCTGGAGGGCCACCGCGCCCACGCGCGGAATGAGCGCCGCGCGATAATCGTTCTTCGCCTGTTTGCGCGCCTTGCGCAGGCCCAGCGTGCTGCCGTCATCGGTGAACGCGGCGCTCACGCCGCCCAGGGCCGTCTGCGTGGCGTTGGCGCGCGCGGCCAGGCCGGGCAGCGGGTTGGCCGTGAGCCGCTGAAAATGGTCCGAGCTGAAGGCCAGCAGACCGGCCATGCTGATGTGGGGATCGTCAAACGGATTGATGAGCCAGATATGGAAGTCTCGCATATGCGTTGCCTTGATGATTACGGGCAGGTCCGGTTCATCCATGAACAGTCCGCTGTCCATCTTGAGGCCGGTATCCATGTATAACATAGTTTTGCCCGTGGTTAATTTTTGGATGCGTATCCATCCTTCAAGAAGTGCAAAAAAAATTTCAACACTTCTATTGGCCAGTTTTTCGGCAAAAAAGGGGAAGTCCTCCCCGCGGGGACAAAATCACCGGACGGAGTTTCAACTCCCTCGCTCCGCCCAAGCGGGGAGCGGGCTGGGGAGAGGGGCAGGTCGGAAAAAGCCATCGGCCTCCTCACCCCGGCCCTCTCCTCCCCGGGGGAGGCGAGGGAGAAAAAGTCTGGAAGCGCCCGCCGGAAAAAGCGGCCCCGGCAAACGGCGCGCCAGCGTCTTGGAGTGCGGCAGTCCTCTGCCGCTTTGGGTCGGCGGCGGTATGAAAAAAAGCGGCAGAGGGCTGCCGCACTCCAAAACCTCGCGGACCATTCCGGCGGGCTTGGGGGTATCAGGCTTATGGTCTTGCAAATCCGTGCTAGTGGCAAAATGACGTCATTTTGGTCATAGCACAGAAAATCATGACCAAAACGATAACAATTTGGTCGTAGCGTGGAAAATCATGACCAAAACGACGACAATTTGGCCTTGCGGATTTCTGCTAGTGGCAAAACGAAGACAATTTGGTCGTAGCGTAGAAAATCATGACCAAAATGACGACAATTTGGTCATAGCTGGAATTTGCAAGAATATCAAAAGCGTAAAACAGTAATTGTTTATCGTTTATCAATAAAAAAGACTTGACTAACGAAGTTGTTCGTTTTATTATCGCGTCATGAATGCAAATGAAATGTCTCCAAAGATTGGTTCTCGCTTAAATCGTATCAAAACCGTTAGCCGGCTATTCCGGGTGATTGTCGGCGTCCTCGTCGTGATCTGGGTGTTGTTGGCCGCCTTGTTTGTCGTCGCTTCGGTCAAATACGCATTGGGCGGTGGTGGACCGCCAGTGCCGGGCGCAATGCAATTTCATATTTCATTTTCCCCCCACCAAATTTACACCGTGCCATTCCACATTTCGCTACCGGTTTTCCTGCTGGGCGTGGTTCAGTTGTTTCTGGGCGGTTTCGGCCTGATTTTACTGAACCGGCTGTTCACACTCTATGAACGGGGTGATTTCTTCAAAACCGAGAATATCCGGTGCATAAAATTTCTTGGCCTGGTTGTCGTCGGCATCTGGCTCACCCAAACAATCTTGGAACTGATGGCGCGACAGTACAACATTGAGGGTTCAGGGTTGGTCTATGGTGGTTTGGTGGTATTTGTTGCCTGGATCATGGACGAGGGCCGGAAAATTTCAGAGGAACAGGAATTGACGGTTTAAGCTTATGCCCATCATCGTCAATCTCGACGTGGTGCTCGCCCAGCGCAAGATGCGGCTGAACGACCTCGCCGCCGCCGTGGACATCACGCCGCAAAATCTCTCCATCCTCAAAACCGGCAAGGCCAAGGCCATCCGCTTTTCCACGCTGGAGGCGATCTGCCAAACGCTGGGCTGTCAGCCGGGCGAAATCCTGGAGTTCCGTCCCGAGCCCGACCCAAAGAAACCGGTCTAGCCCTGGCTTTTTTTGTGCCAGCCGTGTCAGGCCTGCCGCCGGTTGGCACAATTGGGTGTGCCAAAATTTTCCACTTCGCCGGTTCGCCGAAAAACGTGATCGCGTAAATCCTTTGATTTCATTGTGTTTTATGACGTCATCAGGGTTGGCATTGCTCAAGCTAAATAGGTGGTGTTGGACAATTAACCATTAACCAAAGGACCAATTATGAAACTGACAACCTATCAACGCCCCGGCCTGTTGTGGCCGGCGTTTGGCCGGATGACCGGCTTGCAGGATGAAATCGACCGGCTGTTTGAAACGCCGTTGCAGGCGTGGACTCCGGCGCTGGATGTCCACGAGGACAAGGACGGTTACACCATTCGCGTGGAAGTGCCCGGCATGAAGCGCGAGGATATCGTGGTGTCGTTGCAGGACGGCGCGCTGGTCATCTCCGGCGAACGCAGGGAGGAAAAAATCACCGAGGAGACGGAAGTGCACCGGCAGGAGCGGTTCTACGGGAAGTTCTCCCGTGCGCTCACGCTGCCGACCGCCGTGGCTGGTGATAAGGTGAAAGCCGCCTACAAGGACGGCATCCTCACCGTGACCTTGCCCAAGGCCGAGGAGGCCAAGCCGAAACAGATCGACGTGACGGTCAGCTAAAACCCCGGCTGGCAACCGGAACTCCGGCGGGAATCCGGGAAAGGGATTCCCGCCGGTTTCATTTTAAATTCTTCGTTTTACTTCATCCGGTTCGTCGTCCATTTTCCTCCGGATGGTTTTCACCCGCAAGAATCTGGACTGGTGGTGCGTGCGCGGCATTCTGTTTTTCGTGCTGGCGATGTCGGTCTGGGCGGTGCTGGCTTTCGGCGCGGTGAGCGCGTGGGCGTTTCTGGTGGTGCAAGGGATGGCGGCGGTGGTGTGTGTCCTGTGGGCGGTGCGGCTGTGGTTGCATCGTAAACCGAAGCTGCTCTGGCCGCCGCTGGGCTGGGCGGTCGTGGCGTTCATGGCTTATGCCGTGGCGCGCTATTTTACGGCGGACATCGAATATGTCGCGCGGCAGGAGCTGATCCAGGTATTACTGTTCGGATTTTTATTTCTCGCGGTGGTGAACAATTTGCGCGGGCAGGACGAGATCGAAGTGGTCAGCTGGGTGCTCATCGCGCTGGCAACTTTGGTGGCGGGCTATGCGGTGGCGCAACTGATGCACCATTCCAACCAGGTCTGGAATGCGGTTTCGCCCTACCTCGGCCGCGCGTCCGGGACGTTCATTTCGCCCAATAACCTCGCGGGTTTTCTCGCGCTGCTGTTGCCGCTGGCGCTGGCGTTTCTGCTGGTTGGCAAAGTCGGCATCGTGACGAGGATCTTGCTGGGCTACGCGGTGGTGGCGCTGGCGGCGGGGCTGGCGGTGACGTTTTCGCGGGCGGGCTGGGTGGCGGCGGCGGCGGGAATGCTGCTGGTGCTGGGAATTTTGCTGGGCCACCGCAATCACCGGTTGAAGGCCGTCGTGTTGTTGGTGGTGTTGCTGGCTGGCGGCGGATTTTTTACCTCGCATTATTTATCCCAGACCGTTGGCTACATGAGGCGTGTCGCCAAGCCTGACGCCGAAGGACCGGATGTCGTGGACATGCATTCGCGGCTGGAGATGTGGCGCGCGGCGGCGCAGATGTGGCGGGATCATTTTTGGTGGGGCGTCGGGCCAGCGCATTATGATTACCGGTTTCCCGAATACCGGCCGGAAGACCTGCAACGGCGCCCCGACCGCGCGCACAATGATTATTTGAATTTGCTGGCGGATTGGGGCGTGGTTGGCGGCGGGATTGTTTTTGCCGGCATTGGCATTTTCATTATTGGCCTGGTAAAAACTTGGCCCCATGTCCGGCGCGATGAAAATGCCTTTGGGACCGGCCAAAGCAACCGGTTCGCCTTTTTCCTCGGCGCGGCGGGCGGATTGGGCGCGCTGGCGGTTCATTCGACGATGGATTTTAACCTGCACATTCCGGCCAACGCGCTGATTGGCGTGACGTTGCTGGGGTTGGTGGCGAGCAACCTGCGGTTTGCGACCGAGGGGCATTGGCATCGTCCGAACGTCGCGGCACGGCTGGCATTGACGGTCGCGCTGGTCGGCGTCGCGGTTTATTTTGCCGCGCAGGAATGCCGGCGCGTGCCGGAAACGCTGTGGCTGGCGCGGGCGGAGCGGTTGCCGAACTTTTCACCGGAACGTGCGGCGGCGCTGGCAAAGGCTTATGCATCCGAGCCGAAAAATTTTCAGACGGCCTACGCCGCTGGTGAATGTTTCCGCACCCAAAGTCTGGACGGTGATGCCCATTACGCCGACCTTGCTCGGCGCGCGCTGGACTGGTATGCCCGCGCCCTCCTCGAGAACTCGCGTGACGGCTACAGTTTTTTGCGCACGGGGATGTGCCTTGACTGGCTGGGGCGACCGGCGGAGGCGGATAAATGGTTCAGTCGCGCGGAGGTGTGTGACCCCAACAGTTATTACATGGCGGCCAACCTAGGCTGGCATTATGTCCAGACCGGCGACTATGCCGCCGCGCGCCAATGGTTTGATCGTTCGCTCAAGCTGGGCGGTTACAACAATACCGCTTTAAACTATCTCCAGATTTGTGAACCAAAACTGATGGAAAAAGCCTCGGGTCGTCCGCTGTTGCCGTCCCTATTCTGACCAAAATGTCGGTTGACAATCCTGATGACCAGCGGGTATGTTCACAACAGTCAAAAATAGAAAAGGTTTTTACATGAAGATTTTTCAAAAGACCATGGTTCCTATCTTGTGTGGTGTGATATTAGGCATGGCAATCACTGTTTCCGCCGGGAGTGGCATTCAGCCGGGCTGGGGCACAGTGGTTCGTGTTGAAGGCAAGGTCAGTTACTCGCTGGGCGATGGCAACTGGCATCCGCTGGTGACCGGCAAATATCTCCCCGCCGGTTCGCAGATTCGCACCGGCGACAATGGCATAGTGGACGTGGTTTTGGGCAAAGCTGTGGAACTGCCGCAGTCCGCACAGCCGGACCGCATTTCGCTCTCCGCCGATTCGCCGGTGCGCGGCATGATGTCCTACAAGCCTTCCGCCGAACAAAATGCCATCCGCCTGACCCCGAACACCATTCTGGGAATTGATAAGCTCACCATCACGGATACCGGCGCGGACACCGTCAGCGATACAGAACTGGATTTGAAGAAAGGCAAAATTTACGGCAGCGTTAAAAAACTTACCGGTGCGTCCCAATACACGGTGAAGCTTCCCAACGGCATCGCCGGCGTGCGCGGCACGCTGTTCAGTCTCACGGTAGACGGCGTGACGGCGGTCTTTGAAAGCCACGGTGGGGGGCTGGTGTTGTCACTCACCATGCCGGATGGCAGCACCCAGGTCTATCTGGTCGTTCCGGGACAGCTCCTAGATCCGTCCACCGGCCAGCCGGTGCCCATTTCTCCGGAACTAAGCCAGCTGCTCCACGACATTTTCACCGCTCTGCGGACGATTTACATCGAAGTGGTGGATTTTAGTTTTATCCACGCGCGTACCTTTTTCGATTGTGATCGCACGCGAAATCCGATTTCTCCTACTGAATAATCGAATATCTTCACGGAGTTTTATTTCAGCAAACCAGCACAGCCTTGAGTTGCGCTGGTTTTTTGTTTAATCCAACGGTGTGAAAATCAAGCGGCTCAAACGCGCGCCGGTAATTTTGGCCCTTTTCGTCCTCGCGCTCGTCCTCGGCTTTCGTTTTTGGAATCCCGATTTACCCGAACGGCTTGAACGCATCACCTATGACCTGCGCGTCCGTGCTGCCCAGAAGTTTCCCGCACCGGTGGCCACGAACCTTGCCTTTGTCGCGATGGACGACGCCAGCATCGCCGCTCTCCGGCACGGCTTGTTGGGGCGGCCTTACGGGCTTTACTGGCCGCGCCACATTTATGGCCGCCTGGTGGAGGAACTTTCTGCGCAAGGTGCCAAAGCCATCGCCTTTGACGTGCTGTTCGGTGAATTACGCCCCGACCACGCACCAGTCGTGCTGGCGGATGGCACCGGCACCAACACGATGGAATCCGACGATTTTTTTGCGCGGCAAATGAGCACTGCCGGTAACGTCATCTCCGCCTTCACCGCCGAGGTGACGCCGCCGGATTTGTTCGCTACCAACTCGCTGGCGCTTGGCGATATTTCGACCGAGAAAGATGCCGACGGCGTCCTGCGCTGTATCAAGTGTTTCAGCCTCAAATGGCACCCCGCCTTCAAGTCCGCCGTGCGCCAGTGGGGCGTCAATCTGGAGCAGGCACGCATCGAGCCGGACAAAATCGTGCTGCCATTGCCATCCGGAACCAACTTCACGGTGGCGCTCGACCACGATGGGAATTTTGACCTGAATGATTTTGTCGAAAATATTCCAAATGGCTGGAAACATTTCGACCGGCCGTTCACGCGCATTTGGGATTTGGGCATTGTTCTGGCCGCGCAGGAGTTAAAATTGGATCTGGAGCATGCCGTGGTGGATTTGCCGCGTTGTAAAATTATTTTGCGCGGTGCCGGCGGCGTTGAACGCATGATTCCGGTGGACGATAAAGGATTTTTTTACATTAACTGGCAGTTGACCGTGGCTAGTCCGGTTCTCGTCCGCGTTTCGGTTGAGGAATTGCTCAAGCAGGACAAGCTCCGGCTGCGTGGCAAAACGAATAACTTGCCAAATGACTTTCGCGACCGGCTCGTCGTCATCGGTTCCGCCGCGCAGGGCAACGACCTGACCGACCGTGGCGCGACACCGCTGGAAAACAACACACTGCTCGTCAGCAAGCATTGGAACGTCGCCAATTCCATCATCACCGGCCAGTTCATCCGTCGCGCGTCGCTGCCGCTGGAAATCGCGCTTATCTTTTTGCTTGGCGTGCTGACGGCGTTGGCGACCTGGCAACTGCGCGCCGTCGCCGGCAGCACCGCGGTGCTGTTGCTGCTGCTGGCGTATGGCGGCGTGGCAGTCTGGGCGTTCACGCAATTTCGTTTCTGGCTGCCGGTGGTTTATCCGCTCGGCGGCGCGGTGCTGTTACAGCACGGCCTGTTGCTGGTTCACCGCGTGGTGTTCGAGGAACAGGCCAAGCGCCGGGTGAAATCCGTATTTTCCAAGTTGGTTTCGCCGAACGTCGTCAACGAACTGCTGGCCGCCGAGGAACTTTCGCTCGGCGGCGCACGGCGGGAAATCACGGTGTTTTTTGCCGACGTGCGCGGCTTTACCACGCTCACCGATCAGGTGCAGGAAGACATCGCCGAATTCGTTCGCACGCACGCCATGGGTTTGGCGGCGGCGGAAAAAATTTACGAGGAATCCGCGCGTGAAACATTGGAGACGGTGAACCTTTATCTCGCCGCGGTGGCCGAGGCAGTGAAGAAACACGGTGGCACACTCGACAAATACATTGGCGATTGCGTGATGGCGTTCTGGAACGCGCCGGTGGCGAATGAAAAACACGCGCCAGCTGGTGTCGAGGCGGCTATTGCGGCGCAGCGCGCGGTTTTGAAATTGAATGAGCAGCGGCTGGCCCAGAATCCGGCGCGGGAACTGGCCAACCGCGCGCGGCTGGCCGCCGGTCTGCCGCCGAGCCCGCTGCACATTGCGCTGCAACTTGGCACGGGCATTAACACCGGTGCGGTCACGGTGGGATTGATGGGTTCGGAGGATCACGGGTTTAATTACACGGTATTCGGGCGGGAAGTGAACCTCGCCAGCCGGCTCGAAGGTGTTTCCGGCAGTGGCCGTATCATCATCAGCGACACGACCTACAACCACCTGCTGCGCCACGCGCCCGTGTTGGCGGCATCGTGCGCCGAGATGTCTCCGGTGCAGGTCAAGGGTATCAGGAAGGCCGTCCGCATCTACGAGGTGGCGTGGAAATAGTGGAAAAAGTTTTTAATTTTCAGGTTTTAGTTTTAAGTTAAGACGGTTGAAGCCGAAGGGGTTGTTAAACTAAAAACTCAAAATTAAAAAGTAAAAACTGAATGAAGCGCACCGCAATTTATCCAGGCAGTTTCGACCCGCTGACCAACGGCCACTTGGACGTGATTCAGCGCGCGGCGAAGCTGTTCGACCGCGTGGTAGTGGCCGTGGCGAGCAATGAGTCCAAGCATCCGCTGTTCACTAAGGACGAGCGTGTGGCACTTGTGAAAAAGGCCGTGACCAGGCTGCCCAATGTGGAGGTGGACGCCTTCGACGGCCTGCTAGTAGAATACGTAGCAGCAAAACAGGCGCAGGTCATCGTGCGCGGACTCCGCGCCGTGTCAGACTTTGAATTCGAGTTTCAGCTTGCGCTGATGAACCGCAAGCTGGACGAGAATATCGAAACGATTTTCATGATGCCCAAGGACACTTACACGTTTTTGAGTTCGCGCATCGTGAAGGAAATTGCGCGGCTTGGCGGCGACGTGAATTCGTTCGTGCCGCCGAACGTGCAGGTCGCGCTGAGGAAAAAACTAAAGATGATAAAATAGTTTTATTTTTCAATTTGCAATCTGTGTTGCCGCTGGCCGCTTTAAAACAAATTATTTTATGCTCAAAATCAATCTCTGTCATTTGGAGGAACACGGTCTTCATCTGAAAGGTGAATTGCTGGTGGCGGAGCTGGATTTGGGCGTGAAGGACGAGTTGATCCATGCGGAAAAACCGTTGCACTACGATTTGTCGGTAGAGCAGCTGCACGACGCGCTGCTGGTGCAAGGTTCGCTGGCATTGCCGCTGGAGTGCGAGTGCGGCCGCTGCCTGAAGAAATTCAAAATGGTGTTGAAATTTTCGCCTTGGGCGGTTCATTTGCCGCTGGAAGGCGAGGACAAAGTGTCCGTGGAGAACGATTGTGTGGACTTGACTCCATTCATGCGGGAGGATATTTTACTCAGCTTTCCGCAACATCCGTTGTGTAAAACGGATTGCGTGGGATTGAAACCGAAAGACAAGACATACAAGGCTGAAACCGCCGAAAAAACGGCGTCCGCCGTGTGGGTCGAGCTGGACAAACTGAAACTAAAATAACGATTTATGGGCGTTCCCAAAAGAAAACCGTCAACGAGCCGGCAACGTATGCGCCGCGCTTACAACAGCGTGCTCAAGCTCCCCCAGTTGAGCAAGTGTCCCCAATGCGACGCGCCGTATGTGCCGCACCGCGTGTGCCCGGCTTGCGGCTTTTACAAGGGCCGCCAGGTACTGACCGTCACGGCGGGCGCGTGATGAGTTTTTAATTTTGGTTTTTAATTTTAAGTCGGGTAAGCCGGCAGCGGATTTCTTCACTTAAAACTAAAAATTAAAAACTAAAAACTTTTTCATCATGCGAATCGCAGTGGATGTCATGGGCGGCGACCACGGTTGCGGCGTCATCATCGCCGGCGTGAAGCGCGCCCTGGAAGAGCAAAAGGACATTTCAACTATTTACCTTGTCGGCAATCGTGCTGATATCCATGCTGCTTTGCCTGAAGGAGGTTTCCGCGACCACCGCGTGAAGGTCGTCCATGCCACTGAAGTTATCGAGATGGAGGACAAACCGGTTGTCGCGTTGCGAAAAAAAAAGGATTCTTCCATTGGCCGCGCGGCGGAACTCGTTAGCGAAGGCAAGGCGGATGCACTCGTTTCCCTCGGCAACACTGGTGGCATTTTTGCGGCGGGAACCTTCAAGATTGGCCGTATTCCCGGTGTGGATCGTGGTTGCATTGCCACGGTCATTCCGCGTCACGACAGCGAATTTGTCCTGCTCGACTCCGGCGCGAACGTAGAGTGCAAGCCGCTCCACCTTGCCCAGTTTGCCGTCATGGGCAGTGTCTATTCCCGTGAAATCCTCAAGCGCAAGAATCCCCGTATCGGCATCTTGAGCATCGGCACCGAGGATACCAAGGGCAACGACCTGACGCTAGAAACCTTCAAGCTGTGCAAAAAACTGGATTTGAATTTCATCGGCAACGTCGAGGGCCATGACCTGTTTAAAGATCATGTTGACGTTGTCGTCTGCGACGGCTTCGTGGGCAACATTGTTTTGAAGACGGTGGAAAGCCTCGCCGTGGCGATGTTTTCGATGCTCAAGCGTGAGCTGATGCACTCCGCGCAGCGCAAGCTCGGCGCGTATCTCGCCAAGGGCGCTTTTCATTCCATCCGCCGCCGAATGGATCCCGAAGTTTACGGCGGCGCACCGATGCTTGGTTTCAACGGGCTGATATTTAAATCCCACGCCTCCGCTCGCGAACGCGCGGTGACCAGTGCCATCCGCGTCACCGCCAACGCCGTTAAAACGCACATAAACCAGACCATTGCCTGCGATATCGCGGCGGCGAACAAAATCCTTGAAGTGGAAAAAATCGAGCTAGCAAATTCATGAAAAATCCGCGCGCCAAGCACAATTTCGTCGGTCGCACCTGTTCCATCTCTGGTGTCGGCTCGTATGTGCCGGAAAAAATCCTGACCAACGCCGACCTCGAAAAAATGGTTGAGACGTCGGACGAATGGATCACCACGCGCACCGGCATCAAGGAACGGCGCATTGCGGCGGCGGA
>Ga0208507_1001871_pt1 | contig 11270 bp, 5 predicted proteins | sample CryBogCBH12Aug01_FD_184626 | JGI IMG/M metagenome (GOLD analysis project Ga0208507, IMG submission 184626) | Freshwater microbial communities from Crystal Bog, Wisconsin, USA - CBH12Aug09.1 (SPAdes) (version 2) | ecosystem: Environmental > Aquatic > Freshwater > Lake | place: Crystal Bog... | reverse complement strand
CTACTCAACTAAGATTGGCGGGACGTCGGCCCGAAAACAAATTCCTGGGCATGCTCAGGGTGAGATTTGTCGTTTCATATTGGGGTAAACGATACGGTCGTCAACTTACGCAGGCCACGGGAGGCGAGAAAGAATAAATTTGACAGCAGTTGTCGCTTTGTAGTAAGTTAGCAGAGACTTCCGCGTCAACCTCACTGTCACATACTTGAGCGTCAGGAAAGCTATCGCAACGAAGGGTTTTTGTCGAGTAGGAGTCCGATTTGTCGAGACTTGGACGTGTAGCGTCAGGGTTGTTTCCCTATTCGTCAAGATCATCTTCGAACTGCTCAAACAGAGATATAAATCAAAATCAAGAAGGCATCGGACTAGAACCGAACAAATTAGCTTTAACTTTATCAAACCTTGCGCTTCTGGCCCTCCTATAACCGATTTGGAAGGATAAAGCGAAAAACTTCGGGAGCCTGCAGAAGGAGCATAAGATCCAGAACATTTTTGGTTGTTCCTGCAGCATCTTCCGGCTTACAAGCCATAGATGTTGACCATGTGGAAGTCGGCATGCTTTTCACCAGACCGTAGTAATGCTCAGAGCTGTCCGCGTCGACCTCACTGTCACATACTTGAGCGTCAGGAAAGCTATCGCAACGAAGGGTTTTTGTCGAGTAGGAGTCCGATTTGTCGAGACTTGGACGTGTAGCGTCAGGGTTGTTTCCCTATTCGTCAAGATCATCTTCGAACTGCTCAAACAGAGATATAAATCAAAATCAAGAAGGCATCGGACTAGAACCGAACAAATTAGCTTTAACTTTATCAAACCTTGCGCTTCTGGCCCTCCTATAATCGATTTGGAAGGATAAAACGAAAAACTTCGGGAGCCTGCAGAAGGAGCATAAGATCCAGAACATTTTTGGTTGTTCCTGCAGCATCTTCCGGCTTACAAGACATAGCCGTTGACCATATGGAAGTCGGCATGCTTTTCACGAAACCTTCGCGATTTGCGCGATCAAATATGTCCCCCTTACAAAAACAAGGTCTGATATATAATCGAAAGTGATGAGCTTGAAATAGAGGAAGAAGAAAACAATTTTGTCAGATATATCAGAAAACAATTGAAAGGAAAAGACTCAAAAGAGTGGTAACAAACCTTCCCATCCTGATCGGGATTCGGAAACAATAAATAATATGTCGAATTGCGCGATGGCGATTGAAGGGTTGCATTTCAACAACAGATTGATACTGCTGCTACAAATCAAAAAAAATATGTCAGCTTGATACGAGACCATGTCTACCTAGATCTATAAAGCGAAATGGTACCACTGCTCGACTCCATGGGGTACAGGAAGATTTGAAATTTCAAATCAGCCCTTCCGGGCCCGCCCGCACACTGAAATATCGAATGTATCATCTGAAATATCGAATGTATCATCTGAAATATCGAGTGTATCATCTGAAATATCGAGTGCAGTATCCAAAAAACGAATGCACATGCTTGTTAAGTATTCAACAAGATGTATTGAAAACACCAAGAGTGGGTCCATGACAAATATCAGAAGCAAAACCATACAACACAGATATGTGTTCTAAATTAATTTGAGAATACCTCCTTACAATCGTTTTCGCTAGTACGTGTTCCAGTAGCAGCAGTCTAGCTTTTGTGAATCTGGTTAGGGGTCCGAAATTTTGCTGTATTCGTCCGACACTGGACCGACAGTGACCCAATTCAGTGCTCAAATTTTCCTTCGGCTCGACTACCGTGTTCTGCCCTATCAGCATACACAACCCTCACTGGATTCTGTTGGGTCTGCGCCGCTTGACCAACAAAACCGAAGTTTACGGCCCGAGCACCCCAAGTCAATCGCAAGTACAAGATCTTTTTGTGTGATGCACTGTGGCAGGGATCCTACCCTGAGTCTGCACGGTTCAATAGGCCCTCTTTGTATCTCTGCGCCTGAGAGGACCTCTTCGCATCTCGGGTCCCGCGGCGCGGGACACTGTGGCACGGCGGCCGCTGCCGTCTGGTCTTCACCGGGCGTTTGCGGCACGATAATCAACGGCGCACGCGCGTACGCTGCGCCCCACACACACCAAACGCCGTGCCGTCCGACTCACTGGCTCACTGACGGTGACCGACCCGGACCGCCGCCGGCAAAGGCGTGGGCCCCGACGGCGACGGCCCTGGGCGCCCAGGGCCTCGTTGCGGCGAAGGCGGGCGGGCGGGGGGGGCGGCTGGAGAGGCCGTCTTCGCCTCTCAGAGCCTGACAGGTCCTTAGCCGAGCACCTCCCATGACACGTCAGACGTAAGACATAAATCATGACACATGAATTCATTTCCAGCCGACCATGTCAGGCCGTGGCAACCTCAGCGTGGCTTCCAATGGTGAGGATGCCGCAATCGGCGGCGTCCAAGACGACGCGTCCTCGGCCGCCCCCGCACCATCGCAGGCCGCCGCAGGTCACGGGATGCTTCGCCTGGCCGCCCCAGTCCGTCCCCGTAGCCTAGGAGGACGGTGCCACCTCGGCCAGCGCCTGTGGCAGTTTGGCGCCGCCGGGCCGCGGCCCGCTTTGTGGACAGGCAGCCGCAGGCCGCTTGCAACACAGGCACATCGCATCGCCGCCGCTGGTCCGCGGCTGTAACACAGGCTTGGCGACGACAAGGGCGGCTGGCGCGGATTCTTCGCCGGCGGTGGAGTCACCAGCAGCAGGGCCCAGACGACGCGTCGCCTGCCAACCCCGCATCGCTGTGGATCCCTCGCCAAGCAATCCTAGTCGTCAGGAAAACAAAAGGAGTCAGCCCCCCCCCTCCCCGCCCGATAATCGTATTGCCAGTGCAGAAATGATCCCTTCGCGATGTCATATTTGGCGTACATACCAATGTACACATTCCCCTCATTGTCCTCCCAGAAATTACCGCGATCCAAGAGAATGTTGGCTTCCTCATCCTTGCTTGATGCATTGAGTAATGGACCCGCCGCGTTCATTGCCTGCAACATTTCGAACGGTTGGTCTGAGACCGTGTGGACCCTCTCATCGCCCGCATGAAGCGCTCGGATTTGACCCACTATTTCGGGCTCGTTGCGTACAGGGCAGCCCTTCATTGCATACGCGGTACGCCTGTTTGGAGGAAACTCAGCCACTCCGATTTCCGTTGCCTTCGTGCCCACATACAGGGTTACGAGCTGCCCCTGCTGGATGTCTACATCCGTTCTGACTCCTGCCCCCATACCAGCCTCGTTTACAACCACCAACCGCGGCGCCGGACGACCTGCCCAAGGGCTGTCTGCTGGCCACGCCCCCTCAAAGAAGATCCCCTCACCGTCCAGCGCCGCCTTCTGTTCTAGCGACCACGTGTCAGTCGTGAGCAAGTGCTTCAAAAGTGCGTCTTTCGCGAAGATCCGCTGTGCCAAGTCTGTTCGGAGCATGGCATGTAGCAGCCGAGCATACTCAGCAAGCACCTCCGGTCGCTCCACACTGGTTCCTGGACGCATCCCTTTCGCCAAAAACGCCCTCATTGGTTCGCTTGAGCTGGCTTGACGCGCGGCCAAGAGCTCCGCCTTCCAAGCCTCTCGTTCCACACCAGCTGTGGGTGCGGGGTGGAACGACTGCACAGCTACACTTGCTGCACCGAAGGAGTCCCAGCGTGTTGCTCGATCAGGGCCAAACGGTTTATTCTTCTCTTTGCCGCTCCTGAGCTCGTTGGCTTCCTCGTCGTCGCGGAATGTATCTGTTCCGAAACAGGTCAGGGCCCGTTGGCATTCTGGCTTAGCAGCAACACAATCCCGCACGAATTGCATATTCAAGTAGCTGACTCCGTTCTTTTGTTTCGACAGAACAGGGATTTGGTGACCGGGCGCTGGGCCACTCGTCTTCGCTCGACACATACTGGTGGACTGCCTACACATTGGTGCCGCGCCTTCTCTTCTCATAACAAGGCTGCCGCCTGTATCAATCCAAACTACGAGCCACCTGTGTCCATCCTTCATGAGAGCCAGGTTTTGTAAGGATATATCCATGTTGAAGATTCCGCGCTCGTTCATAAAGAACACGGAAAAGAAGATGGCCTGAATTATCCGGGTTCGATTGTCCGAAATAATCCCGCGATCCCTGTACTCTGCCACAATCTGTAGATAATGCGTATTATTTGCCATGGGTCCGTCCTCGATAAACCTATAAGCGGCAACCGACATTGCAGCTCTGCTCCGAGCAGGCTTTGCAGCATGCCCCGACTCACTGTCAGAAAGCCGTGACCCAACGCCTCCAAGGACGACGCCTGCATACATCTTGCCGGGCCACACGGGAATCGGACGAGGAAGGAAACCTATAGCGCGCTTAAGCCGACGCAGAGCAGCAGAGTCAAAAACGCTCAGACTGATAATGTTGGGGTCATTATGCATCCGATTCTCCTGGCGAACACCGTGCCCAAAATGAGGGATCTTCAAGGCAGCCGCCTCTCCATTTTGTATGCCCTCGGTCGATTTACCCACAAACATTGCACGTGCACAGATAGAAGAGGATCCGATCCCCACAATATCCATGTTCCGAAACCCTGTTTCGTGACAGGCGCGTAAAAGAATTTCAAACATGAAATCCCATTGCTTCAATTTGCCGATGGAATGACGCTGGTGAACCAACTGCTGCATAAAAAGCCGGAACTGGTCATCTGCTGTCTCGCCAAACGGCATCAGCTCAGGCTTTGGAGCAAAAAGAACAGCATCTTGGACAGGTTCTGCTTTGGTAAAATCTATGTCCTTCATTTTGGTCACATCGCCCTCCACCCTCCTAGCCTCATGCAGAGCACCGAGCAGCATGTTGACCAAATTTGTGACATGACTCTCGCGCTCGTAAAAGCCGACCCGCTTCTCTCTGCACAGACGCAAATGTGTTGATGCTGCCTGTCGCAGTCCAGCATCCAGCAGCAACTGGATTCCCTTCTTCACAAAGTCAGCTTCACAGTTTGCTACCAGAACCGAAGCTAATCCGGTTTGCTTGACCAGCAATTGAGCCACACGCTGAGGCCAGTCCTGGGCTGGATTGTCTATACACAGGTGAAGAACGCAACAGCCCAGACTGTCGTTTACGAGCGTATGCACGTCATAGCGCCCATGACAGGATACCGACACTAAACGGTAGCCTAACGCTTCGAGGAACCTCCAGAACGACTCCTTTGGTCGATACGGGAACCAGCGGATCCTTGCAGGCGGTATGATCTCCTCGTACTCCCCATTGCGACTCTGACCCTCATTAAACTCGATTCGCCAGCGATCCACGGCACGAACGTTCGTCTCAGGGCCGTCCAGGAGCATCAAAATCGCGCTCTTTGGTCCATCACCAGTGCCGGCCAGCATTTCGCACCACGAGAACACACTGGCGCGGTCGATTTTGTCCGTACTGCCCAGAAAGGCCAAGATGGGACGACCCTCCTCCGGCACATCAAAGGCATCTTTAGATCCGGCTCCAACATTGTGCCCATTATGCCAGCCTACTGGAGGATACATGTTTCCTGTTAGTAAAAATGCTGCTCGATGCTTGCTGTTTCGAACCTGGCTGTGCATCAGCCCAGGGGAAGAGATAACGAAGTCCCAGACTCCAAACGCCGGACCTGGATAACCAAGGTACGCAACCTGAACCGCTGTGCGTGGTCTGGAGAGCACGCCATCGATCTTGCCGTAGGAAGAGCCGGTCATATCCAAGATTATGTCGAAGTTTTTTGTAACGAGCCAGTCATAGATGACATCATCGGAATCCGTGACCCCAAAAAGCTTCAGGCGATCCCGGCGTGCATAGGCCTCTACGAGCATCTTCACCGGTCCATCAGCCGCGTCGTATTCGCACTCTGCAGAAAACCGCCTGCCGCACAAGTACACTGACGAAAATTCTTGACTCTCTGCAAGCTTCGCGAGCATGTACGCGCTCAGGCTCGTGGTTGGGCCGCAGTGTGCAGCGTCATACATCCATATCGCGAGACTGGGCGGGCCTGCTTTGCTATCTGCAGGTGATGGCGGTTTGATCCACTCAGGCCAACACAATGGGTCTCTTGAAAGAGACTCGTCTGAGCTCTCTGTCAACTTGGTTGTGTGGGCGCCTTCCGTTCGATGCCGTAAGACCAATTCGCGCGCATTCGCCTGGCCATTCCGTTCAAACACCGTTCTCAAAGTGGGTTTTAGCATGCGCAAAAATTGCGATTCTGTAGTGACAACATGCAGACCTTTCGATCTGAGACATGCATCTATGTCCACCAATCTGTCGACAAAAGGGTGTACCACCTCGTGCCATCCTGCTCGCCAAGCATCAAACACAAAGTCGGAGAACGCACTTGCCGTCTGAACATTATCCCCCAGTCTACGATCTTCGAAGCAATTCTTGGAGTATGCTTCGGCTGACGTGAAGTTCCTTCCAGATATGGTGCGAAGGTACCCCAACAAGATGTCTTTAATCCTCTCGGAGTCCGCCCTTGTGCCCAGACAACCAGGGCACGTGTAAGGCTTGGACTGCGATAATAAGCTCGCTGGAAATGCCCCGCATTGTGGGCAAAGCGCCTTTGAGCAAAACTGACAGCATCTGATTCGTCTCTCATGTTTCTTGCGGGCAGTCCCAAGAGGACAATAAAAACACATTGGCCCACTGGGGAATAGCCCAGATGCTGCGCTTTTGGGCTGTGGCTGATGAACCGGGCAGCGAAATCCATCTCGAGGAGGAGTAAGCTTGTGTGCTGGGCTCGCAGCAATACACTCTCCACAGTACGTTCTGTTGCAAGCAATACCGCATGACGCGCTTTCCATAATAACTGCGCTACAAGACCACACTTGCACCAAGCCGATAGCTTTAAACTCTCGAAAACATCGAAAACAGCACTCGGAAGGTGTCCGCTGCACCATCAGCGCGGGAGCCTGCGGCATCTCTCGCTCATTGGCCCCGCGCGTTTCTTGGGCCGTGCGGGGCTGCTTAGCGACTGGCCCCTCAGCCAATTCACGGGCTTCGAGATGATGGGGGCCTTTCTGGTTGCCGAGCAGGTCCAAAACACTCTTACGTATGTTTCGTTGCTCCTCTGGCGTATGCACAGTGTTACCAGGAAGCCATGTGCAAAGGATCCACCGCATCACAGCCATCATGCAGCACATCTCCTTATCGCCCAAGGTTCGGGCGAGGGGGATCTTTGCATTGGCAGCAAAAATTCTTTGATCTATATATTTAGCTGCCATTTTTCGCGCGTCTTCATCTGAAAGGTTTTCATACTTCAAGAGTTTCAGTAGCTTTCGAATGCCCAGCGGTTGTGTCGTGCGAGTGTCCTGTTCTTCATAGACGCTCTTGGTAACTCGGTCCATTACGCGTGCCTCCGCAGGGATTTGAAAAAATCTGCCAATGATAGACGACTTAAAACTGCTCTCCTCTTCTTCTTGCCCTGTGTTCTGGCCTACCATGACGTCCTGCACTACAGCGCCAATTTCACTTTCCAATTTCGCTGCAGAGCCAATTGCACCCCTTTCCAATTCTTGTACGTCGTGCGAGCGGTTTGAATCTTTTGTTGTTGTTCGCTTAAAATACTTGAGCAGCGTACAATCTCCCCCTCCTTGCGCTCCGCTTGGCTGCTGATTTAATTTTGAATTGTGCGCAGGGGGCATTGGCAATTGCTGTGCACTATCCTTCCTGGCACACAGTATTTTGAGGAATCAGCATGCATATAGAGGAGAGGAGAAGAAGTAAGGGTGAAAAGGTGGGTGTGAAGCGTCAGGCGGGGGCGGCGGGAGAGAGGATTATGATGGTTGCAGTGATGGGTGCTGTGGGGAAAAGGCACAGGAAGAATCAAGGGATAGGAGAACAAAGGTATGCGAGGAAGCCAGTCCGAGAGAGAGGGCAGGGGTGTCGCGCATGCGCACAACACACGGTTAGCGACTTCCAGTCCACGATGTCACCTGCCACGCGAGCCGTGCGACACGAAAGGCGGGAAGAGAGGGGGGGCTGGGTGGGTGGCTGGGTGGGGGCCCGCTGGGGGGGAGCAATGTGGGCCAGGGCTAGAGAAAGGGGCGTCTGTGGAGATGCTGGGTAGCGAATTTACCCGTGTGTCGACGAAGCCCTCCGAGTTGAAGCTGCAACATGATCTGTGTCTATCTGCCGCACGCATGCCGGAAAACGGTTGAAGCAGTGAAACGGCATCGGGAGTGGTCAAGCGGAGTGGACTTGAATGTGTTTTTTGGGAGTGGGGTTGGGGGGCAGGGGGTTTGAAACGCGCAGAAGCACTTGCGCAACAACAGAAAGGTGGTGACTCTAGTGTGTGTGTGTGTGGGGGGGGTGGGTGTGTGGGTGTGTGGGTGGGTTGGTGGGTGGGTGGGTGGGTGGTGATGGTGGCGAAGTACCTTGCGCCTGACGCTGCGGCCTCCATTGCCTGCAGGACTAGAACCATCTTCCAAATACTGTGCCCGCGAAGGTGTTGACATATCAACCACTCTGCACCGTCGGCCACGTGGCAAGACACCCTTTGCACGCTCCAGTGCGTCCTCAAAGTTGGGAAACAATGGCGAAGCATCGTTTATCATGGACATGGTTTTCAACATCGACAGCTGCATAAACATCCTAAGGCGTTCGCCCTGTTCATTGGTATTTTCCACAAGTTTTGTCTTCGCTCGACCTTTGGTTTGCTTGTATTCCAGATCGCGTTGAAGCCCCTCAAACCCGTTCGACTTTCGCAGCGCGAGCTCAAATACATCCCCAAGGGCACGGGCTGCACACTCGTTCTTAAGCTGGTGAGGAACAGGAATCTCTTCGATTGCCACCGTCGGCTCACTGTCATTACGTACTCCGCTCACAACTTTGATTAGTTTTTTTTGTGTGTCTGCGGCGAGTTTCCAGCCCAGGGAGCATCGCACCCTCAATACAGGACGGTCAGTTCCGCAAACGTCCAATGTGAAGGCTTGATAGTGATTGTCCTTACCCCTGACTCCCATGACGACTCCACTGTTCCTCAAGCAAGTGCCACAGTCTCTCTGAAACTTCGGCGTAAACCCCCCTTCTAGGTCGATTTGCTCAAACAGGTGGATGCCATTCAGGACGATGCTGCTCGCCCCTTGTCCCAGGGAAAACGGACAAGAAGTTGGTTTCGCCTCAAATACAACATCGTGAAAGTCATTTAACAACTTGTGGCTCTTCATCCGGCAAGCGTCGCTAAAGAGTAGCAGGAACAGGTCCACATATACCCCACTCATGTACTGACTGAATCCCAGCGTTTTCAGTTTGATGTGACTCAGCATGTGGGGATTGTCAGGCAATTGGTCTGACACGGAATCCAATAAACTCAGCATAGCCGTGCATATGGTCTTTCTACTATTGTGTGTGACGCTGCTTTGAAACACGGTGTTCAAGCTTGCCTCAACAAACTCATGCATTGTCCGAAAAGAACCAGGCTCAATTGGGCTGCCGTCCAGGTATGTTGCAAACGGATGCCACAACGCATGGTAAACACGTTCCGGATTGCCTGCAGTCAGGTCTACTTTGCCGTCTGCGCCGGAATTGGCCGGCAAATCGCCGTCTGCACCGGAATAGGCCGGCGAATCGGGGAGCGAGACGACCCTGCCACGAACATCCGTGTCGCTGCCGTTGCCCCTGCCCCGCAGTGATGGCATACTGTCAACGTGCGCGACGGCGTCATCGTCAGGATGCCGCATTGATTCGTGCGCGTGCGCTGCTGATATGATCAGTGTGCGCTGCACTGTCTGGCCTGAGCGGCTTCGGAGAACCACGCTGACCGTCTTGTTGAGGTCGCTCGTGAGGCAGAACTGGGGGGTTCCTCTTTTGAGCGAAAACTGATGCAGAAACCCAAGGTTTCCCGGCACTAGAAAGCTGAACTCGGGCGCTGGTCGCGTGTTCTGTACCACAATGCAAGTCACTGTGCGGCTGGTCCGACCCGCACAGCGCATCCGTAAATCGCACCTGTGGGCATCATTCGGAAATCTCCTATACGCCTCTTCAACCGAGCAGTGGATGACATCTGCTACCTCTGCAAGCAACAAGCAGGTCCTGCCTACGCGCCTGAGTGCTAGGCTCAGTGCGAATAGCAGCGACATGCCGGGTCTGACGCTCGTAATTTTGCCGTGTCTGAATTCGACTTGCTTGACAAGAGTCTCGAAATCGCTATACGGCTCCTCTTCCAAGACCGCGAGGCGATGCTGAGGCAGGGCGACGTACCCGAGTGATGTAGCTGGAGGTGTTCTAGGCGGCGGTTGTTGTGACTCCGAGCCCGGCCGACGCCCCGCCCGCCCTCCGCCGGAATCAGCGCCAGCGGCGCTGTCATCCCCGTGATCACAGCCCACTGACGGCGCGGCGGCGGCGGCGGCGGCGCTCGCGGCCCCCGGAGCCTGCGAACTTCCACCGCCGTCTGCGGAGTCGTGAGCGTCTTCTGAAGCACCCTCCACGGTGGCCCATTGCACGGTGTCGCCATGTTTCAACCGCAAATCGTATCCGATGAACTGCATGAGTAAGCTGAGCTGGTGCCAACCAATCATGTTGTCCAGGTTCAGCTCCTCGGCAGCAGAAACGTACCGTATTTTGTCCATATCCCACATGATAGTGGAAAGCGTCGTCTCCGCTGCTATCTCTCTACCGTTATGTACCACAGCTTCAACTGACACATCGGGTGCAGGCCCACTTGCTGCTTTCTGGCGGTTGCCTGCCTGCTGAATGCGCTGCTTCGCACAATTCACGTGTGCCTGGAATCTTTCCTTCAGATCCGACGGAAATGTTTCCCAAAACACGGACGGACCACCACAACTCCCTTGGCCCTGCTTCGAATCAGCTCTGCACACTGCAGCGTGTCGGTACAAACGGAGAAGTTCACCTATTTGGATAGGTTCATCTGCTGAAATGGCAGCCGCTTGTGAAAGGCGCTTTGATGTTGGCTGAGTGCCCTGAAAGCCAGAGCGGCGCCTCTTCCTGCCGGCGGTGGCCGCGCCGATTTCAGTCGCATTATCCCAGGATGGCGCGGCGTCGCCGCCTCCCTCATCGCCGCCGTCGCCGCCTCCCACATCGCTGCGGCTCTCGCCGTCGCAGACGCTACCTCCCCCATCGCCGCCGTCGGCGCCGCCCTCGCCGCTGCGGCTCTCGCCGTCGCCGTCGCCGCCGCCCTCGCTGGCCGCCGCGGCCGAAGGGGTGGCCGCGGGCGGCGCGGCGCTGGCCGGGTGGCCGCGGGCGGCGCTGCGCCGGGCGGCGCGGCGGGTGGCCGCGGGCGGCGCGGCGCCGGCCGGTGCGGCGGGCGGCGGCGCCGGGATGGCCGCGGGCGGCGCCGTGCT
>Ga0208507_1001869_pt1 | contig 11279 bp, 5 predicted proteins | sample CryBogCBH12Aug01_FD_184626 | JGI IMG/M metagenome (GOLD analysis project Ga0208507, IMG submission 184626) | Freshwater microbial communities from Crystal Bog, Wisconsin, USA - CBH12Aug09.1 (SPAdes) (version 2) | ecosystem: Environmental > Aquatic > Freshwater > Lake | place: Crystal Bog... | reverse complement strand
CGCGGGCTTTTCCCGGCCGAGGACGTGGCGGGCGCGGTGGCATTGAAGGCAATGTTGGACGCGACTTTCAAAACCAACTTCGCGAGCGGCCAGACCATCACCGCGAATACCACTTGGAGCGCGTGTGTGGGATTTGAGGCGGCGAAGGTGGTGGACGGAGATTCAAAAACTTATTGGGCGGCGGACGCCACCAACACGACCGGGCAACTGGAAGTGGATTTCAAAAAATCTGTGTCCTTCAATTTGGTCGGGCTGCAAGAGCCGGTATTCATGGGGCAACGCGTGAGCCGGTATCGCGTGGAGTATTGGGACGGAGCGGCGTGGCAACTGTTCTCCGCCGGCACGACCATCGGTTACAAAAAGCTGGATCGCCATGCGATGGTGTCGGCGGCCAAAGTCCGTCTCACCATCGAAGAGGCGCGCGCGTATCCGTTGATTTCAAATTTCGGAATTTATTTAACGCCGATTTCAGTGCAGGGCGATGAACCTAAAAAGACCGGCACACGCGAAGAAAAGGCCATTTGAAACTGTATTAATTACCCAAATGGAAACCAAACGACTCATCACATTCTGCATGCTTGCGGCGACTCTGCTGCATTTACGCGCGGCCAACACTAACGATTCAGTTTCGACGGCGGGCGTCACGGTCGAAACTGGCGGAGCGCCCGCAGCGGTTATCGAAACGCCCGCCCAGCGTGACGCACGCATGGCTTGGTGGCGCGAGGCGAAATTTGGGTTGTTCATCCACTGGGGCGTTTACTCTGTGCCCGCTGGCTATTACCACGGCAAATCTGTGCTCGGTAAAAGGGTGGCACCTTTCAGCGAATGGATCATGTTCAACGCGGAAATTCCGATGGCGGAATATCAGGCATTTGCCAAGGAATTCAACCCCATCAAATTTAATGCTGATGATTGGGTCAAAGCTGCCAAGGAGGCCGGCATTAAATACATCGTCATTACCTCCAAGCATCACGACGGGTTTGCCATGTTCTGTTCCCAAGCCAGCAAATGGAACATTTGCGACGCTTCACCTTACGGCAAAGATCCGCTTCAAGACCTCGCTGCGGCCTGTCGTAAATACGGCATGCAACTGGGGTTCTACTATTCGCAAGCGCAAGACTGGAATAATGGCGGCGCGGTCGGTCTCGGTAGCATGGGCACCAACGCGCCGCCCCGCTGGGATTCGGCCATGAAGACGAACATAGATGAATATATTGACAAGGTCGCCGTGCCGCAGGTGAAGGAGATTTGTTCCCACTACGGGGAGTTTCCCGCGGTGATTTGGTGGGACACGCCGCGCGATATGAATACCAATCGCGCCCAGAAAATTTACGATGTCGTTCATGCGCTCCGTTCCAAAGTCATCATGAACAACCGCCTCGGCGGCGGTTTCAAGGGAGACACCGAGACGCCGGAGCAATTCATCCCCCCGCAAGGTTATCCCGGTCGTGATTGGGAAACTTGCATGACTATGAACGGCTCATGGGGTTATAAAAAGGATGACAATGACTGGAAACCCACCGAGGCACTCATCCGCAACTTGTGCGACATCGCGAGTAAGGGGGGCAATTATTTACTGAATGTCGGGCCGACCAGCGAAGGTTTGATTCCGCAGCCGAGTTTGGATCGGCTCGCCGAAATCGGCCAGTGGATGAAGGTCAACGGCGAGGCGATTTATGGAACCACGGCCACGCCCTTCGGCGAGCAACACGGTGCTTTCAGCGAGATAGAAAAAGACAAGAAAGGTAAGCCCAAGTTCATCCCCACCTGGGACTGGCGTGCGACCACCAAACCGGGAAAAATCTATTTGGAAATCTTTCAATGGCCAGCCGATGGCAAATTCCTTGTGCCCAGGTTGCAGAGCAAGGTGCAGAAGGCATATCTTCTTGCCGATCACCAGCAGTTGCAAACCAAGGCCGATGCCACCGGGGTGATTATTTCGCTGCCCTCGGATGTGCCCGACAAAATCGCCTCGGTCGTGTGTTTGGAAATCGCCGATCGCTCCGCCAAAATTGCTGCAAACAAATGATGTTTTCTTACGCTTCCACCATGAAAAATAAATTCACCATTTCAACTTCCGTCGTGTTGGCGGCGTTGTGCATCTGCCAGCCGTTTTCCATTCGCGCCGAGAGCCAGTTGGAAAAAGATTTCAAAACGCCGCCCCAGGCGGCGCGGCTGCAAGCCTACTGGTTTTGGGTGGACTCCAATTTTTCAACGAACGGCATTACCAAAGATTTGGAGGCCATGAAATCCGCTGGCTTTGGCGCGGCGTTGATTTTGAACGTCGGCGTCGGTCCCCAAAATTCGCCGTGGCCGGACCAGACTTACCACAGCCAAAAGTATTTTGACGCCATCAAATATGCGGCGTCGGAAGCCGATCGTCTTGGCATGACCATCGGCCTGGCCAACGCGCCCGGCTACGACGGCACCGGCGGCCCGTGGGTGCCGGAAGGTCAAAGCATGCGGCGGCTGGTCTGGACGGAACAGTCGGTCGAGGGACCAAAAAACCTTGATGCCACGCTGCCGCGTCCGAGTCTCCCAAAATCTGGTTCCTTCTTCGGCAAGGTGAACGAGGTTTCCAAAATTTATGATGACATTGCGGTCTTGGCCGTTCCCGCTGACAAAACCGTTTCGCTCAAGCAGGTGGTTGACCTCAGCGCCCGGATGCAGCCGGATGGTCATCTCACCTGGGATGTGCCCGCCGGAAAGTGGACCATTTATCGTGTCGGATATACACCCACCAAGGTCGGCCCTCATCCCGTCCCGGACGGAGTGTCCGGCTCGTTGGAAGTGGACAAAATGGATCGCGAGGCGAATCTCCAGCACTGGCAGAACGTCATCGCGCCGCTCAAAAAAAAACTCGGCCCACTTTACGGCAAATCTTTCAACCGGCTGCACATAGACAGCTACGAGTGCGGCACGCAGAACTGGAACAAGAAATTCCGGGAAGAGTTTATCCGACGCAAAGGCTATGATCCGGTGCCCTGGTTGGTGACCTTCGGTGCGCCCGTGCAGGGGTATAAGCCGGGCCAATTTAATGGCCCGCTGCGGAGTGGTAATGACCTTCGATTGGTCAACGATGCGAACCAGACAGCCCGCTTCGAATGGGACTTCATTGATGTCATCAACCGGCTTTTCACCGAAAATTGGGTTTTGGCCAAATCGCTCATGACGCCGGATCAGATCCAGTTTTCATTCGAGCCTTACTCCGGCCCATTCAGCACCATCGAGGGCGCGGCCATTGCGGATATTCCCATGGCCACGTTTTGGACCACCAGCAAGTGTGATCACAGCCAGACAAATATTTGCGGCAACGGTTCTGTGGGAGATGGCGATGGAACCATGGAAAACCAAACGGTCGCCAGCGGGCGGGCCGCCGGACGAACGGTGATCAACTGCGAATCCTACACGTCCATGCCGGAGGTCAGCCGGTGGACTGAGAAACCGGCTCCGCTGAAGTATATCGCCGACGGCGCGTTCGCCTCCGGCGTCAATCAGATGACTCTCCATCAATGGACGCTGCAACCCTTCGACGACCAGTATCAGCCGGGGCTGACGTTCAATTATTGGGGCGTGCATTGGGGCCGTTTCCAGACGTGGTTCGAGCCGGGCAAGGCGTATTTCAACTACCTCATCCGCTGCCAGGCCCTGTTGCAACAAGGTGAGCAGGTCGTGGACAGCCTCGCCATTGATGCGCCGTTGAATACCGAACATCACTGCGATTTGATTTCATCGTATGATTTCGTGAACGACGATACGCGGGTGGTGGACGGCCAGGTGCAGCTCGCCTCGGGCCGGAAATATTTTTACCTCGCCTATCCGACCAACGGCGTGGTGCTGCCGGAAGTGGCGGCGAAACTGCAGCGGCTGCTGGACGCGGGCGCGACGCTCGTCACCACGCCGTTCAAGCACTCGCCGAGCTTGCAGGATTATCCGGCTTGCGATCAGACCATCGCGAAAATCAGCGCGGGCATCTGGGACTCGGGAAAATATCAGGGCCATTTGTTCGGCAGTATCGATGCGGCGGTGAAACAGTTGGGACTGGTTTCGGATTGTGAAATCCATTCCGCGGCTGGTGCAGACAGCGTGAAGGTGCTCCACCGGCATTCCTCCGAAGCCGACATTTATTTCGTGGCCAACCGGCTCGACCAGCCGCAAAACGTTACCTTGGATTTCCGGGTGCAAGGGAAACAGCCGGAGCTGTGGCAGGCGGAGGATTTGTCCATCAGCGACGCACCGGTCTGGAAAGAAGATGGCGGATGCACCTCGGTATTGCTAAGTCTGGGTTGCCATCAAAGCGTGTTCGTGGTTTTCCGCAAATCGGCGGAACAGGCCGACCATGCCGCTGCGGTCACTGTCAACGACGGGGCAGCGTCTTGGAGTGTCAGCCGTGACGGCCAGGGCAAGGCGGTCTTCTTGTCACCGGCCAACGTTTCAGCGAAGGTTGTTTACGCGTCCGGCAAGGAAAAAACGCTCACGACCGAATCCATTCCGCCGGTTCAAATTGACGGGGCTTGGGACGTTAGCTTTGCGCATAAAATGGGCGACCAATTCCAAATGCAATTTCCAACGCTGATTGACTTCAGCCAGCATTCGGATCCGCGCGTAAAATATTTCGCTGGCACGGCCACTTACCGCAAAACCATCCGGCTGGACGCCGATGTGCTGAAGGCGCATCGCCGCATCATTTTGGACTTGGGCACGATGAATGACATCGCCGCCGTGAAGCTCAACGGCAGCGCGGCGAAAGTGGTGTGGTATGCGCCGTATGAACTGGATATCACTGGCTCGGTGCGGGAAGGGGAAAACCAACTGGAAATTGCCGTGACCGACAACTGGGCCAACGCCATCATCGGGGACGAACAGATTCCCGCCGATTTTGAGACGCCCAATGCCGAGTATCTCGCCAAGCATCCGATGGGTTTCCAGATGCCGCGTTTTCCGGATTGGTTTGTCAAAGGCCAACCGCGGCCGTCCGCGCGCAAGACATTCGCTACTTGGAACTACTACAACAAGAACAGCAAATTGAATCCGGCCGGCTTGGTCGGGCCAGTGCAACTACGGATTGAGGAGCACGTTGCTTTTTAAGCACTCGAAAGAATTACAAGTATGGAAAAAACTGCTCAAACTTATCCCCATCATGTCGCCCAAACCAGCCTCTGCCGTGGAGTTATTTTTCTCTGCTGGCTGTTGGTGTCGGGCTTGGCCCATGCCGAGACGACAAATGTGGCGGGGGCTTTGGTGAAGGAGACAAATCCAGGCTTGCAACCTCACGGTGGAAACTGGCGGTTGGAGAAAGCCGCCATCACCGACACCAACCGTCCGCGCGTATTACTCATCGGGGATTCGATCCTCAATGGTTACCGACCGATGGTCGTCCAATCGCTTGCAGGCAAAGCATATGTGGACATCTGGCTGACGCCGATGTGGCAGTCGGAGAAATTCAACAAAGCCCTCGCTAATGTCCTTGATCAAGGGCCGTATGATGTCATCCACATGAACCTTGGGCTGCATGGCTGGCCCAAGGGACGGATCAAGGATGAGGAATACGAGCCGTTGACCCGCGCGTTTTTGGAAGTCATCCACCAAAAGTGCCCTCAGGCAAAATTGATTTGGGCCAATACAACACCTTTTCTCAACAAGACGAATCTCCAGGAACTTAACCCGGACATCAATCCAATCATCGTCCGGCACAACCAAATTGACGCCCGGATCATGACGGAGGCTGGCGTGCCAATCAACGATTTCTATTCCCTGCTTCTGGACAAAAGTGAGTGGAACGGCGGAGATGGTGCACATTGGAAACAACCGGCCTATCAATTGCTCGCCGAGGTGGCCGCGAAATCTATTCTGCGCGAACTTCCAAAGATGTCTAATCCGGTCGTGAAAGGCTCGGAGAATTCCTCCAGTTCGAAGATTCAGGTTTCGGTGGACTGGCCGCAATTCATGTCACAGCAAGATTTGGTTTGGAATCGGCTGCCGCAGGATTATTACGAGGGCGCATTCGTGGGCAACGGCCTGCTCGGCACGATCATTTTTAGGGATAATCTTGAGACGAACAGCTTGCGCTTTGAAATCGGGCGCACGGATATCTACGACCATCGCGCTGGCGGCTCGGCGATGTATGAGCGCTGCCGCCTTCCCATCGGCCAAGCTTTGCTGACGCCGGTCGGAAAAATCACCAGCACAAAACTGCGCACGGATTTGTGGAACGCAGAGACGCGCGGCGAAATCACCACTACGGCCGGGAGCATCGAGTGGCGTTGCTTCGTCCCGAGCGATGACGAAGTGATCGTGCTGGAACTCAAAACCGGTGGTGGCGAGCGCGATGCAAAATTTTCCTTCCGAGCGCAGCAAGGCGACAGCCCGCGTCACACGGTTTTGAAAAACGATAAATACGACTACCAGCCAAACCCGCCGTTTCGAAAAATGCAGACCAACGGCTGGGAAATGGTGGTGCAGCCGCTGCTGGCCGGCGGCGATTACGCGACGACCTGGCGCGAGATCAAAACCGGTGATGACGCGCGGACGATTTTTCTGACCGTGGCCAATGGCATTCCCGCCGGCAGCGCGGCGAAAGCCGCCGTGACCACCGTGAACCACGCGGTGGCGCGCGGCGTGTCCGCGCTGGAGCGGGCGCATCGCGAGTGGTGGCACGCGTTTTATCCGGCGAGCTTCGTGTCGGTGCCGGACGCGCGCCTCGAAAGCTTTTACTGGATTCAATGGTATAAATTGGCCAGCGCCACGCGTGCCGACCGGCCGGTGGTGGATTTGATGGGGCCGTGGTTCAAGATGTCGCGCTGGGCGGCGTATTGGCAAAACCTAAACGTCCAGCTCGCTTATTTCTCCGCCTTGTCGGGCAACCACCCCGAACTCAGCGACCGGTTGTGCCGCTGGCTGGAAGACAGTCTGCCGGATTTGATCAGTAACTGTCCGCCGGAATTTCGCGCCGACTCCGCCGTGCTGGGCAATCCCACCGGTCTGGAGCTCAAAGCGCCCGTGAGCGCCACGCACCCGCTGCACCTCATCGCCTTGCCGTGGCTCATGCAGCAGTGCTGGTTGCAATACCGCTTCACTATGGACGACGAACGTTTGCGCGCGCGGATTTATCCGTTGCTGCGGCGCACCTTCAATTTTTACCTGCACGTCATCCGACCCGGCGCGGACGGGCGTTACCACATTCCCAACGCCTTTTCCGATGAATACGGCAATGCCGAAGACACGAGCATGAATCTCGCGTTGCTGCGCTGGGGACTGGAAACGTTGATTGCAGGCAATGATCGTTTGAAGCTGAACGATCCGGAGTTGCCGAAGTGGAAAGAGGTGCTCGCCCAGCTGGCGGACTATCCGGTGGACGAAGCCACCGGCATCATGATTGGCAAGGGCACGCCGTTCGCCAAGCCGCACCGGCATTACAGCCACCTGTTCGCGATTTTTCCGCTTTATGTTTTGAACATCGAAGACCAACCGGAGCTGCGGTCGCTCATGGAAAAATCCATCCACCGACATGTTGAATTGACCGGCGACGACTGCATGTTCAAATTTACTGGCTCCTCGTCGCTCTCGGCGGCGTTGGGCGACGGCGACACTGCGCTCTTGCGGCTGCAGCGCGCGCTGGCGATTCAGCCCAAAGGCCCGACGGTCACGCCGAACACGCTTTACAGCGAGGGCGGATGGCCGACCTTCGAGTCGCCGATTTCCGCGCAACGAAACATACTCGATATGCTGTTGCAAAGTTGGGGCGGATGCATCCGCGTTTTTCCCGCGTGCCCGTCCGCGTGGCGCGACGCGACCTTCCACAACCTTCGCGCCGAAGGCGGCTTTCTAGTGAGTGCTGAACGTAAAAACGGCAGGACCGTGTGGGTTAGCATCCGAAGTCTTGCACGGAGAGCCGTGCCGGATTCAGATCTATGGTAAAATTCAAGAACTCAAAATTGCCAAAGGTGAGGAAAAAGTGATTGGGACCGACCAACCAATTGTGACTCCGCTGCCGACGGTAACAACGAATTCTTGGGGGACGCGATAGACGTAAAACCTAATTTTTTAAAGAACGTGCCTAAGATAATTCGGTTATGCATAAACCTGTTTTCTCAAAGTATGCTAGCGATTAAACTGAAATACGAACGGCACGGAAATCCCAGCTGGCAAGTTCCGGGAGTTTTAGTCGAGGTTGGGAAACTATGTCATGAGGTGGCGTTGCCATTCAAGATCATCCGCAGTAATCGCTTTGATGAATCGCAAACTTGGCCCCTCTAATTGGTTCAATTTAGTTTCAAATTGGCCCACCGCCCGATTTGCGGCGACGAGTATATCAATAAATCCGGTGCGTTTGTTTTTATGAATTCAATAAACTTGTCATTGACTTAATTGGCAATTTTGAGGTTATGAACATCACGCTCTAACTCCTAAGCCTTCTGGTCAACGGGTGACATTGTCTTTTCCGTCGTAAAGTGTTTCACGTAGTGCCACAGGGGTTCCGAATGGTTCCGAATTCTGCAGATCGTTTGATTTGATCGCCCGATGAATTTCCTCTTGAATCACCGCTTCTACACTCTGCAGTGTGATAAAATATTTCCGTTCGTTTGGATCGTAGTAACTATCCAAGCGTGTGAACCCCTGCCGATTCGGTTGGCACCAGTTGATGAGGCTGCGTTCCGTTCGTGCCACACCCGCCGCTACAAACTCCGCGCCATAACTTTCCCTTCAGAAGCAAAAAAGGCCACCCCGAAAAGGAGTGGCCTTTGCAATTCAGGTCAGAGATTATTTCTTCCCAGCAGCCTTCTTCGCCGCCCATCTAGCCTTGGCCGCAGCACTGATCTTGGCTTTGGCGGCAGCAGACATAACGAACTTCTTCTTGGCAGGCTTGGCAGCCGGTTTTGCCATGGCTTTGACCACAGCTTTAACAGCCGGTTTGGTCTTGGCGGCTTTCACCTTAGCCCATCTCGCTTTTTGAGCAGCGGCAATTTTAGCACGACCGGCCGCACTCATTCCCTTTTTGGCAGCTTGAACAGGGGCAGCTTGAGTTCCTGTGATGGCTGACAATTGTTTTTCCAAAGCTGCGATCTGGTCTTTGAGATTGGCGGCTTTACGGAGTTGTTGGGCAGTCAGATTTAATAGACTCATGGTGGCGCTAGTATAGACAGCCCCCCCTCATTCCGCAACCCCTCCCGACCCCTCTCCAAAAACCGTCAAAAAAGCTGGTATCATATAATGTAGCCGAGCTTGGTTTTTTATAGACCGGCCCCTCTCCCCCTCAAACCCTTAAACCCATTCGTTCGCGCTTGGGTCTTGAAGTTCACCGGAAAGCTGCCGCCCGAAGATTGCGAGACGTTTGCCCTGCTCAAAGATTGGGTTGAGTTCAATTGCGTCAAACGGTCTAGACCAACACCCCAGAACCGTTCCCAGACAGACGACGGCATTGGCATTCTGGTCCACTTCTCTGAAACCGAATATGGCAGGGCGAATTATTCGGTGGATCGATCAGGCGAAGACACGTTCCAGGTCGGGGAAGAGGAACTGCTGACGCTGGTGCAAGAAGCCATTGATGCGGGCGGTGGTTTGGGGGAAGTGGTGGATCAAATTGCTTCTAGGATTGATGACGATGCTTGGAATGAATGTGATCCCAATTTGGACTCTTATGGGGATTACGACTATGACGAGCATGACAGCAACGACTCTGGGAACGGCGAAATCACCTATTCCCGCGACCAGATCAGGAGCCGGGTTTTGGCGTTTTTACAAGCCAACCACCCCGATCTGGCACAACAACTCTGAACTATGAAACTGATTAAATTAAAACAAGAAAAGCTGGTGGAAGAAAAAGTGGTGACGGGTCCTGATAGGGATGTGAATATATGAATCGCGGACTTGTCATCAGGCCAATTACCACGAAATTGTTCATCTTGCTCTTGGAAGAATTTATCCCCGAGTGTGCCCAACGTTACCCCATTGAACCAACGCTCCAAAACTGCAATGGCGCGCGGCAGTTCGCCTGCGCTGAGAATTCGCTCTACGTCGTGGCAAACTTGAGCAAGGTCATTAAGCCCCCATGATTCAAAAGGTAAAACCGTCAGCTCCGACGGCGGGAAAAATGGCGCCACATTATCACTTTGCTGTGCCGGTTCTGAGTTGCTGCTCTCTGAACGATCTTGCCACCGTCCAAGCGTTTCGGTGGCACATGCTAATTCATGCATCACATCCCAGTCCCGGATTTTTGCTCCCGCCCGCAACGCCAGTTCACATTCGCGCCAAACATCGTCGAAGGGGACGTCATGAGCAGCAGCTTCAAAGACCCATCCGACCGTAAAAATGCGTGCCCATTCAAGTTGGCGATCGCTATCTCGAAGCAGTAGCAGAAGGGATGCGTGCGCGGCTCGGCGATCGGAAGTTGGACGCAGATAAAAGTCAGCTAGAGCAGAACAAATCCATTTCTTTTCTTGGTTGGGTCGTCCAGCTAAATAAGCTGTCAAGAATACACGAACATCATTATGGAGGACACGAAATCCCTTTTCCTCACTCACCACCAACGGTCCGAGATTTGCCAATATCAGATGCCATTTTGTCGCAGTCAGTTCCAGCGCCGGAAAAGCTGTTGCTAAAAACTCGCCACTGATTCTTTCTCTAACCAAGCTCAGCGTTCCAGCCAAAGCTGCTTCTATTCCGATTTGTGCATTCGCTGCTGGAAGGTTTGCGAATGCGTATTTCCAAATTGATTCGTAGTAAGCCTGCAAACCTTCGCGCAAAGCTCGTTCTTGCAAGCGAAGTTGAAGTTCTTGCACACTGGAACATCCTTTCGCTTCTTCGACTGCAAAGACGATAGAGAGGGTATTGCCTTTCGCAGCAATAGTTATGACCTCAACCGCTTCATCCCATTCGGCGTGCGGCATCCGCAACCCAGCCGCTTTTAGAAGTTCAGCGACATCGCTTTTTCCCAGTGGTCCGAGATCCAGCTTTTGCACATTTGCAGGAGGGGTGCGAAGCCATGACGGATAGAGGCGCGCGATGCGCTGGAACATGCCGGTATAAAGTTCGCGGCGGACCGCGAGATCGGTGGGGTTTTTCCCCAATTGCTTGAGGTGTTCCTGAAGCACCTTGGGAATCGTGAGCGGCGTTTCTGTGCCGATGCAAATTTTGACACCGAGTTGGTGCGCCGCCGCCGTGATGACGCGGAACTGATCACCCACGCGGTTGAAAAGCTCGTTGTCTTGTTCTGGTGTGGCGGGGCGCGGCTGCAGGCCTTGCATCACTTCCGGGCCGTATTCGTCATCGGGAAAAAGCAG
>Ga0208507_1001861_pt1 | contig 11305 bp, 10 predicted proteins | sample CryBogCBH12Aug01_FD_184626 | JGI IMG/M metagenome (GOLD analysis project Ga0208507, IMG submission 184626) | Freshwater microbial communities from Crystal Bog, Wisconsin, USA - CBH12Aug09.1 (SPAdes) (version 2) | ecosystem: Environmental > Aquatic > Freshwater > Lake | place: Crystal Bog... | reverse complement strand
AAACATTGTGCGCAGTACAAATACGATTAGTGACTTTGTGCCAGGCGTTAATTTTCAAATCAATGCCAACCCAAGTCCGGGAACAACGAAAACTGCCAATATTAATATCGTGCTAGGTACAGACAATACCCAAAGCACCCTTACCAATTTAATGACTGCGTATAACAAGCTCATAAACGACTACAACGCTATGACTGCTAACGCCAATAATGGCAAATCTAGCACTAATACTGCGGGCACCTTTGGCAATGACCCAACGATGCTTTCTTTTGTTGAGGGCATTAAAAGACGCTTTGCTAACGGGGCAACTTACAATATTGGTTCGGTTGACTCAAACCATCAGCCTTATGTATTAAGCCTTGCAGCTCTGGGGATGGTGATTCAGTTGGATGGCACCTTATCTTTAGATACGGTCAATTATCAACAGGCGATTTCTAATGGCTTGCGGCAAAAATTAATTCAGGGTGCAAGAATCGGCTATATAAGCTCCACCGATAACTTGTCTAATTTCATTAAAGCGCAGTCCAGCAGTATTGGCGCTATTGCTCAGGAAATTTCTGCAGAAAATACTTCAGTTCAAACGCTCCAAAAAGAGCAACAAAGCTTGCAAGATCGATTAAATAAGATCCAAGATGCCTATATCGCGCAATATTCAGGTTTAAATGCGCTACTTTACCAATTGAACTCAACAAGCACGAATTTGGCAAGTTCTTTAAGCGCTTTAACTAATATGGCCGCAGGGAAGTAGTCTTAATGAGTAACTCATTAAATAACCCTGTTAAAGTTAAGAATGAACCCATAAACTAAGATTTTCTTTCAAAAATTTGTTGACTGAACTTACTGTTCTTAAGATTTTTTAAAGGAATTAAGATAGAAAGTATTTAGCAATATCCGTAGTGATATGAAAGTTTTGCTTAAAGAAAGTAATTCCAGATAATACTTCTTGATCGCTTGGGCTCAAGTTACCAGATTCAATCAAGATTGCTTTAGTTAGGCTAGGCGTCAGTGAATCAATAAAGCTGGCAGCAATATCAGCATCATTAATTAGTGACTGCATAAAATATCTAGGGTTTTCTGGATCCTCTAAGTGCCTTGCATTAATTGCCGTTAGGTTATGTGGCGTTGTGCCAATGATTAATTCAGACAGTAATTCAAAATCAGACTCAGATAGCCTATTCAGAGGGGAGTTCTTCAGGAGCTTAACAGTTTCTTCCTCATGGCTTTGATCATCTAATTTTTTACTGATACCGCGATGCCCATAGTCGTGACTAAGTATTGTTAACAATAGCAATTGTTTCTGCTGATCAGAAAAAGTTTCTGTTTTTGTGAGGAAGATAGCTAGCGATAGGCAGGCATCAGCAAAGTGTTGACGATTATGGTATGCGGGCTCATTGTCTTCTAATTCCCTTTGGCGACCATAATCTTCAACCACTGCCAACATTTCATTTGTTATTGCGATTAAATTTAAAAGCCTAGAGTCGAAAGAATTTTTTGGTATGTGAAGCAATGATTGTGCTTCTTTAAAGCTATCAATAAGTGATGTTTTAGTCAATCTGCGAAGTCTAATTTTTTCGCAAAAATTAATTTCGTTTGATTGCATCTTGATATTGTTGACTTATAAAAAAATTAGCGGTCCCAGTAATCAGTTTGCTCGGTACTATTGCTGGCCCTAAGAATAGAAACCAGCTTTCGCAAAGTCTCAATATCAGTAGGAACAGTTCTACCGCTATAAACTAGTTCTTTTGCCTCTTTTTCGCGAATGATAATATTCTTATCGCGAATACTAGTTAGTAAGTTTTGCGTTACAACCTGCGCTACTTTGGGTTGCGTAGTAATAGCAGATTGAAAGGCTTTGGTTGGTAAAAACATTAGATCAGCATCTTCGGTTACAACGACCGTGGCAGATCTTGGTAAGCCATCAATCAATCCAAACTCACCAACATAATCTCCTGGTTTAACTGACTTAATCTCAGTAAAACTGCTTGAGTTTAGATTGCTAAGTCTTACAGAGCATAGACCAGAGAGAACAATGAAAAGTCCATTGGGGGGTTGCCCCTCGCAAAAGAGAAATTGTCCGCGCTTACCTTTAATATTTTGAACAAGCCCCATCAAGAAAAGAAGCTCCATGGCACCCATGCCTCTAAAAAAGGGAATGGAGTCAATTTTGATTTCATTGTTTTGCGCTTGCTTGGCTTTGGTTGTATTGAGTAATTCTTGTGCTGGGTGGCTACCGCGAGTTCCAGCTGGAGCAGAGCTTCCGGCATTACTAGCATGTGCTAACGAGCTTTTGCATAGGGCTTCAAGGCGTGCGATTTGCTCTTTCGCAGGAGTGTGCCCAAGTTTTAGTGCCGCTTGATATTGCTCAAGGGATTTTGGGTAATCAACTAACCCACCACGCCCCGTCTCGTAGAAGCTGGCCAAGCTCAATATTGCTCTTAGGTTACCAAGGTTCGCCGCTTTTTTGTAGTTTTGAAAGGCGCTTGTGGGGTTAACCTCAGTACCGTTGCCATTATCTTGACATTCTCCTAATAAAAAAAGTGCCTCAGGATCACTTTTCCGAGCAGCCATTGCAAAGTAGGCATAGCCTTTGGTGAAATTAGCAGGAATATTGCGCCCAGACATGTATTCTTTGCCCAGCTCGATTTGTGCCTTAGCATCCCCCCCATCGGCTTTGCTTTTCAGTCTTTCTACTTTACTAAAGTCAAACATATCGCCCTGCAGTGGTTATTAAAGGTTGAGAAATGTTATTTTAGCCTTAAAATCAGCGATATTGTCTTAAAACTCCCTGCCTTGTCAGTGGTTTTGAGGTGCAAATGCGTTTGACATCGAGTAAGCCGCACAATATCCTACACCAGTATTTCAGATTCCATTAAAAAACATGAACTTTAATCAATTTGAGCAAATCAGACACCTTTTGCCAGACGATCGTTTTATGCTTTGCTACAGCGGTTATGTTAGCGAGGATTTGCTCGATGCCATCGGGCTGACACTTAAGGTGCGTCTTAATGAGCACGTGGAAGATAAAAAGAAGGTAAAGCAAATCTTCTCAATTTTTGTTGAGTTAATGCAAAATCTCATCCGTTATGGACTAGAGGGTCCCAAAGGCGTCACCATCAAAGACGAGGATCACTCTGGCTTTGGATTGGTCATGGTAGTTGAGGAGACTGATGGTTTTATCAGTTTAATTAGTGGCAACTATATTAAGTCTGAGGCAGTTCCAGCAATGCAAGCTCGCTTGAGTAAGGTTCAGGGTAAGTCTGACGAAGAGTTGCGCGCACTCTTAAAAGACCAAATCCGCAAACCAACGGAGGAGACTAGTAAGGGTGCTAGCTTAGGTTTAACAGAAATTGCCAGAAGATCAGCAAAACCAATAGAGACATCTTTTGTGCAATCGGATGATAGGCACCATTTCTTTATGATGAAAGCATTTGTTTAAAGTGAGGCTATTTTGAGTAACGAATTTAATCTTCCAGCAAGTTCACGCACCCCCGAGGTGAGCTTGAATTTTGATACAGGTGCTCTAACTCTTTCAGGTGAGTGCTACCCAGAAGACGCAAGTCAATTTTTTGGTTCACTAAATCAAGCATTGGATCAGCATTTTTCGAGTGCAAAAAACTTATCTGCCAACATTAGTTTGATTTACTTTAATAGCTCATCAGCAAGAGCGCTGATGGAATTAATGGATAAGTTAGAAGATAAGGCCAAGGCTGGCTCAGATATTTCAGTTGTGTGGTCGTGCGATGAAGATGATGATGTGACTCAAGAGTTTGTTGAGGATTTGCTATCTGACTACTCGGCCATGCATCTTAAAGTCGATCTCATCAAATCTGAATAAGATTTGATGACAGTCAACGAGCTACGCACTAATTTTTGTCGAGTTTATCAATTGCTCGCATGAGTTGATGCTTGAGATCTTGCTTTTGTGCAAGTGTGAGTTTTTCATAGTCTATTGCTAGTGTGCTGCCAAGGTGTGAAATAGTATTGGAGTTCGTAGCGCTTTGTGAGGAACGAAGTCCTTTGACCGCAAAGGTATTGACGGTTCTAGCTAAACCCTTTACATGAATGGGTTCACGCGCTTCAGTATCGATCTCATCATCTACTAAGGCATGGGTGTCTTGCGAGATGAGAATGCCATCAATATCGGAAAGGCCCTCTAGTCTGGAGGCCAGGTTAACTGACCCGCCGATGATGGTGTATTCCATACGGTTTTCAAAACCAAAATTTCCTACATTACAAAAACCGGTATTTATACCCATTCGGACTCTAAAGGGCAGATTAAATCCCATTTTTGACCATTTGATCCGAAGCTCGACCATTTTTTCCTGCATCTTAATCGCCATTTTTACGCACTGCAATGCATCCTCTTTTTCGCCCAAGGTTTCTGGATCACCAAAGAAAATCATGATTGCATCGCCGATAAACTTATCGATAGTTGCCCCGTGGGCTAATGCAATATTGGACATTTCTGCCAAATAATCATTTAAAAATAGAGTTAGCGCTTCTGGCTGAGACTGCTCTGATATAGTGGTGAAGCTAGCGATATCACTAAAAAAGACGGTCAGTTTTTTGCGTTGAGTACCTACATTGGCAATCGATTTGCTCTCAAATATAGAATTGAAAACCTGGGGAGATAGGTATTTTGAAAGGCGGTTTGTAAGAAATTCTAAGAACTCATTTTTTTCTTTGAGATCTTGGGAGGTCTTTCTTAGCTCCTCCTCAAATCGATCGCTGTGTTTGACTAGCCGATCTAATGTTTTTTGTAATTTTTGATGGGATTTAGCCGCATCAGCTATTAACTGGTGCTCTTCGCTCCCTTCGGGAAAGAGGTTCGAAATCTTGGAAAATGGCATTCAAAACCAATCTTTTATGATTTAGCGAATATGAAAGTAATTAATAACTTCTTAAGGTACGTTTATACCCATTTTAAGATAAAAACGGTATTTGTTGTTTTTATTGCTTTTGGCATCGTTTCCATACCGGCTTTATTAATTAACTCATTTATTGCGATCCGCATTGCTGAGGACTCTATTGCTCCCATCATTACTGAAAAGCTCATAGGGCTTCGTAACAATAAAGCGCAAGTGGTTCAAAATTATTTCGATAATAAGTTTCATATCATTCAGCTGCTTGCTGCTAGTGATGAGGTCATTAAAGCAACCAATGATTTTGAGGATAGCCTGCCACTGATTAATAATGATTTTCTAAAAACTCCAGAGCAACAAAAAAATGTCCAGGATCAGTCTAGGAAAAACGTACAGCGTTTTTATACTAAAGTCTTTCTGCCAGAACTTCATGAAACGACACCAAATTTCGTATTTTCTGAGGCCACATTACCAAAATCGAGCGCTGGGATTTTATTGCAAGATGCATTCATAGCATCAGTAGAGCCTAGTACTTTACCGATCTTTGTTGACAAGTCTGAAAAAGTTTTAGCCTACTCAAATTTTCATGAAAAATATCATCAAGGCTTAAAAAAACTATTGGGTGAAAACCTTTTTGCCGATATCTACATTATTGGTAAAGGCGGCGATGTTTTATATTCTGCTCAAAAAAAAGTGGATTTTGCTACGAATCTGAAAGAAAGCCCCTTCAAAAATGAAGGATTGGTTAGGGCTTATCAGGAATCTGCTCAAGTAAATAAGGGCGAGGTTATTTTTGTAGACTTTGCTCCATACAGTCCATCTATGGGCAGAGCATCAGCGTTCATAGCTGCCCCAATATTTGATGTCGATAAGAGAGTGGGAACGCTAGTTGTTCAGTTAACAACGCTCGATCTAACGATGCAGGTTACGAACTTTTTTCGCTGGAATGAGGATGGTCTAGGCGATACCGGCGAAGTGATTGTTACCGGTATTGATGGAAGAACCAGAATTGATACTAGAAAATCGATTAGCCAGCCAGAGCTCTTTGTCAACAATCACGAGGGTAAAGAAAATCGGTATCTAGTCAACGCCTACACAAAATTTAATTCTGATTCTTATGTCTTAAAAATAGATACAGCAGGAATCAGGAATGCCGCCAAAGGCAATGCTGGGATAGATTCATACACGAATTATTATGGTCAAGAAGTTATAGGCGCATATAAGCAAATTAATATTAAAAATGCCCAATGGATCATTGCTTCAGAAATTTCAAAAGATCAGGCAGATGCGCTAGTAAATTCTTTAAAACGAAACGTTTGGTATGCGTCATTTTTAATTTTATTATTCGTAGGACCACTCGCCTATTTATTCGCCAAACTCTTTTTATCACCCCTATTTCGATTGCTTGCAACAATCGAGAAGATTCGGGTTTCTGATGATTTAAGTTTGCGAGTCAGGAGTAGAGGTACTGTAGAAGTTAATCAGCTCAGGGATTCATTCAATACTATGCTGGACTCTTTAGAGCGCAATAAGCTCATCATTAGCGAGTCTAAAAAGCAGATTGAAGATTCAATTCTAGTTGCGCAGCGTATTCAAAAGAGCTATCTGCCAAGAGTGTCTGCTGTAAAAGACTATTTTAAGGATTTGGCTATTTATTGGTCGCCTAAGGAAGTTGTTGGCGGCGATTTTTATTGGATCAAAAAATTTGGATCACGAGTTTATGTAGTTTGCGCCGATTGTACAGGTCATGGAGTGCCGGGAGCATTTATGTCTTTGGTGGCAATCTCAACTCTAGATCAAATTTCTTCTCAGATGTACGCTAGTGCAACTCTGGAAAAAATTGTCGAAAAAGTACATGCGGATTTTTCAAAGTCCCTTGCGCTCGATTCTCAATATTCAGAAATCAATGATGGTTTTGAAGCCTCTTTTTTATGTATTGATGTTGATACCAAGAGTGTCGATTATCTTGGTATGGGCATGAACTTATTAATTAAAAATCCGGATGGTTCAGTCCAATCAGTAGAGGGGTCAAAGCAGCCCATGGGATACAAGAATGTCGACATTAGGGAATCACTAAAAGTACATCGCTTTGCTTTAGGGCAGTTTTTGTATGTGCTGTATTCCGATGGTTTTCCTACGCAAATTGGCGAACAAAAGCGCAGAATGTTGGGCAATAGGAGTTTGGTAGATGCATTGACTCGTGCACCCTATTCCAGTGCCAATGAAGTGCTCCAAGCAATGCTCGGTGTATTTGCCAAGTGGAAAGGTGGCGAGTCCCAGCGTGATGACTTAACAATGCTTATTGTTGAGCCAAGGGTTGCAAGTGATTGGTCAGACTATTCTCTGTAAGCTAACTGCCTGTCGCATAATCTTTGAGACGAAAGCCTACGAGTTGTAACCCCATTCCTTCATTTTGACTGCAACCTCTTTTGCGCAATCATTCATGGCCGCTTGACTACTTGCTTTACCTGAAATGACATCTGGGATCGTGGCTCCAAGGTACTTGATATTAAGCTCATCCCATTGCGGAATGATCGGGCGCCAGTCTGGAGTGGCATGTAAGAGTTGCTTTTGGTAAACCGCAAATCCGGGTAGTTGCCTGAGCAGATCGGGCTGGTAAAGGGTAGATACTCGGTTTGGTGCACCACCTAATTTAGTGATCTGGATATCTTGTTGCTTTGAGGTAATCCATTCCAAAAACAAAAAGCTAGCCTCTTTTTGGTTGGAATTTTCCATGACACCACAGCCAAAGCCACCAGTTGAGGATGCGTACTTGACTCCCCTAGGGTGCAAAGAAAATCCTACATTTTTTGCTAGCTCAGCATTTTCTGGTCGCAGCATCAACGAAAAAATGACGGTGCTATCAAGATAAATATTGGACTGGCCACTTAAAAAGCTATTAATGTTTTCGGTAAATCCAAATTCTTGGATACCATCAGGCCCCGTTTCTTTAACGAGTTTTTGAAAATTAACAGCTTCAACCCCTGGCGCTTGATTAAAGATCGGGTTCCACTGCTCATCAAAAATGTGGCCACCTAAGGGGTTTAAGTGCAATAACCAAGAGTGAACGCAGTGATGTCCCTTTAGCAGACGCTGCGTTAGCGCGGGACTTTTACTCTTCTCATTAAGCTCAACAAGCAACTGCGCAAAGGATTTATAGTCTGCGGGGGGCTTGACTTTATATCGATCAAATACATCTTTACGATAAGCCAAAATACTGGTCTCACCACCCCTTGGGATTCCATACAGCTTGGCATTTGGACCATCTAAATAGCCTAATCTTCCCCCAACTAGACCGATATTGGTTAAAAGACCCGGTATTAGATCGTTGGCATCATATTTGGAATCGGCTAAAACCTTGTTATTGAAAAATGGGGTGAGCTCCGCTAAGCATTTTTTGGCGGCTAACTCACTTTTCCAAGGTGCAATATAAACTGCAAAGTCATATTTTGGATTAGATGCTGCGCCAGATTCCAATAGCTTATTTTTGATTTGAACATAAGGGGCTTCATCAAGTTCAACCTGTATCCCCGTTTGTTTTGTGAATTCCGGAATGATTTGCTTACTCACCTGGAAGGTAGCGTAGTCTGATGGCCAGCACGCAGTAATTTTCTGTCCTCGATACGGTGCAAAACGGTCAGAGCCTTGAGCTCTTGGGATCAGAGGAAAGGCGCCAAGAGTACTGGCGGCAATTCCAGCCTTGATGGTCAGCCTTCTATTTTTATTCACGGTATTCATATGCGCTTCCAGTTGCTAGAGATTATTGCTTGAATTTGGGCTCGCTTATTATTGAGGACATTGGTTAATTAGACAAGATCAGGGCTGCAATTTATTGCCTACTAGCCCAGAAAAAAAGAGCTTAACTCGTCCCCAACTAGGGATTCTGGGAGAATCAATTACTAAATGACAGTACCGTGACTGATCTTTGAAAAAAGCTGAATTCTTGTGATATCGTCTCAAAAACATAGTTAGTCCATACCCATAATGTTTAATAAAAAGACACCATCATTGCTGCAAACCCAAAAGTTATCTTTTAAGAGCACTTTGGACAAAGGTTGCCTCATTCAAGGTAATCTAAATATGAGTGGTAACTACCTGATCGTGGGTCAAGTGATGGGGGACATTGTCGATATTGAAAACAAGGATGCAGTTTTGTGGATCGATAAATCTGCCTTTGTGAAAGGCAATGTCCAGTGCAACAACTTGGTGCTAGTTGGAAAGCTAGAGGGTAATGTTGTGGCAAGTGGTGCGGTTGAGGTTTGTTCAGGCGCTACGATCATCGGTGATATTCAATCGGCACGATTGCACGTTGATTCCAATGCGAGAATCAACGGCAGACTTACTTGCTTAAATGGCGACAATTTAGAAGATGTCCTTAAAAATATGACACTTGATACTGAAATCAAAAATTAAGTTAATTATGCGACTTATTTTCTTAAACAATCGACCGCGACACTAAAAGATCTTGCGAGAAAAAATCAAAATTCTCGTCACCAACCAAAAAGGTGGGGTTGGAAAAAGTACGATCTCAGCAAATCTTGCTGGTTTTATTGCCATTGATAAAAATGCCAAAGTCTCACTTGTCGATTTTGACAAGCAGGGAACCTCTTCGGTCTTTATTAGCAAAAATCCCCATACCAATATCGAGTCTTACAAAGCGGGGCTTTCCTATCAGCAAAACGCCAATTTAACGATGCTTGAAGCTAAGGTCGCTCTTCGCCGTTATGGAGCTCAGGCTGATATCACAATTGCGGATTTAACTTGGACGTTTGGATTGCCTTATGACTTCATGCTTGAATTTGATCTAATTATTGTGCCAAGCTCAAATAGTAAAGTTGAAATCGCTAGTACAGAAATTTTTATTCTCGAATATGTACAACGAATGATGGTCAAATTGCGTCAACGTGAGCAACTCATTTTAGTAGCGCCAAGTAGGGTCGACCGTAATCAACTCAATCAAATTAAATTTCCGGGATTGGAGTTTTTAGATAATTACTCTGTCTGCCCCCCTGTTTATCGTATTTCGCAAATTAATAATGAAGCATTAAGTGACTTTTGGTTTCGAATTGATAACGGCATCATTTCTGAAAACATGCGAGAGTTTGGCGAATTTGTTTATGAAAAAGTTTTGCAAATTAAAAGGAAAAAGCTCGATGCTCCAATGGTTTTACAGCCTAGAGCCACGAATATTCTTACTGCCTCCAATACCTCTGTTGCCCCTGTTACTTCTGTTAGACCAGTTATTTCAGTTATCCCAATTGCTTCGGTTGCCCCAGTCTCACAAGCCAACCAAGTGCATTTAGAGGGGGCACCAGAAGTTAGCGAAAAAGAACCGGCAAGCCAACCAGCCAAACCAGCCCCCATTGCCTCATCTCAAAGAGAATTGAATTTTATTCCTGCTTTTTTAAGAAAAAAATAAAAAGCTTTTATTGATTTTTTTCTTAAACCTTGATGGACGCTCTTTGATGTTTTATGCGGCAATCGCCAGCCTAAGACATTGCTGCAATGCTCTGTGCCGCAGCATCCTTCTAGGCATCTTCTTCCAGATATCTTTATCGCTACGCACTTCAATGAGGTATTCACGTACGGTAATGGGCATGATTCGATCGCGTCTAAAGATTGAGCATTCAATCCACTCAGGTATTCCGTCAACTAGGGTATCGGCTTGATTAAAGACTAAGCCATTAAATTGGCTGTGCTGATTTAGTAGTTTTGAGCAGCCCTCGATCGTAATAAAGACTTGCCAGCGACCGTCTTCATATTGAGTAAAGCCAATTTCTTCGTTTAAGGGATCTAAGTGCAGATTCTGGATCGTGCGTAGTAAATTTAAGATTGTCTTAGCAGGCACTTCAATTTGTAGGTCAATCCAAGCCTTTAGTTCACCCTCATCAATCTCTAGTAGCTTGGCGGCACTACTCACTTCTTTGTGAATGAGTCCATTAAATACATTAATAGACTCCGCAAGGTTTGAAGGGATGCTTGTAGGCACGCTTGTAGCTTGGGGTGATTGTCCGTAATCAAAATGCACTTTTTTCAAGTTAACCACCTGCTTGGGATTTAGAGTCGGCAGATCTTCTTTGATATCAAACAGCTTGGGTGACTTATCAGCTTGGCACAAGTCCTTTTCTACCGCATCCTTAATGGTCGACTCATTCTTGGTAGCCTCTTGTCGCTCTAATAGCTCTTTAAGAGTGTGCGTGCGTTTACCGAACTTACTTGGCTTATTAAGAGTGCTTTTCATGGTTGATCTCCTGGGATTTTTAGTTTGCTTGCTCAACTGACTTGTTTAATCACTAAGCGCCTACTGTTCTGAACAGGGGTCCTGTAATTCATTGCCAGCTCTGGATGCTCAAGCTCTAAGCGTTTGCTATCAATTCTGAAAGAGGGTTTAGGGGCCTTCCAAGTAGCTAATACTTTGCCTTGATAGTGAAGCGTCTCAGCCT
>Ga0208507_1001859_pt1 | contig 11312 bp, 9 predicted proteins | sample CryBogCBH12Aug01_FD_184626 | JGI IMG/M metagenome (GOLD analysis project Ga0208507, IMG submission 184626) | Freshwater microbial communities from Crystal Bog, Wisconsin, USA - CBH12Aug09.1 (SPAdes) (version 2) | ecosystem: Environmental > Aquatic > Freshwater > Lake | place: Crystal Bog... | reverse complement strand
GTCGCGGTCAACATCAGCGGCCGGCATTCGCTGCTCGAAGCCGACGCGTGGCCGCTCCTGAAACTGGCGGATCTGAAATTGCTCGGCGAACGCGATGGCGCGAAGCTGGCGGTTCCCGCCGGTAACCCGCTGCTGAAGCGGTTCGCGGGAATGAACTTTCGCGGCAGCGGCCTCGCGTTTGCCCCAGAAACCGTCGCTCCGCAAAACGTGCTCGCGCGCTGGGCTGATGGGACCGTGGCCGCCGCCAGTTGCCCGCTCGGCCGCGGCCGCATCGTGATGCTCGGCTCGTCGTTTTGGCACAGCACTTCCAATCGCATGGCCGATGGCGTCGCGCTCGCCGGCGGCATCCAGCCGGCGTTTCTCACCGATCTTTTCGCCGGCGCCGGAATCACGAAGGAAGCCGATATTGACGGCGAAGACATCTGGCTGCGGCGCTTCATCACCAAAAACGGCCTGCAAGATTGGCTGATGGCTTTCAATGATGGCCGCGGCGCGGCGAAAGATTTGACTTTGAGTTTTCCGCTGGCGCAGCGACCCGCGCGTGTGCTCGACCAGATCACCGGCCTGCCGCTGGATTTTAGTTTTGAAAACGGCACTGTGCGCGTGTCGCACATTAACCTCGAACCAAACCAGATCAAAATCTTTGGTGTCGAGCGCGGCAGTTATCTCGCTGCCCTGGAGCATTGGTTTGCCGAAAAGCAGCGCTACGAGTCGCGCCCAACGCCGACGGCCAAGTCGGAAAAACTGCCGCTGCCGCCGGCACGGGACGCGGTGTTCGACACATTCTACTTCCGCCAGGCCGCATCGGCGGTCACCAACGATCTCGCGTGGCTGACCGAGCCGGTCACCGCGCCGGCGTGGAAAAAAGTGGGTCATGGCTTTTGGGACGAAATGGGTTTTGCCGCCAAAGGCATTGGTTTGTATCGCCTGACATTTTCCGCGCCCGAGGCGTGGCGCGGCCATCGGGTGCTGCTGGCGTTCGCGTCGTATGATTATCCGGTGTTTCTCGAAAATGCCGTTGTGTTCGTGAACGGCCGGCGCGCCGGCGACTACCGCGCCCACGGCTGGGCCAACTTTGACGTGCTCGACATCACGCCACTGCTTCAGTCCGGCGAAAATTCGCTGGCGGTGCTGGTGCAGGCGGGCGAAGTGCGCGGTGGTTATGTCGGCCAGTTGGTCGCGTTTGCCTTGGAAAATCTCGAAGACGCCAGGGATTTGAAAGACCACTGGCAACTTTTTTCCGACAACCGTCATTTTGTTTCCGCCAATCTTCCGCTCGAAAAAATGGGCCGTTATCTCGCGACGGATGTCGCTCTGCCCGCCGGGTGGAAAAAGGAGGACATATTTTTGGAATTCGAGGTTGGTGACCGGTGGGTTGGCATCGTGACGATCAACGGCCGGCCGATGGCATTCAACCAGTCGGTGCATCCGTTTGCGAACATCATGCAGATCAACCTGTATCCGTGGGCGAAGCCCGGCGAAATCAACCGCATCGAGCTCTGGCCGCTCAGGCCTGACGAAACCGCCAGACAGAAAATGGTCGTGAAAAGCGTGCGCATCGGCGTCGTGCGCCAAAAATGAAAGGGCATCGCGCCCTCCTTGTCGCGGTCCATTCAGGGACGTTCACCTTTCAAGACGGTGCCGAACCGGCTTCCTGCGACTAAACCAGCTTCTTCAACCGCGCGTCCTCGGCGAGTTTTCTGACCAGTTCCTTGATTTTTTGCGCCTGTGATTTGTGCGCGAGCAGCACGGCGTCGTCGGTCTGGACTAAAATGGAATCGCGCAGGCCGACCACGGCGATGGGCGTTCGGTTTTTGGTGCGCGCGTCGTAGATGATGTTGCGCGCGGCGTCCACGTGGATGAAGTCCGCCACGGCGGCGTTGCCCTCGGCGTCCTGCTTGAGGTGGCGCGCGATGGCCGGCCACGCGCCGAGGTCGTCCCATTCAAACGCGCCGTCGGCCACGATGACGTTTTGCGCTTTTTCCATGAGCGCGAAATCGATCGAGATCTTTTTGATGGCCGGATATTCCTTCGCCAGCACCTTGGCGAGCTTGGCGGGATTGTTGGCGACCTTGAACCAGTGCTGGCACGCGTCGAACATCTCCGGCTGATGCTTCTCCAGCCCGTTCGTGACCGTGACGAAACTCCAGACGAACATGCCGGCGTTCCAGCGGTATTGGCCGCTGTTGACGTATTCCAGCGCGGTTTCAAAATTCGGTTTTTCAACAAAGCGCTCGGCTTTGTAAAATGTCGTCTTGGTCTTTTTCGCGCCGGTGGGCGCGGGCAGTTCCGTGCCGGTTTGGATGTAGCCGTAGCCGGTGGCCGGTTCGGTCGGCTTGATGCCGATGGTCACGATGGCCTGGCCTTGCGCCGCGACATCAAAGGCGTCGGACAAGATCTGCTGGAATTTTTTTGCATCGGGAATGACATGGTCCGCCGGCAGCACGGCCATCACACCGGTCGTGGATCGCGCGCCGACGAGCGCCGCGCCGAGCGTGACGGCGGCGCAGGTGTCACGGCCCACCGGCTCGGCCACAACGTTGTCCTTCGGCAGCTTCGGCAACTGTTTGCGCACTTCCGGTGCCTGGGTCTCGTTAGTGATGATGAAGATGTTTTTGAGCGGCACCAGTGGCAGCACGCGCTCGACGGCTTCCTGCAGAAAGGATTTTTTGCCGAGGATGGCGAGCAGTTGCTTGGGCGTCTTTTCGCGGCTCAGCGGCCAGAAGCGCTCGCCGCGTCCGCCGGCCATGATGATGACGAAACGGTCCTTGATGTCGGTCTTCGTTTTTGTGCTCATAAATCAAATGGTTTTGACCGCGTCGGCCAGTGACTTTACGAATGTGCCCACATGCTTTGCCAGGTCCGTCGATTTTCCGTTCGCGGCAATCTGGTTCACGATGGCGCTGCCCACCACGCAGGCATCGCCTTCCTTGGCGACGGCTTTGGCCTGTTCCGGATTGGAAATGCCGAAGCCTATGGCGATGGGCAAATCCGTGTGCGCGCGAATCTTCGCGATTTGTGATGAAAGATTCGACGCGACACTCGTCTGCATGCCGGTGACGCCTTCGCGGGAAATATAATAAATGAAACCACTGCCGCGTTTGACGATTATTTCCATGCGTTCTTCCGGCGTGGTCGGCGCGACCAGATAAATATGGCAGAGGCCGGCCTGCTTCATCAATGCTTCATAATTGTCCGATTCCTCCGGTGGCAAATCCAGGATGAGCAATCCGTCCACGCCCGCCGTCGCCGCGTCGTTGATGAATATTTTTAAACCGACTTTGTGGATCAGGTTGAAATAAATATAGAGGACGATCGGGATTTGCGAGTCTTTGCGGATGGCGGCAATGGTGGCGAGTAGTTTCGGCGGCGTGGTGCCAGATTCCAGGCCGCGCTGCGCGGCAAGTTGATTTACCAGACCATCAGCCAGCGGATCGCTGAACGGCACGCCGAGTTCCAGCACATCCACGCCCGCACGGTCAAACGCTAGTGCCAGTTCGTGCGTGGCGGGCAAGTTCGGGTCGCCCGCGCCGATGTAAACAATCAGGCCTTTTTTACCGGCGAATTTGAGCTGTGCGAATCTCGCAACGATGCGGTTCATTCCGGTCAGTTTCAGGTTTCAAGAGGCAAGTTTCAAGTTTGGAAAAATGTGGCGTGCCCCAGCTGCCTCCGTTTTTGATTTGAGCCTCGTCACTTCGGCTCCTACAATTGTGGCATGGCAAGCAGCTTTGGACATTTATTCCGCATCACGACGTGGGGTGAATCGCACGGCGGTGGTGTCGGTGTCGTCGTGGACGGCTGTCCGCCGCGTCTGAAACTTTCCGAGGCCGATATTCAACCGGACCTTGACCGCCGCCGGCCCGGCCAGTCCAAAATCGTCACGCCGCGCAAGGAATCTGACACCGTACAGATCATGTCCGGCATTTCCATGACCGGCAAGACGCTGGGCACTCCGATCTGTCTCTGGGTGAAAAACGAGGACGCGCGTTCCGAGGCTTACAACGAGATGAAGGACAAGTTCCGTCCTTCGCACGCTGATTTCACTTACTTCGCCAAATACGGCATCCGCGCCTGGCAGGGAGGCGGACGCGCCAGCGCCCGCGAAACTATTGGGCGCGTGGCTGCCGGGGCGATTGCTAAGAAGATTCTGGGCGGACAATTCGGGGTCGAGGTTCTTGCCTACGTCAAGCAGGTGCAAAACATCATCGGGGACGTGAATCCGGAAAAGGTAAAATTCAAGGACATCGAGTCCAACATCGTCCGCTGCCCCGATCAAAATGCGGCGGCGAAGATGATCCGGCTCATCGAGAAGATGCGCAACGCCGGCAACACCGTCGGCGGCATCGTCGAAGGCGTGGCGCGCGGCGTTCCCGCCGGCTGGGGCGAACCGGTGTTCGACAAGCTAGAAGCGGATCTGGCCAAGGCGATGTTGAGTCTGCCCGCCTGCAAAGGCTTTGAGAGTGGCGACGGTTTCGCCGGCATTTTGTTGACCGGACTGGAACACAACGACGCCTTCCGTTCGCGTGGCGGAAAGGTTATTACCACGACGAACCGCTCCGGCGGCATTCAGGGCGGCATTTCGAACGGCGGGACGATTTTCTTCCGCACCGCGTTCAAGCCCGTCGCTACCGTGATGCACGAGCAGAACACGGTGGACGAGCAGTTGCGCAACACCACGCTCAAAGGCCGCGGCCGCCACGACCCGTGTGTGCTGCCGCGCGCCGTGCCGATGGTCGAGGCGATGACCGCGCTTGTGTTGGTGGATCACGCGCTCCGGCAGCGGGCGCAGTGTGGTTGATTTTTTGCCGCCGACGTTATATTAACTCCACTTTATGCCCGAGAAACTCATCACCGAAATTCCGCATGACCTGCGCCGGATCTTCACCAAGGCCAATGAAGCCGTCCAGCACGAAAATTACGACTACGCCCTGGCGCTGTGCTGTCAGGTGCTGCAAAAGGAGCCGGGATTTTTTGAATGCCGTAAGACCTTGCGCGCCGTGCAGATCCGGAAATCCGCCGCGTCCAGCAAGGGTTTTTTCAAAAAGATGATGAGCAACGCCGGTTCCTCGCCGCAGATCACAAAGGCGAAGGTGGTGATGGGCAAGAATCCCGCCGAGGCTATGGCGATTGCCGAGGAAGTGCTGAACGGCGACGCGAACAATTCCTTTGCCCACCGCATCATCGTGGACGCGGCCATGGCGCTGGATTTGCCGCAGACGGCTTTGTTGTCTTTGGAGACGATGGTGCGGAATTCGCCGAAGGACAAGTCGCTGGTCGTGGAATTTGCCAATCAGGTCGCCGCCACGGGCGGTCATGCGGACGTGGCGGAGAAATTTCTGGACGAACTCGTCCGCAACTCGGCCTACGACCCGGAATTGCAGCAGGCGCAGAAAAATCTTTCCGCCCACAAGACGCTGGACGAAGGCGGCTATAATTCCCTCGCGGACGGCGAAGGTTCGTATCGCGACATTTTGCGGAACAAGCAGGAGGCGGTTTCGCTGGAGCAGGAAAAGCGCGTGTTGAAAACCGATGACGTGGCGGAACGGCTCATCGGCGAATACGAGGAGCGTTTGCAGGCCGAGCCGGGCAACCTCAAGATTGTCCGCTCGCTGGCGGAGCTTTACACGCAGAAGGGCAAATTCGACCGCGCGCTGGAATATTACCAGCGCATCCAGAGCTCCGACCTGGGCGGCGACGCGACCATTGACCGCGCCGTGGCGGACGTGACGGTGCGCCGGTACGATGCCCAGCTGGCGCAGCTTGACCCGCTGGCGCCGGATTTTGCGGAACAGACGGAGCGTCTTCAGGCGGAGAAGACCGCCTACAAGCTCGTCGAATGCCAGAAGCGCGCGGAGAAATATCCCACCGACCTGGCCATCAAGTTTGAGCTGGGACAACTTTATTTCCAGGCCGGCAAAATCTCCGAGGCCACCGGCGAATTTCAGAAGGCGCAGAGCAACCCGCACAAGCGCTACGCGGCCATGAGTTATCTGGCGCAATGTTTTGCCAAACGCAACATGAACGATTCCGCCGTGCGCACCCTCCAAAACGCCATCAAGGACAAGCCCGGCTTCGACGACGAAAAGAAAGACCTCATCTACAACCTCGGCTGCGTTTTTGAAAAGATGGGCAAGAAAGCCGAGGCCATCGAGCAGTTCCTCGTCTTATACGAGTCCGACGTCAACTACCGCGACGTTGGCGCGAAGGTGGATGCTCATTACGCTGGGCAGTGAACCGTTCAGGGTTTGTAGCCTATCTCCGTATTAGCCCATCAACCGCCTTTGGGGCAGCTGTGCTCCCCATTGCATCTCGTCTCTTTTTGCGCCTTGGTTGAATTTCCCCGCCTTGATGGCGGAAGGGAAATGGAATGTTTTTGCCTAAAAAATGGGCGGATGATGGATAACTTGCTCTAGGCCAATGATTTTCTATTCAAAAAGTGTCAACTTGTCACGCATCAGAGTGTTTTTAATTAATAAATTAGAACAGTATTCGTCGTAAACTGAACAGTTTTCATCATGAACTGAACAGTTATCGGTAGAAACTGAACAGTTTTTATCATTTCCTTAACAGTTTTCATCGTTCCCATGACACTTTTCAACGTTCTCTTAACACTTTTCGTCGTTAACTGAACAGTTATTAACGCGGACTGAACAGTTTGGGGTAGGAACCGAACCGTTTTCACCGGGGGCAGAACGGGTGGAAACCCGGCGGTCATAAGGACCGGGCGGGACGGCCAGGGTGGTCGCATCCCTTCTGCAACGGGGTAGCCTGGGGCAAGGTGCCGGCTTAAAACCGCTTCTCGTCGGCGTCGAGCATGTCCACAAAACATTTGATGTCGGCGCGGTGGCCGAGGCCGGCCTGTTCCTTGCGCATCTGCAGGCGCGCCACCGCTGTGGGGTCGTTCGCCAATGGCCGGTTCAGGACATCCTGCCAGTGCGCGTCCTTTTCGGCCTGCGTTCGCTTTACGTTTTGGCGCACCCAGTCGCAGACCTGGCCGTCGGTGAGGGAATTTTTAACCACCGCCACGAATTGTTCGTGCGTCAGGCCGGTGGCCTTGAGCCAGAAGCCGTCAAAGGCTTTGCCGAGATTTTCCTGGTAGTCGGCGTGCAGCTTGCCGGCAAGGTGCAGGCGGATCTTGTCAACGTAGCGAGGCAGGTAATGCCAGCCGTCCATGGTTTCGCGCGGGCTGCGCGGATAAATGAAGTCGCTCATGCCCGCATCTTCCGCCAGTCGCCGGCAAATTTCAAATTTCAAATTTGCATTTCCACCGCCCGCTTCCATCTTCTCTGGCATGAAACGATTTGATTTCGACGTGGCGGTGATCGGCGGCGGCAGCGGAGGATACGCGGCGGCGCGCACGGCGGCGGCGGCGGGACGGAAAACGGTCGTCATCGAGGGCGGCCGGGAAGTCGGCGGCCTGTGCATCCTGCGCGGCTGCATGCCCACGAAGGCGTTGCTCTACGCGGCGGAGGTGAAACATCTCGCCGAACATGCCGGAAACTGGGGTGTGCGCGCGGGCAGGGTGGCGTTTGATTTCGCCAAGGTCATGGCGCGGAAAAATCTGATGATCGATGATTTTGCCGGCTTCCGCGTGAAACAGTTGAACGCCGGCCGGTTCCAATTCATCCGCGCCAATGCCAGTTTCCTCGACGCGCACTCGGTGAAATTGAGCAATGGAAAAAAACTGACGGCGAAACATTTCGTCATTGCCACCGGTTCGCGCGTGTCGCCGTCGCCGCTGCCGCAACTGGACGACGTCGGCTACATCACCAGCGAAGACGCGGTGGCGCTCAAGCAATTGCCGAAGTCGCTCATCATCCTTGGCGGCGGCGCGATCGCGTGCGAGTTTGCGCAGTTCTTCGCGCGTTTCGGCGTGAAAGTCACGCTGATCCAGCGCAGCGAAAATCTGTTGAAGGAGTTTGATGCGGATGCCGGCGCGGAAATCGCCAAAGTTTTCCGGCGCGAAGGTATAAAGGTTTTCACCGGCACAAAAATCGTGGACGCGAAGCGCCGGGGAATATTGAAATCGGTTGTGTTCGAGCAAAATGGCAAACGAATCACCATTTCTGGCGAAGAAGTCTTGTTCGCCTTGGGCCGCGCGCCTAACACGGCAGCGTTGAATCTGGAATGCGCCGGCGTGAAAACGGAAGACGGCCGTATCGTGACGAACGACCGGATGCAGACCAGCGCGCCGCACATTTTCGCGGCGGGCGATTGTTGCGGGCCGCACGAAATCGTCCACATCGCGATTCAGCAGGGCGAAACGGCGGTTCATAACCTCGTGAAACCAATGTCGCCGCGCAAGGTGGATTACCGGCTGCTGATTTCGGTGGTGTTCACCGAGCCGCAGGTGGCGACAGTTGGTTTGACGGAAAAAGAAGCGGCGGCACGCGGTATCAAGTTTATCGCCGCTAGCTATCCCTTCAACGACCACGGCAAGTCGCTCATCATGGAGGCAAAGGATGGCTTCGTGAAACTGCTGACAAATCCCAAGACAGGCGAAATCATCGGCGGCGCGTGTGTCGGTCCGGTTGGCGGCGAGCTTATCCACGAAATCGTCGCGGCGATGGCGAAGCGCATGACCGTTCACGAACTCGCGGCGATGCCGCATTATCATCCGACACTCGCGGAAATCTGGACGTATCCGGCGGAGGAACTGGCGGAACAGATTCAGCCCAAGCGCTGAAGCACTTCCTCCGGCTTGAAGCCGTGCAGCAGGATGGTTTTGTGCCGCGAAGTCTGGCCGCGAAGCAATTCCACCTTGCCGCGTGAGCAGTCCAGTTTGTCCGCCAGAAATTCCACGAGCGCTTGGTTCGCCGCCGCGTCCACCGGCGGTGCGGTGACTTTGATTTTTAATTCATCGCCGAGCGGTGCGCCGATTTCATTCTTGGAGGCGCGCGGCTGGAGCTTCACGGAAAGCAAAGTGCCGCCGGCGGTTTCACGGAGGAACGTCGCGGGCGGCACTTTGGGAAAAGGCGGGATTATTTGTCTTCGGGATTAACGAACTTGAAGGTCAGTGCGGCGACCGCGCCGCCGCCCAGATTGCCCAGCAGGTAAATCCAGAAGTTCGCCGATTTTTCCAGGTGCATGACCGTGATGCCGGTGGCCACGGCTGGATTAAACGCGCCGCCGGAAACACCGCCCAGCGCATACGCCATGACCATGACGGTGAAACCGATGGCGAGGCCGTAATTGGAATTGCCCGCCGTGGCCTTGGCGGTGGCGACGTTCAACACGACGTAGGCGAGGGCAAAGGTGCCCAGAAATTCAGCCAGCAGGGCGGGTTGCACCTTGAGTTCTGCCGGCGTGGCCATGGTATCACCTTTAAGGAAAAGAACTACGCCGGAAGCCGCCAAGGCCCCGAGAATCTGGGCGATCCAATAAGGCAGAACATCTTTCGTCGCGCAGCGGCCGCGCAACCATACGGCCAGCGTCACTGCCGGATTGTAATGGCCGCCCGAAACATGGCCGCCGGCATAAACCATGATCATCAGAGCCGAGCCAATGGCGACCGGGGCAAGCGCGCCCGCGCTGGCGCCAATGACGGTCATGCCCACGGTCATGGCCAGAAAAAAGGTGCCGATGAATTCAATGAGGTATTTTTTCATAATCAGTTTTTTGCAGGCAAAATATTAAGCGGGCTGAACGCGGCTTGCGAGCGGAAAACTTCAGCCAACGGACAGGAGTTCCACCTCAAAAATCAAGGTGGCATTTGGCGGAATCGCGCCGGGATAACCCTCGCGGCCGTAGGCGAGTTCCGGCGGGATGGTGAGCTTTACCTTGTCGCCGACTTTCATTTGGGCCACACCGAGATCCCAACCGGCGATGACTTCGCCCGCGCCGAGCGTGAAGCCGAACGGCTCGTCGCGGTCCACGGAGCTGTCGAATTTCTGGCCGTTGGTGAAGGTGCCGGTGTAGTGGACGGTCACGGGGTCGCCTTTTTTGGGCGAAGCCCCGGTGCCGCTGGTAAGTTTTTCGATCTTCAATTCAAGTTGCGCCATGCGGAATTTTCTCCGCCCGGTGGCGGCGCGTCAACAAGCGTTTGCGCCGGAAACCAACTTGGCGGCATCGGAGATTTTTTCCAGCAGGCGGCCGACGACTTCGGCGGCGGAATAGGAATCGCGTCCCGGCTGTAGAAAAACGGCGATGTTCGCGACTTCGTTGCCGGCGGTGATGAGCGGCAAATCCGCCTCCTCGCCCGGGCGAAATTGTGCGAGGCCAATCGTGGCGGTCAGGCCGTTGCAGACGCACTGGCGGCCGTCGGTTTCGCAGGCTGCGCCGCCTTTGCGGACATAATCCTCCACCGGTTCAGCCGGACAGCGGTAGCCGATCGTGCCATCTTCCTTGCGGTAAACATGCCGGAGATAACCGAGGTCGCAAAGGCGCGTGCGTTTGGCGTTCTGGGCGGTGTCCGAGGCCGTGCCGGCCAATTGAACGACCTTGAACGGAAAACCCGTCGGCGAGGCGAGCGGGTCGGTGAACACGCCGGCGCGGCCTTCGCGGCTCAATTGGATGACCTGCTGTTTGAGGTCGGCGCGGATGCCGGACTCCTTGCAAAATGCGAACGCGGTGCCGACTTGGATCCCCGCCGCGCCGAGTTCCCGCGCGGCGACGAATTTTTCCGGCGAACCATACGAGCCGGCCAGCCAGAACGGCAACCCCAACTCACGGATTTTTTCCAAATCCGGCACATCGCGCGGGCCGTAAATAGGTTCACCGCCGGCACTCAATTGCAGTGCGCCGCGCGGCGGGGCATTGTGGCCGCCAGCGGTTTCACCTTCGACCACAAAGCCGTCAACGTGACCGTTGGATTTGCGGGCAAGCGTGATGGCGAGCGTGGCCGAGGCGACGATGCCGAGAAAATATGGACGTTTCAACGTCGGCACGGACCCGCCGCAAAACGCCGCGGGATCGAATTTGGAGTGAAATTCCTCGCCGGGCAGTGCGCCTTCGACATCAATCTTCAGTTCTACCGCCTCGCCTTTGGCCAACTTATCCAGCACGCCGGGAATCGAGCGCGGGATGCCGGCACCCATCAGCACATAATCCACTCCGGCGAGCATCGCGCCGAAGATCGAGGGCAGCGTGGGCAACTGGATTTTTTCCAAAAAGTTGATGCCGACCAGACCGGCGTGGCCTTCCTTCGCGAGAAAGACTTCCACGAAATTGGCGAGCACGGTCAGCGCCACGAAGTCCGGGCCGGGGTTGATTGTGGGCATGGTCGTGGCCTTGAATGGCGCATCGTCCGCCTTGCCGCCGGGAATGAAATAATCGGCAAGTACGCGTTCGGCGACGCCGGGAACAGGGAAATT
>Ga0208507_1001857_pt1 | contig 11320 bp, 4 predicted proteins | sample CryBogCBH12Aug01_FD_184626 | JGI IMG/M metagenome (GOLD analysis project Ga0208507, IMG submission 184626) | Freshwater microbial communities from Crystal Bog, Wisconsin, USA - CBH12Aug09.1 (SPAdes) (version 2) | ecosystem: Environmental > Aquatic > Freshwater > Lake | place: Crystal Bog... | reverse complement strand
GTCAATTATGGCTCGTATCCCACTCCGGTGTTGCCGGTGATTCCCGTGTGGGCGACCGCGCCCACACCGCAGGGCGGCGGAGCCATCACGATGACGGCGCAGGCGCCGACCAACAGCCCAGGCGCTGTGCAATACTACTTCCGCTGCTCCGGCGGCGGGGGACATGACAGTGATTGGCAGACCTCCCCCACCTACACGGATACCAACCTCAAAGCCGGCACTACCTACGCTTATCAGGTCTACATCCGCGATGCCGCCTACCTCTGGAATAATACCTCCCATTCCGCAGACGCCAGTTGCACAGCCAACTGACCGTTAAGATAAGTCCGGTGGCTCTGGATTGATACGACGGGCAGAGTTGACCCTCTGCCCGTCGGTTTTTTTAGTCGGCAAACTGGCTCCAGGATTGCGTTTGTGTTGAGGGCGAAGCGCTGCGGCCTGTCTGACTGATGGCAGGTGTAGGAGTTGATTATATATTTGCCAAATTTCACTGGCGATTTTGTGCTGCGCCAGATTTTATAGACAGGAGGTCATTTTCGCTTGTGGTTTTCGCGGTATTCTCCGGGCGTGGTGCCGTTCTGGCGGCGAAACACAGTGGCGAAATATTGGCTGGAGGAGAATCCCAGTTCGATGGCAATGGTTGTCAGCGCGTCTGTGGTTTCAGCTAGTCGTCGCCGAGCTTCTTCAATGCGCCGGTGCAACAGGTATTCATGCACGGTGTAACCCGTTTCGATCTTGAAACGGGCGCACAGCCCAGCCGGGCTTAATCCGACTTGCTTGGCCACGCCGTCAATTTTGCCTTCTTCGCTGTAAATCCTGGTTTCCAGCCACTCCAACGTGCGGCGCACCCTCCAAGTGGTCAATGGCTTTTGCTTCGCCGCATGGCTGTATCTTGCATGATCCCGGATAACGGTGATCAACAACGCATGCAACAGCGACCGCGCCATGGGCACAGAGTGCGAGGACTCACGGTGCCGATGCTCCTCTAGCAACCTTTCGAAAAATTCACTTACTTCTCGCGAGGCGGGAAAGGTGCGGTGACTTAATTGTTCAAACCCTTTCCGGATTTCTGCGGTTTCAGGAGATGTCAGAGCCGGCATGGCTCCCGCGTTCGGAATTTTTAATCTCAGCCAGTAGTGTTCGCACGGCTGTAGTGAACCTTCGTCACCGCCGTGCAATTCATTGGGACGCACGATAAAAATCTGCCCCGTATTGAAATCAAGCCGCTCATTTTCCACCCACCAGCGCAAGTGTCCGCGCACCATGTAGTGGATTTCATATTCGTTCGGGTGCTGGTCGGGTTGCAATCCCCCGGTCAGCGTCGAGTGGAACCGAAGCCAGCCGAAGATGCTCAATTCGGGCAGCAACCGCGTGGCCGCTTCAAAGGTCTCCCGTTCATAGCCTCGCCGTCTGACGGACGATTCCCAGAGGGCGATTTCAGACGGATTTTTCAATGCGGGTTTCAACGTTGCCAAAAATAGAACCAAATAATCTATTTGGCAAGTGGTGCGATTTATACTCTTGCCTGTTTGAAATAAATGAGTGTCGAGAATTGAACGCGAATAATCACTGGGATGCGTTATTTTAGGCTGGCATGAAAGCCAAAAGATCGATTTTCACTGTCTTCCGGTATGTTTTTTTAGTGTTAATCACTGCGGTTGCGCACCTGTTCGCCGCAAGTTGGACATGGGTTAATCCAGCGGGCGGTGGTTGGAACACGGCCGCCAATTGGAATCCAAGTAGTGTGCCAGCCAGTGCGCCGGACACCACGCTGATTTTTTCTCAGGCTACGGCTTATATTTCCACCAATGACATCGCATCCGGTCTGAGCCTTAACCAACTGGCGTTTACCAATGGGAGCGGCCCGGTTTTCTTGAGCGGGAATCCGCTCTATTTCACCAACAACGGAGCAACGGTCCCGGTGTTGAAAAATGTCAGCACCAACACAATTGCACTCGCGAACAATATCTACACCACGAGTCTGACGGTGAATCTGGCAGGTGATATGACGATGGATGGCACGCTGTTTGTCTCGAATGGCGGTGTTGACTGGCAGACGCGACTGGTCAAGACCGGTGCCGGGAAACTGTTTTTGGCCAACGCTGCCGCGCAGGTTACCGCCTTCAGTAATAATTTCTTCGCGGACATCAATCAGGGAAGCTTGCAAAGCCGATCGCTGAGTGGCGGGGGAATGTTAAGGGTCGGCCAGAGCGCGGCGGCTGGGAGCACGTCGTCATATTTGCTCACAGATTCCGGAGATATAAGTTCGACGGGGGTGTTTTTTGGTTCGGTGCCAAACACCACCAATATTGTTGGCGGCATCAACTCCAGCGGCACGGCATGGTTCAATGGCTGGTTTTATCCTTCAGGAAGCCCCAACACCAACACCTTGGCCTACCTCAGTGCAGCGGCCGGCGGCACGGTGAGCATCAACAACCTCATTGATAATAACAGCAGTTCAAAAGACGCCTCCAACTCCGTCGTGAAGATCGGGGCTGGCACGGTGGAAATTCGAAGCGGCTCCTACTCCGGTGGTTCGTGGACGAATTGGAACTACCGGGGCAATACGACGGTCCGGTCAGGAATCTTGCAGTTGGCGACTCATGCCGATGGCACTGCCCGGCTTGGAGGGGCGCTCGGCTACAACAATAACACCGTGCAACTTGGCGATGGGTTGACGAAACCCACGGATACCGTGACGTTGCTGTGCAGGGGCTACAATCTGCTGGTCACGCATCCGCTGAACGTCAATGCCTACGGTGCGGGCACCACCATCGGAGCCGCCGATGCCTCCAGTGTTTGCCGCTTTGCCGGGAATATCACCTTGCGGACAAATCTGATGGTATTGGCTCCTAATCCAACCGCTGTGCCGAGTGTCACGGTGAGTGGCAATATAGCGGACGGCGCTGGCTCCAATGGGGTGTTCTTTGCCGGTCCAGGCACCGTGCTCTTTTCGGGAATTAACACCTACAAGGGCCCCACACTCGTCAACAGCGGCACTTTGGCGTTGAGCCGGTCTGGCGGGGTGACCTCGGTGGTCTCCAACAGTGCAAACATCCAGATTGCCAGTGGCGCTTTTTTAGATGTCACCGGCATTTCTGCCGGGTTTACGTTGGCCGGCGGCCAAACCTTGAGAGGTTTAGGAACGGTCAATGGTGCGCTTAAAGTTGCCAGCGGTGCGACCCTTGCGCCGGGAACAAGCACAAGTTTGGGGAATCTGATGGTTACCAGCAATTTGGTCTTGTCGGGCAATGCGGTCTTTCGGCTGGTTAATGCGGCAACTGATCAGATTTTTTGTCGCGGCACGGTTTCCTATGGTGGAACATTAACATTGAGCAATCTGAATGGCGCGTTTCAAGCCGGAGATGCCTTTGCTCTTTTTCCAGCGGCAGCAGGCTATTCTGGGGTATTCAGCCAGATCGTGCCAGCAACACCGGGAGCGGGGTTGACGTGGGATTTGAGTCGTCTTAATGCGGGCATTATCGCGGTCAATGCCGGCGGTGTCGCTCCACCAGGAATCAATCCGGGCTTAGCGAACCAGACGATCATGGTGGGGAAAAGTGCTCCCATCACTGCGTATGCCCGAGGCAGTGGCAGTTTGTCCTATCAGTGGAACACCAATGGCACGGCGATTTTCGGAGCCACCGGCCGCAGCTTCCTGCCCAATTTCCTGCAGCCCGGCACTTACACACTCTCCGTTTTGGTCACCAATAATTACGGCAGCTCCACCAGCAGCGCAACGCTGACGGTTCAGGATGGAACTGCGCCAGTGGTCACCCTGCTGGGGCCGAACCCGATGACGGTGTTGCTCAATTCGACGTTTGTGGATCCGGGCGCGACAAACTACGATCGGGGAACAGGCGCACGCCCGCTAACGACGATTAGCACGGTGAACACCAGCGTGGCCGGAGTTTACACGGTGACCTACAGCGCGACCGATCTGAATTCGAACACCGGCACCGCTGTCCGGGTTGTCAAAGTGGTGCCGACAACCGGCATTTACGTCCAAACCCCAATGTATCCCGGGGTCTTTAGTCAAAAACTGGCGGACAATCTCCGCAACTCCGGTTTCAACACAGTCATGCTCTTTTCATTTTCGGTGGGCAACAATTACATCACCTGTGGCCAGGTAAATTCACTGATTATATCCAACGGCGTCTATGTGGGCGACTCGGCATGGCCCGCTTATCTGGCCACGCTCAAACAGGCACCGACTTCGATCTGCCGTGTGGAGGTTTGCTTTGGCGGATGGGGCAATGGCACTTTTGGCACCATCAGTAATCTGTTGGCCACTTATGGGACCAATGTGACCACGGTGCTGTATTCGAACCTGATGGTTTTGAAAGCGGTTACCGGTGCGGATGCGATTAATAACGATGACGAGCTTGTCTATGATGCGCCATCCGCCGCCCAATTCTCGCTCATGTGCGCTTCGATGGGCTACAAGACGACCTTGTGTCCCTACACCCGAAGCACCTATTGGTCGAGCATCATCACGACAGTCAACGGCGCGCGCCCGGGCACGGTGGATTCCATTCAACTCCAGTGTTACGCCGGCGGGGCTGGAAATAATCCGACAACTTGGAACGCAAGCATGGGAATGAAGGTCAGCCCTGGACTTGAAACGGCTTATTCGACAACCGGGAGTCCCGGCTGCGCCTCAGGCAATGACCCGAATGTCTGCTGCACCACGTTTGGTGCCTGGCGAAGCAGTCCGGGAATCAGCGGCGGATGGTTGTGGCTTTATGATTATCTGCCCAATGAGGGTGGCGGCTGGGCCGGATATTGTCCAACCTACACCTTGGCGGATTACGTCTCTGGCATCAACTGTTACAATTGCACCGGGAATGCCGGGCCCATTGCAGGTTCGACGAATGTGAGCACGGGGAGCACCAATATCGCATATTCAATCGCTGCGATTGGCGGAGTGGCGAGCTACACATGGACCGTGCCAACCGGTGCCAGCATCGTCAGTGGGCAGGGCACGACGACTATCCTGGTCAGCTACGGTAATGATGCGGTATCTGGCTCTGTGAATGTCTGGCCAGCGAATGCCAATGGCTGCGGCGGGGTGGGCAGCATGCTGGGGGTCACGATTACCCCCGTTGGCAACGCCGGTCCCATTTTTGGGCCGACCACCGTGTCAGCGGGACAAACCAACCGCACCTATTCCATCGGCAATGTCAACGGAGCCGCCAGCTACATGTGGACCGTGCCGCCCGGCGCAAGCATCGTCAGCGGTCAGGGATCAACAACCGTTTCGGTCAACTACGGAGCCGGGGCGTCATCCGGCTATGTGAGCGTGACGCCAGCCAATACCTCTGGCGCTATCGGCGCTCCCGCCAATGTGGGAGTGACAGTGACTTCCGCCGCCACGGCGCCCGTTATAAACTTTGGTGCCTCTGTGGATACGCTCAATCTTTCCTGGCCGGCTGATCGACTTGGGTGGAGGTTGCTGTTCCAGACCAATCTGCTTGATTCGGGGTTGAGCACCAATTGGTTCACCTGGCCAAATTCGACCAACTGGACTTCCATAGGCATCCCAATTATGCCAGCCAATCCTTCCGTTTTCTTCAAGCTCGTATATCCGTGACGAACGTAAAACATGGCTCTCGAACCAAACTCAAATTCCCGATTGATCAAAACGTCGCAACCCAATCGAATGCTGCCGCTGGCTCTGCTATTATCATTTCTCAGTGCGGGTCCTAGCCCTGCCGCCGCCGACATTTTGCCTGGCAACATCTGGCCAAACCCGACGTTGGAAGCCGACTCGAACGGTGATGGCCTTCCGGATAATTGGACCCGCGGCGGAACCGCTTCCATGGATTTGTGGGACACCGGCCAAAGATTGAGTCCATCGCACAGCCTGTCGGTCAATGACACGAGCACCAACTCCGGGGCGAGCTGGAACTCGGGTCTGATTCCAGTCCAGTCAAACACATATTATCACCTGCGTTTTTTTCGCAGATACGCGATCACCCAGGGAGCCATGTATCTACGCATCCAATTTTACACAAATGCGACCCCCACAAATCCCTCACGAGTGCTTCAGGTCAGAGGCGTGCAAACCAACTGGGAGCAGATGGACGATCTACTCCTCAGTCCTGGCGATGCAAACCAGATCCAGCTTTTCATCAACACCGGATGGAACAACTCGGATCTGGGGCAGATTTGGATTGATGACATTTCGCTGGCAGTTCAAACCAACACGGTGGGCATTCAGCGGGTCTCCTTGATGCCTAACATCCCTTCGCCTTTTCTGATGCGCGATTGGAAAAGTGTGGCGACTAATTACGATAACCTAGTTTTCAATTATAACGCCACCGGCCAATATCTTCCGCTGATCATCTCCAATAATCAGAATCCAAACTTCTGGCTACCTTGGTTCAGTATGCCCAGTTATGTCGGTGCCGGTATCGACGAACCGGAGTCTATTAATAGTATGGCAGCCATTCTGGGGGCGACGCTGGTGGGCATCGACAAAAGCAACCAGAAAGGCAGCAACTATGTGCGGATGATGGTTCAGTATTACAATCATGGAAATCAGGATAACCAAGGCCGGCCGTTGGATTTGTTGGCTGATAAAGCGCGCAGTCAGTTAAGCGACTTCTGGTATAATCTTTTTCCGCACGTCCTATTTTTCGGACTGGTGGATCGTTATCCGGAAACGGCGGCGCTGACCAATGCCTATAGCACCTCCGCTGGCGGCATCACAATGAATGGCATCATGCTAGCCACGGCTCAAAGGTGGTATGAGGCGTGTGTCGGTTTGGGGGCCACCGCAACCAACCCGCCAAACTTCAATTACGCTGGCTACAATTTCATCACCCGCCAACCTTATGTCTGGTCGTGGATTGAGATGGAAGGTTCCAGCGGTGTCGCGTGGCTCGAATACATGGCATGGCGTAAATTCGGCCAGACCAACGCGAATTTCCTGCAAGCCGCCGATTGGGCCCTGCAATACATGCAAAACTCCACCTCGAATGTGGTTTATGAAGTGCTCGTCCCTTACGGCGCTTTAACTGCTGCGCGCATGAATGCCGAGCTCGGCCGCAATTACGACCTGAACCGTTTTATCAATTGGTGTTTCGATGGCGACGAGCCAGCAATTGGGCGCGGCAATTGGGGGGTTATCGCCGACACTTGGGGGGGGAATGATGCCGACGGTTTGGTTGGCACGCTGAATGATAACATGGGATTTGCGATGAACACGTTTGATCAAGCAGGCGCTTTGGCCCCCATCGCCCGCTATGACCAGCGCTACGCGCATGATTTGGGTAAATGGCTGCTGAATGTGGCGAACAATTCCCGGCTCTTTTATTCGACGTTTCTTCCGCCCTCCCAGCAATCCAGCCCGAATTGGCTCAACGGAACCAACGATATCATCGCTTATGAAAATGTAACCGGGCTGTCCGGAACTTTTAATTTGTATGGACAGGGCGGCTACCTCGGCTTTGGGTTGGGCGGGACCGATTATGCACTCTATGGTGCTGCACATGTTGGGATTTTGGGAGCTCTCGTCGGAAGCACCAGCGATGAAAAGATTCTCCAACTCGACCTTCTGGCCACGGATTTTTTTCTGGATGCCGCTTGGCCGACCTATTTGCATTACAATCCGTATCTCGCCATCACTAGCTTCACGGCCAGCTACGGTTCCGGCACCAACGATCTGTTCGACATTGTCACCGAACGTTTTCTGGCGACCCATGTCAGTGGCCCCACGAATCTAAGCCTGCCCGCTGATTCAGCAGCGGTGGTGGTGGTCATCCCGACCGGGGCTGACATCAGCATTCAGGGCGGGCGTCTATATGCGAATGGCCGTATCATCGACTACCGTTATGCAGGGCTGGATGTTGATAGCGACGGGTTGCCCGATTGGTGGGAGACGCGGTATTACGGCAACCCAACGAACGCGAGCCCGGCGGCGCTTGCGACCAATGGTCAAAGCAACCTCGTTTGTTATCATCAGGGTTTGAATCCGCTTGGGGTTACACCGGTTGGCGCGGCTGGCACCATCACCGGTTTAGCCTCAGTGGCTTGCGGTCAATCAGATGTTACGTATGCGATTTCTCCCGTCAGCGGTGCGACAAGTTACGCATGGATTGCGCCGTTGGGGGCGAGCATTGTCAGTGGTCAGGGCACGGCAATTATTGTCGTAAACTACGGTTGCAATGCTTCCAATGGTATGATGACTGTCTGGCCCATGAACTCCGCCGGCAGCGGCGGGAGTAGCGGCAGTCTCAACCTTTTTGTGACACACGTCGGAAACGCCGGGGCCATTGCCGTGACCAACATTTTTGTTTCCGGCCCGGCGAAAACCATAGCCTATACCATTGGGGCTGTGAGCGGGGCCTCGACCTACCTCTGGACGGTTCCCAATGGCGGCACGATTATCTCCGGCCAAGGAACGACCAATATTTTGGTCAGTTATGGCTGCAATTCGGCTTTCGGCAGCGTGACCGTTATTCCGGCCAACGGCAACGGATGCACCGGGGCGAGCAATAGTGTTGCGGTGCTGTTTACCTCATCTACCGTTGGAACGACAGGCCCCATTACTGGGTTAACCAACGTTAATGTTGGGCAACCTAGCGTGGCTTACTCAGTGAACAGCGTGAGTAACGCGACAATTTACACCTGGTCAGTGTCGGGGGATGCTGCGATTGTCGGCGGTCAGGGAACGACCAATATTCTGGTGAGCTATGGATGTGACACTGCGCCGGTAACGGTTAATGTCACGCCCATCAGTAATTCTGGTTGCAGCGGTGCAAGCAGCAGTCTTGGAGTCACCATCATGCCGGTGGGAGCTGTGAGCGCCATAAACGGCGGGTTGGGACCCAAGGGGGGAAGAAAAGGCTGGGTATTCTCCGTTGCTCCCGTGAGCGGCGCGACAATATACACTTGGCTTCTGCCAAGCGGTTGCAACATCACCAGCGGACAGGGCACCACAAACATAACCGTTGATTTCGATTGTCAAGCGTCGTCCGGAAACATCATGGTAATCCCATCCAACGCCAGCGGCTGTTGTGGTCCGCCCTGTATCAAGGTATTGGCCCCGGTGTGTTTGGGGCCGGGTGGCCCGATCACTGGTTCGAACTCTGTCAACATCGGTCAAACAAATGTAAGTTACTCGACGGGTCCGGCATATGATGCGGCCAGTTATATTTGGACGGTGCCGGCGGATGCTGCAATTGTGATTGGCCAGAACACGACGAATATCGTCGTGAACTGGGGCTCGACCAGTGGCAGTGTGACCATGACTCCTACTCGCAATGGAACCGGTTGCTCTGGCATGCCCAGCCCGGATTTTTGGGTCGCGGTCGGTGGCCCCTCGCCGCCGATGCTGGATTCTGTATCGTGGAGTAATGGCACCTTTCAATTTCGCGTGAGTGGTGGTAGTGGTCCCAATTATCAGATTCAGATGGCCACCAATTTGATCGGTTTAGGTGGCTGGGTTCCGCAATTCACTGTCACTTCGCCTGTCCTTCCATTTCTCTGGTCAGACTCGAATGTCATCAATTCACCGTGTCGTTTTTATCGGATCCAGCTCATTCCTTAACTTAGACTGCGGCAAGATTTACGGCTGTGGCATGGGTGGAATTCCGCTAGGCGACGGCGTTGTCGGGATTCCCGCCATCGTGAAGGCGCTCAAGCAATCCGGCTTTGACGGTGCGACCACACTGGAAATATTCGGCACGAACAACGTCAAAATTTCCGCGCAACGGCTGGCATCCTGGTGGGGGAACTCGATTCGAGTCGCCCGTCAAGGGTGGAAGCAGTCATAAACCTTTCTTCAAGCCCATGAGAATTAATCCCAGCAAAATATTATTTCCCCATCTTCCCCCAGATCTGCGTCGGCGTGCTTGGGCGCAATTGGTTATTATCGGCCGGACCAATCTGCTTGTCGGCGGATCGCTAGCGGCTGTTTTGGTTTACTTTGACCGTAGCGCTTTCGTGGCCCACGGCTTCTAGGTTTGGCGAAACTCAGATGAGAAACTGATGTGTCAGTGTTGTTTCCATCTTATGATGTGGTAACGGGGGCTGGTCTTTTTCAAAGACCACAAAGTGTTGTGATTGGCAAAACCCCGTGAAGCAATAGGGGTAGTTCGAAAAATACGTCTTTCACAAATTGAACACCTTCTGGCCTAATTGCGTTAAGTTGTGGCTCGATTTGCCATGAAGAAATCAATGCCCCGGTGTAACAAAATGACTATGGCTCGGATTTTACCTACATTTTAACAATATGAACGCCGCTCCAATGAGATCAGCCTCCGTGCTGGCCAAATCAAGGCTGCAACACACCGTTGGTGCCCTTGTCTGGTGGTGCTGTGTCGCCCTATCGATTCTTGAGGCGCGGGCTGTCACTTATTATCCCGGCTCCTTTGCCAGCCTGCAGGCGGCGATCAACGCCACGCCTTCGGGCGGCGTGGTGAGCATCACCAACAGCAGCCTCATGATCAGCGAAAACTTGACGCTAAACAACAATCTCACCCTCAATTCCTTGCCGGCGGGTGCGCTCATCAATGGTTCGGTGAACATCCCCGGTTCTTCCACAGTTTACCTGGCCGGCCTTAATTTCTCGAACACTGTCACGATCTCAAACGGGGCGTGGGTGCAAATCACCAGTTGCAATTTCAAGGCTCCGGTCACTGGAATATTTATTCCGGTGACCAGCACCAATGCGACCCTTAACGTCTACAGTTCCAGCTTCACCGGCGCAACCAACGGCGTGCTGTTTTCAAATTGCGTTCCGGCACTTATAACTTTTCACCAGTCGAGCTTCATCCAATGCGCCAGCGGTGTGCGAATGATCAGCCCGGCTGCCGTTAATTTAGGGGTGGGAATTTACCGTTGTTATTTCCGGAGTAATAGCGTGAGCGGTATATACGCGGCTGGCGGGAGTCTGACGGTCAATCAAAGCCAATTTCTGAATGGACCCACGAGTGTTTCGGAAGATTGCACCGTGGCCGGCCAGAAAGTGCAGGGTTATGTTGTGATGGATTGCGCCGGCGCCAGCGTCATGGGTTCGGTCACGCTGGAGAACAACCTCTTTGTCGGCTCGCGCTGCGCGGTGCGGCTCTACGAAAACCTGGTGGCCAACATAACGCACTGCACGTGGGCTGACCCCAACGGGGAGATGTATGCGGCCATCATCGGTCGCAACAATGTCGGCGGGCAGACGTGGGTCAATCCGTTTTACTGCATTTTTGATGGCGCCATGAACGGCTTTGTGACCTCCACGAATGGCAACCCCAGCGGCTCGGTGCCCTGCTGGGGAAACAACCCGAACCTGTGGAACTGCAAGACGAACAACACGCTGCCC
>Ga0208507_1001853_pt1 | contig 11333 bp, 16 predicted proteins | sample CryBogCBH12Aug01_FD_184626 | JGI IMG/M metagenome (GOLD analysis project Ga0208507, IMG submission 184626) | Freshwater microbial communities from Crystal Bog, Wisconsin, USA - CBH12Aug09.1 (SPAdes) (version 2) | ecosystem: Environmental > Aquatic > Freshwater > Lake | place: Crystal Bog... | reverse complement strand
AATACAAAGGCAAAATGAAACGAATTAATAACCTATATAAAAAGATTTGTGAATTTGAAAATTTGCAGCTTGCAGATGCCAAAGCCCGAAAGGGGAAAGCTTTGCAACCGGGTATAATTGCCCATGATAAAAGCAGGGGTTGCAATATTATGCAGTTAAGGGAAATGCTTATCACTCACAATTATAAAACATCCCCTTATACCATTTTTAAAATTTATGAGCCTAAAGAAAGAGAAATATACCGATTGCCTTACTATCCTGACAGGATAACGCATCATGCAGTAATGAATATACTTGAGCCTGTGTTTGTTTCAATGTTTACAGCGGATAGTTATAGCTGCATTAAAGGGAAAGGCATACATGGGGCATCTAATGCGGTAAAAAGGGCATTAAATGATAGGGTTAATACAAAGTATTGTTTAAAACTGGACATAAAGAAATTTTACCCCAGTATTGACCATGAAATACTGAAGGGATTATTGCGCAGAAAATTTAAGGATAGTGAATTATTGGGGTTGTTATATGAGATAATAGATAGTGCTCCCGGGTTACCTATTGGAAATTATCTGAGTCAATACCTCGCCAATTTTTATCTCACAGGATTTGATCACTGGATTAAGGAGGTGAAAGGGGTTAAGTATTATTTCAGATATGCTGATGATATAGTAATACTTGCTGATAATAAGGAATGCTTACATCAATTATTAGTGGATATAAAAGATTATTTGGGAGTAGAACTGAATTTAATTGTAAAACAGAATTATCAGGTATTTCCTGTAGCAGTTAGAGGGATAGATTTTGTGGGATATGTGTTTTACCATACACATACACTTGTAAGAAAAAGCATCAAGAAGAGATTTGCAAGAATGCTTGCACGAAAAAGAAAAGATACCTCCATTGCTTCTTATAATGGATGGCTTACACATTGTAATTCAAAAAACTTATCAAAAAAATTATTACGTGGCAAAGAACTTTAGGGATATGGGGATAACAATAACCCATACAACTTTTATTGGAGATAAGATAAAGATAAATAAAATATTGAATCGGGAAATTACGGTTCATGAATATAAAATTGAGGACTCAAAGAAATTCGTTGGAACAAAATGTATGCATATACAGTTTTCGTTGAATGATACAAAACATGTGCTTTTTACGAGTTCTAAGTTTTTGATTGAGCAGATTGGCAAGGTTAAAAATTGTGATTTCCCATTTACAGCAACAATTGTTGAAAATGATAAGCGGTATGAATTTATTTAGAAAATAATCAAAATGTTTTATGATAAACAGCTATAAGAAACATATAGAATTTACGTCACAGGCATTTCCAAAAGGAACTGCGATGGGTGCATTAATACATGCCAAACAAGAATTAGAGGAGGTAGAAGCTGCAATTAACTATCATGAGGGAATTGATAGGGTTACTGAAGAATTCGCAGATGTATTTGCTTGTTTGATTGATTCATGCCACAGATTTGGCATAACACCTGAAATGCTGAATGAGGCTTTTGATAAGAAATTAAAAATAAACCAATCAAGAGTATGGAAGTATGATGGCGATGGTTGTTATTATAGTGTAAAATAAGGTACAAGTCCTTATGGAAAGAGTTGAAGCTTCCAGTTTGTTTTAAAAACGAGAACGTCTGAACATGAACAGATATATTTTATTGAGCAATAGAGCAGTAGGGTTTTTGGAACTTGGATATGACCAAGACGGGTATTTGTGCTTTTTTGAGAATTGTACATGGGGACTGAAAAACGAGGTAAAAGAATATTTATTAAGGGAGTTAAGGTTCATGCTTACCGAATCATCATTGATTACATGGGTAAATGACAACGGAAGGGAGTTGGTAAAAGTTGAATATGATATAAGTTTTGAAAGATTTTGGAGTGAATATGATAAGGCTCTTGACCGACTTCGCTGTGTAAAGGAATGGAATAAGCTTTCTGATGCTAAAAAGACTTATGTGTTTATGAATTTAAGAGCCTATAAAAGGTATTTAAATAAAAATCCTTGGCTTACACAATTATATCCCTATACCTATCTGCTGGATGGGCATTGGATGGACGAATGGGATAAAATAAAAGCTATAAAAAAGTAGTGTTATGAAGAATGTAAGGGGTAAGCGGTTTCACATGCATCTAACCAAATTGTTTGATGAGCCTGAAATAATTGAACCGGAAGGTGAGCGTGACCAAGGGCGATCTGCTGAACTTATAGCAGAAAGAAACGAGCATTTGTTTTGCCGATACATAGCTTATTTGGAGCAGGGCAAGCTAAATGGGAAGATTGATTATGTATGGATATGTATGCAATTGCAAAAGGAATTTCATATATCGGCAGTGCGGATAGGAGATATAATTGAAGAAAATTCTGATTTAGTTGCAACCATGCGCAGAAAACCCGAATTGGAAAAATGGGAAAAAAAATATCAGGTAAAATGGAAATGATATGGCTACCAAACAACAAATAAAAATGATACATGCGTGCCTTGCCATGATAGGAAAGGCAAACGATGCCGATTTTAAAAAGGACTTGGTAGCGTCTTTTACAGGTGGGCAATGTAGCTCAACAACAGAACTGAATGAAATTGAAGCCGGATTGCTGATACAGAGCCTGAATAAAAAGCCGATTGAACAAAAGAAGAAAGAACAAAAGAACGTAGCAAAAGCATATATACCCGGAGATGCTGCAAGAAAGAAGATACTGCACATGGCCCATCAAATGGGATGGGAACTACCCAGTGTGAGTGCGGAAAGCGGGAGCAGAAAGAAAGTGGATATGGACAGGGTGAATGCTTGGTGTGTGAAATATGGACATTTGCATAAGAGACTAAATGAGTATGAGGGTGCGGACTTAGGAATATTGGTAACTAATTTTGAAAAAATGTATTTACAGTTTCTTAATGGAATTGTGAATAATGATTAAATTTATTGCTCACTGTAAAAAAAGTATATTATGAAATATTGTAAATGTGGAAAGCTTATACCGGATAATGAAGAAATATGCGATGATTGTTATGAATATCAATTTATCCGTTCAAAGAATAGAAATACAATCAAAAATGTTGATGATGTAAGATGTCCGAAATGTGGGAGTAATAACTTTTTTGCACACCAAAAGGGATATAGTGCACCTAAAGGATGCCTTGGTGCAATACTATTTATACCTATGGGTTTATTCGGCTTGTTATTTGGATTATTGTTTGGCTCATTTGGTGCTAATAAAGTAAAGAAAACCTGCAATAACTGTGGTAAGAGGTGGTAAGACATAGCCATAAGATATATGCCATTGCCAAAAAAATAAAAAAACGAAACGCACCTATTTTGAAAATAATTGTATATTTGTCCTGCCAACAATAAGTAATGACAAATCAACTTTTAATTAAAACAAGCCCCCGTGAACCGGTAGTCAATCCGGTTACTTTCTCTACGTCATGTACTGATTTGTTGGCACACGGGGGTCTTTTAAATTTTGTATGCCAGCAAATCAACATAATGAATTATCTCTGAATAATAGTAGGGGATCATTCACCAGTAGTTCAGGAAACGAACTAATTCCATTTTTAACGCAGAATAACCAATTACTCATTGATGCCAGATGGTTGCATGAAAATATGCAAGTATTGACCCGATTTAATGATTGGATAAAAAGAGAAATTAATGAGATAAAACTCATTAAGAATTTTGATTATTACTACTCAGCCGTGAGTAGTAATGGCGAAAATTCAAATATTAGAGACAACTCCAAAAAACAGTATTTATTTACTCAAAGTGCCGCTATTTTAGTAATGAGTTCACAACCCAGCGAAGTAGGTTTGGAACTTCGAAGAAGATTTATCAAAAGGGTCTCTGAATTCATGATTACCGTTGATCCGTTTAAAGTATTAATAGCAGTAATAAGGAAAGGGAATGAATGGTATCCTTTTTCAGCAGTAAGGCAGAATCTGGGAATGAAGAAATGTAATAGTATATTAAAAGTATATGAGCGATGCCCTGAAGATTTCTATTTTGACGGGGAAAAATGGATGGTGAGTAAAAGATATTGCTTAATTATGGCACACAGAAGGACTGCCAGTAATGATTATAAACATTTGCCTAAAGGAGCTAAAAATCAAATACAACCAACTACACAGATGCAACTACCATTTATTGAATCTGCTAAAAACGAAGGAGGTAACCATGCTTAGGAGTTATAATATGCAACCGATGCAGGAAATGGTAGGCACTATAAGTGAGCCGAAGGCTATTGCAAATGTGCTGGATGAAGTGATGCTGGACTATGCAATGACTAAGATAGATGCATGTGAGGACGGGCTACAAGCGCATATTAACAATAATATATGGCATTTGCGGGAACTGCGCGACCGGTTCAGACAAATGGAATGATGAAAATCATTTTATTTTTATAAAATAAATATTAAATAAATAATTGTAAAAAGCCCCCCAAGAATGAGGGGCTTTTTTATTGCTCAGACTTCCCTATTAAAGGTTCTTTACGTGGGTATAATAATTTGCTCTGTAATATCAAGTGGTGGTCTTGGGATGGAGCGAGGCAGGGTGCTTGCTGCAAGATCGGTAAAGGATGTGCGGAATGTGAGTTCTTTAATCTTCATGCCTACCCTACGATTGTCTGTAATAGAATTTGTGCGGATAAGGGCTGTGGTTTGCTTGGTGACAATGAGGGGATCATTAGGATCATACTGGTGTGGTACCCGGTAGCCTTGGAGTAATGTATAAATGAGGTTCTCAAGGTCAAGTATATATAAGGCAGCTTCTCTGTAGGTATCGGGCGTATTACCGGAAGTTGCCGAATGTGGATCAGTAGCTATTTTTACTATTATATTCCCTTCAGCTATTTGAATAAGATTACCATTATTGGTATAACGCCAGTCTTGAAAGTCTATTAGTACACATGGATAGGATACAGGAGGACGTTCCTGCTCTAATTGACCATAATCCATATCTATATGGGTAATCTCCGGAACAGGAGGATCACCTATTAAAAGGGTGTTGATTTTATCAATCAATGCGAGGTAGATGTTTGCAAATGAGCTTTCCATGTGGCTTATTTTAAGATTTTGAATACTTGTGCTAATTGTGACTGTATTATTTTTTTAATATCTGCTTTTAATGTTGGTGTCATGCCCATATATTGGCGTTTGGGAAGGTTCATTTTCATATAGTGTCCGGGATGGTTTGTACCTAATTTAGAACGAACATATACTTCTTCTTTAAACCCTTCATTATGGGCTTTTGCATAAGGGAGGTTGCCAGTACCAATAGTTACTTTGTTACTACCGTACCCTACTATGTGAATAGAATTTTTGAGATGCCCTGAACCTTTGCCAATAAGAATAGCCCTGCCAGTGTCTTTATCATTTTTGCGCTGCTGCCAAGGAACACCTGCAAAACCCTGCCTACGGAAGTTTTCTTTACTATCGTTAACTGCCTGAGTACCTAATAAACGCAGGGTATCGGGTGCAATACGGTCTAAAGCAGCCTGCATATTATTAATGGGTATTGCCAGCGGGTTATTGCTCATTTTTTTTCTATTGTTATTAAAAGTTGTACATTTGTGCCATCCTGGCCTGCGAGTCGGGAGTCACTGGAGACCTTAGGGTCTCCTTTTATTTTTGCTTAAATTCTTTATACTTTCCATCCTGCCTGAACTCAATAGATTTAAGGTTTTTATGTTCTTTCAGCTTTTTATCAGCTATAATTTCTAATGCCTTATCGCTCATTTCGTGCTTTAGGTTAATGATTACATTATCTGCCTGAGCTGAAGCTTTGGAAATATTGAATCCATATTTCTTTTTTGATAAAGGCTCTTTTACTTCAACATACTCACCATTAATTCTAAAGTCAGGGTTTTTATTTGGTTTAACACCCGGCAATACTCTTTGTCTGGTCTCCGTTTCATTTTGATGAATTTCAGGCAATATTTCAACCTTATGACCTGCATTAGCCTTTTCTTTTGCGATTACCTGTAATAACCCATGGTCTTCTTTCGGCTTATAGTCTGCATGGATTTTTACATGACCACCTGTTTTACTTTCATGGATTGTATTATACCTGTGCTCAGGGGGTAATAACTTGGCTGCTTTCTGAAACACTGCTTTGGGGCAATTGGTATAATAGCTGCTTTTGGGTGGGAATATTACATTCTGCTCTGCAAGGTTGACACGGAACATTTTTGGTATTTCGACATGCGGTATCTTGTCTTTTGGGGTAACAGGCTCTTTGATTGCCAACTGATTGGTATTGCAACGGCAATTCCATGAAAGAGGCGGATAATGGGTTTTCCAAAAAGAATCGTCAATAGGGCGGACAATACCATCTAACAATCTATGCTCTTCACGTACCCGTGCATCACCTGCAGTAACATACTTGAGCAATGGCATTATTTTTTTGTTCTCTTGGTATGTAGCCCAATTGGCTGCATTTAATGCCCCATTGATTGCGGTATTATACTCCGGTTTCATGTACTGGACATTATAATCTTGCAAAATGGCGGTTGCCTCTTTTTTGAATTCAGCAAATGTCCTTAACCTGTCACCATCCTTGAGCGCATCGGTGAGGTCACGTAGTTGTTGGTAGTTTTTGGCTGCTGAGAACTGATATACATTTTTCTGCAGGTTGGCAAGCATTTTGTAATGCGGGGTATTATAATCAATGGTATTGAAGTTGCCTCCAAAGCCTTCAAATACCCCTTCCATTAATTTTTCTGCTGTTTGGCATGTGCTATCAGGATCAATATCTCCGGCAGTTAAATCTTCTTTAAAGACCTTTGGAATAAGGTTTAAATGCTCTTCAGGGATTTCCTGCTGGTCATCTGCAAGGTTAGCAACTGCATGATAGCCTCCGCAAATGGCACAGGTATGGCTGTATTGGTCATTGAGGCTTGCCCGGATATTTACCGGGCCTGAACGAAAAAACGTTTAAAAGCTTCCTTTATGGTTTCTAATACTGATGAATCAGCACTAAGGTTGGGGACTTGCTTTTGTTTCTTTTTACCCGGTCTGTTAAGTGGATCATTGGCAATGTCATTGGCTGATTTGAGTTCCTTTTGTTTATTGACCAGTGCTTTCTTGAGGGTATCATAATTATCAGGCTTAGGAATGCCATAGGTATTATACCAATAATCATCATCTATAGGTAAATCTTCGGGTAATTGGGTATCAATACCTATCTTCTTTTCAAGGTAATCAATATCAAATTCTTTTGTATGTACGAACCTGCCACCTTCAACCGGATAACCATAGGATGCAAGTACCTGAAGGAACTGTGGATTATTAAGATAAGCGGTAAGATAAATCATATCGCTTTTTGCAATAACATCCTGCTGCTGTGCATGTGTTTTACTTTTTGCCAGCGAGCCTCCGGATTTGGTAGCTGAGCCTGTTGTCTCGGTATTGCCCAATACCATAATGCTCATCTCTGAATTGAGGGTGTCTTTAAAGGTCTCCTGAAGCTGACCTGTGGCATTGGCTGCGGGCATAGGTGGCATCTCGAACTTAGTACCTTCGGGAATGAGCAGGGCAAGTGCTGAGCCAGCTTCATCTAATACTTCTTTTAATTCAATCTTAGCCTGTTTGTCATGCGCATTGTAGTATAACACCCGTACAGGCTGACCAAAGATTTCTATATATTGCCCCCAATCTGCCAGCATGTTCCTTTTGTAGATAACATAGGGTGCAATCTTTAATAACAAGCCCAAATCTTCGGGTTCGCCAATAATAAAGATGTTTTTTGCATCTGTATAATCTATACCTGCATCGCCATTCTGCTCAAAGGTTATTCTTTGCCATTTTGGTTTGATGTGTTTGCGCGGAATGATGCGTGGGCTGAATACCTTGCCCGGTAGGAATTCTATGCCGGAAATGCCCCAAAACTGGGTAAGAAGAATAGTTTTAAGCACATTGCGGAAAGCTATAGTGCCAATGAGCTGATCTAAGGCATCTATCTTCTTGCCATTAACCTCGAAATACAACTCTTTATTCAAAATTGCATCTATCCGTTTGGAGGTAAGACCTGTGAGGTGTCCATCCAGCTCCACATCAGCATACAGATCATAAAGCCATGTACGGTTTGGGAAATAGCGGTTTTCTGCAATTATATGGGCGTTACGCCACTTTGCAATATCCACAGGTGTACGGATGACAGAACGGACATCAATAGTTTGAATGACTATTTTATCATCAACCGGATTGAGGGGTTTATCGGAATATGCAGTATCGTTATTACCATCTTTATTCTTATGGACAGTCAATAAATTTTCGGGAGAATATTCATTAATCTCAGGCATATAATATAATTGAAAAAATTAGAAATGTGTTGATTTACGTGGATTTGATGAATAAGAAATGGCATCACCCTGTGGGGCAGTCTGACCTGTAGTATCTGCATAGGGCCAGCTATCGGGATTCATTTTGCCTTCCTGAATCTTAGCAAGGTTTTTAATACTCTGGTCGTAACACTTGAGGTTATGGTCATAATCCAAGTTTGGATTACCCAATTTGGTGAGATTCCACACGGCAATATCTTTCAACATATTCTTAAGGAAGTCATCCTGAACCGTTGCAGCAATATCATCATTGCCAAAGAGTGCCAAAAGGTCGTATTTTGACAGATAAGCCTTTGCTTCGCTGATTGCATCATTAATTGCAGCATCTATAGCATTCTGATTGAGGCGTGTGATCTGATCCCTTATTTCAGGGTAAATTCTTGTTTCGAGGTCTAAACCTGTAATGAGAGCCATATAACTTAATTTAAATATTTACTTTGTACTGAAACCAATTCTTACTTCTTTATGCTCAATTTTTAATAACTCGAACCCATAGTAATAATTGAAGTCATTTAAAGATGCAACTTGATACTTGGTGTGTTTATGTTCATTTATTAAATAACCTGTGATTACTCTTGATTCTTTTTTATTGTCAATAAGCAAGTAAACAAGGTCACCGATATTAAATTCAACTTTAATTTTAAGTACCATGCCTAAAAGCGTTTTTTGTTTCTTGAACTATCCCTATGGATAATTTTAATGTCTTCTGACGGGGTAATTTTGGTATTGATTACATAAATAGCTCCTTCAATAGCATCAGGCCCATCCAGTTGCTTGCTATTTGGTTTTGCAGCTTTAAATTGGGCTTCGAGCCGTTTCATGTGCGGGTTATCCTTTTCATCAATATTAAAAATGAGGTTTCCCAACCTGTTGAGTGGTTCGAGTACCGCTTCGATACGAAACCATTTTTCTTTCTTCTCCCGCGTATCAGGTGTTATTGCAAGTGATGTTACCCGGTTATCAATACTGTACTGATAGATAAGGGGAACAAGTACTTGCTGGTAAAATGGATCTTGCAGGGTGTTGTTTTCTATCATGTAGTATGCAAGGGTTTCATCGGCGATATAATCGCGACAGGCGTAGAATGCCCGTATAAAATTTGCCTGACTCATTACATCTAAATAGCCATAATAGATATAGAATTTATTGACCAGCCTGCCAACGATAAAAATTGCTTTACGGGAATTAGATAGGTTACTTTTCTGCCCGGGTTTATCGGTATTGGAGGTTGCGGGGTCAGCATAAGCCACAACAAATTCAAGGTCTTTTAACGAGGGGCATTTACCCCATGTGATTTCGGGGAAGGACTTGCCTGAAGACATGGGATTATTATAGTACTCCTTTTGCTGTGATGCATAGGATATAAGACTAAGAACCCGCTCAATATCTGCCTCGCTGTTTTTTTCGGGCCATGAAGATTTACCATGTTCATCACGGATATTGATTACCTCTACATGATCTGCAAGTTCCGCTGCACGGACTACGCAACAATCTTCGGCAATAATATTGCCACACCATATAACCAATAATGGACTGCTGATAGACCTTGTAGGGATTACCGCTTGCTCTACCCACTCCCAGCGTTTATCAATAATATCTCCATTACGGCAATCCTCATCTGTATCAAGGTCATCAAAAACTATGCAGTCCGGGCGTGAAGCTTCATTTCGGGTACCACGTGGGGACTGACCAGCACCAATTGCACGGAATGCAGCACCTGAGCGCGTAATAAACTCTGTATCTGTCCAGTTACCAATACTTTGCTGAATGCCATAGTCGTTGATAATACGGTTATTATTCTCGAAGTTTAATTTAAAAGGCAGTAATAGACGTGTGGCATTATCTAAAGAATTGGAAATAATAAGTATGTTCCGTTTCTTTTTTGTAAGTACCAGGAATATAACCTCGAACATTGTGCGTGTTGATTTTGCCAATTCCCTTGACCAATTACGTACCTCATACCATTCGGGATTACTCAGCACTCTTTTGGTAGCAGCGAGATGAAAAGGTGCAGGTGCAGCACTGGCATACTTGGGAAAGTAATATTTGAACCACTCTTCGGGATTGGCTTCAAGGTGTTTGATACGTAACCGCTTATCTGCGGATTTCTCTGTAGTATCTATGGGTGTGCTGGCAGCTACTCCGGCTGCAAATTCTTCCCAATTTGATATTAGTTTTTTATCGTTAACCATGAAGCTTGTTATTTGTCTTTTAATTTAGATTTGATAAATACATCTGCCCAAGTGGTTATCTCTTTTGACAGTTCAAAATTTTCTGCCTGCACGAATTTTACGAACTCCATGAGCGTTTCTATATTTTCCCCGATGCCAGTATGTATCTCCAGCTTTTTGATACTGTTGGTGAGTTTACAAACTGCATCATAGTTGGGGTTGGTATTGGGATCATCATCTGTTAAATACTCAAGGTTTAATTCGTTAAGCTTTGCAAGCTGGTCATACAGGCTTCTTAACTGAGCCGTTTTAGTGACAAGGAGCGTGGTGCGTTTTTCAGCCCATTTGCCCTCATTTACCCAAATAGAAAGGGTATGCTCTGAAATATCTACTTTTTCGGCTATTGCCTTTTGTGTGAGGGTGTCTTTTAAGTAGTATTCCTGTGCTAATTCTTTCTTGAGTCTGTTGTTTATATCAGTCATAACGGCTTTACTTTTTTGAAATAATAGATTTTGCCCCGCCCCAGCGAAGCTGGGGGAGTGTGCGTGAGGACAAATTTCCATTTTTTGGGGTGGTGGATTTTACTTAAAAAGCATGATGCCACAGTATTTGAGGCATGATACCGCAACTACTAAGTATGATACCACAGCAAGTGCGGTATGGTTAATGTTTGCTCTTTTGAAGTGGTTTTGATACTGCAATTTTGTGTGGAACACAGCTCAAAAAAGTGGTTTTACAGATACACTCATGGCGTACGAAAAGGTAGATAAAGAATTTGTAATGTCGGACAGCTCGGTAAATGTCTATGGCTTCAA